>VFQS010000045.1_pt1 | contig 187800 bp, 198 predicted proteins | sample 3512361 | NCBI WGS metagenome assembly VFQS01 (sample SAMN10412375, study PRJNA504923) | tailings metagenome | isolation source: Relicate 1 Philex TSF3 active mining | place: Philippines | reverse complement strand
TAGAGCAGGTGACTCTTAATCACCGGGTCGTAGGTTCGATCCCTACACAACCCACTCAGTTTTAGCGCATGACCGCAGGTCGCTCCGTCTTTAAGCACTCCGTCTTTAAGCATTCCGTCTTGAAGCACTCCATAGTTAATCACACCGCATCCAGGTAAAAAAATCTCCGACCCAACCATTAATTTGATGCTCGAAACTCACGGAGCATCTCTTCGGTTGAAGTCGGAGATTTCTTATGTAAATTGCTTCGGCGATTTACCTCAAATCAAATCTGTCAGAATTCATCACCTTGTTCCATGCCGCGATGAAATCAGAGACAAATTTTGCTTTGTTGTCATCCTGGGCATAGACCTCAGCATAAGAACGTAGAATTGAGTTGGAGCCAAATACCAAGTCAACCCGAGTGGCGGTGAACTTAACTTCGCCTGTGGTGCGATTTCTAATCTTGTAAAGATTATTTCCTGCTGGCTCCCAGACATATGTCATATCTGTAAGGTTGACAAAGAAATCATTGCTGAGTTGGCCAACATTTTCAGTGAAAACACCTTCTTGTTTTCCCCCGTAATTGGTTCCCAAGACTCGCATACCACCGATTAGCACAGTCATTTCAGGTGCAGTTAGACCCATCAGTTGAGCTCGATCCAGCAACATCTCCTCTGGACTAACTACATAATCCTTCTTTAACCAATTGCGGAAACCGTCATGTAATGGCTCAAGTACCGCAAATGAATCAACATCGGTTTGCTCTTGTAGAGCGTCGCCACGACCAGGGGCAAATGGAACCTGTGTCGGAAAACCAGCTGCCTTTGCAGCTAGCTCCACACCGAGATTTCCAGCCAACACAATTGCATCGGCAACGCTTGCTCCAAACTCTTTAGCAATCGGCTCCAAAACAGCGAGGACTTTGTTCAATCGTGCAGGCTCATTACCCTCCCAAGTGCGCTGTGGCTCCAATCTGATTCGAGCACCATTTGCTCCACCGCGTTTGTCCGAACCACGGAAGGTGCGAGCGCTATCCCACGCTGTAGAAACCATTTCAGAGATAGTCAATCCTGATGCAGCAATCTTTTCCTTCATTTTTGCTACGTCGTAACCACTGTTGCCAGCCGGAATTGGATCCTGCCAAATCAAATCTTCTTTGGGAACATCTGGTCCTATGTAGCGCACCTTAGGTCCCATATCGCGATGTGTTAATTTAAACCAGGCCCGTGCAAATACTTCGCTGAAATAAGCGGGATCTTTATAGAAACGCTCAGAGATCGCCCGATAAATTGGATCCTTAATCATTGCCATATCTGCATCGGTCATCATCGGGTTGTAGCGAATGGATGGATCTTCTACATCAACCGGCTTGTCTTCTTCAGAGATATTAATTGGCTCCCATTGATTTGCACCCGCTGGAGATTTAGTTAACTTCCACTCATACTTAAACAACAATTCAAAGTAGCCGTTATCCCATTTTGTTGGATGGGTAGTCCATGCGCCTTCAATTCCACTTGTTACAGTGTCGCGACCAATGCCTCGGGTTTTGTGAATGTTCCACCCTAGGCCTTGCTCGGAAATGTCAGCTGCTTCTGGCTCTGGACCTAAGTTGGATGCCTTGCCATTTCCATGGGCTTTACCAACTGTATGTCCACCCGCGGTTAGCGCCACTGTTTCTTCATCATTCATGGCCATACGTGCAAAGGTTTCGCGCACATGCGCAGCAGTCCTTAGTGGATCAGAGACCCCATTTACTCCCTCTGGATTCACATAAATTAAGCCCATTTGAACCGCAGCAAGAGGGTTTTCCATAGTGCTTGGATCAGTTAGATCTCCATAACGATTATCGCTCGGAGCTAACCACTCTTTTTCTGAACCCCAATAAATATCTATTTCAGGAGCCCAAATATCTTCGCGCCCAAATCCAAATCCAAATGTCTTTAACCCCATTGATTCATAAGCAATATTGCCAGCCAGAATCATTAAATCCGCCCAGCTGACACTGTTGCCATATTTTTTCTTAATAGGCCAAAGTAGACGACGTGCTTTATCGAGATTTGCGTTATCTGGCCAAGAGTTGAGTGGTGCAAATCTTTGATTTCCTGTTCCACCTCCACCACGTCCATCTGCGGTGCGGTATGAGCCAGCAGAGTGCCACGCCATGCGGATGAACAACCCTCCGTAATGTCCCCAATCAGCAGGCCACCACGATTGGCTGTCAGTCATTAACTGGTGCAAATCTTTTTTCAAAGCTTCAATATCAAGTTTTTTTAACTCTTCCTGATAATCAAAATCAACCCCTAAAGGATTCACCTTTGTGTCATGTTGGTGCAGAATCTCCAAGTTCAAGGCGTTTGGCCACCACTTTTCTTGGGCCGCTCCCATTGATGTCAGTGCGCCATGTGGTACCGGACATTTAGCTTCTTGAATACTCAATTCACTCCTCGAGTTTGCCTAGATGGTGCGGTCAATACTTTTTTGCATAACCTTATACAGTCCAATTTAGGGGCTTTGAAACTGCAACTCCTCAAATCTATCAACGCTTTGTTAAATGTGCAGAATGGAACTTGAAGGGAAATGTGTGAGATTACTTCGAGCACCTCAGAAGGAAAGTTACCCGTGTCGGGTAAATGGAATCGCCTTCAACCCCTTCTTCTCCTTAAGGATCATAAGCTCCCGCCCCGGGGTTGCTTGAATTAACTCCACAACCTCTTCTGTATCCCAATTGCCAGATCCATCAAGTGAACCGCCAATTTCTGGTTGCCAGAATTGAATCTGTCCCCCAATTTTTGCTTTCAAACTAGCGGAGAGTTGTTCATCTCTTGGTCCAACCAAGACTATGTATCTATTTTTTACAGCTCTTGTTACATCAATTTCTCGTTCTTCACGATAAATGCTCCAGTGATACCAACTTATCGCGGCATTTGACAACAAGATAGCTAATGCGAATCTCATCTCTCGAACTGTTTCGCTACCCAAAACGGAGTTGAGTAGATCATCTATAAAGATAAACACAGCGGTTAAAACACTTACAACCGCCGCAATTGATGCGACTCCAAAAAGTGATAACAAAAAGATTCGACGTGTTGGCGAGCTTTGCTCCTCGCCGCCTTCAATCACATGGCTCTCTACTCTCATCCAGAAGAAGTACCAAATCGGAGCTCCTACGATAAGCAAAGTTACAGCTGCCAATAAAGTGTTTGTTGAACTGGTTGTGCTTACTACTTCGCCAGGTGTCATTGATTCAATAATTGCAACAATAATCATCATAAATCCAGCAGCTGCAGCAATCAGACTAATTCCCGAGACGATGTACTCGTATACCCGTCGAACCTCATCGCGCATCTTTTGTCCAGCAGATTTAGCATTAACAACACCTGCGTGATACCACCAAACCAACAAACCAACTAAGCCAGCACCGAGCGCATTAGCGCTGCTACTAAAGTGCCTACCCATTGAGAGTTGATTGGTTTCACCCAAATACCAAACTAGGAAATCAAATATCATGACACTAATTGATGCCACTAAGGTGATGAAACCACCTGCTACTCCAGCTAATAAAACATATGAGTACCAAGCGATTTCACGCTTAAGCTGTAATGCTTTCTTTAGCCAATATTGATACCAAACGGGCAATCCCACCAAGATTAAGGCCATTGATTGCAGCGCAGGGTTAGCGCTTTGCACCAAAATCGATTTCTCATCGCTCTCAATGACCATCTTGGCGATATCGGCTAATAATGAACCAATTCCAAAAGCTAATGTACTGAGGCCAACCAAAGCACCTGCGATGTAATGAACTCTAGATTGCTCTTCATCTAATGACTCTATGAAACTCCAATGCGCAATCCAGATTAAACCCCAGACGAGAATTCGCGCCAGGGAGTCTCCGTTAAAGGAATCCTCGCCAAAAGCCCAAATCAAAACTTGATAGGTCGCGGTCATGATTGAAATTAAGGCGGTAAGCAATACAACTGTTAAATAGGAGCTCCAGGCCATCGAACGGCGCTCTGATTCCTCTTTATTAAGAGATCTTTGGGTCCACCTACCTATAACTAGATATAAAGGCAATCCGATTATGGTGAAGGTTATGTCCCTTGCTAACTCGGTTTGACTTTCAACTAATACATCTCCAGCCCCAAAGATTCTTCCAATCAATCCAACTAAGCCGGTAGCCGCAACAACCAATAGCCCAAAAAGTAATCCATATTGGAACAACCTGCGGATAGAAAATGATGAAGGAGCGTTATCCAAATTGCGTCCAAACAACTTGCGCGCTACCAAAACAATAACCAATAAAAAGAATAGTGGAATCAGAAGTCCGAGAATCATTTGTTTGTATCCCCACATGAATAAAGGGGCCAAGGAATTCCAAGTATTCGCCAGCCAGCAGATTCACGAACTAATCTGAAATTGTGGTCCTCGGTGTAATAATCATCAAACGGTCCTCCCGATGAGATATCCACCGCAACTTTTACGAAGGCTTTTTCGCCAACTATCTGCGTACTCACCAAGTTAATCCGCACGGTTTCTGGCACCCAATTTCGATCTAAATCATTAGCATCACAGCTGGTATCTGCTGCAAGAAAATCAACTGCTTCTTCATTTCGACCTTTCACCACAGCAGATAAGTATTTTTGAATCACTCCCTCGGGCCGATTTGAATCAAACTCTTTACCCTCCCGCGTTGTACTCAACACCGCTGCGATGCCCGCCAAAAAAACAGTAAGAGCCAAAAGTGCGGCAAGGATTTTGTTGGGGCTAGAGCCTGAGTTATTCATAACTTAATTATCAACCCGAATCGCACCAAAAACCTCACCTTAACTGCTCAATTACGGTGCGATTTGCTCAACTCTAAGCAGATTCCCTGGTGGCCAGTGTTAATAGGGTTTTGGAGAATGACCGGTTTATCGGGGGTTTGCTCTCCTTATTGCTGCTTTATTAATATGGAGCAATGGCGGTCGACAAAATCATCCTTTATTACGGTTTTGCGCCAGTCACTGATCCTGAAGCGGTAAGGCTATGGCAGCACACTCTCTGTGAGTCATTAAATCTCAAGGGAAGAATTCTTATTTCAGAGCATGGCATCAATGGAACTCTGGGTGGCAGTTTGCAGGATCTAAAAAAGTATGTAAAAAACACCCGACAATATCCAGGTTTTAAGAAAATTGATTTTAAGTGGTCTGAAGGAACCGGCAATGACTTTCCACGCTTAAGCGTTAAGGCACGTAAAGAGTTAGTAACCTTTGGCGTACCTGAGGAGTTGCAAGTTACTGAAGCTGGCGTAGTAGGTGGCGGAAAACATCTAAAACCAAAAGAGGTCAACAAGCTAGCCGCCGAACTAGGTGAGGAGTTGGTTTTCTTTGATGGAAGAAATGCTTACGAAGCCAAAATAGGTAAATTTAAGAATGCAGTTGTTCCTGATGTCAGAACTACAAAGGATTTCATCGCTGAATTAGATAGCGGAAAATACGATCATCTAAAGAATAAAACCATTGTCACCTATTGCACCGGCGGAATTCGATGCGAAATCCTCACTGCGGTAATGAAACAAAAGGGATTTAACGAGGTTTATCAAATCGAGGGTGGAATTGTGCGTTACGGCGAAAAGTATGGCGATCAAGGTCTTTGGGAAGGCTCTCTGTACACATTTGATGGTCGTAAAACTATTGATTTTGCGGAGAACACCAAGATTATAGGTAAGTGCGATGTCTGCGCAGAAGCAACTAAATCTTTTTACAATTGCGCAAATGATTTTTGCCATAAGCAGTATTTGCTTTGTGATAGTTGCGTAGCAAATAAAGATAACTTGGCCTGCACCCATGAGGATGCAAAACGGCCCCAAAATGCCTAAAACCTCGCCATTAATTACCGGCCGTAAACTGCTTACTGCTACTGTGAACAAATACAAGCGCGGAGTTGTCGCCGTTGTGGCGGGATCAGACAGGTACCCTGGCGCAGCAATTCTGACAGTTGGTGGCGCTCGTCGTGGCGGTGCTGGATATGTAAAGTACTTTTCAAAATCAAGCTGGCTTAGACAAGAGATCGCGGCGAAATTCCCCGATGTGGTGCCAATTAAGAGCATTTCCGAAGAAAAAATTGATGCATTAGTAGTTGGCCCAGGAGCAGTTACGCTTAGGAAATTGCCTGAAATTAATCAAATTGTTCTAGATGGTGCGGCTATGAAGTTAGCAAATGTATTGGCAAAGAGACAACCATCCAAACCCCAATGTTCTCAAATTTTGGTTGTGACCCCACATGAAGGCGAGCTGAAATTTCTTGGATACAACCAGCCAAAATCAACAAAAGAGCGAGAGCAAATTGCACGAAAGATTGCGCGGGAACTTGGAGTTATTGTTGTTCTTAAAGGTAACAAAACTTTGATCGCTGCGCCTAGTGGAAAGTTTATAGTGGACAGTATTGGCGGACCCGAATTAGCAACCGCGGGAAGTGGTGATGTATTAGCCGGCCTGATTGGTGCTTTTCTTGCTAGTTGGCAACCAAAGAATCACATTGATGCACAAAAGGTTGTTGCCGCTGCCGTAAAACTTCACTCTATGGCCGGTAAGCACGCAGCTAAGAGATTAAAGAGCGTAGTTGCAACAGACCTTCTTGAGTCTCTGGCTCACTGCTGATTAGATTGGGCAATGTCTGAGTTCACGCCAAATCCCAGCCGCGGCAAAGAGGTTTTTGATCTAGATCGTAAATATGTTTTTCACTCCTGGTCTGCCCAAGCACAAATTTCACCACTGCCTGTAGCAACCGGAAAGGGCTCTTACTTTTGGGATTTTGATGGCAAGAAATACTTAGACTTTTCTTGTCAGTTAGTGTTTACAAATATTGGCTTTCAACATCCCAAAGTTATCGATGCCATCAAGCAACAAGCTGATTTGCTTGCAACCGTTGCACCACAAGTTGCAAATGAAGCCCGCAGTGAAGCAGCAAAAAGAATTGTTGAGCTAGCTAGCCCACATCATGAAAAGGTTTTCTTTACAAATGGTGGCGCAGATGGAATTGAGAATGCCATCCGAATGGCCCGTATTCACACTGGGCGACATAAGATTCTCTCCTTTTACCGTTCGTATCACGGCAATACCACCTCAGCTATTTCAGCAACTGGAGATCCGCGCCGTTGGCCCAATGAATTTGGCTTTGGCCATGTTCATTTCTTCGGTCCATACACATACCGCAGCTCATTCTGGTCGGAAAACGAGGAACAAGAGTGCGAAAGAGCTTTAGCTCACCTAGAAAGTGTCATCACCTTTGAGGGTCCGCAAACCATCGCTGCAATTCTTATCGAATCAGTGGTGGGCACAGCCGGAGTTTTGATTCCACCCAAAGGTTATCTAGAAGGCGTGCGCGCACTGTGCGACAAATACGGAATTCTGTGGATTGCAGATGAGGTGATGTCAGGATTTGGTCGCACCGGAAAATGGTTTGCTTACCAACACTCTGCAGCACATCCCGACTTAATCGTTTTCGCTAAAGGTGTTAACTCTGGTTATGTACCGCTGGGTGGAGTTGTGATCTCCAAAGCGGTATCCGACACCTTTAATGATCGTGTGTTTCCTGGTGGGCTGACCTACTCTGGGCATCCACTTGCCACCGCTGCGGCAGTTGCGACAATCGATGTCATGAAGGAAGAGAAGATTGTCGAACATGCTGCATATATGGGAGAAAAGGTAATCGGCCCAGCCTTGCGCGCATTAGCAGCTAAACACCCAGTTATCGGCGAGGTGCGCGGGCTTGGAGTTTTCTGGGCCCTTGATTTGGTAAAGGATCGCTCAACTCGCGAGCCGCTCGCTCCTTATGCTGGCTCAAGCCCTGCTATGAATGAGTTAGTAGCAGAGTGTAAAAAGTTGGGTCTAATGCCTTTCACAAACTTCAATCGCATGCATGTTGTACCTCCATGCAATATCTCCGAAGCGGAGTTTGCACAAGGAGTTGAGATTCTTGATCAAGCTTTTTCCGCGATCGCAAAACATTACACAGGTGATAAATAATGAGTTCTATTAAAAAGATTACACATTTCATAAATGGTGAAACATGGAGTGGTTCCTCAGAAAGAAGTGGTGATGTCTTCAACCCAGCAACAGGTCTTGTAACTGCCCAGGTTGATTTTGCATCAGTTTCTGTCGTAGATCACGCAGTAGAGGTTGCCTTTAATGCACAAAAAGAGTGGCGCAGCACCTCACTGGCAAAAAGATCTCAGATTCTCTTCGCTTTCCGCGAAATTTTGAATTCCCGCAAGGAGGAGGTCGCGGCATTAATTACCGCAGAGCACGGCAAGGTACTTTCCGATGCGCTAGGTGAGGTCACTCGCGGTCTTGAAGTTGTTGAGTTTGCCTGTGGCATTCCGCATCTTTTAAAGGGTGCTTACTCTGAAGGGGTATCTACCGATATTGATGTTTACTCGATTCGCCAGCCTCTCGGTGTTAGCGCAATCATCTCTCCTTTTAACTTCCCAGCAATGGTGCCGATGTGGTTTTTCCCAATTGCTATCGCCGCCGGAAACTCGGTAATTATCAAACCAAGTGAAAAAGATCCCTCTGCTATCAATTTAATTGCGCAATTCTGGAAGGAAGCCGGATTACCAGCTGGTGTTTTCAATGTAGTTCACGGGGATAAGGTTGCGGTAGATCGTTTATTAGAACACCCCGATATCGCCTCAATTTCCTTTGTCGGCTCAACGCCGATTGCGCGATACATCTACGAGACTGGCACTAAAAACGGCAAGCGGGTACAGGCTTTAGGTGGCGCCAAAAATCATATGTTGGTTTTGCCTGATGCTGATTTGGAATTAGCGGCAGATGCGGCAGTTAACGCAGGATTTGGTTCCGCTGGCGAACGTTGTATGGCAATCTCAGCATTGGTTGTGGTTGAGCCAGTAGCCGATCAATTGATTGCGAAAATTACTGAGCGCATGAAAAATCTAAAAACAGGTGATGGCACCAAAGGATGCGATATGGGTCCATTGGTAACCGCCGTTCACCGGGACAAAGTTTCCTCTTATGTTGCTGCTGGCATCAATGAAGGTGCAAAGGTAGTCGTTGATGGTCGCAACCCAGAGGTCAATGGTGCAGCGGATGGATTTTGGCTGGGTCCAACCCTGTTTGATCAAGTAACACCAAATATGAGCATCTATCAAGATGAAATTTTTGGTCCAGTGCTATCAGTCATCCGAGTAAAAAGTTATGAGGAAGGTTTGGCGCTAATCAACAAACATCAATATGGAAATGGCACAGCAATTTTCACAAATGATGGTGGAGCTGCACGCAGATTCCAGTATGAAGTTCAGGTCGGAATGGTCGGCATCAATGTTCCAATTCCGGTTCCTACCGCCTATTACTCATTCGGAGGTTGGAAGAACTCACTATTTGGCGATACCCATGCCCATGGCACTGAAGGTGTTCACTTCTTTACCCGTGGCAAGGTGGTCACAAGCCGCTGGCTTGATCCAAGCCATGGAGGAATCAACCTGGGATTCCCGCAAAATCGTTAATTGGTTAGGGTTTTTTTCACTCTAAGCAGTTCAAGAGCGGCAACCGTTGCATCAAAACCTTTGTCTTCTTTACTTCCCGATACTCCACTACGTGCAATTGCTTGCGCAACATCATCTACCGTCAATACTCCAAATCCAATTGGTTTATTCAAATCTAGCGAAACTTTCATCACGCCATCTGTAACGCCTTGGCATACATAATCAAAATGTGGAGTCTCACCTCGAACCACCACCCCTAAAGCCACTGCAGCATCAGCACCTGCATTAAGCGCATATTGCGCGGCAAGTGGCAGCTCAAATGATCCAGGTACATAAATAACTGGGTCAATAGAAACGCCCGCTGCTTTAAGAGCTCGATGCGCACCAGCAACTAGCGCATCACATATCTCTTTGTGCCAACTTGCGGAAACAATTGATACTTTAAATCCACTCATATCCTTAAGCACAATCTCCGGCGCAACTCCTGCCACTTAACTCACCTTTGCTCTCGTTATTGCCATTTTCTTGTTATCTGACTGCTTCTTGCTTAACTGCTTCTTGCTTAACTGCTTGTGGCCCAACTACCCGTGACCTAATTTTTCTCGCTTGGTCTTGATGTATTTTTCATTAAAGTCATTGACTTCACCCGCTAAAGCAACCGCTCGCGCCGAAAATCCAGCGTCGAGCAAGCTCTGTAACTTTTCTGGATTATTTGTTAACAGTTCTACATCTTTAATCTCCAGCAGATTAAGAATCTCTACCGCATCATTGAAATCACGTTCATCTATTTCGTGACCTAATGCAAGATTTGCCTCTACGGTGTCTAGTCCTTGATCTTGCAACTCGTAAGCTCGAATCTTCTCTGACAAGCCAATGCCGCGGCCCTCTTGATCTCGAAGATAAACCACCATGCCTGATCCCGCTGATTCAATTTTGGCCAAAGCCTGATTAAGTTGTGAACCACAGTCACATCTTAAGGAGCCTAAAACATCGCCAGTTAAGCACTCCGAGTGAATGCGAACCAAAGTTGGAGTGTTGGTCGCTAGCTCACCAAATTTCAAAATCGCATGATCCACACCTGCTCTACCGGAGAAGGTCGCTATCTTCCAATTTGCAACATCATCTTTATTGATTATTTCGGCGCTAGCTCGAGGCAAATTAGCCCAATGTAGCTTTGCTCTTTCGAGAGTCTTTGGATTTATCAGGTTGGCCGAATTTCGCTCATTTACTAAATCAAGTAAGGCGGCTATTGTGACAATCGGAATCTCATGTGTCTTGGAAAAACTCTTCAGCTCGTCACCGCGCATCATTGAACCATCTTCATTTACCAATTCACTGATTACGCCAACCTCTGTTGCACCAACTAATCGACACATCTCTACAACAGCTTCTGTGTGCCCCTGTCTAGCAGGTAAGCCATTTTCATGTGCAATCAAGGGAAAGATATGTCCGGGTCGCACGAAATCTTCAGCGGTTGTACTTAAGTCGCCCAGTGCCTTAATAGTGATGGCTCTTTCCGCCGCGCTAATTCCAGTCGTGATGCCATGTTTAGCATCTACAGTCACTGTGAATGCGGTTCGCTTTGTGTCTTGATTATTTTTTACCATCAGAGGCAGATGTAGTTGACGAGATCTAGCTTCGGTCATTGCTACACAAATAACACCAGAGGTATATCTGACCATAAATGCCAATTTCTCAGTAGTTGCGGCGCTGGCTAAGAGAAATAGGTCCCCTTCATTTTCCCGGCCCTCATCATCGGTAACAATGACAAAGCCACCGTTTTTAAAAAGCTGGAGGGCGTTTTGCAGATCTCGACTCACTAATTTGCCCCTTTTTCATCGATATTCGGCTGCTTTTTACCTTCATTGTTGTCTTCGGTTAACGTGTTGAATCCCTTTTGTGCCGCCACAAGCCGTTCAACATATTTGGCAAGGACATCTACTTCTATATTTACCTGGTCACCTCTGTGTTTCTCGCCCAAAGTTGTTTTACTTAAAGTCTCTGGGATTAACCAAAGAGTGACCTGGCTAGTTACATCATCAATCTCGCCTACTGTTAATGAAACGCCATCAACACAAATCGAACCTTGATTTACAACATAACGCTGTAGTTTTTTTGGAATCGAGATCACAAACTTTTGCCACTTATCACCAGGGGTGCTGCTTACAACCTCTCCTACCCCGTCGACATGGCCCTGGACAATGTGTCCACCCAAGCGTGCATCCGCTCTGGTTGCCAATTCAGTATTCACATTTCCGCCAACTTTTAATTGTCCTAAATTGCTTAACTTTAAAGTTTGTATCATCACATCGGCAGAAAAAGTATCCGCGGTAACCTCAACTGCGGTTAGACATACCCCATTTAATGAAATGGAGTCACCGATATTCAACTCTGCAGCTAACTTGGTTTTTACTTTCAGGACTGAGGACTCGACTCCAGCTTTTATATTCAATACCGTTCCGACATCTTGGACTAGGCCCGTAAACATCTATTTTTCCTCTCCCTCAATGTTTGCGACAAAATTAGTAAGTAGCAGTGAATCAGATTTGAACATCTGAATAATTAGCTCCGGTCCAACCCTCTTTATTTCGCCAAATCCATAACCCAATCGGTCTTGCAAGGTAGATATCCCTAAATCGCCGACAAAGCCCTTGCCCGCACCTAGAATCGATGGAGCTAAATACAAAATCAATTCATCAATTAGATTCGCGCGCAACAATTCAGTATTTAACTGTGCACCAGCTTCGACCAAGACCTGATTCCATCCAGCTTGCTGCGCTAAGCGGAGAAAGTCCTTGAAATCATGGGTAAATAGCTGCTTGGTCGGCGCCTGATCATCAAATATCTTGGCGGTTGCAGGAATTTCTCGCCGGCCCATGATTACTCGCATCGGGTTTTGCTGGCGCTGGATTACTTTAATATCTGAATTCACCCTAGGAACCATTTGCGGATCATCAGCAAGCACCGTCCCGGTGCTGGTCAATATCGCATCTGATTGCAGTCGTAACTTGGCAACATCCTGCCTTGAAACATCAGAGGTTATCCATTTCGAAGTTCCATCCAATGCCGCAATCTTCCCATCGATAGTGCAGGCGATTTTGGAAACTATCCACGGTCTACCATTATTTATCTTGCCTAACCAGGCTCGATTAGAAAATTGGGTTTGCTTCTCCTCTACTCCAGAAATTACCTCAATTCCAGATTGGCGTAAAAACTCAGCTCCACCAGCGGCTTTTAGATTTGGATCAGAAATTGAATAGACAACTCGCTTAAATCCAGCGGAAATCAAAGCGGCGCTGCAGGGCGGAGTTTTTCCATGATGATTACAGGGCTCTAATGTGACCACCATCGTGCTGTTTGAGAAGTCGGAAAAACCTTTTTGCTTTGCGCTTTTAATCGCAACAATTTCTGCATGATCTCCAGCCTCGCTGTTGATCTGGGAATCTTTATCCAACACAGATCCGCTATTTAAGTGAAATCCGCTTGAAACCTCTCGGCCAAATTCATCGATGATTACCGCTCCGACTATTGGATTTGGAGCGGTTAATCCCAAACCTTGTTTAGCTAACTCATTGGCACGCAACATCGCGGCCGCATAAATCTGCGACATCGCATCGCTTTGATGCGTGATGTTGGTTTGGTTATTCAATTGCTGCCCTTCGGATTAAATTTATCCGGGGCGAGAAATCACAGCAGAAGCGGCGGTGCAAAATCCAACACTTTATGGTGAGCAAATCACCTTAAAGTGGCATAGAAAATGCACAGCTCGATGCCTTTGCGCTTCCTCTCATCCGGACTTTAACCGTCGGTCTTGGAGTTTCACCAAGTCCACCGTTAGCTGGCTGCCAACGGGTCGCAGACTTTAACTGCCGGTTCGGAATTACACCGACCCCGGAAACGACTGTCGCAGTCTACTTAATTGCCATCCCAGAGCGCCATTTCCCGCTGGAAGGGATCAAGACCCATGGGCCCAAGGTTTAAGGCAAAGGAATGGAATCGCTTCAATTCAAATTTGGCGCCCAAGCGCTGTTTTGCAGCCTCGCGGCAATCCATCCAGAAGCGCTCTCCTACTTTGTAAGAGATCGCCTGGCCGGGCCAGCCTAAATATCGATCGACCTCGCTACGCGCTGAAATTTCATCCAGTAACGCTCTTTCATGAAGCAGTTTGAAGGCAGATTCTGCATTCCAAATCTCACCGTTGAAATCTTTATATCCGCAATGCATTCCAATATCGACAACAATGCGAGCAGCACGTAAACCTTGCGCCGATAAATATCCCATTTCATAACCAGGATCTTCAAAAGCGCCTAGTTCATCCATCAAACGCTCAGCGTATAACGCCCAACCTTCCCCATAACCTGAAACCCAAACTCTGTTACGTTGAAAGCGATTCAAACGCTCGGTATTTACCTTTGTAGTTGCAACTTGTAGATGATGGCCCGGAACCGCTTCGTGATACCAAGTAGAAACAATGTTCCACCAGCCAAAAACTTTTCTTCCCATCGTCGGAAACCAGGTAGTGCCAGGCCTGGAGAGATCTTCACTAGGCCCCATGTAATAAGCCGCCGAAGCGCTTCCTTCGGGCGCCAAACGAGCCTCACAGTTTTTAATGCGGGGATCGATATCAAACTCTTTGCCATCTAATCTTTCAACCGCTTTTTCAATAAATTCGCGTAATCGTTTTAGTAACTCTTCCTCACCTTCCACGGTGTAGCGCGGATCATTATCAAGACGATCAGCTACTTCACGCAGACTTTTGGCATCTGGATAAAGTTTTTTGGCTGCAACCCACATCCGCTCATTAATGAGATTCAACTGCTCAATTCCCCATTTATAGGTGTCTCGCAAATCAAGATCGGCACCAGTGAAATGACGGGCCCACATTTTGTATCGCTCTTCCCCAACCCCATCTGCTGGCGCGCTCTTTGGTGCATAAACATCACGCAACCAAATAGCTAAATCGGCGCAGGCCGCCTCAGCGCTTTTAGCCGCATCTACCAGATCAGAATTCCCGCCTGTTGGATCAAATTTCTTGGCCACAGCTTGGAATGCTCCTTTGGCAAAGGTTTCTAATTGCCCAACTGTTGCTAATACCTGGCGCCTTGAGTTGACCTTACCTTTTGATGCTGCAAACTCTAGAGAGGATTTCCATCCCTCAAATGCTGCTTCGATTGCGTTAAGACGCTTTACAACATTGGAAATAGTTTCCGGTTTCTCTTTATTCATCATTTCAAAGACCTGGCGAATGCGAGTGATCGGAGATGCAATCAAATTAAAGAGAATATTGGATTCTAAACTCTCACCTAGATTTAATTCGGAGCTTAATCTTTCGACAGCGACATCACGCGCAATGCGGTCATATTCATTTTCTGGAGTAGCCGCTTGCAAAGCGGCAAGAGTTTTCCGGGTTAGTTCCATTTGTCTTTCTTGACCAGCCATAGAGAAGTCATCTAGTTGATCATCAAATCCAGGAACGCCCAACATGGTTGCACCGATCGGTGTGAGCTTTATGCCTTCTTCCATGAAGGTGTCGAGAATTTGGGATATGGCGGTGCCGGACATAGCTACTCCATTTCTAAAGTGGGTACTTAAATCGAGTAATTCACTTTTTGCCTTTGATTAACCTAGCTCAGAGAATTACTTTTTACCATCCTCTAACTCAACAAGATCAAAGTTACCCTTACCGATTTGGCCCTGGTTTCGATATAGCTCAAGTTTTGCCCTGGTATCAGCAATATCCAGGTTGCGCATAGTCAATTGACCAATTCGGTCTGTTGGCCCGAAAGCTGATGATTCAGTGCGTTCCATAGATAACTTTTCTGGGTGATAACTAAATCCCTCACCCTGTGTGTCAATAATGGAGTAATCATCGCCGCGTCGCAGCCTCAAGGTAACTTCGCCTGACACCGCAGAAGCAACCCAGCGAGTTAAAGATTCACGCAACATAAGTGATTGCGGGTCTAACCATCTACCTTCATAAAGTAGTCGACCCAGTCTTCTACCTTCGGCATGGTAATTAGCTATGGTGTCCTCATTATGTATTGCTGAAACCAACCGCTCATACGCAATAAATAGCAGCGCCATTCCTGGAGCTTCATAAATGCCCCTGCTTTTAGCTTCAATGATTCGATTCTCAATTTGATCTGACATTCCTAAGCCGTGACGGCCGCCGATTTCGTTGGCCGTTTTCATCAAAGCTACAGAGTCAACAAAATCCTGACCATTTATAGCCACCGGTCTGCCTTGCTTAAATCTAATCCGCACATCTTCAGAAGCAATAGATAGATTGGCATCCCAAAATCTAACTCCCATGATTGGATCAACTAATTCAATAGAGGAATTGAGCTCTTCTAATTGTTTTGCTTCATGAGTGGCACCAAGAATATTGGCATCTGTTGAATAGGCCTTTTCGGTGCTATCACGATAAGGCAGATTATGTGCCAACAACCATTCAGACATCTCTTTTCGTCCGCCAAGTTCGGAGACAAAATCTTTGTCTAACCAAGGTTTATAAATTTTCAAATTTGGATTTGCAAGCAATCCGTAACGATAAAAACGCTCTATGTCATTACCTTTATAAGTAGAGCCATCCCCCCAGATCTGCACATCATCTGAAAGCATCGCACGCACCAACAATGTTCCAGTAACAGCTCTTCCTAAAGGAGTTGTGTTGAAGTAAGCACGACCACCGGTGCGGATGTGAAAGGCTCCGCAAGCTATTGCAGCTAATCCCTCTTCGACTAATGAACTCTTGCAATCTACCAGTCGAGCAATCTCCGCTCCGTACTCTTTGGCTCGATCAGGAATGCTTTCGATATTTCCTTCATCGTACTGACCCAAATCGGCTGTATAGGTACAGGGTTTTGCACCTTTGTCGCGCATCCAAGCTACTGCTACTGAAGTATCCAGCCCACCTGAAAATGCGATTCCAACCTTTTCGCCAATTGGCAATGAGGCCAATACCTTGCCAGCGGATGATTGATTTGGAGATGATTGTAAGGACATGAGATAAGCCTATCTAAATCAATTAACTGTGTGCCGATCATCAAGCTCGCGACCCAGCAAATTCATTAACTTAGGCTTAACTTTCCATTGCTGCAGCAGTTCATCAAGTTCGACAAAATCTCGTTGCACCGAACGGTAATTCTTGGCGTCAGATCCACCAGAGGAATCTGGCTTTACCGCTCTAATCATCAAGTTTTTGGCGGTATGAGTGCCTGCGATAAATTCGATGATCTCGGTGCGATAGCCGAGAATGCGAAGAATTTGGGCACGAATAGAATCGGTCAGGATATCTCCGATTCTTTCCTGCAAGATCCCGTATCTGGTCGCAATACTCCAAGGTTCTGGAACATCAGAGATTTGCCTTTGAATGTCATGCTGACAACAAGGGGCTACCAAAATTGCCTTCGCATCATTTTTTACCGCCCAAGCAATAGCATCATCGGTTGCGGTATCGCAAGCATGTAAAGCGATTGCAACATCAACCTGATGTGTAGCTACATCAGAAATCTGATTTGCAACAAAATTAATTTCCTTATCTATTGCTAAATCTTTGGCAATTTTCAAATTTCTATCGCGGCTATCAACTCGTTCATCAACTCCCAAGGTAATGACTTCATAGCCTAACTTTTTCAAATATGCGTGGGCAGCAAAAGTTAAATAGGCATGTCCGCATCCAAGATCAACCAGCCTGATGGTTTTAGCTGAATTGGCTTCATCCATCAATTCCGACAGGACGTATTCGATACTCTTGAGAAACTCTTGTACCTGCTTGAATTTGTCACTGCGGCTAGGCTTTAGATTTCCATCCTTATCAGAGATACCTAGTGCGGAAAAGACCGGGTCATTTGACTCCAAGAATCGCTTTTTTGTTCGATCATGGGTTAACTCAACTTCTTGAATGTCATCATCTCCGCTGTGGCTTACTTTCCTTACTACCAGTTGTGCGTCACCAGATTTTGTAACTCGGATTTGAAGTTCTTGATGAATTGTTTCTATTTGTAGATTGGAAAACCCTGACTCTAGGTAGTTAAGCAGATTTAACTGATTAATCTCAAAATTTGAGGTGAAATCTTTTTTGCCGTCATGGCTTACCTCTTGCCAGCGCAACCCCGACTTCAGTAAAACTGGACGAACTGTGACGCGGATAAATGGGGGCTTAGCGTTGCGCTGTTTGCCAGTAAATAGGATGCGACGTACATTTTGTGGCACCGCCAATAGTGAAGCCGCTTCGCGGACTGCATCTACTAAAGGAAGAATCAATTTAGGCCACCCTTTGAGTATTTAGGCTCTTCGTAGCAATAACAACCAGAGGAGTAGATGTATCGGGGCGGCTCACTCAGTTAGTCTACGGCGGTGAGAAGTACTCGGCCGATATTTTGGATCTTTGTTCCGCTACTGGCTGCTTTCTCCGCTACCGCCATTTGGGCCACTTTTCACTTTGGACCAATTGGCAAGCCATCACAGGTTGCTATCGAATGTGAAAACTTAAGAAGTTTCATAATCAACGAAGAGGTTGAAGGAAAGGGTGTTTGGCAACAGTATCGCAACCTCGTTGATGAGTACTTGGCGCTGCCACCCACAAGTGCCGAGAGAATTCCGCTAGTTTCAGAGATGGCAGCTTCGATAATTGAAGTTCTGGGCCATGATTTAGCCATCTATCAAGAATTGGAAAGTTTTCCTAAGTGTGTATTACAAAGCAAAAAGGATGAATTGCCCGGAATAATTGAGGAAACATCCGCAGCCATTAATTTTCTGAGTGGCACCGCTCCAATAGATGGCACATACTTTGACCCCAAGCTGGGAAGTTGGAATGCAACATATTATGAGGAGTACCTTTCAGCGTTAGATTTTCTAAAGTCTGAGGCGCAAAAGGCAAATGTAGATGCAGATGTCTAATCTGCTGTACCTAAATTAACCGCAATTAACTTAACAACAATTACTTATTTGCTGCTCTAAATTTGCGTAATGTTGTGCGGTCAAAATCCTTATTGCGCTCATGTCGCTTTCTTAATTGCAACTCCATAGCTTCCGCCGCTTCATCAAAGGCGGCTAAATCGTTAAATCCCTCGCCCTCTGCTCTGACCAAAGGGCCTGCTCCATGGGTAGTCAAAACCACTTGATGGGATTTTTTGCCGAAGTGTGGGTTGGGTTCATGTCTAATATCTACATCTACCCTTTGAATTGGAATGTTGAATCGAGCTAAACGCTCGAGGCGCTCTGTGGCTAATTCTTTGAAATCTGATGCTAATGCTGAACCATGATTATGAATAATAATCTGCATAACCAGAACGCTACTCCTGACACCTGGGAAGAACAATGATTTGTCCTGTGAAATTTATTGATTGAGGTATAGCCTTACGAAGTATGCATTTCCCGCCGAAGAAGAGTCCGGCGCCAAAGTGGGAGTTTGATTACAGCTCCGATTGGCGCTCCTTATTTTCTTTCTGGCGCCAGGATTTAGTCGCTGGTTTTACCGTAGCAATTGTGGCTCTTCCGCTGGCCCTTGGTTTTGCAATCACAACAGGCGCCCCCGCGAGCATGGGAATCACCACCGCAATCATCGCTGGATTAATTGCTGCATTATTTGGCGGGTCAAATTATCAAGTCAGCGGACCAACCGGTGCAATGACCGTTGTGTTAGTTCCTATTGTTGCAAAGTATGGTTTGCAATCTCTGGTTCCAATTGGAATTGGCGCCGGTATTTTGATTGCGTTATTGGGGATTTTTAGATTTGGTCGCTTTATTGATTCTGTCCCATGGCCGGTAATGGAGGGTTTTACTCTTGGAATCGCTGTGATCATTGCCTTGCAGCAAATACCACTAATTTTCGAAGTTGATAAAGCAGAGGGCGGTCATACCTTTACCGTTGCAATTGAGACCAGCAAAACCGCTTTTAATCAGGGCTTCAACTTATCGGCGGTGATGCTGGTAGCTATGACTCTCATCATCAAGTTCAGCTGGCCAAAAGTTAAGAGTCAGCTTGGAGTAAAAGCACATATCCCAGCAAGCATAATTGCACTTATCTCATTGACTTTTTTTGCTGAAACTATAGAGCTGGATGTAAATAGGATTGGCGAACTACCCCGCACACTTAACTTAAATAATGAACTAAGCCTTAACTCTTATTTCAATTCCAATAACTTGCCAATCTCCGCTTTGCTATACGCAATTATTGTCGTGGCCTTGTTAGGCGCCATCGAATCACTTCTTTCTGCTCGAGTAGCCGATGGTATGGCGCACCAGGTCATTGATCACGAACAGGTGAAACATCAACCCAATAAGGAGTTGTTGGGCCAAGGTTTAGCCAATATCGCCTCAGCAATGGCGGGAGGTCTGCCTTCTACGGGAGCGATAGCTCGAACTGGGGTAAATGTAAGAGCGGGCGCTCGCACCCGTCTATCTGCCATATTCCATGCATGTTTCTTGCTCTTCATTATTTTGATCATCGCGCCAATTGTTGCTGTAATACCAACAGCGGTTTTGGCGGGCGTGCTGCTAGGTACCTCAATTAGGATTGCAAATCCTCGTTCAGTAAAAGAAGCGTTAACAACTACCAAATCGGAAGCGATAGTTTATTTAGCAACTGCGATTTCGGTGGTATTGATTGATTTAATTTGGGGAATAGCAATCGGGGTTGCTATACATCAGATTATTAAGGCAAGAAAACCAAAGCTGCAGTTATAACAAAGGCCAGCAAAGTGGCTTGCAGCAGGATTACCAATGCCGTCTTGCGGTCAGCTTTGCGATCCTCTGGGTTTTGTACTCGAGCGATATCACCAAGCTTGCCCAAATTAAATGTACCCATGAAGCCATAAGCTAGGCAGAACTTCTTGCGTGACTGTATGAAACCAATCGAGAAAACCATTAAAGGTACAAACATGCCCCAGCGAGCGCTGGTTGGTGCATCGCTGCCAATAAGTCCAACAAATGTTGTAATTGAGAGTATTAATCCAATAAGGGCAACAAATTGTCTTCTTCTAATTTCAGCTTTTCCTAGATTGCAACTACCAGGAATATAGGCATAGCTCACTAGAAGGCCTCTTCCAGCTCTTCATCATCTGCCCAAACAGCTTGTGCCTCATCTTGCTTTTCTACCCATGATAAAAATGACAAAGCGCCCTTAAATGCAACAACAAGTAGGGTAACCAATGCGGCAATGCGTCTAATCGCTTTAATCACAGTGCAAGCCTACGGCAGTTAATCCAAAGATTCCAACGCAGCCATTGCGGCGTTATGTCCTGCGATCCCAGAAACACCGCCTCCCCGCACTGCGCCAGCTCCCGCCAGGAAAATTCTTGACGAACTGGTTTCAACGCCCCATCTGCGTTTATCCCCATCAGCTTTCCATGGAAACTCTAAATCTCCGTGAAATATGTTCCCTCGCGGTAGACCTAAATCTCTTTCTAGCTCCTGAGGAGTTTTTGCCTCGATGCATGGATTGCCATCAGAATCCAAAGCAAGATAGCTATCAATTGGCTTTACTAAGTAATCATTAAGGCCGGCCAAAGTTCTGCGAACAACCTCTGCTTTAACCTCATCGTGATTGGAGTCAAACAATGAAGCGGGAAGATGAAGCGCGAATAAAGTGAGTGTTTGATATCCCTGCGCTACTAATTTTGAGTCAAGAATTGTTGGGTCGGTTAATGTGTGGCAATACATCTCTGAGGGAATCTCGGTAGGTATTTCTCCCCGTGATGCTTCTTCAAAAGCTCTTTCTAATTGGAAATAGCTCTCATTGATATGAAATGTTCCTGCAAATGCGATTTTGGGATCGATTCCAGATTTGAGCTGAGGCAACTCCTTCAAAACCATATTGATCTTTAACTGACAGCCATCCAAATGTTCAGGTGCCGATATTGGGGAGATCTTTTCTAGAACTTTCGGCGCACAATTAGCAAGGACAACCTTGGTGACAAACGTTTCGCCCTGCTTGGTAATAACCTCTACAGAATTTTCGCTTTCCTCCAAAGAAACGACCTCTGTTTCGGTAAGAATCTGCACATCCAACTCTTTGCAACGCCTAACTAATTCGGCAACCAGCGCCCCCATTCCCCCTTTGGGTACCCGCCATTCGCCCGTGCCGTTACCTATCAAGTGATAAAGGAAGCATTTATTGGCAGCATGATTATTGGCAGAGGTAAATGTGCCAATCAATCCATCTGTAAGCACTACCCCCTTCACCAAATCATCAAAGAAATTGTCATGCAAAGTTTGCTCCAAGGTATTTTCAACTAACTCCACCCAGGTAAGTGGATCTACTTGCTCCTGTATCTCAGACTCCGTTGGTAAAGGTTTAAGCAGGGTTGGAGCAACAACTTGAGCAAACTCCTGCACGGCAGAGTAGAAGTTCTGCCAGGCAATCGATTCCTCAGGGCCGCCAGTCAAATCCATCATTGATTGTTCAGTTGCTTGATCAAAACTGCGGTTAATCAACAAGCCTTTATCTCCCTCATCATCAAAATAGGGAGTAAATGAAGAAACCTTACGGCTCATAGTTTCAAAATTTAGAGAAAGATCAGAAATTATCTGGTCTGGTAACAAAGCGATGAGATAGGAGTATCTGGATAGGTGCGCTTTTACACCTTCGAAGGGCGTAACACTTGTAGTCGCGCCACCAATGTAATCATTTTTCTCTAGCACCAATACTTTTTTACCAGCCAATGCCAAATAACACGCAGCAACTAATCCATTATGTCCACTGCCTACAACAACAGCATCAAAGTTAATTGTCATAACGAAAACCAATCATGAATGTTGAATCACAAAGCTTTGGTAATTCGGTTAAAAGCCTCAGTAATAATCTCAGGGCTAGTGCCGAAATTTAGCCTTGCGAATTGGGCATGTTTTGGGCCATAGAGCGAACCGGCATTGAGAGCAACCTTGCCACGCTCCAGAATTACTTTAGTGGGCTCATCACCGAGGGATAAGTTAGACAGATCGAGCCATGCTAAATATCCAAAATCAGGTACGCGATATTTGATCGCAGGCAACTGCGAATCAATTAAATTTCTAATCAATTTACGGTTTTGATTTAATGTTGCAATTACTGATTCCAGCCAATCCATTGAATCCCCATATGCAGCGGTGGCAGCTGCCGCCCCAAAAAGTGAAGCTCTAAATGCTACAGATATCGGCATGGTATTAATTTTTTCTTTCAATACTGGTGAATCGGTAACAATTACCGCACACTTCAATCCAGCCAAATTAAAACCTTTGCTGGCGCTGGTAACAGTAATTCCAACCGCGCGAGCGGCATCACTTACTGCAAGAAATGGAGTAAAGCTCGCTGGCTCATATACCAATGGCCCATGAATCTCATCACTAATAACTATAACTCGATACTTAATGGCCAACTCAGCTAGCTGGGCTAAATCTGTTTTGGTAAAGATCGCACCGACCGGATTGTGAGGATGGCACAGAATGTGAACCTTTACCCCATTTTTATACTCACGCTCAATCCCATCTAAATCTAGATGGTGACCCTGATTATCTTGCTTTAGAGGTACATCTACTAGCTCAGCTCTTACCTCAGCAACCCAACGCCACATATTGTCATACACCGGAGAGTTGAGCATGACCTTCTCTCCTGGATTTACCAAGGTGCGAACCACCTCTACTATTCCCACTCCAACATCAGTTGCGATTCGCATTTGGGATGGATCGACTTGCCATCCCCACAGCTGATTTGCAAATTTAGCAAAGCTCTCAAACATCTCTGGATATGGCCCGAGATAACCTGTGTCTGATCTTTCAACCATATCTCGCAAAGCAACTTTAATTGGCTCTGCTATTGGAAAATCCATCTCTGCGATGGGAAGTGGCAAAACATCCTCAGGATACAAACGCCATTTAACACTTTTCCTTTTTCGTAACTCAGTTAAGGGCAGTGCATTTAATGGTTGCGCCATAACGCGCAGTATGCCACTTCAGTAATAATAATTGAACAAGCGGGATTTAAGTGCTAGCCCTTAACCGAACCTGCCAGCAATCCTCGAACAAAGTAACGTTGTAATGCAAAGAAAACCGCCACTGGCACTAATATCGAAACAAAGGCACCCGCGGTCAGCAACTCCCAATCCCCTCCTCGAGTTCCGGTCATTTCAGCCAATCTGACCATCAAAGGAGCGATTTCACGTTTGCCGCCACCAAAGGTGAGCGCAACTAGCAGATCATTCCAAACCCATAAGAATTGAAAGATCGCAAATGAAGCAATTGCTGGGATGCTTAAGGGCAAAACTATTTTTCTAAACAATTTGAAGTAATCAGCGCCATCTACACGTGCTGCTTCAATCAACTCTCGAGGAAGTTGTGCCAGGAAGTTGTGGAGCAGAAATATTGCTAACGGCAAACCAAACATGGTGTGCGCCAACCAAATAGGTATGAAAGTTCCGGTAATTCCAAAACTAGGGATGATCGTGATTGAACCCAGGTGCAAACCACCAGAAAAGAGCTGCAATAGAGGGATCAATGACATTTGCAGTGGAATTACCTGCAGCGCAAAAATGGAGAAAAATATGAAATTTCTTCCTTTGAAATCAAACCAAGCAATTGCATAAGCGGCAAAGATCGCAATTGTTATTGGGATTATTGTTGATGGGATGACAATGGCAAAAGTATTGAGGAAGTACTGACTTAGTGGAGGTGTTGCGCCACGTCCCTCAAACAATACTCGAGAGTAGTTTTCAAAGGTGAACTCTGGATTTGTAAAAACCGTCCACCAACCTGATGTATTAATACCGGTGCTGGGGCGGAATGAAGTTACAAACAAACCAAAAGTGGGAATAGTCCAAATGGTTGCCAATAAAATCGCTACGAAGCTGGCCCAAGGACTAGATAGATGAACCTTGACCACCTCAATCTCGCGGCGGCTCCTCTTAATTTTGGGAAATCTAGAGTTCAGGGTAGTCATTAGCGTTCTGACCGCTCCCTTCTTAATTGAATTACGTTATATGCAACCAAAGGCAGCACTCCAATAAACAAAATAATGGCCAGGGCGCTTCCTGTTCCGTAATTCAGGGCTCGAAATGATTGGTTGTACATTTCGTTAGCAATCACACTGGTTTTGAAATTGCCTCCGGTCATGGTTCTGATGATGTCAAAAACTTTAAGCGCACCAATAGTGATGGTGCTAAGTACCACAATTATGGTGCCACGAATCATTGGGACCGTCACCTTGCTAAATCTTTTCCAGCCACTGGCTCCATCTAGCATGGATGCTTCCAAAATCTCATCAGGAATTGCTTTGATGGCAGCGGATAGCACAACCATGGCGAAACCAGTTTGAATCCATACAAAAACGACGATTAGTAAGAAGGTATTTAAGGGACTAGTTAGAATCCAATTGGTAGGAACAAAACCCAACCACTCCGCAATTTGACTCAATAAACCAATCTCGGCAACTCGATCATTGGGTTGGAATTGATAAACAAACTTCCAAATAATTCCAGCCCCAACAAAGGAGATTGCCATGGGCATAAAAATCAAAGATTTAACTAAGCCGGGTCTGCGCATACGATCGGTTAAGACCGCGATGGTTAATCCGAAACCTGTAGAGGCTATCGGCGCAACTATCATCCAAATGCCGGTGTTCTTTAAGACATCAAGGATTTCTGGCTGGGTAAATGCCCAGTAATAGTTGTCCCAGCCAACAAACTCTTTTCCTCGCGCATCGCGAAATGACAAAAATAAAGTTCTAAAAGCTGGGCCGATCAAACCGATAAAAAGAAACAATAAAGCTGGGGCAAGAAAAAGTAGATACTTAACATAGCGTTGCAATTTTTCTGAACTTCGCTCTGCGAGCCAAAACGCCAGAGCAACTAAGGCGGAAAAAAGCAAAATGGTTATTAATAAAGATGTGATTTTGGAGACCGCTTGCTCCAGTTGAGTTTGTCTTGCTGCTAACTCCAGCATTTCAACCCCTTTGGCTCTGACTATTAATCCAGCGGTAAAGCTCAGTACTCCAATTATGCAGAATTATTCTTAAAAAGGTGCGGCGCCTATAAGACACCGCACCTTTCTATTTGATGCTTTAAGTACTAACTAATTTAGTGTTACTCAAATTTGAGTTGGCTAAATTAGGACTTTGGCCATGACTTCTCGATTGCATCTAGAACCGCCTTATCGGACTTGTTCTCTGCAACCCATGCAGTCATTTCCTTCCAGAATGAACCAGCGCCAACGGCAGCCGGCATTGCATCAGAACCATCAAAACGGAATGTTGTTGCGTTCTTTAGAATTTCAACAGCGTTCTTGTTTACTGGATCTGCAACATTTGCAACATCAAGACCCTTGTTAGCTGAGAACCAGCCACCAAGTGCGGCCTTCTTGTTGTTCCACTCTGGAGAGGTTAGATAAAGCTGTACAGCTTGTACCTCGCCACGATCGGCAAATGCGCCAACGAACTCGCCGCCACCAAGTGCAGGACGCTGATCAGCTGATACGCCTGGGAAGTAGAATGTTGTGATTCCACCCTCTACATCAGTGTCTTCTGGTGTGACGATAGTTGCGCCGTAATCAGCGGCCAAGATTCCTCCGATGAAGGATGCTTGACGGTGCATTGCGCATGAACCATCAACGATTCCTGCTCCACCCTCTTGGAATGTGGTGGTCGCAATTGCGGAAACATTTCCAACATACTTTGGATTCTTCAAAATCTTGCCGGCCTCTTTAAGAACTGCGGCAACCTTTGCATCGTTAAATGGAATGGTGTGGTTTACCCAAGCATCATAAGTTGCTGCGTCATTAACACGTAGCATGATGTCTTCCATCCAGTCAGTTCCTGGCCAACCGGTTGCATCTCCAGAACCGAAACCAACGCACCATGGCTGAACTTTGCCTTCAGAGGCAATCTTGTCTGATAGCGCTAGCAACTCGCTCCAAGTAGTTGGAATTGTCCAACCATTGTCAGCAAATGTCTTTGGTGAATACCAAACAAATGACTTTACGTTTGCACCAAGTGGTGCAGCATAGAAGGTTCCGTCAACGGTTCCGTATGCCTTCCAATCAGCTCCGTAATACTCATCTGCTGCTGCAGAAACTGCATCAGATGCTGCAACCATCTTGCCGGTTGCGACCATAGCCTTCAACAAACCTGGCTGTGGGAATACAGCGAGATCTGGCGCGGTGCCACCCTCAACACGAACTGGTAGTTGCGCTTCAAACTCAGCGGTTCCATTCCAGTTGATGGTGATTCCGGTGCACTCTTCAAATTCAGCAAAAGACTCTTGATAAATCTCTGCCTCTGGACTGCGAATTGAGGAGTAAATCTCTACCTCAGTTCCATCATGTCCTTGATATGCCTCATATGCATCACAGTTTGCTCCACCAGCAGAGTCATCTGAACTTGAACATCCGCTTAGGATCAATGTGAAGGCCGCAAATATTGATGTTGCCAATATAAAGCGACGGCGCCGCAAAGTTGCGGTCATATAGTTTTCCCCTTTCGAAAGGACTATAGAGATTCCTCAGAAACCTCTGAAGAATGGCCAAAGTCTTATGCGGTATCCGCCTTGGGGCAAGGGGTTTTTTATGAAAAAAACTGCAAATGACTAACGGTTTGGTTAAGTCAAATCGATTGCAGCCACGTTGTGGTGTTCGCTGCCAAACTCAAACGGTCACCGGCCTTGCGGGAACCATTGCTTGAATCCAAAATAATTTCAAAGGAGTTAAATTGCTCTGGAAGTTCGATTTCCAGCTCTTGATTAGAGGTGTTTGCATATACAGCAAAATCTTGGCCCCGGCTAAATGCAATTAGATGATCAGACTTCGAAATCCATTCAAAACTCTTTCCAGATAAATTCTTGCGTAATTTCAGCGAACGCTTATAAAGATTTAGAAATGAAAGTTCACCCTCATTTTCAGCAGAGACAAAATCCTTAGATTGCATTTCTACAGTGTTTGCACTCCAGTTAGTTGGCATAGGAAGCCATGGTTTGCCATCGGTGAACCCATAGTTTTTCTTGCTGGAATCCCAAGGCATTGGCACGCGCGCGCCGTCTCTGCCTTTATCAACCCCTTTGGTACGGAAAAAGACAGGATCTTGTCTTGCCGAGTCAGGAAGTTCCGCATCCCATAATCCGAGTTCTTCACCTTGGAAAATGTAGATGCCACCAGGTAGTGAGTGAGTAAGTAGCGCCAGTGCGCGTGCTTTTCTTGAACCAAGCACTCCTCCACCTAGTCTTGTAACCAGCCTTGGTGAGTCATGATTTGAAAGCACCCAAGTTGCTGGCGCGCCAACTGATGCAACATCGGCGAGAGTTTTATCAATTGCGTGCGACAAAAACTTCGCATCCCACTCTGCGATTAAGAAATCAAAGTTGAAGATTTGATGCAATTCATCAGCTCGTACATATCTAGCGGCTCGAATGCTTGGATGTACCCACGCTTCAGCTACGCTCATACGATCGCCAGGGTAAGAATCAAAAATTTTTCTCCATTTGCGATATACATCATGAACGCCTTCACGATCAAAAAAAGGTACATCTGCCAATAAAGATTCGCGATCAGCTCGATCCATATCTCTAACATCCAGGCGCAGAGCACGGGTCAAACCCTCTGGATCTCGATGATCTTTCAAGATTTCATCTTTCACCAATCCATGTGCCACATCAATCCTGAAACCATCTACCCCTTTATCGAGCCAAAACTTTAAAGTGGCCTCGAAATCTTCATGTACCTCTGGATTTTCCCAATTCAAATCGGCCTGCGTTGAATCGAAAAGGTGCAAATACCATTGGCCAGCTCTTCCATCTGTCTCGTTAACTCGACTCCATGCTGGTCCGCCAAAAATCGAACACCAATTATTAGGAGGCAACTCTCCATTCTCTCCTTTTCCATCATAGAAGTGGAATCGGGAGCGTTCTTTCGACCCTGGATTAGCCTTAAGCGCCGCTTTAAACCAATGATGCTCAGTTGAAAAGTGATTTGGAACAATATCGACAATTACGCGAAGTTCATTTTCATGTGCAGCGTTAATCAAATTTTCTGCGTCCGCCATATTTCCAAATCTAGGATCTACATCTCGAGGGTCTGAAACATCATATCCGCCATCGTTATTAGGCGATTTGTAAAACGGACTAAGCCAAATCGCATCGACACCAAGTTCCCGTAGGTATGGCAAACGATTGATAACTCCAGCTAAATCACCCTCACCATCATTATTAGAATCCTGAAAAGAGCGAGGATAAATTTGGTAAATAGCAGCCTCTTTCCACCACAACTTCTTAGTCATCAAAACGCTCCTATTAACTTTCTAATCTTCGGGTTGAGTTTCTGACAACTAATGTGGTTGGGAGGGTTAGTGAATGCGATTCACTCTTTGGAGCTTTCAGGCGCTCCATGATTGACCAAGCAGCCATTTCTCCCATTAATTGCACGGGCTGCTCTATCGTTGTTAAATCTGAAAATTCAGCCATCTCATGGCCATCAAATCCAATTATTGAAATATCATCAGGAACTTTCAGGCCATTTCTCCTAATAGCTTGTAATGCTCCCAGTGCCATTTCATCTGATTGAGCGAAGATTGCAGTTGGGCGATCCGGTCTTGCCAATAAATCATCCATTGCTCTACTCGCACCATGCATGGTGAAATCTCCGTAAACCTCGCGGGATGGTTTCCATTCCAAACCACTTTCTGCCAACACCTGCATGAAACCAGTTCTGCGATCTTGCGGCACACTAAAACCAAATGGGTCATCAGGCCGTCCAGATAGTAGGCCTATCTTCTTATGACCCAAATTTACTAAGTGTTGGGTAGCGGTGCGTGCCCCCGCAACATCATTAATAGCAACACTCGAACAATGTTCATGATGCATCCCAACAAGTGCAATTGGAATTCCTAAACTGAGCATTGATTCAAACTCTTCTTCAGTGGGCGGCAAACTAATTACAATTAGCGCATCTACCCTGCCCTTGAGCAATTGATGTTGAAATAGACGTTCGCGGCCCTTCATCTGGGAAAAGTTGTAGAGCAGCAGATCAAGACCTGCTTCACGTAACGCTTGCTCCGCTCCATTAATTACCTGAGCGAAATACCAGCGAGAAATGTATGGTGCGACAACACCGACTGAATTTGTTCTGCCATAAATAGCCTTGGCGCTAGCTTGTGGAATTGCATAATTTAGCTTTTCAGCAGCATCCAAAATTTTATTTCTGGTTTCTGGGTTTACATGATGTAAACCACGCAAGGCTCGCGAGACGGTGGCTATCGAAACGCCGGCATGAGCAGCTACCTCTTTTATTCCTACTCTTGCGTTGCTGGAGTTTGAATCTAACTCATCTTCCCTTTTCATTTTTTCACCTCCACTTCTAAAAGAGCCCGGCTTCCGACTGCAAATCCCTGCAAGTGGCTAAAAATAGACTGCAAAACTGAAAAAGACTAGATGTCGCCAAGATTCAAGGCTGGTAGCCTGACCAAAATGAGCCGGAAAGTAGCCCGACATATAGTTGAGATTAACCCTAGATTCGAACGGGTAATTGAACTCTCAGGCATCTGCCCACTTTTCGGCAAGGAGCAGATTACAAAGCGAAAAGAAAGCAATTTCGCTGCGCTCGCCTCCTCCATTCTCTCGCAACAACTTTCCACAAAAGCTGCTGCCACAATTATTGGCCGAGTTGAAGCGCTCTCTGGAGGTAGTTTGCGAGCGGCCAAAATTGCCAAACTTTCAACTCAAACTTTGCGCGCCGCCGGATGCTCTAACTCGAAAGCTAGGGCAATAACGGAGCTGGCTATTGCTTGTGCCAATAAAGAGATTCCAATTAGCGCACTTCATCGACTAGATGATGAGAGCATCATGAAACATCTACTTCCTAGATTTGGAATTGGACAATGGACCGTTGAAATGTTTCTCATGTTTCAACTAGGTCGGGCAGATATCTGGCCCGTTGGTGATCTTGGGGTGCGAAGAGGTTGGGAAAAAATCCATGGCATGAGTGATGAGATAACCCCTAAACAACTACAAGAGCTGGGTGAGGCTTTTTCGCCTTATCGCAGCCATGTAGCTTGGTATTGCTGGAGAGCGGTAGAGGTTTTGTAAATTATTTCTGTTTAGGTTCTAGAACCAAAGCAACAGAGTTGATGCACCAGCGTTGATCAGTTGGTACCGCATATCCCTCGCCCTCAAAAACATGACCTAAATGTGATCCGCATGCAGCGCAACGCACCTCGGTGCGAATTCTTGGCGCTAATGAACGATCCTCCAGCAAGACAACTGCATCATCTTTAGTAGGTGCATAAAATGAGGGCCAGCCGCATCCGGAATGGAATTTCTCCTCACTTCGGAATAATTCAGCGTTGCAAGCTTTGCATTTATAAACGCCAATGGTTTCAGTTTCATAATACTTACCGGTAAATGCGACCTCAGTACCGGCTTTTCTAAGTACATCATAAGAAAGTGGATCTAGCTCTTTTTCCAACTTTTCATCATTTAACTGAACTGGGAAAGGCATACCAGTTAATGGATTAATCTTAGGAAGTTGTGCTCCGGGCTCCATTATTTCTTTCCTCCTGTTTAAACTATTTCAAGCTACTAAAAGCTACCTAAAGCTATTTAAAGCTTTGGAAAAGGCACTCCGGTTGTGGAGTGACAGTCATAACCGTTGGGGTTCTTTTCTAAATATCTTTGGTGATACTCCTCAGCTGGCCAATAAGTATGGGGGGCGGCATCTTGAATCTCTGTGACAATTTGTCCGTAACCTTGCTTATGCAACTCATCATTGTAAAGTTCACGTGTATTGATGGCGGCAATCATTTGATCCTCTGAAGTTGTGAAAATTGCACTGCGGTATTGAGTACCGATGTCGCCACCTTGCTTATTTAGCGAGGTTGGGTCATGCATCGTCCAAAACTCTTCCAATAATCTTTGGTAAGAGATTTGCTTGGGATCAAAAATCACTTTAACAGTTTCTGCATGGTTTGTGACTCCGGTGCAAACCTGTTCATAAGTTGGGTCAGGCCTGGTTCCGCCCATGTACCCCACAGAGGTCTCTATAACTCCCGGCAGGTTCCAGAATCGGCGCTCTGCGCCCCAAAAACATCCAGTTGCAAAGTAAGCATCTTGTAAGTTCATTTGATTTTTAATCATCTGCTCCACCGGCGCATCTTGTCATGAACATTGACTGATAATCTTGCCGAAAGGGCCCCCGTAGCTCAGGGGATAGAGCACCGCCCTCCGGAGGCGGGTGCACAGGTTCGAATCCTGTCGGGGGCACTGCGATTTTTGAAACATGGCCAATTTCACCCTTTAATTTCTCAAATTATCCTCGCAATCCCTTGAGATAAAAACTTTCTCACGGGAGAATTAGGCAGTAATCAAGCCCATTCGGGCAGCAAGCTCTAGGAAGTTCCTTGGAACCTCTTCTTGCTGGCTGCTGAAATTTGTCTGCTGCTAATGAAAGAGGATTTATGACTATGGATTGGCGTCATCGCGCCGCGTGCCGTGATGAAGATCCCGAGTTGTTTTTTCCAGTTGGAAACACCGGTCCTGCTATTGCACAGATTGAAGAGGCCAAAAAGGTTTGTGTCCGTTGCGAAGTACGGGAACCATGTCTGCAGTGGGCACTTGAGAGTGGTCAAGACTCTGGAGTTTGGGGCGGACTTTCTGAAGATGAGCGTCGCGCCATGAAGCGACGTGCTGCACGTAATCGCGCCAGATTGCTTGAAAACCAAATTCAAGAATAAGGCTATTTCCGTTTTTAATTTTTAGTTGTTTAAAAGGTATCAATCTATAACGGAATAGCTATTTCAAATTCGGTTCCTTGCTCTAAACGGTTGAAGGTAATTGATCCAGCTAGTTCATTTTGAGTTAAAGTTTTAACAATTTGTAATCCTAAATTACTGTTTTCAAAAGCAAACTCAGCCTTTAATCCAACACCATCATCAGCCACAACTACTTTCATCAAATGGTTTTCTCGCTCTACACGCACCTCTACCCTAGAGCCTACTTCTGAGACCCCATGTTCTAAGGAGTTGTGAACCAATTCAGTTATGACAAGTGCCAGTGGCGTAGCGACCAATGCCGGAATTACACCAAAATCCCCGACCTTCACAATCTGAACTTCATTGGGTCGAGTGCTTAACTCGATGGCGCTTTGCATGATTTTGCCTATAACCTCATCAAATTGAACGCTGTCCTGAGCGCTATTTGAAAGGGTCTCATGAACTAACGCGATTGAAGCAACTCTCCGTACCGCCTCCTCAATTGCCGCTGCTGCGCTGGGGTCCTCAATTCGTCGGGCTTGCAGGCGTAACAAAGCAGAAACGGTTTGTAAATTGTTTTTTACTCGGTGATGAATCTCTCTGATTGTCGCATCCTTACTAATGAGCGCTCGATCTTTGCGTCGTAGCTCAGTAACGTTATGCACTAAGACAACAGCGCCAATGCGACTATCTTTTTCAGTCAAAGGGATTGCTAGTAAGTCCATCACACCGCCTGCGTTTTCAAACTCTGCACGGCGTAAATTCTTGCCGCTCATAGAAACTTTCCAATTCTCATCCCTGGGTTGGAGTTCGTCACTCTTTAGAGAAAGCGAATCCAGAACTTCACCTAATTTATGCCCCTCTAAATCTCGTTCCCAGCCAATCCTGGAGAAAGCAGATCGCGCATTTGGACTAGCAAAGGTGATCGCACCATCCACAGATAACCTAACTAAACCATCGCCCACTCGAGGCGCGGCTTCAGCTAAATACACGCTGTCCTTAACCGGAAAATTTCCTTCCGCAATCATGCGATAAATGTGATTTGCAATCTCACGATAATTTAATTCAAGGCGCGATGGGGTACGCATTGTTTCAAGGTTTCGGTGTCGCGAAACAACTGCAATAACTTTTTGATTAAACAAAACTGGAATCGTTTCTTCTTTAATGCGCAGATCACCGATCTGCTGTGGCTGCGTCTCTCTGACAATCTCACCGGTTGATAAAGCATGATCTAGGTTGGGACGCGTGCCCCATGTAACCCTTTCGCCAATCAAATCATGAGTAAACACTGTAGCCGCCGTCATTGGTCTGATTTGCGCAATTGCTAAATGCCCCTGCGGCCAACTTTTTTCATCGGTGCGAATCGGTATCCAAAGCACTAAATCCGCAAAGGAAATATCTGCAAGTAATTGCCACTCTGCTACCAACTCCTCCAAGCGCGAAATCTCGGTCGCGGAGAGAGAGTTGGCGGCTTCAACCAAGTGTCGAAATGGCATGCCCAGAGCGTACTCAGGATGGATTATGTAGATAAATCGAGAGCTCTCGACAGGTTTTTCGTAGCGAACTTCTTGGGGCAATCTCGTTAATAGTTGAGTATCTGCCTTGAGCCCGCTCCATTAGGGCAGGGTCGGCGGGAATTAAGAAGTGCTTAACCGATAGTTGCAGATCGTTAACGCGGGATCTGAAGCTGCGTTTCAATCCTTGCTGCCGGGAAGAGTTAGCGGTTTTGTTGAGAACCACAGTTAGCTTTGCGCTGGGGTAAAAATCTTGAATCTGTTCTGCAAATAGCTGCATCTCATTTAGGCAATGACTCTCTGGATTTAGGACGTAAACCAGCTGATTGCACATTTGTAAGTTTTCTATGTATGCCCTACCCGGAGCTCTTCTATCACTAATCGCTGTTTTGAGATCGGGAGCCTTTCCCAAATCTATGCAACCAATCTGGGATTTGTTGATTACGATTTTCAGCTGTTCAAAAGTCTCATTTAGCGCATCGACTGTAGCGGAGGTGTAAAGAGTTGAGATATCAACCAAATTCAGATTTTTGTTTAGAGTTGAGTGGTGATCTCGACTCTTTAATCCTAACCTGACCCCGATATCGGAACGAAGTGGATCTGCATCAATCAATGTTGTGCTGGATTTCAGAGAGAGTTCGGCTGCCACATTTATTGCCAATGTCGTGATTCCAGGAGAGGTGGAACTGCCGGTAAAGCCGATCAATCCTCCTCGATTGGGACCACTTTGTTCGCTACTAAATTGTTCGGCAAGAAATCGTGGAGTTAGAGCTCTACGCTGACTAACTTCACTTGCAGTGAGCTTCTGCTCCGCACTGCGTAGCTTTTCATATACACAACTCAAGAAGCGCTCTGCATCAAAACTCTGGTGGAAGTCAACTTCAACAAAGGTTATCTCTTCCGACTTAATTCCTATTTTTTCACTAGGTGATGGAGAAATACTTTGATCCAAAACAATTAGGACCCTTAAATCCGAAGGGTTCTTGGCGCTCAATTTCTCTATTTCCCTCCGCAATTGAACCTTTGAGTGAACCCTGCCTAAAAGGGAAAAATCATGGGCTGTTAACGTCTCAATTATCCGATCCTCAAGCTCGTGGCTAGAAACCCCGGTGACAAATCTGATACTCATCTTTATACCTTTTTTGTGTGTACTCAATAACTAAGGTGTTTTCAAGGAGACTTGACCAAAAGAAAATCTGAATTTGCCATGGAGCTAACTATTCTTGTGACCCATTCCTTTGGCACCAAGAGAGTTACCCCCACCTCTCCGCCCAGTTTGCTGGCTTCCATATCTATCCCATTAACGGCGATATTGGATAGGAGAATTTCTGCAGAATCCTTTTTTGAAGCAGAGATTGAACTAAATTGCTCATTAGCAATGGCATACACATCCACTAATTGACCAACTTTTAAGCCAAATGGCATTTGTGAAGCAGAAAGCGCGATTGGCACTTCACGTAAATTACTGATTGGCTCTGTTGACAATGAGTATGCCGGAATTAATTCTGCTGCCCCGACTTTTCGTATTACATGGGAGCCTACAATTTCGGAGTTGCCATCCAAATATAGTTCGCTGTTGTAAGGAAGCTGAACTTGAGTCCTTTCAATATCCGCTGCAGTGATAGTCATTCCGGGAGCCAAATCAATAGTGGAGCTCCACACCGTAACCATTCGATTAGTTGAGCTGGAGATCAAATATGCGGAGATAAAAGAGATTGAGACCAAAAATATGCCAAACAGCATTCTTAGATTTAGCATCGATCTCAGTTGGTGGATAGTTGGAATTGATTGCGACTCTTTTTCTATTTTTGCCTGCTTCATGGGACATGAATACCCCTCGGTTGCAAGCTGAAATTTACTTTTCCACAACTTGGCCAATTTCCTGAATCAATCTCATACTTTTGACTGAGGAAATACCCAAATCTCTGTACGACTCTCGGGCCATGAATATCTCAACCACGGATTCCTTTGCCCAGCCCATCGAAGAATTTGCCATCCAACCAACTTTGGCGCTTTTCAAAGCTCCAATTGAGCCCACCTCAAATTTTGATGATCTGATTGAAAAAGATCATTCGACCAAGCTATATCTGATACCCACTACCCATGGCGAAAGTTATGACCCTGATTTTGCCCCGAACCCTTCCCCGCTTGCAGATTTACCGAACTTAGAGCGATGGACTCTGACTTATGTAGTAACTGTTATTGAAATTATGGCGGCAAGAAGATCGGCTGCTCAATTAGCTAGATCCACCCATAGATTCACCTACAACTCATTGCTCAAAAAGGTAGGGGCAATTAATGAGGTGCCGAAGATTCGCCGCATACATCGTAATCAACCGATAGAGGGTGTTGTGGAAGTAACTGCGATTCTGGTTTTTAAAAACCGCGTTCGTTCACTAATTGCGCGTTTTGAAGGGGTGGATCGTAAATGGCTCTGTACTGAGTTAGAGCTTATTTAGTTTCTAACTAGCCCCATGGCAACGCTTGTATTTTTTGCCTGATCCGCATGGGCATGGTGCATTTCTTGAAGTTCCTTCGCTGCGTGATGTGGACACATCGCCGGTTTCACTCGGCGCTGAATACCTTAACTCTTGATTTTGCTTAGGAGCTTCAACCCCTTTAGCTTCAGCTTTTTGATTCTCTATTTTTACCTCTACATTAAATAGGAATCCAACCATCTCCTCTTTGATGGCATCCATCATGGCAGCAAATAGCTCGTAGCCCTCTTTTTGATATTCAACTAGCGGATCACGTTGCGCCATAGCACGTAACCCGATACCTTCCTGTAAATAATCCATTTCATACAGATGTTCACGCCACTTGCGATCCAGCACGGAAAGCAAAATGCGCCGCTCTAAATCACGAGTCACCTCTGAACCTAATTCAGATTCACGTTTTTCGTAAGCTGCAAAAATGTCATCAACGATTCTTTGTGCCAAATAATCAGGATCTAGTCCAGATCTGCCGCCTGCCTCTTTTTCTAGTTCGGCTACGGTAAATGAGATTGGGTAGGTGGATTTAAGAACGGTCCAAAGTTGATCTAAGTCCCATTCCTCAGGGAATCCTTCGCTAGTCGCAGCGCCTACATATCCACGGATGGTGTCCTCGATAAATGAGGCCACTTGTTGCTTTATGTCCGCACCCTCTAAAACCTCGCGGCGTTCGCGATAGATGACCTCACGCTGCCGATTCATAACATCGTCATACTTCAAAACATTTTTGCGCATCTCAAAGTTTTGAGACTCAACCTGAGTTTGTGCAGATTTAATGGCGTTAGAGACCATCTTTGACTCAATAGGTGTGTCCTCCGGAATTCCGGCAGCGGTAAGGAAGCGCTCGACAAGTGCAGAGTTGAAACGACGCATCAATTCATCTTGTAAGGAAAGGTAAAAACGAGACTCACCTGGATCACCCTGGCGACCCGAACGTCCACGCAGCTGATTATCAATACGTCGTGACTCATGTCTTTCAGTTCCTAGAACATAAAGTCCACCAAGAGCGACTACTTCATCATGACCCTTGGCTACCGTTGCCTTTTGTTTTGCAATTTCAGTGGGCCAAAGTGATTCATATTGTTCGGCGTTTTCTACTGGAGAGATTCCTTGTCGCTGGAGCTCATAATCAGCCATAAACTCTGGGTTGCCACCCAACATAATGTCGGTTCCGCGACCAGCCATGTTTGTAGCCACTGTTACGGCGCCGACCGTTCCGGCGCGGGCAATAATCGCAGCTTCACGTTCATGCTGTTTTGCGTTAAGAACCTCGTGGGCAATTCCCTTGCGGCGCAATGCCTGGGAAAGTAGCTCCGATTTTTCAACACTGACAGTTCCCACTAAGACTGGTTGACCCTTGCGATGTCTTTCCAAAATGTCATTTGCAACCGCTTCAAACTTGGCAGCTTCAGTCTTGTAAACCAAATCTGCCTGATCAATACGCTGCATGGTTTTATTGGTTGGAATTGGGATGACACCGAGCTTATAAATCTGCATAAACTCAGCAGCTTCAGTCATTGCTGTACCTGTCATTCCTGACAATTTGTCATACAGACGGAAGTAATTCTGCAAAGTAATGGTCGCCAAAGTTTGGTTTTCATCTTTGATTTCAACCTTTTCCTTGGCTTCCAAAGCTTGGTGCAAACCTTCACTATATCGACGACCTGATAAAACACGACCTGTGTGCTCGTCAACAATTAGCAGCTCGCCATTCATGATTACATAATCACGATCACGCTTAAATAGCTCTTTGGCCTTTAGTGCATTGTTGAGATAGCCAATCATGGGGGTGTTTACAGATTCATAAAGGTTTTCGATGCCTAGTAGCTCTTCGACTTTAGATACACCTGCATCAAGAATCCCTGTGTTGCGCTTCTTTTCATCTACTTCGTAATGCTCACCACGATTTAGTCGGGAAGCAATGTTTGCAAACTCCACGTACCACTTCGTTGCCTTGTCAGCCGGTCCGCTGATTATCAGCGGGGTACGTGCCTCATCAATCAAAATTGAGTCGACCTCATCAACGATGGCAAAGTTGTGTTCGCGCTGAACGCAATCAGCAAGATTCCATGCCATGTTGTCACGCAAATAATCAAAACCAAACTCATTGTTTGTGCCATAGGTAATGTCCGCTGCATACTGTTCACGTCGCTCTGCGGGTGTCATGGAAGCCAAAATGACTCCGACCTTCAAACCTAAGAAGCGATGAATGCGACCCATCCACTCGCTATCGCGTTCAGCCAGGTAGTCGTTGGTTGTGACGATATGTACTCCGCGTCCAGTTAATGCATTCAGATAAGAAGGTAATGTTGCAACCAATGTCTTACCTTCACCGGTGCGCATTTCAGCAATATTTCCTAGGTGCAGTGCGGCGCCACCCATAATTTGAACATCGTAATGACGTTGTCCCAAGGTGCGCTTTGAGGCCTCTCTTACTACAGCAAATGCTTCGGGCAATAGATCATCTAAATCTTCGCCATTATTCAAGCGCTCTTTAAACTTTGAAGTCATCAAGCGCAGATCGTCATCAGTTAAGGCGCTGATGGTGGATTCGTGGGAGTTAACCTCTTTGGCGATTTTTTCAAGATTCTTCAGCGCACGACCTTCTCCGGCACGGAGTATCTTGTCCAGAATTGCAACCACGTTTTGACCTTCCCTGTAAGAGTGCGCTTATCTTATTGGCAACACCTGTGAGCTAGCACATGCGGTCACCGCGCCTAAAACTGTCAGATTTCTCTCTCTCAGCGCCTTATTGGCGCTCAAAAGAGTGGCCCCCGTGGTCACCACATCATCGATGAGGATTATCTCTTTTTCACCTATAACAACATTGCTTGCCAAATCTCTTCTCTCTCTCATAGCAAATGCTGATTCCATATTTTTCATTCGCTGAATGGGGTTGAGTTCGGCTTGATCCTTTACCTGTTTTTGATGAATCAAAATCTCCTTCCAGACAAAGCACATTTTTTGGTTTTCCTCGAACTCTTGAGCAACAAATCTAAGGATGGAATGTAAAAAAGACTCTCCGCGCCGCCTGATAGCTGGTTTTGTTGAGGGAATAGGAACGAAAACCACTTTCTCGAAATTTATTTCTGCTTTCCAATAATTTAGTGAGCTTACTAATGATTGTGCCAACAATCGCTGTGCCGCTCGGTTTCTATCCTCTTTTGCCGGCAAAACAATCTTTGCCGTCGCTGGGTTATAAGTTAAAGCCGAGAGAACTCGCATACCTTCAATTTGATGCACTCTGGGCTTTAGACTCCAATAAGTTTTACAAAGCTCACAGAGTGTGGCTCCAGTCTTGCCACAAATAAAACAGTTAGAAGGAAAGAGCAGAGTGTTTAGACCTTCGATTATTGAATTTTTCAACTTCATTTGGAACACAATGTAGGAAGCTAAGCATCGAAAACTAGCTATTTGCTTAAAATGTAGATTTTCTGGGATGTTGATATGAAGTACTAAGCTGTGGGAGAAGCAGAAAGTGGAAATTCACTAAAGCTGTTACCTGCAATCTTCGGCAAAGTTAAGACAAAGTTTGAACCGGAGCCTAATTCGCCCCACACTCGTATTTCACCGCCATGTAAATTTGCATCTTCTTTTGCGATAGCCAATCCCAGACCAGTTCCGCCGCGCTCCCTTGATCGCGAAGGGTCGGCACGCCAAAATCGATCAAATACGCGCTCGATATGTTGTGGTGTGAGTCCGACGCCGTAATCGCGCACCCCGATAGATACCGCGCTCTCATTTTCCTTAATAGTTACATGGACAGGCTTGCCCTCAGAGTGATCAATCGCGTTTGCCAGCAGATTTCGCATTATTCGCTCTAAACGTCGCGCGTCTGCTTCAACAAATACCGGTACCTCTGGCGTGCTAAAGAGAAGCTGTGCCTCGCGCTCCTTTGATGAAAGCAAAAGGTCATCCGAACATCTACGAACCAAAGCGGTGACATCTATCTGATCAAGTGACAAAGCTGCTACCTGCGCATCAAAACGACTGACTTCAATCAGATCGCTAAGCAAATGTTCAAATCGATCTATCTGCGAAATCAATAGTTCAGCGCTGCGTGCGATGACCGGATCAAACTGCTCTCGCGCTGCAAAAATAACATCTGATGCCATTCTGATTGTTGTAAGCGGGGTGCGAAGTTCATGGGATACATCAGAAACAAATCGTTGCTGTAGCCGCGAGAGATTCTCAAGCCTAGAAATTTGCTGTTCCAAGGTATCAGCCATTTCATTGAAGGCGATTCCCAAACGCGCAACCTCATCTTGACCTCGTACCTGCATGCGACGTCTTAAGTCACCCGAGGTTAATTGCTCAGCAATTTCTGCAGCGTCTTTTACTGGCTTGATTACTTGTCGCAGAACAACTGAAGCGACAATCATGATCAAGCCAATTAACAGAACTCCAGAGCCTGAGATCGCCCTACCAATCAAATCAATGGTTTGCTGTTGAGCTCCAAAACCAAAAAGTACATACATTTGATAATTGCCAAGGTTTGGAATCTTCACACTCTTGCCTATTACTACACCCTGCAGTGATTCACCATTCACGTACTTCAAAGTGCTTTGTTGCCAATGAATCTCTTCATCACCACTTACAGTTTTTCGCAGCTCACTCGGTATTGATTCCGGGCGCAGAAAGTTAGACGTCGTTACAGCTGGAACCCCTTTGATTTCTCGGTCCGCACTTTGCAGCAAAACCACCTCGCGACCCGAATCTCGAGCGCTGATATTTTTAGAATTAACTATCTCGGCAACTAACTCTTTGTAATTGACCGAGCTGCTGACACCAGATACCAGGAAGCGGTACTCGGCATATTGAATCGCAGATTCGCCCTCGGAAATCGATGCGGAAATTTTCTCCTCAATAATCCCAGCTGAAATCCGATCATAAAGGTTCGAGCCCAAGAAGTAGATCAGGGCGATAGATACCAGCCCCGAAAGGGTAAAAACCTTAAGAAGTAATGAGTTACGAAATCGAGTCAGAGCCACGGTTAATCCGTCTGCCTAAGCTCGATTGCCTACGGCGCCTGCTTTATAACCAATTCCGCGAACTGTATTGATGATGGTTGGATTTTCTGGATCATGTTCAATTTTGGCGCGCAACCTTTGAACATGAACATTCACTAATCTGGTATCGGTCGAGTGGCGATAACCCCAAACTTCACCGAGCAGGGCTTCACGGGTAAAAACTCTTCCCGGCTCTTTTGCTAAAGCAACCAACAAATCAAACTCAAGTCGAGTTAGTGGAATTTCTTTTCCACCGCGGGTCACAGTGTGCTCAACAATGTCAATGGCAAGATCGCCGATGGTTAAATTGCTGGAGATCTCGCCACCAGATCTGCGTAATCTAGTCCTGATTCGAGCTACCAACTCAGATGGTTTGAATGGCTTAACCATGTAATCATCGGCACCCGCCTCAAGACCTTTAACAATGTCGTGGGTATCGCTTTTCGCAGTCAACATTACGATCGGTACTCGCACAGATTGCTTGCGAATTTGTTTACACACCTCGATGCCATCAAGCCCAGGCAACATGATGTCTAGCAAAACTAAATCCGGTGGATTGTTGCGAAAAACCTCGACCGCCTCATCACCACGACTAACTAAATCAACCTCAATACCAACGCCGTTGAGAACAATTCCAAGCATTTCGGCAAGGTCTTGATCATCATCAACGACCATTACCGAAGTCATTAGCTACCGTGCTTCCAGGAGTTTAGATACTCAACTTGAATCGGGGTCAAAGTATCAATCTTTGCCCCCATGCTCTTGAGCTTCAATGAGGCTACCTCTTTGTCGATTTCCGTTGGAACATAGTGAACCCCGGGGGCCAAATTCTTTGAATTCTTTACTAACCATTCTGCGGTCAATGCTTGATCAGCGAATGACATATCCATAACAACAGCGGGATGACCTTCCGCAGCACCAAGGTTTACCAAACGTCCCTCTGCAAGAAGCAGTAAACGACGGCCATTTGAAAGAACATATTCGTCGGTTTGATGACGAATCTTTGGATTTTTCTTGGTGTTCGCCTCGAGCCACGCAACATCAATTTCAATATCGAAGTGTCCTGCATTAGCCAAAATTGCACCATCCTTCATTACCTCAAAGTGATTTGAGGTCAAAACCGTGCGATTGCCGGTTACTGTTACAAAAACATCACCAATCTTTGCCGCTTCCATCATTGGCATAACGCGGTAACCTTGCATTAAAGCATCCAATGCTTTGGTTGGATCAATCTCAGTGACAATTACATCTGCACCCATTCCGCGCGCTCTTTCTGCGACACCTTTGCCGCAGTAACCAAATCCACCGACTACAAAAACTTTGCCGCCCAATAACTGGTTGGTGGCTCGGAAGATTGCGTCAATGGTCGATTGACCAGTGCCAAAACGATTATCAAACATATGCTTGGTGTCAGTGTCATTAACGGCAACCATTGGGAAGGTCAGAGCGCCATCTTGCGCCATCTGTTGTAAGCGAATAACACCGGTTGTGGTTTCTTCACAACCTCCAACAATATTCGGTAGCAACTCGGTACGGGTTGTGTGCAAGGTATTCACTAAATCGCATCCATCATCAAATACTTGATGTGGAGCGATATCAAGAGCGGCGTTAATGTGGGCGTAATAGCCATCGCGATCTACTGCGTTGCGGGCAAATACGCTAATTCCATATTCATAAACCAGAGCAGCTGCGGTGTCATCTTGTGTTGAAAGTGGGTTTGAGGCGCAAAGTGCAATCTCTGCGCCGCCGGCCTTTAATGCGCGCATCAAGTTAGCGGTTTCAGTTGTGACATGCATACATGCTGCAAAGCGAATTCCGGCGAATGGTTGCTCTTTTTCGAACCGTTCACGAATCTGAGCCAAGACTGGCATGTTGCGTTCCGCCCATTCGATGCGTTTCTTGCCTTCTGCTGCTAGAGCAGGGTTGGCAATGTCATGCTTTGGAGTAGTAGCGGTCGCTAGATTCACTTGATTTTCCCCTTTTAAACGGTTTAAAGAACTGGCCCAGTTTACTGGTTTCGAATAATCCGCAAGACCAGATCTCTTACCTGCTGCATCTCCTCTTGAGACTTGGCTTCAGTATTTAGCCTTAATAAAGGCTCAGTATTTGAAGGGCGTAAATTCAATGACCAGGTGGGGCTGGATATAGTCAAGCCATCAAGCTCATCAAATTCAAGCTGCTCAGAATTTTTCGAGAAGTGATCTCTCACCTTTGAAATTGCTAATTTTGTGTCAGCGACTTCGGTATTTATCTCACCGCTCAAGGAGTATCTGTTGAATTCTTGCATTAAATCTGAGAGCTGTGACTGGCTATCGATTAATGCCGCGATTGCGTGTAATGCGGCCAGCATTCCAGAATCTGCGCCCCAGAAATCTCTAAAGTAGAAATGTCCTGAATGCTCGCCACCAAAAACCGCATTATGTTCCGCCATCATCTGTTTGATAAATGAATGACCTACGCGACTGCGCAGCGGTACTCCCCCGTTTTCTAATATGACCTCAGGAACGGCCCGCGAACAAATCAAGTTATAAATCACCGCAGCGCCTGGGGAATTAACCAGCTCTCGCTTTGCAATCAAAGCGGTCAATACTGAGGGGGATACCAACTCGCCTTTTTCATCTATCAAGAAACATCTATCTGCATCACCATCAAAGGCCAATCCAATATCAGCTTTTTTCTCGACAACTAATCTTTGTAAATCAACCAAGTTCTTTGGGTCGATTGGGTTGGCCTCATGATTTGGGAAGCAGCCATCTAGTTCAAAATAAATCCCATCTACAACCGCATTTATTTCTGCCATAACTGCAGGGGCGGTGTGTCCTCCCATTCCATTGCCAGCATCAATAGCGATTCTGATCGGGCGTGATTGAAAACTTTTCTTAAATAGTCCTGCAGGGAAAAGGGAAAAGAGAAATTCAACATAATCTGGCAATAGATTTTTTGTTGTTTCTTTTCCTAAGACTCTATTTTGTAATGGGAATCCATTTGCAATTTGCTGCTTCATCCAGCGCAAGCCGGTATCTTGACCAATGGGCTTTGCACCGCTTTTACATAGCTTTATGCCGTTATATGCCGCTGGATTATGGCTTGCGGTAAACATCGCTCCGGGCATATTTAAATGACCCGATGCAAAATAAAGTTGATCGGTTGAAGCCAAACCAATGCGAATTACATCTATACCTTGCGAAGTAACACCGTCGGCAAATGCAGAGGATAACTCTGGCGAAGAAGGTCTCATATCCTCGCCAATAATCACTGTGGCGGGTTCGCGTTCTAACTCTATGAACTTGGCAAAAGCAATTCCTAATGCAAAGGTGAAATCAGCGGTAATTTCTTCATCAACCAGACCACGGATGTCGTAAGCCTTAATGACTTTGTCGAGTAGTTGAAGATCCATCTTGTTACTCTTGATTTGGAATTGCTCTTAGATGTCCCCGTCTGCCGACTTCCGGCGTAATTTGTTTGGGGTGCAATTCAACTCTTGCGGCTTGACGAATAGCTTCAGCAATCGCAAGCACATCCTGTGCAGTTGGTTCATCAGAAATTGATTTTGGATTGTGCGCTATAACAGTCCATCCTTTGGGAACTGTTAGCTTTTCAGAGTGCGACTCACACAAGTCATAAGCATGTGGTTCGGCATAAGTTGATAACGGGCCAACTACCGCAGTGGAGTCTGCATAAATATAAGTCAGAGTTACAGTTGCGGTAGACATGCAACCAGAGCGACTGCAACGTCGACCAGAATTACTGGGACGCTCGGTGGCGCTGTTGGAGCTCTCTTTGGAGTTCATGAAGCGAGATTAGTGTGAAAGAGCGGCAAAAGACTGGATTTGGCGGTCTTACCTTATTTTTTCGGCTGAATGACCGCGATATCTGCCACTGGACGTTTTGAGCTCTCCAAATTTGCACCTTGCTGTAATGGCAATCTTGTTATTCCATCACGGCTTATCCAATTCATTGCGCCTTTAACACCTGACTGGTTGGTGATAGAAATTAACCGCGCCCCGGAAGGAACCTTCCAGTTCAATACCTCTTCACCAATAAGAGTCTTTTCTAACTCTCGCCCTCGATTGTTGCGCCATGCCACATTTACCAAGATCCGCTCTCCAACCAGGGAAATCATTGGTTCTAAGCCATACAGGTTGTAAGAGACATTGCCAAAGGGCTGTGAGGCTGTGCTCCACATGAAATCTGAAACTGAACCTGTCTTCGCCTCGGTTAATACCGCAGCTACAACCGGTTGCGTTGCTTCAATTTTGAGGGCGAATGTCTTGCTACCCAAATCTACTTCAGAGAGATCAAGCTCTCTAACTTGTTGAGACTTAAGTGAAATGTCGCTAAACCCAACCGGGATGAATACCCCTTCTGGAGAAATAACTTCAACATTTACATCAGCATCGACATTGCCGGGGGTCATCATCCGAAGCTTATGAATAGCTTTTGCTGTAGAGCCATATTTCACAGGCAGTCCAGCAATAACAATTTCCTTTGCTGCATTTTCAATTGGGGCGATGAAATCCCCGCCAATATTATTTAAGCCACGAACCCGCTCATCTAAAAAGTATGTTGTTACGCGTCCACTTCTAGTTTCAACCCTTAAAACCAATCGATTTGATCCTGGATCAAAGGAATCCACACGAATTACTTTCTCAGAGGAAGGCTTTACAGTCACCGGGACGGTAGCGGTTGGGCCGTTTTCAGAAAAGCTTGTTACATCAACAATCGCATCTCCCAAACCACTATTAACCAAAATTAATTTATTCTGACTGGTTACATTGGCTGTTCCCCCAACAAACCAAGCAACAGCGCTCCCCACATCACAGGTAAGAGCCGCGGTCCATCTGTTTGATTTTGATTGGATTTGAATAGTATTAACTGGATTTCCTTCTTGATAAATCGCACCGCTATTTTGCAGGTAGCTTCCTTGACCATTTCTTTTCAGATCAGCTTGTGGTCGATCTATAGCGCGTATCAGAGAGGATTTGTTGGGAAACAAATCTGTAGCTCTTGCATCACTTACCGCAGAAGGGCAAACCGTTGCTGGATAAGACTGTGAAATTTCGCTTACCGAATTTGTTTGAGGCAACAAATGTGCGATATGGACCGCAATAATGAAGAAAAGTAAGGCAAAGGAGGCACGGGTTTCTTTCATGCCAACTCCTCTTCGCGCATCTGACTTCTTCTTCTTCTAGCTGGAAGAGCCAGAATAATTAAGGTAGAAAAGAAGATAATTTGCAAAGAGATCCAACCACGTCTTGATGTGGCGTCATGAAATATAACGAAATCTCCTGGTTCATCAATACTAAATCTAGGAATTCCACTCTCGGTAATTGTTGGCTCCACATATTTACCATTAATAAGTAATCTCCAGCGATCATCAAACTTTTCCGTTATAACAATGGTTCCGGAGGAGCTGAGAGTTCCTTCGGCTCCGATTTTTCCGCTTGGTAGTACTTCATAAACTCCATCACTGGATAGAAAAGAAATATGCCCCAATGCGCCTGGGACCTTCCAAGAGATTCCCTCATTGGTAGAAGCCGCTCGAGTAAATCCTCCCGCTCCGTCAATAGTCTTTACCAATTCATCATTTAACGGTCGCGCCATGAAGATGTAACGGATTCCAAACTCAGCAAACGCTTGGCTGCTAGTGACTCCAGAACCTGAAACCAAATCATTTATCGCCTTATTGACGACTGGGGAGAGTCCAGTTGTCACATCAGGTTCGCCCAACTTCAAATCGCTGTCGCGGGCAACAAAATAACTAACCCCTGAATCACTATTTCGCAACACCAAAGTCTTGTACTTATCAACGGTTTGCGCATTAGCACTTAGAAATGCTGGTAGGGCAGATTTTTCCTTGGTATGCAGTGGAGAATTAGATCCTGAAGTACTCCACCAAACCATGGAGGTTAGAATTGAAAATGTGGCGAGCACAGAGGTTGCTCCCAACATTATGTGTCGGAAATCGATGTTGGACTCGGCAAGAGTTGGAACGTAATGGTTAACAATCATTACAGCTGCAACGATTGCCGTCAGAGTTGGAATTACCATCAAACTGCCAACCCAAAGGGGTTGGGGCTCAAAACCTCCGTGACCGGCAACTTGTCTTGATCCAAGAATTGTGGCAAAACCAATAAAAAATAAAGCGACCTCTCCTAGTCGAGCGGTCTTGCTTACAAAGATAGAAATGAGAGCGATAATCAATATCGGTGAAATCATCCAGATTGGAGGTGCTCCAACTCCACCTGGATTTGCTAGCAAAATAGATAATACTTCGCCGCCTGCAACACTCAAGCCCGGATCAAGCAAGATACGAGATGGATGCAAAATAAACTCTAAAGACCAGGGCGCGTTCACGGCAATTGGGGCAAAGATAAGTGCGATGCGGCGGAGATTTCGCCGATCAAAACTCTCCTTATTCATTGGGTTGGTCTTTGAATTAAATGCAACCACATCAAATATCACCAAAATAAACTGCCACAGCACAATTGACATAAATGCCAATGGAGAAAATCCGCAGACAATTGCTAACAAGAGGGTTAACCACCATGTCTTACGCCAACTCAAATTCTCTAGCTGCTCTAGACCAAATAGCGCTCTGACCAACCAAGGGCCAATCACTATAAGCACAACCGTTCCTAGCCGGCCGCTATTGACCGCCGCTAATGTGGTCGGTGAAAACGCATAAAGCAATGATGCTGCTAGCGCCAGAAAATGAAGTTCGGTGAATTTTCTAGCTAGTGAATAGGCTCCCCACATCGCAGCTGGTACCGCTGCAACAAAGAGCGCTGTTATGAAAAAACTGGCGTTGCCCGCAGTCAATAGTGAGGTCAGTCCGATAAATGCAACCCAGGGTGGAACATTGGCGCTCGAGCCCAACGCAACGGTATGCCATGAATCTGAATACATTCGAAGCAGATCTAATGCGCTACTTGGCGTTTCTGGCAATGCGCCTCCAACTATGGTGCCAAAACGAGTTCGAGAGGCGATCAATGCTATGAGCACTACCAATAAAGATATTGAAAGAATTGGCCGCTTTATTAGCCAAGTAAATGGTGATGGTGCTTTCACCAATTCGATATCAGCATTTTCCAAAGCCTCATCATTTAGATCAAGTGCCGAGGAAGTTGTGTTTACTTTATCTTCGTACATAGAGCTGTTTCGCCAAGCACGAGAGATTGCACCTTGTGCTCGCTCTATCGCTAACTGAAATTGCGAACCTCTGGGAGGAACAAATCTGGCAATAACCTGTGAGGAAACAAACCGTTTTTTACGGCGATTCTTTCTAGCTCTAAATAAATCTTGGGGCTGCAAAATCAATAATCCAACAGCAGCTATTTCATCTAATGCATAACCAGGAAGCTTGGCCAATAAATATCCAATAGCCCGGGTAATAGAGGCTCCCAGTAATTGCAATGCCAGAACCGGCAGTAACCACCAAGTTGCGTTTGCTAGCAATACATAAGCCGCATGGCGACGATCCAGTAACAAAGGTCGGTGCAAGAAAGCACCAGAAACATCAACGCTGCGTCGTTCATTGGCCGCAGCTTCTGCGTGATAAGCAATTGCTTGCGGTGCGACTATTACCGAATGTCCGGCGGTATAAACCCGCCAGCCAAAATCCACATCATCTCGAAATAGCGTCAACTCTGGATCAAAGCCACCCAACTCTTCAAATACATCGCGCCGAATTAATGCTCCTGCAGTACTTACCGCTAGTACTTCATTTACATTGTCATGTTGACCCTGGTCCTGCTCTCGATATTCAAGGCCGGTCCACCTTGCACCATTGCCTGCAATGCTTACTCCGACTTCAAGTAAATGATTGCGATCATGCCAACCGCGCAGCTTTGGCCCTACAACTGCGACACTAGGTCTTTCTTCTACTGCAGCCAGCAATTCATTTAATGCATTTGCCGCAGGTGCACAGTCGTCATGAATCAACCAGATCCATTCCGTTGCATCTTCTGGAGCGGTTTTGAGTTTTGAACTTTGTAGTGCTTCCTTAACTGCAGCTCCAAAACCAGTATCACGCTCAGCGCTTATAGTGTTGATGCCCGAGCTCTTTAAAATCTTTACCGAGCTATCAATTGATGCGGTATCTACCGCGATAATCTGATCTATCTTTCTCTTTTGTTTTTCAAGTGATGCCAATACCTCGGGCAGCCAAAGAGCGCCATCATGAGAAACAATGATGGCTGTTACAAACTGCTTTGAAGTCGGCATTTCACCGCCCTTATTGTGATCTTATTGAGATTTGAGATTCCGAGGATAAGTTAAGTGAGAATGGGAAAGAGGTGTAAAGAAATTTCCCAAAAAAGATTTATGCGGGTCGTCGCTTCAGGCGGCGACGTTCGCGCTCTGATAGACCGCCCCAGATTCCAAATCGCTCATCATGGGCTAATGCGTACTCCAGGCACTCCTGTCTAACCTCGCAGGAGAGGCAAACACGCTTGGCCTCACGGGTGGAACCACCTTTTTCAGGGAAGAATGCTTCTGGATCGGTTTGGGCGCATAGCGCTCGCTCTTGCCATGAAAGCTCAACGATTTCGCCATTACCCAATTGGATGCTTGGACCGGGAATGAAAGTCTGCTCTATGCGACGAGCATCAGTCATTAGCAATACTCCTAAGACAGTGGCCACACCTGAATGGCAGGCCCTATAGGGAGAATTACACGCGTGTTATTCCTCTGAGTCAAGCTGCAGTTAGTAAAAAAACCCCCTTAAACGGGTTATTTGACCGAAAAATGGCCCGATTTTGTTGAGATATCTCTCAATTGTCGAAATTTAGTAATTTCTCTACCCAATTACTTCATTAATAACAGTGGAACCTGCTGGCAGGGTGATGCCTGCAGCAACATAACTGTTTACTATCTTTGATCCAGCTCCGATGACTACATCTTCCTGAATCATCGAGCCAATTATTTCAACATCCGGAGCAATGTGACATCCTGCTGCGATCGTGCTGCCCGCCAAAATCTGGGCGGTGGCATCAATCTGCGCTGTTGCTGCAATAAGCACCTCTTTTTCCACCCCTTGGGTGGCTGCAGAGAGCGAGGGATTCATTATCAAATCCTTAGATGCCTTGATAAATGATTGCGGTGTGCCCATATCAATCCAATACTTGTCATCTAGATATCCATAAAGCTTGGCTGCATTTGCCAATAGCTCTGGAAAAGTATCTCGCTCCACACTTACGACTGTATCTCTAGGAATTCTTTGTAGCGCTTCCCTGCGGAATATGTAGCAGCCGGCATTTATCGTATCTGCGATGGGGTTTTCCATCTTTTCCAAAAATGCCATAACTCTTTTGTCGGCATTCAAAGGTACGCAACCGTATGCTCGTGGATCTTCAACTCTGGTTAAGTAAAGCGTTACATCAGCGGCTACATCATCATGCAATTGCATCTGCGCGGAAAGGTCATGTCCACTTAAAACATCACCGTTAAATATAACCACTGATTCATCTGCAGCAAGTTTCAATTTTGCTGCAGCATTTGCAATTGCACCACCTGTTCCTAATGGGGAATCCTCAATGGCGTAGGAAATCTTCATATCCCACTTCCTGCCATCCCCGAAATACGGTTCAAAAACCTCAGCTAAATAAGAGGTTGCCAGCACCAACTCTGTAATACCAGCATCTCGAGCTTTTACTATTTGGTGTTCAGTTACTGGCTTTCCTGCGACCTTGAGCATGGGCTTTGGGACTTTGTTTGTTAAAGGTGCCAGGCGGGTGCCTTTGCCCCCCACTAATAAAATTGCTTTGTTAATCATCATTTTTGTGTTTCGACACTATTCTGAAATGCGCGCAGCGGCCTCTGCGATTTTTTCATCTGTAGCGGTGAGAGCGATTCGAACATGACGCGCACCTTTCTCGCCATAGAAGTTGCCAGGGGTAACCAGTACCCCTCGATCGGCAAACCATTCAACAGTTTTCCAGTCTGCCTCATCTCGCGTACACCAGATATAGAGGCCCGCTTCGGAAAACTCGATTTGAAAACCCTGCTTCACTAAAGCCTTGGAAAGGATTGACCTGCGATTTTTGTATCTCTGCGCCTGCTCAACAACATGTTGTTCATCCTGCAATGCAGCAGCGGTCGCTAATTGCACCGGCAGGGGAACCATCATCCCCATATGTTTTCTGATTTCTAATAGCTGTGAGATCAATTTCGGATCTCCTGCAATGAAGGAACCACGATATCCAGCCATATTTGATCTCTTTGACAAAGAGTGAATTGAAAGTATGCCCTGATAATTTCCATCAGCTAATTGCATAACTGATTTTCCTGCTTTGGTGTCAGGAAATGATAGATAGCATTCATCGCTAGCTAAAACCGCACCAGTAGACCTGCAGTAATCAATCGCTGCATTTAATTCTGAATCATTATGTACTCGCCCGGTTGGATTGGATGGCGAGTTAATCCAAACTAAATCAATACCCTGCCCTGCTTTACTTTTTGGCCAGGTGCTGGGGTCAATTTCTACCTCTGTTACACCGGCCCCTGCGAGTATGCCTCCTACTCGATAGGTTGGATAGGCAATTTCTGGGATCAAAATTTGTTTTGCTTGCAGTAAAAATGGCAACAAAGCCACTATCTCCTTTGATCCGACAGTGGGTAGAACATCAAAGTTACCGCTGGCTCGCAAAACATTGCTGCAGTAATCACGCAGCGCTTGCCTTAGCTTGGCTGCTCCAGTTGTCACGGGATAGCTAGGGGAATTTGAGTTTTTGCGCAGAGCCTCTTGAATAAACTCCGGAGTTGGATCTACTGGAGTGCCTTGGGATAAATCAATGATTCCTTGCGGGTGAAGCCGGGCCCTATCTCCGTATGGAGCAAGAGCATCCCATGGAAAGTCAGGGAGCTTTATGGAAGTTCCTTACTCCGTGGGCTTCTTTTGAATCTGCAAGAGTTTTGGGTGATCCTTTGCAACTGGACCAACTTTGCTTGCGCCACCTGGTGAGCCCAGTTCATCAAAAAACTCTGCGTTCACCTCTTTGTATTCGCTCCATTGAGATGGGACATCATCTTCGTAGTAAATAGCCTCAACCGGACAGACTGGCTCGCATGCTCCACAATCAACGCACTCATCTGGCTGGATATACATCATGCGATCGCCCTCATAGATGCAATCAACTGGACACTCTTCAATACAAGACTTGTCCTTTACATCTACACATGGAAGCGCAATCACATATGTCATGTCTAACTCCTTAACTAATCCGGCCCGCTATTCAGACGCACCATCAATAGAATTTCATTTGATGATGACTATAACGCCGCTTATCCTACAGAATAGGCGGGTATGAAGCGCGAGATGGCCGACCCAAAGACGCTTCAAATTTATGACACTTTGCACCGCAAGGTTATGCCGGTAACAGCCGCTGACGGCAAGCAATTCCGTATCTACTGCTGTGGTCCGACCGTCTATCGGGACGCCCATGTTGGAAATCTACGCACATTTCTCCTGAGCGATCTAGTTCGTAGAACCCTTGAGTTTGGCGGAAATCAAGTGCGACTTATTCAAAATATCACCGATGTGGGTCATATGAGTGAAGATTTTGCCGAAGACAAAATGTTGTCGCAATCCAAAAAGGAAAATCGCGATCCCTTTGAAATAGCTCGTGATTACGAGAGAAAATTTCACCAGGATTTATCTGCCATAAATGTCATCCCAGCAGATTTATATCCTCGCGCTAGTGAGTGCATTGATTTAATGATTGACCATATAGAAGAGTTAATCACTCGTAATTACGCATATCTGGGCGAAGATGGTTCTGTTTATTTTTCAGCGCAGCGGTTTAAAAGTTATGGAGAATTAAGCGGTAATAGATTAGATGCCCTAAAGCCCGGTCATCGCTATGAATACAGCGAAGATGGCGCCAAAGCTTTTCATGCTGACTGGGCGCTATGGAAAGCAGCTGGTAATCGAACTCAAATGGTTTGGCAGACTCCTTGGGGGGTTGGATTTCCTGGTTGGCATATCGAATGTTCTGCGATGTCATTGCACTATTTGGATAACCACATTGACTTGCATATTGGTGGAATTGATCTGCGATTCCCACACCATGAAAATGAAAGAGCTCAGTCCAATCCATTAATCTCAACTGATTCTGAAGAAATTGAAGCTGTTTCACTTTGGCTTCATGGAGAGCATTTACTTTTTGAAGGTAGAAAAATGTCTAAAAGTGCCGGCAATGTAGTGCTGGTAAAAGATGTAGTTGATAGAGGAATTGATTCCTTAGCATTACGTTTTTGCTTCTTGGAAAACCGTTATCGCAGTCAAATGGATCTATCCTGGGCTGCATTAGAGGCAGCATTTGCCACTTTGCAACGCTGGCGCGAGAAGTATCAAGGGTGGCGCATAGAAGGTTGCCAATCCTCCGAATCCGCTGCACAGGTTGTAAATCTCATTTATGAGGATTTTTGCAATGATTTAGATACCCCCCGTGCCATGCTTAAGTTGCGAGGGATAGAGAGAGATGAGGCCCTTAGCGCTGCGGAAAAGGCTTACATATTTGAGGCAATAGATAGGCTCTTTGGTTTACAACTACTTGAAGTTATCGAAAAAGCGTTGGACCCCGAGCTTGCCCAATTGCTAGAACAACGAAAACAAGCCAGAGCCAATCGAGATTTTGCTTTAAGTGATCAATTACGAGATTTATTACTGGAGTCTGGGATTGAGGTAAGAGATACAGCTGAAGGACAGGTTTGGAAGTGGCTTAGAGTTTGATGCGGCGCAACAATGCAACAACAGTTGTTGCAATTCCACCAAATACAAAAATATTGCCGTAAAGATTTGCTTCGATTAAAACCTCTCCGCCATTTCCCAATGTGGAAGCTCTAACTACGATAAATAGCCAACCTAGCGCAAACAGAAATTGCTGCAACTTACTCTTATTGGCATTAGCAACCAAGCGAAGCGCCAACCAAATTGCGAATAAAGAAACTATTGCTCCGACTGGACGATAAGCATTGTGTAAAAAGGTTCCTGAAATTCCAACCAAAGCCCCGAATAAAATGTTTAAGATTGATTTCACAGCTTTACCCCAGAGAAAAGATCTGTCTCACGTCCGTCAGAGTTTAAATCTGGTCCTAATTGACCATAAACCAATCGGTAAAACTCCTGTCCCCAAACTTTGAAGCCCAAGTTATCCGACAATGCAAAAAATGGTCCGTCTAGGGAAATCTGGGTGGGATGAGCCTTCATAGCATTCATCTTTTGAGTGACAAACTGCTCCGCATTTATAACAGTAGTAACTAATTCATCTGGTTGAGCAAAGGGGAAATCCTCGGCTTTGTCGACACCAAAAAATTGATTTCCAGTGCCTTTCATCGCCTCTATCCCTTGTTCGATTACTGATTTTGGAATCGTGTTCCAGTAGATTTTTTGAATCTGCCAGCCTTGCGATGCAGCGAGCTGCGCGGCTCGCATAGCTACTCTGTGCGCTTGAATGTGATCCGGATGTCCGTAACCACCAATTTCATCGTAAGTTACAAGTACATGAGGCTTTACTTCAAGGATTATCTCTACTAGATAATTCGCTGCTTCATCCAAATTAGCATTCCAAAAATTATCTGGACGCTTGTTTGGTTCAGTATTCATCATGCCGCTGTCTCTAAATTTTCTCTCCGGAGCACCCAAAAATCTAAAATCTAAAACACCTAACTCGGCCATTGCATCAGCTAGTTCACCTTCGCGATGCAAACCAAGTTCATCATTGTGATGGCTCGCCAGGTGAGCAAGCTCGGGAACTAAAACTTCACCTTCTTCACCACGAGTACAGGTGACTAAAGTGACCTGAACACCCTGCTGCCGATACATGGCCATAGTTGCGCCATTGTTGATGGTTTCGTCATCTGGGTGAGCGTGAACTAGTAGTAGCCGTGGTTTTGTCATATCTGCGCCAACAATACTCGTTTATATTAGTTAAATCTCTATCAATCTCGTACGATGACGCCGATGAGTATCAATGACAGATTAGATAATCGCGCTCGACTCCCCCGCGATGAACGTAGAGCCATGTTGCTGTCAGCAGCACTTGAGGTGTTCACGGCTTCTGGATTCCACTCCGCCTCTATGGATGACATCGCAGACCGCGCCAATGTCAGCAAGCCGGTTTTGTACCAACACTTTCCTTCAAAGCTAGATCTATATCTAGCGGTTTTAGATTTGCATATCGATTCCTTGGTATTTGCAATTCAAAAAGCAATTGCTTCTCATAAAGATAACAAGAACCGTGTAAAGGCAACGGTAGATGCTTACTTCGGATTTATTGACTCAGAAGGTGAAGCATTTAGATTGCTATTTGAAAGTGATATGAATGTAGAACCACAGGTGCGCGAAAGATTAAATCGCATGACTTATGACTGTGCCGTGGCGGTTAGCGCTGTTATTTCAGCAGATACTGGATTGCCTAAGGAAGAGTCGATGATGCTCGCTATTGGATTGATTGGTAGCGCTCAAATTACCGCCCGTCATTGGCTGGAAAAGGATGGCAAGATTCAACGAGATAAAGCTTCAGCCATGGTCACTAACTTGATGTGGCGCGGCATCTCAGGATTCCCGCTGCAGGGATAACTAACCAGTCTGAATAATCAGAAATCCTTCAAATCGCAAAAATTTCTCTGAATCTTTAGGATAGGCATATGACTACAAAGAAGAGTGCTTCCGGAAAATCTGAAACCGCTAAATCTGAGGTTCGCATCTCAGTTGCAGATCAGGTACGTGAACTAACTATAGAGACCGCCGCAGATCGCGAGGAAGTTGTGGCACTAATTAAAAACTCTTTGGAGAGCGCTCAACCCTTGATCATTACAGACACTCGAGGAAGACAATATGTTGTTCCCGCCAACAAGATCGGTTCTGTTGAGATTGGCGATATCTCTGAGCGCCGAGTCGGTTTTGCTGGCGCCTAAATCAACTCCAGCTTTTCTAACAAAGAGTAAGTAATCTCTCGATACTCAGCTGCAACCTGGCTCTGATTTGCGGTGCTAAGCGCAGATTTTGCCGCACTTTGAGAGTTTGGAATTTCCGCTGAATAACTTATGGCTGGCTCTAAAAGTGAAAAATCTGTTCCTAGAGTATCCACTACAGCCAGGAACTTTGGCAGATCAAAATCTGGTTGAGATTTTGTGAACAATAACTCACACTCTTTTTTGTATCCAGCCGCGACTGCAAAATCCTTGGCGTGTAAAGCGCCTCTTATAGACAAGATATCTGTAGTTGTTGGAAGTAAAACTAAATCTGCGATTGCGGCAAAAAAGTTAAGGTAGTGATCAAAGCCCGAGCTGGTATCAACTACAACTAAATCAAAATCCTTTACCTGACCGACAAACTCTGTGTTGGAAATCAACTCTTCTATTCCTAAATTAACTAAACGGGTTGATGCCGGAACCAGGGAAAACCGTTCACTGGTGCGCACCACTGCAGAATCCAAAGAAAACTCTTTGTTTAATAGCTCTTTGGTGGTCACTCTTGGGTTTTCAATTCCGCAAGCAAAACTCAATGCTGCCCGCGCATCTGCATCGATTAACAAAACTTTTTTCCCGTATTCAGTTGCAGCAACTGCACAAGCAAGCGCGGTCGTGGTTTTGCCTACACCGCCTGCAGAATTAGCTATCAAAATCAGTTTCATCAAAGATTCGCAGCTCTCTTTAATGCGTCCCTCAATTGTGGAGGTTGACGAAAAGATTCCGGCATTAAAGCCAACGCGCTTCTCGTAGTTCGCAAAGCTAAATCAGTGGCTACATCCTGCCCAGGCAAGGTGGGCCAGCCATATAGTTTTTTTGCCCAGCCCGGTAGTGCGGCCGCAGCTAATGAGGTGATTCCGCCCCACAAAGGTGCAATGGGGGTTCCAAATCTAAGTAGAGGTGGCAAAGGAGGTAGGGCGATAAATAACGCTGCTCGTTTCGCATCATCTGTCGCAGCAAGTTTTGGTTTGATTTCTTGGAAGTAATTCTCCATTTGGCCAGTTGTTCTTGGAACTGAATCACGATCAATCCCAACTAACTCAGCAAATTTAACCATCTCATCAACGTATTGATCCTGCTCCACTTTGGAAAGTTTGAGACCAGAACGAATCGCAGTATCTAAGAATGCATCAACCATTGCCATGTGCACCCACAACAGCAACTCTTGATCATCAAGTTTTAACATGGCGTGAACTTTTCTTACACGTGCAGATAGTGCATCGGCTTCACCCTTGGTTCCAAAGGTCAATGTGCTTACGTAGTCGCCGGTGCGTTGCAATCTACCCCAGGCATCTTCGCGAAAGTTTGAGTGTGCTGCCACACCAGACATCGCTGCCGGATGCAGCGCTTGTTCGAGTAATGCTCGAATGCCACCAACAAACATGGCTGGGTCAGAATGTAGCCGCCAAGTTATGGAGTCGGTTGTGAAATACCCCTCGGTCACACCGAGAATAATTCCTTAATTCCCGTCATTAGCATCTCGAAAGCAATCGCAGCGGTAAGCAGACCCGCTACCTTGGCCAGCAACATCACACCCGACTCTTTAATTAAAGCCACGACATGGGTTGAGAACATTAAAGTGATTCCGATTACTAAGTGGGCACCAATTACCGCTAAGGCCAACGCGATGGTCATTGCTGAGTTCTCAACCTGCTGGGCAAACAACATGATGGTCACAATTGCTCCGGGCCCAGCCAATAATGGTGTTCCGAGCGGCACCAATGCAAGATTTGTTTTAACCTCTTCATTGGCTTTTGGATCGTGGCCCTTTAAAAGATCTAAGGAAACTAAAAGCAAAAGTAATCCGCCTGCGCCCTGCAATGCCGGCATTGATATCTCTAGATATTTGACGATGAACTGACCAAATAATGCGAAAATAGTAATTACAAATAGTGAAGTAGCTGCTGCCTGCCAAGCTAAACGGGTTTGTTCTTTACGGGTTCGATTTCCAAGTACACCAAGAAATATAGGTGTGGCTCCCGGTGGATCTAAAATTACCAATAAGGTTACGAAGGCTTGCAAGCCAAAAGTAATCGCAATTAAATCATTCATCGGCTAACCACTCTCCGTTCGCGTGCACGCGACTCTAAAACCTCCCATTGTGCCGGATGGGTGGTGAACTCTGCGAGCTGATTTAGTTTTCCAGTTCCGTGATAATCACTGGAACCAGTCACAACTAACTCATGTTCAATTGCTAAGCGCAGCAACTCAGATCTTTCTAACTCTGAGTGATCGCGGTGATCAACCTCTAGTCCATCTAAACCAGCTGCAATGAGTTGATTCAGTAAATCAATACTTATCGTTCGTCCGCGCTGTGATGCTAATGGGTGGGCAATTACCGCCACTCCCCCTGCCTCTTTTATTAATCTGATTGCATCAAAAGGTGATGGCGAATAATGATTTATGTAAAACTTTGAACCGTTGTGCAATAAAGCCGAAAATGCTTCCTCTCGAGATGCGACATGACCCTTTGCTACTAATGCATCAGCCAAATGCGGCCGTCCCAGGGTTGCATCCCCTTTTTTCTGTGCGTAAATCTCAGCCATGGAAATTTCAATTCCGGCCTCATTTAACCGAGCAACTATGCGCTCCATGCGATAGAGCCTATTTTCTCGGGTCTTTTCCAGCTCTGTGATTAACGGTTCGTAAGTAGGATCAAAAAGCAATCCGAGCATATGGATGCTGATTCCATTTTCATCTTGGCAGGAAATCTCTGAACCTAAAACTAATTGCATACTTGATTTGGAAGGGTGGTTTAGTAAAGCAGTTGTGGCCTCTTGCCAGCCACGAACAGTGTCATGATCAGTCAGCGCAACTACATCTAAGTGGTGATTGATGGCCTTATCAATGAGCTGGCTTGGAGTATCTGTGCCATCACTTGCATTGGAGTGGGTATGAAGATCAATCAACACAAGCGCAAGGTTACCGGCTATTTGCCTCTTTACTTCGCATCACAAAGATGCCACAGCCAATTAGCAGCAAAATTAATCCTGGGATAGTTCCAGATGGCGGAAGTTGGCCCAGCCACCAATATGCCAAAATCGCACTAACTGGGACTTCAAAGAAAACAATTAAAGAAACAATTGCTGGTGAAACCCGTTTCAAAGCAAGATTAAACATGGTGTGACCCATGATTTGTGCACCTGCAATAAGTGCAATTAATAGCCACCATTCTCGAGCTGGAAAACCCCAAATTGCAGCTCCAGAAATCCAAGCTATTGGCAATACTGTTAAAGAACAGGTTAGGTAACAAATAGTTGTGTAGGTCGAGGTAGCTAATTTTCTTTGTGCCTGAGAACCCAACGTTACATAAATCGCAGCTAGCGCAGCACATGCGATTGCCGCTAAATCCCCCACAAAGGCACGTTGTGAAATTTGAAAATCCACTCCGGTAATTATCAATACACCGACCAAACTGATGACCATTCCCATCCATGCATTCCTAGGAATGTGACCGCCAAGTCGCTTTACAAAGTAAGCAGCGAAAATAGGTTGAAGCGCGGTTAAAGCGGTCCCGGCTGCAACACTGGTAAATCTCATGGCCACGAAAAAGCCGATGAAATGGAGTGCTAATGCCACCCCTGCTAATACTGACCAAAAAACCCCTGATCTATTTTCCGAACGGAGTAGATTGCGATTTCGAATTTCATTCCTGATGGCAAAGGGAAACATCAAGATTGCGCCACCAAGATTGCGCCAAAAAATCAGCGCCAGGATTGGCATGAAACTTAGAGCGATTACTGGCCCTGAAGTTCCAATTCCAATGATGCCCAAAAGTAACAAGGGAATATCTCGACCAGTTGGCAGTTGAGTATGGTTTTGGTCGCGCACACCACCAACTTACTATCCGATAGCCTTGCCTAATGGAGGTACCTGATGCGCCATGCAGAATTAACTCGGATTTTTCTGGCCAAGTTGGCCGGCACACCGGTATTTGATCCCAACGCTGATCGTGTAGGCAAGATTCGCGATGCGGTTGCATCGGTCAGGCAAGATAATAATGCTCCGCGTATTTTAGGTTTCATTGTTGAAGTTCCACAACGACGCAAAATCTTTATTCCTATTACAAGAGTCACCTCGATTGAAGATGGTGGGGTCTTCATAACAGGTTCATTAAATATTCGTCGTTACCAACAAAAGCATGGTGAGTTATTGCTATTGGAGGCGTTGCTCGACCATCAAACTCGATTAATCGAAACTGGCGAGACTGTAGTAATCGAAGACATAGGCATGGAACGCAGCGACAATAATGATTGGTACGCCTCGTCCATACATGTATTAAAACGAGCCGGTGTATTCCGTCGTGGCATCGCCAGCACTGTTAAGTGGAGTGATGTTGAAATCGATCATGCTAAGCACTCAATTAATTTGGCAGCTGTGGACGAGGATATAAACCAACTCCCTGCTCAAGAAGTTGCTGCAGCCTTGCACGAGCTTGATGTCGAACGCCAAACCGAGATAGCGCGAACCATGGATGATGAAAAATTGGCTGACGTCCTTGAAGAGATGGATGATGCAGATCGAGTTGCACTAGTTTCTCAACTTGAAGGTGAGCTAGTTGCCGATGTCTTGAGTGAGATGGCGCCAGATGATGCGGCAGATGTACTTCGTGAAGTAGGTACGGAAAAAGCAGAATCCTTATTAAACCTGATGGAAGAACATGAAGCTGAAGATGTACGACGGTTAATGGAGTATGAAGACTTTTCTGCTGGCGGCATGATGACAACGGATCCAGTTATTCTCTCTACTGATTCCACAGTTGCCGAGGCGCTCGCGGCGGTGCGAAAAAAGGATTTATCACCTTCATCTGCTGCGCAGGTCTTTGTTTGTCGCTCGCCACTAGAAACTCCTACCGGAAGGTTAGTGGGAGTCGTACATATGCAACGACTGCTGCGCGAACCACCAGCGCTTTCCCTAGGAATTGTGGCGGAAAAAGAGACTAATGCGATCTCACCCGACACATCCTTAAATGATGTTGTAAAACATTTAGCAAACTACAACTTAATTGCAGCCCCCGTGGTTGATGAAAATGAGAGATTACTTGGTGCTGTAACTGTCGATGATGTACTTGATCATCTATTGCCAGCAAATTGGCGTAACTCAGAAAGTGAGGGATAAAAATGGCCCGTGTATCAAGATTAGAAACTCCTCGTGAATCCAGAAGAGCACTACGCCCCAGTTATGACCCGGAGACCTTTGGTCAAATTTCAGAGAAGTTTGCCCGCTTCATAGGAACCGCTCGATTTTTGGTTTATATGACTGTGTTTGTTACCGGTTGGGTGTTATGGAACTCATTGGCACCGGCTGACTCCAGATTTGACGAGTATCCATTTATCTTTTTAACACTTCTACTCTCATTACAAGCCTCATACGCGGCGCCCTTAATTTTGTTAGCACAGAATCGTCAAGCGGATCGTGATCGTGTTACCTCACAAGAGGATAGAGCACGTGATGAAAGAAATTTGGCGGTTACTGAGTTTATGGTTCGAGAGATTGCTGCAATGCGCAAAGAGTTGGTTGCGGAGATTAAAGAGTTGATTGAAAAATCAGGTACTGACCCCAAGGCGGACACCAAGTAAGGATTTCTTACGCGGTGCCAAGGCATCTACAACTTGGAAAAACTGCTGTGCAGCTTGAGATTCTGGGTACTGCCAAACAATAGGTTGCCCGCTGTCTCCGCCTTCACGAAGTTGAATTTCAAATGGAATTTGAGCTACCAAAGGCACATCCGCGCCCACCAAAGTACTTAAGCGTTTAGCGGTTTCTGCTCCACCGCCTTCACCAAATAAAGCAACTTTGGCACCAGTGGCTGGATCTTGAAAGGCTGACATATTCTCGATAACACCAATTATGTGTTGCTTCAGTTGGTGTGCAATTCTTCCGGCCCGTTCAGCAACCTCTGCCGCTGCAATTTGCGGTGTTGTAACCACAACTATTTCTGAGGCAGGAATCAACTGGCCCAATGAGATCGCAATATCGCCCGTGCCTGGAGGCAAATCCAAGAGCAAGAAATCCAAATCACCCCAATAGGCGTCGCTTAACAATTGCTCGAGAACTCGGTGTAGCAGGGGGCCACGGTAAGCCACAGGGTCTGCGCGATCAGGTTTAAACATTTCAATGGAAACCACTTTGATGCCATTAACTTCAACTGGAATGAAGGTTTGATCAATTGCGGTAGGACGTTGTCCTTCAATTCCTAGCAATCTAGGAATTGAGTGACCGTACACATCTGCATCCAGTACGCCAACTTTGAAACCTCTTGAAGTTAATGCGGCCGCAAGATTTACTGTTACAGATGATTTACCAACTCCACCTTTTCCGGATGAGATTCCCCAGACTCGAGTTAGGGAATCTGGCTGAGCAAATGGAATAAATTTCTCTCGACCACCACGAAGCAACTTCTTTACATTATCGCGTTGTGCTTCATTCATTACACCAAATTCAATTTCAACCTTAGTCACACCAGATACCTGACTAACCGCTGCGGTAATATCTTTTTGCAACCTATCGCGCATAGGGCAACCAGAAATAGTCAACAAAATCTTTAACTGGGCAACTCCATCAATGAAATCAACCTTCTCCACCATACCTAATTCAGGCAAAGGTCTATGCAACTCCGGATCTGATACCGTCGCTAACGCTGCATTTATTGCATTTATAGTCTCTGTGCTCATAGCAAATCCGGATCTATTTTTGCGACCTCTTTAATATCTTTACTTTGACGTTTAACTTCAGCAGCTATTGGCTTAACTTCAGTCTTGATGTCATCCATGGCATTGCCGATAACTTTTTTCGCTAAATTCTTAGGGGTTAAATCTGTTACATCTAGATCTTCAAATCCTGGACCTAGATTTTCCTTAAGTTCACGGGAAGCGTAGGAGGTGAAATTTCGTACCTTGTGCAGAAATCTCGCAAACTCTCTTGCTGCATTGGGAAGTTTATCTGGGCCAACCAAAAACAATCCAAGCACTACCAGCCCCAAAAACTCGCCCATTCCTATGCCGAACATGCATCTATCCTATTGAATTAACTTTTGTTGCAACCAGAACACCATCTCCGACCGGCAAGAGCATCGGCAACCATTGTTCTTTGGAGTCTTTGATCAGCTTGATTGCCTCTTTATACGAGATTGTCTCTGAATCCCGCTGGGTTGGATCTGCAACCTTTCCCGCTAAAAGAGCTCGATCAATAACCAAGATTCCGCCAGGGCGCAATGAGCGATATGCATTCTCAATGTTTTCCAATAAGTCAGTACTGCTGCGCAAAACAAAGATGTCATAAAGGCTGTCAGCCAACTTGCCCACTACCTCGCGACTATTGCCGGTTATCAGGCGATATCGAGAGCTTGCAATTTCAGCCTCATCAAATGCTTGTTTTGCCAACTTAGCATTTTCGACCTCATTATCAATTGAGGTGAGCAAACCTTTGTTCGAAAGAGTTTGGAAAATCCAAAGTCCACTAACTCCAGATCCGGTGCCAACTTCCACAATGGAGTGCGCCCCAATTAAGTGGGTCAAATAGCGAAGTAATGAACCTACAGCAGGTGTTGTGTCATATGTTCCAATTTCTAACCCACGAGCGCGAGCGCGCTGAATCACTTCGCTCTCTGGTACAAAGGTGTTTGAAAATGGGCGCATATCGCCACGTCCTACTAAAGCGCGATCAGAACTTCCTCTGTCGCCAATCTCAGGAATCACAGTGTGGAGATCCATTCTGTTAATAAGCGAACCCCATATCCGGTGCCACCTTTAACATTTTCACCGGCATCAATCTCTGAACGAGCAGGACCAGCTATATCTAAATGTGCCCACTTTCTTGAACCAACAAACTTCTCCAAAAACAGCGCCGCCGTAACGGATCCACCTTGAAACTTAAATTTGTCCGCAGTGTGATTGTAATCAGCGACATCACTCTCTAAAGCAATCGCATAGTCATCTACTAAAGGCATATGCCAAATTCGATCACCGGTGAAATCACTTAATCCAGAAAGTTGTTGAGCCAACTTTTTGTCGCGTGTGTACATAGCGCCGTAGAAACGACTTAAGCCAAGGGTTGCAGCACCAGTTAATGTGGCAACATCTATTAGATAATCAGGTTCTAGATTTTGGTCAGCGTAAGCCAATCCATCAGCCAAAACCAACCTGCCTTCTGCGTCGGTATTGATTACCTCTACGGTGGTTCCGCCATAATGGGTAATCACATCTGAAGGTCGCTGAGATGTTCCAGACAAAGCATTCTCTGCCAACATCAAAAGTGCTGTAACACGTACCGGAAGCTTTAGTTCAGCGACAGCAACTACTGTCATCAAAACCGCAGCGGCGCCGGACATGTCGCTTTTCATCGCTGTCATAGTGTCATAAGGGCGCTTTAGTGAAACTCCGCCAGTATCAAAGGTAATTCCCTTGCCCACTAAAACGACATGTGGAGATTTCTTTACTCCGCGTGGGCGATATGAAACCTCAACAAAGCGAGGAGGATTTTTCTGGCTGCTATTCCCCACCGCGCGCAATCCGCCAAATTCGGCGAGCTCTTTACCAGCTTTGACCTTTATTGAAATGTTGTGGTTCTTGGTCAATTTCTTAGCTTGTTCCGCCATCCAGGATGGTGACTTAATATTAGAGGGGGTATGAATCAAATCTCTGGTTTGCCAGGTTGCTTTTAGCAATACAGCGGCACGATCTACGACCTTGGAAAAATCACCAAATAAATTAAACTCCGGCGTTTCATTCTTGCCGCCGCTCTTTTGATTCCAGGTATAGGTAGATAAACCGGCAGCGATTAGAAAAATCTGCGCTTCTGCATCCTTTTCTAAACCATTAACCAATACTTTGGCCTTTAAAGCCTTTACTTTTCTTCCAACTGCTGTACCAGCTTTTCTGATTTCAACTTCGGTGCGATTTCCGAAACCGACCAACAACAATTTGAACAATTCAGCTTTAGAATCTTTGCTAAGGAGTGGGATTTCGATAATTTCGCCAGCTTTGGCGGTTATGCCATTAGAGAATCTCTTGATCTCAAATTCAAAATCCACATTGAGGGCGGAAGAAATCTTTTTAAGTTCGCTTTTATTGAGATCAACAATCAAACTCTCATCTTTTGCCGATAAAGGTAAAACTAGATGAGTAAATTGAGAAAAGAATTTTTCCGAGAATTCCCTCGGAGTTTTTACCGATCCGAGTTGTGGGATCGGACGGTTCACTTCTTTAGTAATGCAATAGATGCATTTAGGACATCGGCGAGGTTACGAGCCTCTTCTTGGTTCAACTCAACAACTAATCTGCCGCCACCCTCTAATGGGATGCGCATTACAAGGCTGCGGGCTTCCTTGGTAACTTCCATTGGTCCATCGCCAGTGCGGGGTTTCATGGCTGCCATTGGGTGCCCTCTCTATTACTGCTTGCTTACAAACAAGCTGGTTGCTTTTTATGCGCTGCTTTAGAAGCGGGGCAAATTATCTCTCATTTAGCCACCCGAGGGGAAATTGAAGGCTGAGCTGAGCTTTGCTCGAGCTGAGGCTAAAACCGCCATAACTGAGCGCTCGGGAACCCCTAATGTGCTGGCAATCTGAGCAACAGAGAGATTGCGCATGTAGTGCAGGGTTAAAACCGCCCGCTCCTCCTCAGGAAGGGTGGCAATTAACTCTGCGATGGTCTGCCCCACAATGCCAAGGTTACTGGCTACTTTGCAGCTAATTGACTAGCGGGTTGAAAAGGAGCGTGCGAATTTCCTTAAAGAATAGGTGACCGCAAGTAAAACTCCTGGCTTGATAAGTGCCAAGACCAATTTTGGGGCGCTGATTTCTTCATACCAATCAAAGCGCACCTGATTTTCCGAAAGTTCAATTAATCTGAACTCACCTATCCCCTTAATGATTTTCCCGTAATGATCTACGGCGCAAAATGTTGGTGGTTGCCAAGTTGTCACACGCATTTTGTCTAAGACGCCTATTTTTCCAACTCCAGTGAAGGCGGTTATTTCAGTACCAACACCTGAAGCACCGCCATTATCAACACTCGACCACACCTTGGTTAGCGCCATCCATTCACCCTGTGATTTCCAGTCCACTAATCGATTCCAAACATTTTGCAGATTTGAATCAATTACAACGGAAACTCGAAACTCTTTAAGCATGGCTACTTTCCAACCACTGTCGTAACATGATTGATTGCTTGATCTATCTCACGACACCAAGCCACTAATTCATGCTGGCCCGGTTTCATAAAATTCTGAGCGGTTAAATCATCAAGCGCTATTCGTAGCGTCCTATAAACATTAGCGGGATCTAGGACCGCAATGGGCTTGTTGTGAAAACCTAAATATCTACCTACCCAAATTTCAAAAAACTCTTCTAAGGTGCCAATGCCGCCTGGAAGTGCGATAAATCCATCAGATAATTGCTCTATTAACCCTTTTCGTTCCCGCATATCTGACACGACATGCAGCTGTGTCGACTCATGGTCAACGAACTCAACATTCATCAGGCGTTCTGGAATTACACCAATGGTTTGCCCCCCGGCATGCCTCACACCTTTAGCCACCTCTCCCATAACCGAAATTGCGCCGCCACCCCAAACCAATTGATGACCATTGCGCGCCAACTCAACCCCGAGATCAAAACCAAGTTTTAAATTATCTGGTGAAACTGCGGTAGATGAAGCGCAATAAACGGAGATTTTCACCGGACCACTCTAAGGGTTGGTAGCGTTTACCCATGACTGAAACTCAATCCAGCAATCGCACCGCCCACGGCTTTGGTGTGTCGACGATTTCAAATTCAGGCGCAGTTTTGGATACCTATTTTCACCAATTGAACTTAGGGAAATTGGATAAGAGTTTGGCTCCTGACCTAACTTCATTAGTAAGCAATGATCCAGAGCGTCAGGTCCGGCGCGAAGTTGTTGAGATTGAAATTGATCTAGATGCCGCTCCTGCCTCTGTGCCAGATGCGTATTTGAGATTACATCTACTCTCACATCGTCTAGTGCAACCACATGGAGTTTCACTTGATGGAATTTTTGGAATCCTAAATAACGTAGTTTGGACTTCAGCTGGTCCGTGCGCAGTGGCAGGGTTTTCTCAAGTGCGGCTACAACTGCAAAAGAAATATGGTTTTGTGGCGGTCTATGGGGTAGATAAGTTTCCAAGAATGGTTGATTATGTAATTCCAGATGGCGTTCGAATTGCAGATGCAGATCGAGTTCGTCTCGGCGCGCATCTATCTTCAGGTACCACTGTGATGCATGAAGGATTTGTTAACTTTAACGCCGGAACATTAGGTGCATCGATGGTCGAGGGCCGAATCTCTGCCGGTGTTGTAGTTGGCGATGGCTCTGATATCGGTGGTGGCGCCTCAATCATGGGAACATTAAGTGGAGGCGGCAAAGAGGTAATTTCAATTGGAAAGAAAACTTTGCTTGGTGCCAACTCTGGCTTAGGCATCTCATTGGGAGATGAATGTGTGGTTGAAGCTGGGGTGTATTTAACCGCAGGGTCCAAGGTGAGACTTCCTGATGGTTCCATTGTCAAAGCCCGTGAACTCTCTGGAGCAAATGGTTTGTTGTTTAGAAGAAATTCCCAAAACGGCGCACTTGAAGCGCTACCAAAATCTGGTTCATGGGGTGGACTTAACTCAATTCTGCACTCAAATTAATCTTAATAAAAACAAATCGGTGCTCTTTGTATAACCGCTTCAACACACTCGGTTGCAACAAAAGGAATTTTCACTAGTGGCTTTGAGTTGTGAATCCAAGTCGACGGAAGTTTCACTCTTGAACGAAACACCTCGCCAGTTAATGTAGCGGTTGTCCCAAGAGATGAAATTCCAGTAATTGATGCAACACTGCCAGTACCGGTTCGAGCATTTACTGTATAAAAAACTACATTGGGCAATGCAAAGGCTTGAGCCATCGTTTGTTGCGAGACAAACCTTGACCACAGCGCGTAACGCCGGTTTATTTGTGGATCCAGACTCCAGGGATCAGGCACTCCTTCTAAATATGCAATGGGATTACCCCAAACCTCCTTAACATTTTGAGTATTGCCACCGCTGGATGAAAAATAAAATGCACTAATTGGTCTGTTGTTTAAAGTCACAGTCAAGGCATTGTCTGCATCAACAAAGGTGCGGTTTACCGCCTCTTTCCATTTAATTCCGTAAATCGGCTCAATCTCTTTTGCATAACCCACAAAATTTTGATCCACGGTAGTGCTGTAGATATTGCAATCACATTCGACCCTTATCCGAGATAACTTTCCTAGTGCGTAAGTACGTGCTGCAATAGCCTGTGCCTCCAGAGCAGCTGCGGGCCAGGATGATGGCACCTCTCCTAATCCCCAGAGATACTCATCATGTAAACGCAAGGTATTGGTTACCGCCAAATAACTAGTTACTAAATTTTTTACACTCTTTAGAACTATCTGGCCATATTTATATTGCGAGGTTGTTGTGCCATTGGTTAGCGCAATAGTTGTGGTTGCAGAATCCCATCTCAATGTCCACGCGCTTTCAGGATTTATCGGCGCGTACTTAGCTGTAGGTGATGATAAAACTGGCACCACCGCTCCAGCAAAGTTAGTAAACAATGCGGTGGTATCTCCTGAGTAAACACCAAAAGGCTCTGGAGATTCACTCATGGGAATGTCGCCCCGGTACAGAGTTAGTTGTCCAACACCTTTAACTGCAGCTATGGATACTGAGTTAATCAAATTAGCAATGTTTACTCTTATGAGTTGATTATCTGGAAAAGGTGTAACTGAGGTGCCTGGATAGTAGTAATTTAGAATTTCTACTGCGGTCTTGCCTTCCAGGGCTTGGCCACGTGCGCCAATCTGACTCATCCCAACACCATGGCCATAGCCGGAACCGAAAAACCTGAATTCGGTTGGAATTTTTACGCTGGCTTGGGCAGGCAGCACTCCAGAAGCAAGCGATACCAAGATCACTGCAAAAGAGGTGAGGAAGTGCCATCTTTTACCCATATTTCTTAGGGTACCGCAGCTGGTTGAATTATTGCTTAATTAAATTGCGCGGTGATGAAATGAATCCAAATCCCCAGGAAAAATGCATAGTAATCAAAACTACGGGCAGCCTAACCCGCTCACTCCAATCACTTCCGATTGCCAATGCGGCAATAAGTATTACTAGCAAATAACTCGCTAAAGGAAATAGCAACCACGGCGACACTAGTAGCCCTAGAAGTAACGAAGCTGTATGAATCATCAAATTTAATGGTGGTGCTAAGTAACGCAGATTAATCGTGCCCTTATGGGTTCTTGCGACCATGCGTCGCCAGCGACCATATTCAAAGTATTGTTTTGCCAGCTTGCGAATTGTGTTTCTTGGACGGTAAGTAACTTTCAAATCAGGATTAAACCAAATTAATCCACCATTAGAACGCAGGCGAAAGTTCATTTCCCAATCCTGAGCACGGACAAACTCTTCGTCATATCCCCCAACCGCCTCAAGGGCAGAACGTCTAAAGACACCAAGATAAACCGTATCTGTTGCTCCCGCTTTTCCTCCGGTGTGAAACTTCGCAGCACCGACTCCAATTGGTGAACGCATGGCACGGGCAACAGCTTTTTCAAATTTTGATACTCCCTCCGCTGCCATCACACCGCCAACATTCACAGCACCAGTCTGTTGCAGAGTATCAACCGCTTTAGCGATGTAATCTGGATCAATCTCTGAGTGGCCATCGATACGAACCACAATTTCATTTTTGGAATTTTTCAGTGCCGCGTTTAATCCTGATGGAGTTTTTCCGGATGGATTCTCAATCACCTTTACTCGACTATCTTTCTCAGCCAGCTCTTGAGCAATTTGCAAAGTTTTATCAGTCGAAGGCCCCACAGCAACCACTAACTCAATAGGAGCGTCATACTTAGAGTTCAGCGCAGCTGAAATCGCAGCGCGCAGGTGTAATTCCTCATTCAGTACCGTCAAAATGATGGAAACTGGGGGTTGGTGGGATTTATCACCGGGGCTATTTTGGGCTGACATAACGTTCAAACGCTATCGCCCAATTACGCTAAGCCCTGTGAAGTCACCACGGGCAATTCGTATCTTTACCATTCTCTCCATCTCTATTGTGGCGATTTCTGCAATCTCCTGGGCGGGATTGGGCCGAATTACCGCTGCGATTCCCAAAATTGATGCTTTTGCCGGATTAAATGATCGACCTAAAAAAGAGTCTTCAGCGGTTAATTATTTGGTGGTGGGCTCTGACACCAGAGAAGGATTGAGTCGCGCCGAAATTAAAAGATTGAAAGTTGGCGGAACTGAGGTCGCTGCAGGTAAACGCTCTGACACTATGTTGCTAGTTCACATTTCTAAAAAACGTGACAAAGCTGCAATTATTTCAATTCCACGTGATACTTATGCGCGAATTCCAGAGCATGAAAATTCGCAAGGCAAATTAATTCCTGCTGCCTACTCGAAAATTAACTCTGCCTACAACTGGGGTGGTGCTCCACTTCTAATCCAAACCTTTGAAGAAATGTCCGGTTTGCGAATAGATCATTATGTTGAGGTTAATTTTGTGGGCTTCGTCCGAATGGTTGATGCATTAGGTGGCGTAGAGATTTGCACCAAACGCGATATCGATGATCCAAAGAGTCACTTGGTTCTGCCAGCGGGGCGACATATTTTGGATGGCGTTGATTCTCTTAAGTATGTGCGCACCCGTCAATTTGATGGATTGGGAGATCTTGGTCGCATGAAGCGTCAGCAAGAGTTTGCTGGTGCAATGTTACGAAAAGCTACAAGCGCTGGAGTTTTGCTAAACCCGGTAAAGATGTTGGATTTTGTAAATTCCGCGCTAGATAGCGTGGTGACAGATGAGGGTTTGAATCAAGGCGATCTCTTAACCCTAGGAAAACAGTTACGCAATCTTTCAGCTTCAAGTGTTAGAACTCTGACGATTCCTTTGAAGTATTACAACTACAGCAAAAATGGTGTAAGTGCAGCTGTGCTATGGGATCCGGTATTAGCCCCTGAATTATTTGATCGAATTAAAAATGATGAAGCCTTGTTGGACAAAGTTAAGGCAGATCCTTCAGCTTCACCTACTGTTATCGATAAATTCAAGACCGGCAGCGCGGCCGATAACCCTTGTAAGGGTTAAGTAAGGGTTAGGCTTTTCGCATCATGTTGAAGCTTTCTGTTATCGGTACCGGCTATCTCGGCGCCACCCATGCTGCAGCAATGTCCTCACTTGGTTTTGAGGTAGTGGGCGTAGATGTTGATGCAAACAAGGTGTCCCAACTTAAAAAGGGAAGGGTGCCTTTTTATGAGCCGGGATTAGATGAGCTACTTGCGCAGGAAATTTCATCTGGTCGACTTCACTTCACCTCGGATTTTTCCGAGATTGCAGATTGCGATGTGCACTTTATATGTGTGGGCACGCCACAGTTAAAAGATAGCTTGGCGGCGGATTTGAGTTTTGTCGATGCTTCAACCCTTGCAGTAGCAAAGGTGGCAAAAAATGAATCGTTAATTGTTGGCAAATCTACTGTTCCAGTTGGTACCGCCGACCGTCTAAGAATTGAAATTTCAAAAATCAATCCGGAGTTAGAACTGGCCTGGAACCCAGAGTTTTTGCGGGAAGGGTTTGCGGTTGAAGACACCTTGCGTCCGAATCGCTTAGTAGTTGGCGTAACTTCAGATCGAGCTGAAAAGATTTTGTGGGAAGTTTATAAACCACTTCTTGATAATGAGGTGCCTTGGGTAAAAGCGGATTTGCCAACCGCTGAGCTAGTCAAGGTCGCAGCTAATTCATTTTTAGCAACCAAGATTTCTTTTATAAACGCTATGGCGGAGATTTGCGAAGCTGCTGGAGGAGATGTAACAGTCTTGGCTAAGGCGATTGGATATGACCCACGGATTGGTTCTAGATTCTTGCAAGCTGGAATCGGATTTGGCGGTGGCTGTCTTCCAAAGGATATTCGCGCTTTTATGGCTCGCTCTGAAGAGTTAGGGGCGCAACAATCACTTGAGTTTTTGCGAGAGATTGATTCCATTAACCTGCGTGCACGCCAAAGAATGATTGATTTGGTCAGAGCAGACATCGGGGCCGATCTAAAAGGTAAGAAAATTGCCGTATTGGGCGCTGCTTTTAAGCCAGATAGTGATGATGTCCGTGACTCCCCCGCCTTGGATATTGCAGCTCAAATCCATGAAGCTGGCGCTTTTGTAGTAGTTCATGATCCAAAGGCGATTGAGCCTGCGCGGTTGAGACATCCAGAGCTTAAGTTCACCGATTCTGTAGAGGAGTGCTTGCATTCCGCTGATGCGGTTCTGCATTTAACGGAATGGAAAAACTATCGAGATTTAGACCCGATCGTTGTGAAGGGTTGGGTGAAAACTCCAATCATGATTGATGGCCGCAACGCACTGGATCGCGCACGTTGGATTTCATTCGGCTGGAAATTTCGCGCCTTGGGTGTCAGCAGTCAGGATTAATGGGTGCCACCAAAAATAGTTTTAGCATCAGCTTCACCTTCACGTTTGCGATTGCTAAATAACGCCGGCATCTCTCCGACTGTATTAGTAAGCGGTGTCTATGAAGAAGATCCAGCCTATGAAAAACTCACACCTCGCGAAATGGTGATTGCTTTAGCAATTGTTAAAGCCCATACCGTTGCAAAGTTAGTTGATTATCCCGCTTTGGTTATTGGTTGTGATTCAACCTTTGAGTTCAATGGTGTTTCATTGGGCAAACCAATTACCGCACAAAACGCCATTTCCAGAGCCAAGATGTTGCGCGGCAATTTTGGATTACTACATACCGGACACTGCATCATTGACACTGAAAAAGGAGTGGAGATAAGTGATGTTGCTACAACTAAGGTTTTCTTTGCCGATATGACAGATGAGGAAATCGAAAGCTATGTCGCCACCGAAGAGCCTTTAAATGTCGCTGGTGGATTTACCCTGGACGGATTGAGCTCCCCCTTTATCACGCGGATTGAAGGTGAAAGCTCTAATGTCATTGGCCTTTCATTGCCTCTGTTACGTAATGCCATTAACAAATTGGGCTATAAATGGTTTGATTTGCTGTCATGACTTTGTATGCAGCATATGGATCAAATTTGGATCCCCGGCAAATGGTTTTGCGCGCTCCGCACTCACCGCACCGCGGAACTGGATGGTTACGAGGGTGGCGACTCTCTTTTGGTGGTGAGGAAATCGGTTGGGAAGGTGCGGTTGCTACCTTAGTTGAGGATCCTTCACATAGTGTCTTTGTTTCAATTTACGACCTAACTCCAAGTGATGAGGGTGCGCTAGATGAATGGGAAGGTGTTAATACCGATCTATATCGAAAGATTAGAGTCCGGGTTGAAACATTAGATGGCACCTCTCTTTGTTATGTCTATGTCCTTAACTCTTATGAAGGAGGTGCCCCCTCTCAGCGATATTTGGAGATTATGATTGCTGCGGCGCGGGAAGCTGGTGCACCCGATGATTATCTTGATCAGTTAAAGAATCGCCCCACTCGGTAGTAAGTTTTAGCCATGGATAACGCGCAACAACAATCATTAATAGCTGAGGTAACTAAATGGATTGAAGAAGATCCAGATGAGCAAACCCGCACACAACTTAAGAAATTGTTGGAAGAAAAAAACTTTACTGAGTTAGAAAGTTGTTTTTCAGGTTTTCTAGAGTTTGGAACTGCAGGGTTAAGAGGCCCACTAGGTCCTGGCCCCTCACGAATGAATAGAGCTGTTGTGACTAAGACCGCAGCAGGAATCGCAAGATATATGAAAAAGCGCGGCATGAAATCAGTTGTGATTGGTCGCGATGCAAGATATGGATCTGAGGATTTCACTAGAGATACTGCTGAGATTATGCAAGGTGCGGGGTTTGATGTTTATGTACTGCCTCGTCCACTTCCAACTCCAGTCTTGGCATACACGACACGAGCTTTAAAATGCGATGTTGGAATTATGGTTACCGCCAGCCACAACCCACCACAAGATAATGGCTACAAGGTTTATTTAGGTGGCGAGGTCGATGGAGTTTTTTATGATGGCTCACAGATCATCTCCCCCGCAGATCAACAGATTTCAGCGGAAATAGCCGCTGTTGCACCTTTACCAACTTTGCCAAGAGCTCAAGGTTGGACGGTTTTAGATGAAACTCATGTCGATTCATACATCAATACGACCGCCAAATTAGCAAAATCGGGCAGCAAACTAAAGGTTGTTTATACGGCGATGCACGGCGTAGGAACCCAAACACTAAGTGAGGTTTTTAGTAAAGCTGGATTTGAATCTTTAATTTTAGTTCAGGCGCAAGCAAATCCAGATCCAGATTTTCCAACTGTGGCATTTCCTAACCCAGAGGAACCTGGGGCTATTGATTTAGCTTTAGAAACCGCCCAAGAACACTCCGCCGATTTAGTGATTGCTAATGATCCAGATGCTGATCGTTGTGCTGTTGCTATTAAGGATGGCAAGCTGGGTTGGCGGATGTTGCGCGGAGATGAGGTTGGTGCATTACTAGGTGAGTACGTCGCCCGCAATAAGCCCGCAAAAGATTCAGTCATGGCGAACTCCATCGTCTCATCCTCAATCTTGAGCAAAATCGCTAATCACTACGGAGTAAATTTCCAGGAAACACTTACTGGTTTTAAGTGGATATCCAAAATTCCTAATCTCTGCTTTGGATATGAAGAGGCTTTGGGTTACGCAGTAGATGCTAAATCAGTTAATGACAAGGATGGGATTAGCGCGGCGGTAGTAATAGTGCAATTAGCAACTGAGTTAGCTGCTTCAGGAAAAACCTTGACGGATTTGCTGGATGAAATTTGGAGTCGCCATGGTTTTCATGCGACCCGTCAGATCTCTGTGCGAACCTCTAGCGTGCAACAGATAAATGCGATTCTCGGCAGGTTCCGAGATAGCACTCCAAAAGAGATTGGTGGTTTTGCTCTAACTCAATTTGATGATCTAGAAGCACCAAAAGATGGATTACCCCCAACCAACGGTGTGCGGATGTTTCTCGAAGGGGGAACCCGCATAATCATTAGACCGAGTGGAACTGAGCCCAAAATTAAGTGCTACATAGAGGCTATCTCCCACGGGTCAGTATCTGAGGCTAAGCATTCGGCCAATCAAGTAATGAATACCATCGAAAGCACCTTACGTAATCTGCTCACCGCACCATAAACTATCCATATGAGTGAAATTGATTGGGAAAAACTACAAGCCAGCGCCGTTGAGGCGATGAATCGAGCATATGCTCCTTATTCAAAGTTCCCAGTTGGTGTTGCTGCACTTACTGAAGATGGAAGAGTAGTTACGGGTTGCAATGTAGAAAACGCCAGCTATGGATTGGGTCTCTGTGCCGAATGTGGTTTAGTTTCAAACTTAGTTCTAGGCGGTAGATCGATTATTCGTGCCATCTATTGTGTTGATGCTCATGGTCAAGCACTCTCACCATGTGGTCGTTGTAGACAGCTCCTTTGGGAGCACAGCACACCCAAAACACAGTTCATGACCCCAGAAGGTCCTGCTCCGTTATCAGATTTACTGCCTTGGGCTTTTGGTCCAGACAATCTTTAATTCCTAACATCTGATTTATTGATTTATTGTGAAATTATCTGAAATCAAGGGTTTGCCTAAGGTCTTATTACATGATCATGTAGATGGCGGCCTGAGGCCGCAAACCATTATTGAAATTGCTCGTGAAATTAATCTGCCACTTCCCTCCTTTGAACCAGATTTGTTACAAGAGAAAATTTACGCCAGCTGCAATGAAGGTTCATTAGAAAAGTATTTGAAGAATTTTGATTACACCATCGCAGTAATGCAAAGTTATGAGAATTTAGTGCGAGTTTCACGCGAATGCGTGCTAGATCTGGCTGCAGATGGGGTTGTTTACGCAGAGGTTAGAGGTGCGCCTGAGTTATTTACCCAAGGCGGCTTAACAATAAGTCAGGTAATTAGCGCCACCTTGGCGGGAATCTCTGAAGGTATCCAAGAGGTGAAAACGCAGGGAAAAGCTATTGAGACTTACTTCATCGCCTGCGCTATGCGTCACGCCAATCGAAGTTTGGAGGTAGCGCAGACGGTATTGGAGTACCGAGAAAAGGGTGTAGTTGGCTTTGATATTGCCGGGGCTGAGGCGGGCTTTCCTGCTAGCAATCACAAAGCGGCATTTGATCTACTTCATGAGAATAATTTCCCTTACACGATTCATGCCGGAGAAGCTGCTGCGTTTTCTTCGATGCAAGATGCAATTGAAAATTGTCGTGCTAATCGAATTGGCCATGGCGTGCGCCTAATTGATGAAATTGACTTCTCAAAAGCTGAGCCTAAGTTAAGTGATGCCGCAAAATACATTCGAGATCGGCAAATTCATCTAGAGATGGCACCGACCTCAAATCTGCAAACCGGTGCCGCAAAAGATTACGCGACCCATCCCGCCGCGATATTGCATGAGCTGGGATTTAATCTTTCCCTAAATACGGATAATCGTTTGATGAGTAATACCTCCCTATCTCGAGAGTATGCACAGATGAGTGAGATACACGGCTGGGATCAATCAACCATTGAAACCATGAATCGGCGTGCCCGTGAAGCAGCTTTTCATTAAGGATAGACTGCGCAGATGATTGATTTTCGCAATCCAGCAGTAATTGAAAATCCTTACCCCCATTTGGCTGAACTGCGAAAATATGACAAGCCTATTTGGCATCCGGAGTTAAAGGTTTTTCTCGCCGCTACCCATCGTGATGCAAATGAAGTTTTGCGTAACAAGGGTTTGGGTCGTATTTATAAAGATCGATTACCTGAATCAGAGTGGCAGGTTTTCAACTGGTTGCACTCTGACTCTATTTTGGATAGCGAGCCACCAAAGCACACCAGATTGCGAGGTTTAGTACTAAAGGCTTTTAATCGAAATCGGATTGAAGGTATGCGGGAAGATGTTTTGCGAATCACCAACACATTACTTACAGAAATTTTAGACAAATCCGGTGATTTTGATTTGATTGCAGATTATGCAGAGCCCCTTCCAGTTAAGGTCATTGCGCTGTTGTTGGGCTTTCCGCCTGAAGATGAACATCTGTTGCGGCCTTGGTCTCAAGCCATTGTGAAGATGTATGAGGTGAATCCACCGATTGAGCATCAAAAACAAGCTCAACAGGCGGCGCAAGAGTTTGCTGATTATGTGCATAAATTGATGGAAAGTAGAAAACGAGATCCACAAAATGATTTGATAACAGAGTTAACCCAGGTGCATGAAGCGGGTGAAAAACTATCGACCCATGAATTAATTGCTACCTGTGTACTTCTCCTAAATGCAGGCCATGAAGCAAGTGTCAATGGTTTTGGAAATGGCATGGTTGCATTACTAAAAGATCAACAACAGCGAGATTTGTTGTTTTCAGATCCAGACAAATACAGTGAAACCGCGATTGAGGAGTTCTTAAGGTTTGATTCTCCATTGCAGTACTTTGAAAGAACCGCTACCAGTGAGGTCGAGATTTCAGGGGTGAAGATTCCAGTTGGTGAGAAGATAGTTAGCTTGCTGGGATCTGCCAATCGAGATCAGAGTGTTTTCGCAGATGCCGATAAATTTGATATCACTCGCCAATCGAATCCTCACATCGGCTTTGGTGCCGGAATTCATTTCTGTATTGGCGCACCACTTGCACGTATGGAGATGTCGGTGTCCTTACCAGCTTTAATCAAGAGATTCCCACAGCTGCAACTCGCCCAAGAACCAGTACGCCGACCTACTTTTTCGCTGCGAGGTTATGAAAAGGTATTAGTAAGAAATTAAATTCCGATTGGGTGCCAGACGGTTTTATTCTCCATAAAGCTCAATACTCTTTGTGGTGTGCCCGCGGATTTAAATCTTTGAATCCGCTTCAAATTATCAGCGCCTTCATTTTTCAATGATTCATATTGAGTGTTATCAAGGCCAGAGCCATCAACACCATCGATGTCCATATGTGAGGCAACCCAAGGTGCAAGTTCAACAGACTTACCGGTGAGGATATTTACAGTTCCAGCTGGAATATCGCTGGTGGCTAATACCTCAGCCAAGGTAATTGCAGATAATGGGTAATCCTCATGAGCAACTGCAATCACCACATTCCCGCCAGCCAGTACGGGCGCAATGGCATGGACGACATCGGTTAGCGCAGAGCTTCCTGCAATAAATGTAGCCACAACTCCAACGGGTTCCGGGGTGGTGAAGTTATAGAAAGAACCGGAAACTGGATTTGTGGAGCCGTAAATTGTTGAGATTTTGTCGCACCAACCTGCATACCAAACCCATAAATCAATTGCTTCATCAACCTGTTTGGCTGCCTGAACCTTGGTCACTCCCTGTTGGGCCATGATCTCTGCAACAAACTGCTCTCTTCTTCCCTCCATCATCTCTGCAACTCGATAGAGAATCTGGGAGCGGTTAAAAGCGGTCGCTCCAGCCCATTTGTCAGCAGCATTTCGAGCTGCAACAACCGCATCTCGTAAATCTTTTCGTGAAGCAAGCGCGGGATTGGCTAAAAAGTTGCCTTTAGCATCAAGTAGTTCGTAGCTTCTTCCAGATTCGCTACGTGGAAAAGCGCCACCGATAAACAACTTGTAAGTTTTTCTCACATCTAATCTCATGAGAAATCTCCCTTTAGATATGCAGATAAACCATGACGGCCACCCTCACGACCCCAACCTGACTCCTTATAACCACCAAATGGGCTTGCAGGATCAAATTTGTTAAAGGTATTAGCCCAAATCACACCGGCCTTTAACTGCTGAGCGGTCCACAAAATTCGAGAGCCTTTGTCAGTCCAAATACCAGCAGATAATCCATATGGGGTGTTGTTGGCTTTTTCAATCGCTTCACTCGGAGTGCGGAAAGTGATAACTGAAAGAACGGGACCAAAGATTTCTTCTCGTGCGATGCGGTGAGCCTGCGAAACTCCGGTGAAAAATGTTGGCGGGAACCAAAATCCTTTTTCCGGCAAATTGCATTGCGGTGACCAACGCTCGGCTCCCTCGGCAGCGCCAGAATCAGCTAATTCACGGATCTTCATTAATTGAGCAGCAGAGTTAATGGCGCCTAAATCCGTGTTCTTATCGAGCGGATCACCAACTCTGATCATCGACATGCGACGCTTTAACTTCTCTAATAACTCATCCTTAATGTTTTCCTGCACCAATAATCTGGAACCGGCACAACAAACATGTCCTTGATTGAAGTAAATACCATTAATGATTCCTTCTACGGTTTCATCAATTGGTGCATCTTCAAAGATTATGTTGGCACCCTTACCGCCCAGCTCGAGAGTCAATGCTTTTTTGCTTGAGGCAACGCTCTTAGCAATTAATTTTCCGACCTCGGTTGATCCAGTAAATGCAATCTTATTTACCCCAGGATGATTAACAATTGCGGCACCGGTAGAACCATCTCCGGTAAGGATATTTACCACTCCCTTAGGAAGATCCGCTTGTTGGCAAACCTCAGCAAAAAGCAATGCGGTCAATGGTGTGGTTTCAGCTGGCTTTAAAACTACGGTATTTCCAGTAGCAAGCGCTGGTGCAACCTTCCATGCCAGCATCAATAACGGAAAGTTCCAGGGAATAATTTGTCCAACTACGCCATGAGGTTTTGGGTTATTTCCCAAACCTGCGTAATCAAGTTTGTCAGCCCATCCAGCATGATAGAAAAAGTGTGCAGCCGCTAATGGAATATCAGTATCACGGGTCTCACGGATCGGCTTTCCATTATCCATTGATTCCAGAACCGCAAACTCCCGTGCTCTTTCTTGCATGATACGGGCGATGCGATAGAGATACTTCCCTCGTTGGGCGCCACTTAATTTAGACCAACTCTTCTTATATGCCTCAGTAGCTGCTTTGACTGCACGATCGACATCTGCAGTTGTTGCTTGAGTTACTTTGGAGAGTACCTTTTCGGTGGCTGGGTTAATAGTTTCAAATTTCTTGCCACCTTTAGAGGCCACAAACTTTCCATCAATAAAGAGGTCATAATCCGATGCAATATCAACAATTGCGGTGGATTCAGGCGCTGGGGCGTATTCAAATTTCATCATTAATCCAATGTCACGTAGTTTCTGCCGGAGTACTGACCACTTTTCATCTTCATTCTTTGCATCAAAAGATCGTTGAGCAAAGCACTTGCACCGATACGAAATAGTTTTGGATCAAGCCAATCTGGGCCAGCGGTTTCATTAACTAGCACTAACTGCTTAATTGCATCCTTTGTCGTACGGATCCCGCCTGCCGGCTTAACCCCGATTCGCTGCCCAGTCATCTGGAAAAAATCACGCACGGCTTCCAACATGACCAGGACAACTGGTGGGGTTGCTGCAGGGGAAACTTTTCCGGTACTGGTTTTGATGAAATCTGCTCCGGCGGCCATGGCGAGAAATGATGCTCGGCGCACATTGTCATAAGTGACGAGTTCGCCGGTCTCCAAAATCACCTTCAAGTGAGCGCGATCCCCGCATATTTCCTTAATGCAAACGATTTCAGTAAATACCTTGCCCAGATTTCCGGCCAGGAAAGCGCCTCGGTCGATGACCATATCTATCTCCGTTGCGCCATTGGCAATCGCATCTTCAGTGTCTTGCTTTTTAACTTCCAAACTTGCGCGGCCAGATGGAAATGCGGTTGAGACCGCTGCAACTGGAATTTCTTTTCCACCATTGTTATCTAAATGTTCACGTGCAATCTTCACCATATCGTTGTAAACACAAACTGCTCCGACATGTGGAACTGTGTTGTCGGATGGATCAGGTCTTACCGCTTTGGTACATAACGCAGCAACTTTTCCTGGAGTATCTGCGCCTTCCAATGTTGTTAAATCAATCATTGAAATTGCAGTTTCGATCGCCCAAAGTTTGCTCGAGGTTTTGATACTTCGAGTTGCAAGCATTGCAGCACGCGCTTCCGCACCAACCTGATCGACTGGAGATAGCGTTTTGAGAAAACTCTTGATTGAGCTCTCGCTGCCATCGGTAAGAAGCATGCGGTAATCCTATCGAGCAAATTTCCCCTTGAGAAGGGAGGTTTACTCATCATATTGCCGTAATCTTGCCGCATGACGCGAATTCCATTGATTCTTGATTGCGACCCCGGTCATGATGATGCATTGGCCATGATTTTATCCGCCTACAACCCAGCCCTGGAGCTGTTAGGTATTACTACCGTTTCTGGTAATGGCGGCATCGCAAAGGTCACCTTGAATGCACGTCGGGTCGCAACCTTGGCCAAGATAGATGTTCCGATTGCTGAAGGTGCTGGTAAAGCAATTCTCGGTGCGATTGAGGCCGCCACTGATATTCATGGTGAATCTGCATTGGATGGAGCAGAGTTGCCAGAGCCAAAAATGGAGTTATCAAAATTACATGCAGTTGATTTGATTGCTCAACTGGTTTCAAATCACCCAACCCCTGTGACCCTGGTAGCTACCGGCCCACTAACAAACATCGCACTCTTTTTGAAGATGTACCCGGAGCTCAAAGATCGCATCTCTGAAATTGTGTTCATGGGCGGCAGCGCTGGACGCGGAAACCGCACCCCGTATGCAGAATTCAACATTTGGATGGATCCCGAAGCTGCTGATGTGGTGTTACGTAGCGGATTGCCACTAACCATGTGTGGACTTGATGTAACCCACCAAGCTTTGGTTACAAAGGAGATTTTCGCAGAGCTTGAGGCGATGAATACCACTTTAAGCAAGACCATCATTGGTTTACTAAAGTTCTTTGCAAAAACCTACGATGAAGTTTTTGAAATGCCTGACCCGCCATTACATGACCCAGTTGCAGTGGCTCTTTTAATTGATCGCACAGTTGTTAAATCTCGTCATGTAAATGTACAAGTTGAGTTAAGTGGAACCTTAACCCGTGGCGCAACTGTGGTTGATATCCATCAACGCCTCGGTGAAAAAGCTAACTGTGATGTTGCCTTGGAATTGGATTTCCAAAAGTTCTGGGCGATGATGTTAGATGCAATTAAAAAAGCTGCTGTTACAAAGTAACTGATCTACCAGCAGCTTTATCATTGGCAATTAACTCTCTCAAGGCTTGAACTGCGGTCTCTAACAAGATATCTAGTGGTGGCATTGGCTCCTTGCCATGGACCATCATCACACCGCCGGCACGCACCCGAAGCATGGAGGCGATAACAAATAATGCAGATGCCTCCATTTCTGAACATAAGGCACCGCCAATCTCCCATGCTTTCCAACGCTCTAACAGATCTTTGGCAACACCCATGCGTTCTGGTTCATGTTGGCCATAAAAGGAGTCTTTGGATTGCGTGATTCCTGTTCGAAATGTCGCATTAGTTTTCTTAGCGGCGGCTTGCAATGCAAGCACTACATCAATATCCGCAATCGCTGGAAACTCGATTGGCATGTAATGACGGGAGGTTCCTTCATCTCTTATTGCTGCCGAGATAATAGCTAACTCACCAGACTTAATATCTTTTTGGATGTGTCCTGAGGTTCCAACCCGAATAAAGGTGTCAGCGCCGCAGCGCACAAGCTCCTCTAATGCAATTGCAGCTGATGGGCAACCGATTCCAGTTGAGGTTACTGATACTGGAACTCCATCGAGGGTGCCGGTGTAAGTGACATACTCACGATTGGTTGCAACCAGCTTTGGATTATCAAAGAGACGAGAGATTGGTTCGCAGCGTCCTGGATCTCCAGGCAGTAGAACATACTTTCCAACATCTCCACGTTGTAATTGGATGTGATACTGCTTTCCATTGGTTTCCATTAATTGCCCCGCTCTCTATCCATCTCGATTAACTCTCTTACCGATTCAACCGCTGCAACTATCAAACCATCTAGCGGTCCAAACTCACCTTCGCCATGCATCGCCATAATTCCACCAGCTCTCGCTCGCAACATGCTGGAAACAATGCATATGGTTGAGATCTCCATCTCTGAGCAGATTGCGCCACCAATCTGCCAAGCACGCCATAATTCCTTTAGCTCTTCGCTGACCGCCGAACGCTCTGGTTCTACCTCGCCATAAAAGGAATCTTTGGAATGTGAAATTCCGATTTGATATCTGACTCCCAATTTTTCTACTGCCGCTTTCATCGCCTGCACTATCTGCAAGTCGCAAACAGCGGGGAACTCGATTGGCAAATAATGCGACGAGGTTCCTTCATGACGTATAGCCCCGGTAACAACCGCTAAATCATTGGATTTGGTGCCAGGCTGCAAACTTCCGGAGGTGCCGACTCTAATGAAGGTATCTGCACCACTTCGGTATAACTCTTCCACCGCAATTGCGCTAGAAGGACAACCAATTCCAGTTGAGGTAACAGAGACCTTAACCCCGTTTAGCCAACCTGTATAGGTCACATACTCACGATTAGTCGCGACATGTTTTGCATCATCTAAATGCGCTGCTATCAGTGGAACTCGACCTGGATCTCCTGGCATCAAAACATATCTACCTACATCGCCAACTGCGGTTTGGGTGTGATACTGCTTCATTACTGAAGCCTGTTCATTCGTTCGATGAATAGATCCATAAACCTTTCAACATCAACCTGCATTGCAACTCTGGCATTTGGCTTTTTGCCCATGGAACCATAATGGTCAGCAATAGTTTTAGCCTTGGAGGTAGGACTCTGTAGCTCTACAAAAACATAATAATCCCGGGTTTTTACCAATGTGGGGTCAATCAAAATCGCAGCTGCTAGTGGATCATTAATTGCGCATCCCTGAATATCTTGATATTCGGCGTGAAACTCCATGTAGAAACGGGTGGATTGCGTGATGAAATCCCGCACATCTGGTCTTGCTTTATTTATGCGGTCTAAATGCTGTGTGGTAAAAATACATTGATAAGTTACATCTAGCGGAACTAACGTGAAATCTATTCCTGCACTCAAAACAATATCAAACGCTTCAGGATCGCAAAATACATTGTATTCAGATTGTGGTGTGACATTTCCTGGGTAATGTATTGCACCACCCATTGATACGATGCGCTTAATTTTATTGACGATATCGGGTCGCTTTAACAGAGCCAATGCGACATTTGTCATCGGACCAACCGCCAAAATACTCACTTCACCAGGGTTGTCATCAACCAACTCAATAATCAAATCATGTGCAGCAAGATTATGAGGGCTTAATTTCGGATTGGGCAGTTTTGCATACCCTAGCCCGCCATCTCCATGAGTCTCCTCTGCCACTGACAACTCTTTAACCAATGGTTCAGATGCTCCGCGCGCAATTGGAATCTGTTGTAATCCCGCAAGCTCCGCTAATTGCAATGCATTTCTTAAACATTTTTCTTGAGAGGTATTGCCATGAGTCACCGTGATACCTAACAAATCAATCTCAGGTGCTGCGGCCAAGAGTAAGAGTCCTAAGGCATCATCAATACCGGGATCGGTATCGTAAATCAGCTTCTCAGCCATGCTTTATTGTTTCACCGAATCTGCCTCTATTCCAAGAGGTTCATGCTTTCCTGCATTTACACCAATTAAGGAAAGTGCGGTTGCAAGCAACATCGCGGCTGACATGAAGTAAAACCCATTCCAACCGCCATATCGATCAACCAACATTCCGCTTAAAGTGCTGCCTAGGGTAATTCCGATTGAAAGTGAGGCTCCAAGCAAGGAAAAAGCCTCATTTAATCGGTGTAATGGCACCAACTCCTTCAAATGGGCGTTTGCCGCAATTAAGGCAGGGGCGATTCCGATGCCGGACAAGATTATGAAATAGACGATGGTGTCGATATCTTGGAAAAACAAAATCGCGCTAGTTGAAACCGTCATAAAGGCCAGCGCTAATGTGTATCGAATCGCGTTACGGGATTTCCAATGAATTAATCCATAAATCAAACCAGCGATTGTGCTACCGATGGGATACAGCCCCACCCAGAGTCCACCCTCAGCGGCTCGACCATTTTCCTTAGCAACCGCAAGAATCACCACAAAGTTTGATCCAAATAAGAGCCCTAATCCAATCAATGAAGCCAGCAATGACTTTACATATTTGATTTTGAATAAACCACCAAACTCGATCTTTTTCGCATCTTTGTTGCCATGATCAAATGAGGTTATGGCAAGGCCAACTCCACCAATGACGGTAAAAACAATTCCGGCAACTAGCGGTGATTGAGAGCCGTAAAGTGAAAAGAGAAATCCAGCCAAGGCTGGACCAACCACAAATGCGGTTTCATCCAGAACTGATTCCAAAGAAAGTGCGACGCCTAACTCTCTTTTGTCTTTAATAGTGCGACTCCATCTGGTTCTGGTGTAACTGCCAAAACTCGGCATCGTGGCACCAGATAAAGCAGAAAAAATTAATAACAAGGCAACAGATCGAGAGCTAAAGAAAACAACACCTAATATTGAAATTGCATTTACGGCGGTAATCGGCAGCAGAATTACTCGAGTGCCTAATCGGTCAGCCAACCTACCAATTCGTGGTCCAACAATTGCGCCGCACAAGGTATAAAAAGATGAAGCAATACCTGCCAATAAGAAAGAGTCGCGCACCGAGGAGATAAGAAAAACCAGTGCCACCGTGTTCATAGCTACTGGAATGCGCCCCACCATTCCATAACCAAAGGTTGGGGCAGCGTGACTATGGCGAATCACATCGCGATACGAGCTCAGCAAAGGTAATCCCCTAAATTGATAGTGAAAACGATTGCAGTAATCTATCTAGAAAGGCTACCCTCGTCTATATACCTAAAGGAGTGTTGCTAGATGAAAATCTATTTTGCCGGACCGCTATTTACTCCATATGAAAGAGCTTTCATTGACCAATGCGCCGCGCAATTGCGCGATGAAGGTTTTGATGTATTTGTTCCACATGAAATACCACTTCCAGATCCGGTAACTGCGAAATTCATCTTTGCCGTTGATTCTAAAGAGGTAATGGCAGCTAATGCGGTTTTGGCGCTGCTTGATGGGCCGATGGTTGATGATGGCACAGCAACAGAGATTGGAATCTTTTGGGCCGCTATGCAGACAGATAAATCAAAAAAGGGCATAGTTGGATTAGTTACTGATACCCGAGTAATTCGAGATCGCAACATGATTGATGGAAAAGGTATCAACCTATTTGTTAGAGGCTGCGTCGAAGATGCAGGTCAGGTGGTTGATAAATTTGAAAAGGCGCTGCCCATCCTGCGAAGTTGGAAAGCTGAACTAGAAAAAAGTACAGCTCACTAATACATCACAGTTTTTGTTAAGTGATGCGGCCAATGGGTAGCGTGATAAGTTTTCCAAAATCTGAAATCCACTTGAGGCATTAACAGCGGGGTCATATTTGGACGACGCTTGTTTATCTCCTCGGTTAAGACTGCAATGCAGTAAATAGAGCTAGCTCTTAACTCAATCTCTGCATCACTATCCCGTTTCACCTCTTGTAATGAATTAATTTGCTGCTCTAGCTCAGGGGCGTATTCAAAGATCCCCATAACTCGCAGCCCAACTGGGACTATGTAATCGGCAAATGCGGTTAACTCCGAAGCATCCTCTAAGCTCCAATGCCCTCTTGGTGAAAGAGCTAGATGCATTCCCCAAATACCTAGCTGGGCTAGCTTAAAGATCTGAACCTCATTGCCGTGATAGTCACTGACATCGTTAAAGCGTGGAAACTCTTTAACTAGGCGCTCAAGCAAGCCATTGCCGTTGTCATAGAGCCTTGGGGAGCAGGAGCGGACAAAGTTGTGATAACTCCCCCCATATTTTTCTACCAAAACCCTGCCTACCTCATTAAATATCGCTACCCGCTCGGCAACCATTGGCATCTCGATAGTTCCAGAAAAGATGGCATTGAACTGTGCTGCAGTTAAATTCGCTAAATACTCACCTGAGAAAAGTGGCGTCCCTGAATTAATTGCTCGATGGATGCAGGCCAGCATGGCTTCACTGTCACACCAGCGCTTTCCCAAATAATCGGTTTCAAACTTAACCCCAGTTGTGAAATCTGTAAAAGCAAAGTTCATGGTGTTAACAACCATGGTGAAGTCCATCAGCACATCAGGATCATTGCCAAAATCAAAAAGCATTGAGCCATCTGGCTTGGCAAACTCTTCATATGCCATCCAATTAGCTACCTCAATAATTTTATCTTTATTGATCTTTACCAATTTAGCATTTTGCAAAACTGGCTCTAGGCTTTTTAGGACAGGCGAATTCCAATTAACACTCATTGTTACCTACTAACTATTCGGAGCCTCTTCGATACGGCATACCTGCCATTGCGGGCGGGGTTAATCGCTGCGCTAAGAAGGTAAGCACAATCAGAGTGGCAAAATTTGGAAATACAGTTACAAACTCTTGTGGAATGGTGTCGACCTTTTGGTTAACCCACCAAGCAAAGACAGCGAGACCGAAATATGCTCCGGCCGGCTTCCAATTTCTGGAAACTGAGTAATAAATTGCGAGCAACAAAGCGACTATGCCTGCTGCGAAAATCAAAGACATTACTGATTCTGCTTGCCTTACACGTAACGCATCGGTGAAACCAAAAAGTAAGGAGCCGGCAAAAACTCCGCTTGGTTTCCAGTTACCGAAGATCACCGTTGCAAGTCCAATAAAGCCTCGACCTGCGGTCTGACCCTCGCGATAAACCGATGAAGCAACTAAAGCTAGGTATGCGCCACCCAATGAGGCCAACATTCCTGAGATAGAGATTGCTATGTAGCGGGTGCGGTAAACATTAATTCCAAGAGATTCTGCAGCCATTGGATTTTCTCCTGAGAACCTCATGCGCAAACCAAACTTGCTACGCCACAAAATCCAAGAGGTAATAGGAACCAAGGCCAAAAGTGCAACGGTAACAATAGAAAGATCTCTGGTTATTCCATATAGCAACCCTGAGATATTTGAGATGAAGAAAATATCTTTTTCATCGATGCTCTTTAATAAGGGCGCTACAAATGGCACGGTAAATGTTGGTAAGGTATCAACCGGTGGTGAAACAGTCCTGTCACCACCAACTGGTGGGAAGAAGATGCCTGAGAGATACCGTGCAGCACCAGCTGCGATCAAATTTATCGCCAAACCAGATACCGCTTGATCGATACCAACCTTCACGGTAAGGAAGGCATGGAAAAATCCAGATGCCAAGCCAAATACCGCTGCAGCAAGGATTCCAACCACCGGTCCATGAAGATAGCCAAACCAGGCTGCGGTCCAAGTGCCCACAATCATCATTCCTTCAAGACCAATATTGATAACGCCGGCACGTTCAGCCCAAAGGCCACCCAAACCAGCCATCAATAATGGAATGGCAAAACGTAAAGTCGCCCCAGAGGTGCCAGGTGACGTGATATCAACAGAACCAGTTACTACCTCAACCGCTGAGATTATGAAAAACAATGCCGCAATCAACAAGGTGATGCGAGCCGGTGATTTAAAAAATGATTTAGCTTTAACAGCTTTAGTGTTAGTTGACATTACTTACTCTCCTTAACACTAGCTTCTGAATTAGCTGTTTCCGCATTTACGCTTCCAACCGCTCTTTGCTGTTGGCGTAGGTTGATACGGGCAACAATTTCATAAGCAACCACGATGGAAAGAACGATAGTTCCTTGCATAACAATGACAATCTCTGGTGGAACTCCTTCGAACTCCAGCACTGGAGCGGAGCGCTCCAAAAATGACCAGAGGAATGCCGCAAAAAAGATGCCGACCGGATGGTTACGTCCTAGCAGGGCCAGTGCCAGACCGGTAAAGGCGTATCCAGATGGAAATGCCATGCTGTAGGAATGGGTGTCTGACATCAAAGTACCCATACCAACCAAGCCAGCGATGGCGCCGGAGAGTACGGTGGTTACAAAGATCATTCCTGGTGCATTAACACCACTTGAACGTGCTGCACGGAAGGAAAGTCCAGTCGCTCTTAAGTTAAAGCCAAATACGGTTTTATTTAGCATCACCCAATATGCGATACCAACAAAGATGGCAACAAAGATAAATGAGTAGATCTCGCCATCAAAAGCTTTGATGGTCGGCATCTGACCACTAGCAGGAATCGGCTTGGTCTGTAAGTTTTGAGAACCTTCGGGTAGTGAGCCCAATAAATTTGGGCTTAATAGGAAAGCAATAATTGCCGCAGCAATAAAGTTCAACATAATGTTGCTGATAACTTCATTGACGCCACGCTTAACCTTCAAATAACCAGCGATTGCCGCCCAGATTCCACCAGCCAACATGGCTGTGACGATAATCAGTAATACGTGAAGGATCGGAGGCAATGTGACAGCAGCGCCAACCACTGCACCAAAAAAAGCTCCCATGCGATACTGACCATCGATACCGATGTTAAAGAGCAACATCTTGAAACCAATTGCAGCGGCTACACCTGCCATGTAATAGGCCAGAGTTTGATTTATCTCTGAAACTAGATTTCGTGGATCAAAACCGTAAGAGATCATTAACTTGAACATTTCAATCGGTTCAACACCGCGAATCTTCAAGATTATGTAGACAAACAACAGCGAATTAAGAATTGCCGCGGTCGGAGCAACAATGCCCCAGAAAAGCCGACTCTTTGTCATGCGCTCTTAGCTCCTGTCATCGCTAATCCAAGATCTTCTGGGGTGGTCTTGGCTGGGTTCAAAATTGAAACAATTGAACCGCTGTAAATAACCGCAATTCGATCAGACAAGGAAAACAGCTCCTCAAGATCAGCAGAGATGAGAAGTACCCCAGCCCCTTTTGAACGGGCTTGCATTAAGTGATCCCAGATAATCGCCTGCGCACCAACATCAACGCCGCGCGTGGGCTGGGCTGCAATAATCAATTTTGGATCGCCAGTTAATTCGCGACCCACAATGAATTTTTGTTGGTTACCACCAGAGAGTGCACTGGCTAAAACATTTATACCTGGGGTTCTGACATCAAACTCATTAACAACTCGCTTGGAATCTTCAATCGCCGCACTTTTATTTACCCAAATCCCTTTTGCCATGGGATCGGCAAATTGATGACCCAGAATTCGATTTTCCCAAAGCGGAGCGGACATCAATAAGCCATCACGCTGGCGATCCTGCGGAATATAGGCAACACCAGCATTTCTGATATCTCTGGTCAACGTGTTTGCAGTATCTAGACCCAAGACCTCCACTGAACCAGATGAAGGTTGGATTAATCCCATAATCAACTCAATTAACTCACTCTGACCATTGCCCTCGACACCAGCCAAGCCAACAATTTCACCACCATGTAATTCAAGGTTTACGTCATGCAATATTTCTCGACCATCAGCTCTGGAGTAAAAAGCGTTCTTAACACTTAATATGCTTTCCGCGCTTACCTTGAGTTCGCCAGCTTTAGGCTTGGGCAACTCTCCACCAACCATTAACTCTGCTAACTCTTTCTTATTGGTTTCTTTGGGTTTTCTAGTAGCAACCGTAGTGCCCTGACGCATAATTGTTATGTCATCAGCAATAGATAAGACTTCATCCAGCTTGTGAGAAATAAACAATACGGTAAGTCCCTTTTTAACTAGCTCCCGTAGATTTGCAAAGAGTTCATCAACCTCTTGTGGCACCAACACTGCAGTTGGCTCATCCAAAATCAGAATCTTTGCGCCGCGGAACAAAACCTTGGCGATCTCAACACGTTGTCTTTCGCCAACACCCAAATTAGAAAGTGACTCATCTGGATCAATATCTAATCCATAATTCTTGGTGATTTCCAATAGTTTCTGGCGTGCCTCTTCATACTTAACAACAAAACCAAATCTGGTGGGCTCGCTGCCTAAAATAACATTTTCTAATACTGTGGCATTGTCAGCTAATTTGAAGTGCTGATGAACCATGCCGATACCTAGTGCAATCGCATCTTGGGGAGATTTTAAATTTACTTCACTTCCGAAAACTTTTATTTGACCCGCATCTGGCTTGATTAAGCCATAAAGTGATTTCATGAGAGTTGATTTTCCTGCACCATTTTCACCAATGATGGCGTGTATGGATCCTTCGCGAATCTGGAGTGAAACATCCCGGTTTGCAATGACGCCCGGGTATTTCTTCTCTACTCCGATTACCTCAAGAACATTTGACATCAAATCTCCTCACTTTAGAACGAGGTGCGCCACTTTTGGCAGCGCACCCCATCCCTACTTATTTGATTTATGCCTTACTTATGCCTTGCTTGGATCTGTTGGAACCTTTACAGCTCCTGAAGAGATCTTCTTGGCATATGTGTTGATTACCTTTGTTACATCCTTTAGGTAACCACCAGTTGTTGTGTATCCAACGCCACCTTGCTTGTAACCCCAAACCTTTACGCCTGCGGTCTTCTTCTTTGCAAGAGCATCAGCTACGAAGGCACGGGTACCTAGATCAACGCGCTTTAGCATTGAGGTAAGGATTGTGCTCTTGTATGCAGCATGTGCTGGGTAGGTTGCTTCATCAGCATCTACACCAATTGACCACTTGCCAAGCTCGGAAGCAGCCTTGTGCATACCAGTTCCGGTTCCGCCAGCTGCTGCGTAAACAACATCTGCGCCGTTCTCGTACATACCCTTTGCCGCTTCATAACCCTTAGCAGGATCGTTAAATCCTGAGAAGTCTGGGAAGTTAGAGATGTAGGTTGATTGAATCTTGATCTTTGGATTGATCGCCTTTGCACCAGCAATGAAGCCAGCTTCAAACTTTGCGATAAGTGGTGTGTTAACGCCACCAATGAATCCAACGCGACCGGTCTTGGTTGTCATCGCTGCTGCGAGACCAACAAGGTACGAGCCTTCCTCTTCTTTGAAGACGATGCTCTGAACATTTGGTGCTGTTACAGATGAGTCATCAACGATGCCCCATTGAACCTTTGGGAACTCCTTTGCAACTTTGCCAAGGGCTGTTGCGTAGGTGAAGCCAACGACAACGATTGGATTAGCGCCGCGCTTTGCCATTAGGCGAAGACGCTCTGCACGCTGATCATCAGTAGCGGTTGGGCTGTCCTGAGATTCAATTAGCTTGAGAGATTTATTCTTATCAAGCAATGGCTTAACGCCGATGTACGCAAGCTGGTTAAAGCCTGGAACATCGCGGCCACCCAAGCTGTAAGCAATACCAATTGTCTGGGTTTTTGCTTGCGCTGGAGCTGCTGCGATGATTCCGGTAAGCACTAGAGCACCAGCAACAACAGATGCTCCAAGCTTGCGGAGGGTTTTCTTCTGCATTCAGTTATCTCCTTAAGTAGTAGTAATTAACTGCTTTTCGAAGAACCCATGAGTGATTTACCAGTGTTCGTTTTCCTGTAGGGACATGTCGAGCCACAGGACATACGAACAACTAGGTTTGCATCAACCATGAGTTGCTTAGGGGGAAATTGGTAACCCTGCCTGATTCGCTCCAGAAGCGTTGTCATAGCAAGCGCTCCTTGGAGATGGGCATCGCGAGAGATGACCGTGAGAGGTGGGTTTACCAAATCTGATAGTTCATGATCATCAAATCCGATGATCGCCATTTGCTCTGGAACCTTAATTTTCGCCTCTTTGAGGGCTTTCAGAGCACCGATTGTCATTAAATTATTTCCAACAAATACTGCACTTGGTCTCTTTTTGAGAGACAACAAACTCATCATGGCCTGATAGCCACCCAAAACAGTGAAATCTGATTCAACTAAATAATCAGAGTTGTTTTCAATTTTGGCTGATTTGAGGGCTGCTAGAAATCCCTCGACCCGACCTTTGCCCGGTGTTGAGTTGACTGGGCCGGCAATGTGAGCAATCTCAGTATGGCCATGTTCTAGTAAGTGATTGGTGGCTAACAAAGCACCGCTGCGATTATCTGCAAGGACAGAGTCAAAACCTTTTAACTTGCTAATTACTCGGTCCACAAAAACTATTGGAAAGCTTTGCGCCTCGATTTCATTAATTTCATCCTTAATAACCGAGGAGTTTTCTTGTGAAGGCACAAAAATCAATCCATCAACCCTGCCAATCAGTCGACGAATTGCAGCCTCTTCTTTTTCGGGATCATCACCAGTTGATATCAACTGCAGCATGTACTCATCCCCTGCGGCGACTTCAGCACCTCGCACAATCGCAGCAAAAAATGGATTGGTGATATCTGGAACAATTACTGAGACCAAACCGGTCTTACCCGATTTCAAATTTCGGGCCATGATGTTGGGGCGATAATTCAATTCTTTTATTGCTTTTTTGATTAACTCAGAGTTTCTAACTTTAAATCCACTTAAATATCGGGAGACAGTTGATTCAGACACACCAACTTTCTTGGCTACATCTGAAATTGTCGCGTTGGACATTTCTGCTCCCCTGGTTTGGAAAAATCATTTCCAACAAATTGCTAAAAACGATTGCAGATAACTTATCGCTTGGAGTATCGTCCCGTCCAGAACCCTCCGGCTAGAGAAAAAGTGGTGTTTATGTCCCAAGGCAACTCACAGAACAACCAGCGGCCGGAGATCATTGTTGTCGGCAGCACCATGATTGACATGATCGCCTACTCAAAAAAGGTGCCTAGCGCCGGTGAAACTGTGATTGGTGACTCCTTTTCCCTTGGTTTTGGCGGCAAAGGGGCAAATCAAGCTGTGATGGCCAGTCGGATGGGGGCCAAGGTCTTCATGGTCAACACCCTGGGAGATGATGTTTTCGGTGACACCACATTAAACAACTTTCATGAGCAGGGAATTGACACCACCTTTGTATCCCGGGTGTCAGGCGCCAGTGGGGTGGCTCCGATTTGGGTAGAGCCCAATGGCACCAATCGCATCATCTGTGTCCCTGGAGCCAATAACTCCATGACCACTGAACAGGCGCAATCTGCAATCTCAGCCCTGCCCAACGCCAAAGTGGTTATTGGTCAACTAGAGATTCCGCAAGAGGTAACAATCGCAGCATTTGAAAAGGCCAGAGCTTTGGGCATCACCACTATTTTGAATCCGGCACCATTTGCGCCACTTGATCCCAATTTAATTTCATTAAGTGACTGGATAATTCCAAATGAAACTGAGTTTGCTGGATTAAATCCTGATGGCAAGTTGCCGGAAAGTGATACCGAAATTTCAAAGGTAGCCCAAATTCTAGGTTGCAAATTTGTAGTTACCCTAGGCGAAAAGGGTGCGGCATACACAGACCAATCAGGAGCAATTAAGAAAGTAGCCGCCCCGGTAGTAAAGGCCATTGACACTACCGGTGCTGGAGATTCCTTTGTTGGAGCATTTGCCTTTGGACTGGCATCTGGAATGGATACAGAGAAAGCAGCGCAGCTGGGTTGTATCTGTGCTTCAGACAGTGTTACCAGATTAGGTACACAATCTTCATATCCATCAAAAGAGGCGGCGGCTAAATTACTAGCCTCGCTCTCCTAACCTTGTTTCTTAATTTGTTTCTGTGAAAAATCTTTGATCGCGGTTGCAATTTGTCTTTTAACAGCGGAGCTCAAATCTTGGTGCAAGGTATAGCCAATACCATTGTTTTTTAACCCATACTCGCGACCGTAGACACCATTGACCTCGTCAACTACATCAATCAACGCTCTATCTTGTAACGCAGCAGCCACCAACTGATTTACTGATTTGTTTATGTTTTTATTAACTGTTGCAAGCACAATTCCGCGGGCAATCGCCAGATTAGCAAAGTACTGATCAGGGGTTTCTAGGATGAGTTTTATCCGTTTGGCATGTCTTTCCAGCACGGTGGTTATTACCGTTGCATCGCCATCCCAGGTTGAATACCCGATATCTATTTGTCGCAACAAAGCATCAAAATTTGAGGCTTCATCTGGATAAGAAATATTGATTACCTTTATTTTTTTCGAGATTGCTCGAGCTCCTTTAATGAAATTTTCCAACAACTCTGGCTCGCTGCCGATGAATCCAATCACTTTTCGCTTTGAGTTTGCAGCTGCAATTACACCAGCCACATATGCGGATTGATCCTCCCGATAGTAAATATTGGAGATATTCATTTGCCCCAATGACAAATCATTAATAATGGCAAATTGAATTTCAGGGTATTCGATTGACACTCTGCGCACAGTCTCGCGATAACCAGCACCAACTGCTATTACCAAGGTGTAACCACTTTGCGCTAAAAATCTTAACCTAGTTAAGCGATCTAAAGCTGTGCCATTGGTAGGAACCTCTCTGATAAAAGGCTCCACCAAGCGATATTTCTTTTTCGCCGCTCCCAATGCAATATTTACCGCATCATTAAAGGAGTTGTCACCTAGAAAACCAATATCGTAAGCAATTGCAATCTTGGGTTGTGGTTCTTGCGATAAAACCGGCGCTGCAGTAGTTAAAGAAAAAATCAAGGAGATTGATAATGCAATCTGTAGCCCTTTGAGCTTCATAATCGTAAAACTACTTTTTAGGGGGAACTAAACCCAAAGCGGAGTAGGTTTGTGAAAGGGTTTGAGCAGCAACCGCGCGCGCCTTCTCACTACCGACCGCAAGCAGATCTAACAATGCTTTTTCATCCGCCAAGAGTTCCTGGGTTTTTTGGCGCACTGGAGCGAAATATGAGGTAACTACCTCAGCTACCGCAGCTTTGAAATCGCCATAGCCTTTTCCAGAAAACTCATTTTCTAGCTCAGAAATGCTCTTTCCGCTAAGCGCTGAGTGGATGGACAGTAGATTTGAGATGCCGGGCTTGTTTTTCTCATCAAAAACAACCTCTTTACCAGTGTCAGTTACGGCGCTTTTAATCTTTTTTACATTCACATCTGCACTATCCAAAATATCAATCACGCCAGCGTTTGATGCAGCGGATTTGCTCATCTTTGCGGTTGGATCTTGTAAATCATTAATTTTGGCGGCGCTCTTCAAAATGTAAGCCTCTGGCACCACAAAGGTATCGCCATACCTTGAGTTAAAGCGCTGTCCTAAATCACGGGTTAATTCGATGTGTTGTCTTTGATCCTCACCAACTGGCACCAAATTAGCTTGATACAACATGATGTCGGCAGCCTGCAAAATTGGATAAGTGAACAACCCCACCACGGTGCGGTCTGTGCCACTCTTTTGAGATTTATCTTTGAACTGAGTCATTCGACTTGCTTCGCCAAATCCAGTTAAGCACTCAAAAACCCAGCCCAATTGGTTGTGCTCGGGAACATGAGATTGGATAAATAGAGTGCACTTTTGTGGATCTAATCCCAATGCAATTAATTGAGCAGCTGCCAGCAGTGTGCGCTTGCGCAACAGCGCTGGCTCGGTTTCAACGGTTAATGCATGCAGATCAACTACACAGTAAAAAGCATCATGATCATCTTGTAGCTGTACCCATTGTCTAACTGCGCCAAGGTAATTTCCTAAGTGAAAAGACTCAGCTGTGGGTTGAATCCCAGATAGCACTCTCTTCATAGACATATCTTCTCAATTACCAATTGATTCTGGCTGTTCATTTAATCTAGATAGCAACAATGTTCCTACCCGTTTACCCTCCATGCTTAATACCGTCATGCGTGCCGCATCGAGATGAATCACATCATTGATCTCTGGGATTCGACCCAAAACATGCATAACGTAGCCACTGAGAGTCTCATAAGGACCTTCTGGAACCTCTACCCCAGTTTGCTCCAAAAGATCATCTAGTGAAATTAACCCATCAATCTCATAATCACCGGTGCGGCTCTGATTGGAGACTTCAGCGGTTTGATCATCATATTCATCATGAATATCGCCAATTAAGGTTTCTACTAAATCCTCAAGGGTGACAATTCCATCAGTTCCGCCATATTCATCTAAAACAATAGCGATTTGCTGTCTTTGGGTTCGCATCTCTGACAAAGCAGGAAGCACCCCTTTGGTGCCAGGCAGAAATACGATGTTGCGTACCAAGCTCATTATCGCCTTGTTACTTCCAGCAACTTCTGGATCCATCAAATCCCGAACATGAATAAATCCAATGACCTCATCGCTTGTACCTCGAACAACTGGATATCGAGAGTGTGATTTCTCCACCGCAATACGGGTGGCATCTGCAACTGTTAAATTTCCATCAAGGAAATCAACTTCGGTGCGCGGCACCATGACCTCATGCACCTGTCGTTCGCTCGCATTGAAAACCTCCTCCACAATATCGCGCTCCTCTTCAGTAAGCGCTTTGTGGCCTGTTACTAAATCAACCAACTCTTCTTCAGAGATATCTTGCTTTGAGGCTTTTGGATCAACACCAAAGAGTTTCAAAACCAGATCTGATGAGTGAGAAAGCAGCCAAATCAAAGGTCTAAAAAATCTTGCGGTGAACGAAACGGGTGTAGCAACAAATAATGCGATGCGTTCAGAAAATTGCAGTGCTAATCGCTTTGGAACAAGTTCACCAAAAACCAGAGAAAAGTAAGCGATTACAATCGTTAAACCAATCAAAGAGAGAGTTTCGCTAACTGTGGTGCTTAAACCCGCATCCTGCAGTCTTGGAATGATGTAATTACCTAAACGCTCAGCTCCAAAAGCGGCAGATAGGAATCCGCTAAGAGTGACACCAACCTGTACCGCAGCTAGAAATCTATTGGGATTGGAGGTCAGAGCCGCGACCCGGGCGCCCCTCTTGCCCTTCTCTGCCATGGCCTTTACTTGGCCCTCGCGAAGTGAGATCAGGGCGATTTCAGCCGCAACAAATATTGAGGCCAAGAGAATGAAGAGGATGACTACTCCGATATCTAGGAGCAGGTTGCTGAGATTTAGCGCTTGAGCACCATCAGGGTCCATAAGGTGCCTAAGGGTATAAGAATGGGTGGCTAACTGGCTAAAAATCACCTAATACCCCCTTCCCTCACGCTCAACTCACGCGTAGCCTTCGCCGCATCCACACCGCTGTGGACTTGCTTCATCCAACGGACCGTCGGGCACGTACCTGCCCGGAGAAGGAAGAGAAAAAAATGGCATCAGTTGTATTTAAAGATGCATCACGCATCTATCCCGGAACCACAACCCCTGCAGTCGATAAATTAAATCTCACCGTTAATGATGGTGAGTTTTTGGTTTTAGTTGGCCCATCAGGTTGCGGAAAATCAACCTCACTTCGCATGCTTGCAGGTTTAGAGGAGATTGATAACGGCGCGATTTTCATCGGCGATCGTGATGTAACAAATGTGGCACCTAAGGATCGCGATATTGCGATGGTGTTCCAGTCATACGCTCTTTATCCGCACATGACAGTGGCAGAAAATATGGGCTTTGCATTGAAGATTGCTGGCGTTGCGAAAGAAGAGCGTGACCGTCGCGTATTAGAGGCGGCAAAACTTCTAGATCTTGAACCATACCTTGAGCGCAAACCTAAAGCGCTATCGGGCGGACAGCGTCAACGTGTTGCTATGGGTCGCGCCATTGTTCGCGAGCCACAAGTGTTCTTAATGGATGAACCACTTTCAAACTTAGATGCAAAGCTTCGTGTTGCAACCCGTACCCAAATCGCTGCGTTGCAGCGTCGCCTTGGTATCACAACTGTTTATGTAACCCATGATCAGGTTGAAGCTATGACAATGGGTGATCGCGTAGCGGTATTAAAAGATGGATTGCTACAGCAGGTAGATACCCCAAGAAATCTTTACGACAATCCAGCCAACGCTTTCGTTGCAGGTTTCATCGGCTCACCTGCCATGAATCTTCTTATTGCACCAGTATCTGGCGGTAAAGCGAAGTTGGGTGGTCTTGATATCGATGTACCTGCTTCTGCAGGATCCTCAGTAATCGTAGGTATTCGCCCTGAAGGCTTTACCCCTGCAGCAAAGGGATTTGATATTCAGGTTGAGGTGGTTGAAGAGCTAGGTGCCGATGCATTTGTTTATGGCAAGCCAGCTGATTCATCACTTAAGTTTGCTAACGCATCTGATGAAGGTGCGCAGGTGATTGTGCGTTGGGATCCTAAGAATCCACCAAAATCTGGCCAGACCGTGACTGTTTCAGCTAAAGCTGATGCGGTGCATCTATTTAATGTGACAGATGGTCAACGATTGAAGTAGAAGTGAATTAAAAAAGCCCCCGAATATTCGGGGGCTTTTTTATTGCCTTCTTTACTTCTAGGTTCTACTTCATTGCTTTCTGAAGATTTTCATCAATTGCAGATAGGAACTCTTGGGTATTTAGCCAAGGAGCATCCTCGCTGATGAGCAAAGCTAAATCCTTTGTCATCTTGCCGCTCTCAACAGTCTCAATACATACCCGCTCTAGAGTGGAAGCAAATTTTGCTAACTCTGGGGTGTTATCTAACTTTGCACGATGTCCCAAACCTTGGGTCCAAGCAAATATTGATGCGATTGGATTAGTTGAAGTTGCTTTTCCTGCTTGATGATCACGATAGTGACGGGTAACTGTGCCATGAGCAGCCTCCGCCTCAACGGTGCGTCCATCTGGTGACATCAATACTGAGGTCATCAAACCAAGTGAGCCATACCCTTGCGCAACGGTGTCAGATTGAACATCGCCATCGTAGTTCTTACATGCCCAGATGTAGCCACCCTCCCAACGAAGTGAGGTTGCGACCATGTCATCAATTAGGCGATGGTCATACTCCAAGCCCAACTTATCGAACTCTGCTTTAAATTCATTTTCGAAAATCTCAGCAAATATGTCTTTAAAACGTCCATCATATGCCTTCAAAATTGTGTTCTTGGTTGAAAGATAAACCGGATACTTGCGGGCGATTCCATAATTAAATGAAGCGCGGGCAAAGTCGCGGATTGAATCATCCAAGTTATACATCGCCATTGCGACGCCGGAGCTCTTGAAATCAAAAACATTAAACTCCATTGGCTTTGAACCATCTTCAGGAGTAAATGTAACTGTTAACTTTCCAGCACCTGGAACTCGGAAATCTGTAGCGCGGTATTGATCGCCAAAGGCATGACGGCCAATAACAATTGGCTTGCTCCAGTGCGGAACTAACCTCGGGACATTTTTGATAATGATAGGTTCACGGAAAATTACGCCACCCAAGATATTACGAATGGTGCCATTAGGTGATTTCCACATCTGCTTTAGGCCAAACTCTTTAACACGGGCCTCATCTGGAGTAATGGTTGCGCACTTAACGCCTACTCCATGCTTTTGAATCGCGTGCGCTGAGTCGATAGTGACCTGATCATCAGTCGCATCACGGTGTTGGATTCCCAGATCGTAGTAATCAAGGTTGATGTCTAGATAAGGCAAAATCAATTGCTTTTTGATGAAATCCCAGATGATGCGGGTCATTTCATCGCCATCAAGCTCGACGACCGTTCCTTGTACTTTGATCTTGCTCATCCATGTACCTTTCTTATTCAGCGCTTCTTATAGATCCTTAACATCTGCTTGTTTTGCACGAACCGCTTCAGCGGCAACCTTTAGCTCTGCTAACTCGGAATCGGTGAGATTTCCAGCCACAACTTTTTTCACACCGCTACGACCGATTTCAGCCTCGACCCCTAAATAAACACCTGAGATGCCGTACTCGCCATCCACCCAAGCACATACCGGCATAACTGCACCGGAATCTTGAATTACAGCTTTAGCCATGCGAGCGGCTGCTGCTGATGGTGCGTAGTACGCAGAGCCGGTCTTAAGTAATGCGACAACCTCTGCACCACCATTACGGGTGCGGGTAACCAAATCATCAATCTCTGCAGCACTTAACTTTTCAGATAATGGTTTGCCATCGACTGTGCAACGACTTGGAACTGGAACCATAGTGTCGCCATGGCTGCCCAAAGTTAAAGTCTTAACCGAAGCAACCGGCACATTTAATTTCTCTGCCACAAAATGTGTGAAGCGCGCGGTGTCCAACATTCCGGCCTGTCCCATTACTCGATGGTGTGGGAACTTTGAAGCAATCTGGGCAAGTGCGGTCATTTCATCCAAAGGATTTGAGACTACAATCAAAACCGCGTTTGGTGAATGCTTTGCAATGTTTTCTGCAACACCGCGAACAATTCCAGCATTTACCCCAATTAGATCCATACGACTCATACCAGGTTTGCGTGGCAAGCCCGCTGTAATTACAACAACATCAGAGTTGGCGGTTGCTTCATAACCTTGACCATCCGCTGTGGTTGTCGCGCCGACAACTTTGGTCTCAAAGCCTTCGATAGATCTGGATTGATTAATATCTAGTGCCAAACCTTCTGGCTTTCCTTCGACGATATCGGTGAGGACAACTGTTTCAAATATGTCGTACTCGGCTAAGCGCAATGCGGTGGTAGAACCATAAAAGCCGGCACCAACTACTGTTACTTTTCCAGATCTGCTCATGGCGCGAAACTTACCGGCTAGCGTCGGGGTAGCGCCAATGCGATTGTTATGAGGGACACAAATAAGGCAACCGGGATGATTCTTTCGATGAGCCTCATCTGACGAAAATCAGGGGCAATGAACAATCCGAGGGCTGCGGCGATAGTGAGGGCTCCCACTCTTACCGAAATCAAGATGCCCAACAAAGTTCCGATTAAACCAATTAAGTAGGAGAGCTTTTTCATTACCTGCTTCCAGTTTCTGCAATCTCAACGATATTTCGCAACAACATCGCGCGGGTCATCGGACCGACCCCACCCGGCATCGGCGATACTGCAGCGGCAATCTGCAACACATCAGGATGCACATCGCCTTGTAATCCCGCCGCAGTTCTTGTAATTCCAACATCAATTACTACAGCTCCGGGCTTAATCTGATCTGCAGTTAAGAAATGTGCTTTTCCAATTGCGGCAACAACCACATCTGCTTGCCTTATATGTTGAGCCATGTTTTTTGAACCAGTATGAACCGTTGTGACAGTGGCATTTATCTCTTTACTGCTTAACATCAAAGCAAGTGGACGACCGACTGTTGTGCCACGGCCTATAACAACGACATCTTTTCCTGCTAATGAGATTTGATTGCGCTTTAACAACTCGATGATTCCACTTGGGGTACATGGCCTGGGCACTTTTTGATTTAAAACTAAACGGCCCAAGTTAATTGGATGTAACCCATCTGCATCCTTACTTGGATCAATCGCCTCAAGAATTTGATTGGTATCAATCAACTCAGGTAAAGGTAGTTGCACGATGTAACCAGTGCACTCCTTTGCTGCATTTAAATCAGCTATGGCATGTAATACATCGGCCTTAGATGCGCTGGCAGGCAGATCAACTCTGATTGAGTTAATTCCAACCTGAGCGCAATCACGATGTTTACCATTTACATAAGAGTGCGATCCAGGATCATCCCCCACCAGAATTGTGCCCAACCCTGGTTTATTAGAAAGTTTTGTCACCCGTGATGCAATCTCTTGCTTTATTGATTCAGCGCAGCCTTTACCATCAAGAACTCGCGCCGGTGACATATCGATAATTTTAGTGTGAGAAATGGCGAACGCCGGTTAGATACATCGCAATTCCAGCGCCTTGTGCCGCCTTTATTACCTCAGAATCCTTCACACTGCCGCCAGGTTGAACGATTGCCACCACACCTGCCTCCGCCAGTTCTTGGACTCCATCAGGAAATGGGAAAAATGCATCACTAGCTGCAACACTGCCTTTTAGCTGTGCTTCGCAATGTTGTTTGGCATGAGAAATTGCCTGTTTTGCAGCGTCAACCCGGCTAACACTTCCAGCACCAATTCCAATAGTTGCTAAATCTCGCACAATAACAACAGCGTTGCTCCGTGCGGCTGCTGCAGCAGACCAAGCAAAAGCCAAGTCCTGCAAAACATTTTTGGCGACTGGGGATCCGGTTACCAGCTGCCAATTTTCAAAGTTATCTCCGGGGTTGGAGAGTGAGTCTTGATCTTGCATAAGAAAACCATTGCGAATAGAACGTATTTGAATCGGGTTATCTGAAAACTGATTAATCTTTACAACACGCAAATTCGGCTTGCTGCTAAACAGGTCTAGTGCATCTTTAGAAAAATCCGGTGCAGCCACAACTTCCACAAAGTTCTTAATCAACTCCGCCGCAAAACTCTTGTCTACCTGTTCAGTACTAGCAACAACTGAACCAAATGCGGATACTGGATCACAAAACCAGGCTCTTTTCAGCGCGGTGGTCGCGTTACTCGAGTTTGCAATTCCAGATGGAATACCATGCTTAACAATGGCTACTGCAGGAGAACATAATGCTGCAGCTTTCCAAGCTGCATCCAAATCTAGGTAGTTGTTGTAGGACATTGCTTTGCCCTGCAAAACCTGGTCTGCATTCTGGTTAATCAATACCCCGCTTTGTTGCGGGTTTTCACCATAACGAAGCTGTTCGCCCCGTTGTTTGAGTAATGCAAGATCATATTGCGCAGTAAGTTGTAGTGCAGCCATGGCCCATTGCTGTCTTTGTTGCAAACTGCTTCCTGGCTCCAAAGTTGCAATCAACTCTGAATATTGATTTGGGTTGGTAATGACCGCAACATGTTCCGAGTTTTTGGCAGCGGCTCTGGTGAGGGCTGGGCCACCAATATCAAAGCCATCAACTGGATAAAGATTAATCACCAATAAATCAAGCGGTGGCAAAATTGTTAGTTCATCAAGTTGAGCTGGATCATTTTGATCAACTAACAACGCTGCATGGATTGCGGGGTGCAAGGTTTTTACCTTGCCACCCAAAATTTCAGGTGAGCCCGTTACTTCCGTAACAGTTCGAACCACTACCCCAGAATCACGGAGTAAAGCTGCGGTTCCGTCGCTGGAGATAATTTCAACCTGATGTTTTGCTAACTGCTGGGCTAATTCAACAACCCCGGTTTTGTTTGAGACCGATATCAAGGCCCGTTTAATTTTCTTGTTTGGCATCCCTTAAACCTCTCCACCAAGATTTTATTTTTGGTAAGGCCAAGAAAATTAATATCCCAGTTGCAAACTCTAGGGTGAGCAATATTGGCATTAGCCACCACTGCGGTCCAACACTAGCTAGATTTGCTGAAAGTAGCTCGCCGCTGGCAGCTCGCGCGACCGCCAAGGTTAGTAAAAATAGAAAGAGCAGATTTGAAAGGAAGTAACGTTTTTGCTCTTCGGAATCCCGATAAGTGGTTGTGGCATATTGTGCAGAGCGAATCCCCATAGCAATGATTGCCACCATGGCAATTGAAAGTAGCGGGTAGGAATGCACCGGCAAACCGCCCAGTAATGGAATCGCTGGAATTTCATTAATGCGATGTACAAATGGATTTATCCAGGAACCTTGACCAATCACAACACCGCTACTAGCGATAAAACTAAGGGATGCGACTGCGAAGTTTGGTAGATAAAGAATTTGAATTGCTAGAAATGCTAAGCCACCGAAAAATCCTGGTTGTATAACTCGAGTCAGATCAAGCACAGTTGGGAAATGCCAAGCCAGTGATAAGGCAAAAAGAACCCCGCCAAATCCGATCAATGCGATTAAGGAAATCCATGCGTTGCGCAGCGCTCGCTGCCACGGGAACTGCAATCCATGTTCTGGCAATAAGTTACTGGCGATAAATCCACAAACCCCAGCAACGACAAGTAAAAAGATGAAAACCAGGTAAGGCTGAGCCGCCACAGTGCTTCCAAGTGCAAAGAGTGAGAGCAGGGTGCCGATACCAGCATAGAAAAAGGCGAGGTAAAAAACATAACTTCGTCTTTCCCGAAAGGTATGAGCATCAAAGGTATCTTCAACCCTTTTGTACGCGCTACGTATTGCGAAAAATGGAATTAGTAATGCGCCAATCGGAAAGAAGGTTAAATTTCCGGAAAGTGCTTGATTAGAAAGGGTTAAATCCAAAGGAATATGGTGGGCAACTAGAAAAAACCAAATCGCCGCCCGTAATGGATCTGCAGTATTTCCGGTTGAACTTCCCGCCGTAGCCCAGGTAACCAAGCTGATGAAAGATAAGGGCAGCAGAATTAGGGTAATACTCCGAAATGCTTGTTGAAATGCCACAAGCAGGGTTCGGCTCATAAAGGAAAGTTAGCCCTTATTTGCATTTAGTACAGCGCGCAACAGGTTGGCGGTTTCACTTGGTGTCTTACCAACCTTAACCCCCGCTGCTTCAAGTGCAACCTTTTTCGCTTCAGCGGTTCCGGAGGAACCAGAAACGATTGCACCAGCATGTCCCATCGTCTTACCTTCAGGAGCGGTGAATCCAGCAACGTAACCAACTACTGGCTTTGTCACGTACTCTTTTATAAATGCAGCTGCGCGCTCTTCCGCATCGCCACCGATTTCACCAATCATGACAATCGCCTCTGTATCTGGATCATCCTGAAAAGCCTTTAAACAATCGATGTGTGTGGTGCCAATAATCGGGTCGCCACCAATTCCGACCGCGGTAGTAAATCCGATATCTCTTAACTCATACATCATCTGATAAGTCAGAGTGCCAGATTTTGAAACCAATCCAATCTTTCCTGGTCCGGTGATATCTGAAGGAGTAATTCCAATATTTGATTTGCCTGGGCTAATCAATCCAGGACAGTTTGGACCAATGATTCTTGACTTACCTACTTTTTGCGCATGTGCCCAGAAGCTGGCGGTGTCATGAACTGGGATACCTTCGGTAATGACAACGATTAATGGGACATGAGCATCGATTGCATCAACAACCGCACTCTTTGCAAACTTTGGTGGCACAAATATGACTGAGGCGGTTGCGCCTGTTGCGGCCACCGCTTCTGAAACTGAGTTAAAAACCGGAAGAGATTTACCTTCAATTTCTACAACTTGGCCACCTTTGCCTGGGGTAACGCCACCAACAATTTTGGTGCCGCTAGCAATCATTCGCTTGGTGTGCTTGGTTCCTTCAGAGCCGGTCATGCCTTGAACAATTACTTTGGTGTTTTCATCTAGAAAAATCGCCATGGTTATTTCGCCGCCAATTCTGCAGCTTTTGCGGCTGCTCCATCCATAGTGTCTAGTTGTTGTACCAGTGGGTGATTAGCCTCATTAAGAATGCGTCTTCCCTCCAAAACATTGTTGCCATCTAGGCGAACCACTATTGGTTTTGTGGCCTTATCTCCCAACATGGCCAAGGCTTGAACGATGCCATTAGCTACTGCATCACAGGCGGTAATGCCGCCAAAGACATTTACAAAAACTGATTTAACAGCTGGGTCACCCAGAATAATGGAAAGTCCATCTGCCATTACCTGTGCAGATGCGCCACCACCAATATCAAGGAAGTTAGCTGGCTTTACTCCACCAAACTTCTCTCCAGCATAAGCAACAACATCCAAGGTGCTCATGACAAGTCCTGCACCATTTCCGATTACGCCGACCTCACCATCTAGCTTCACATAATTCAAATCTTTTTCTTTAGCCAACGCTTCTAGCGGATTGGTTGCTGCATGATCAATTAAGGATTCATGATCAGGATGGCGAAATGCGGAGTTGTCATCCAGTGTGACCTTGCCATCTAGCGCAATGATGCGACCGTCGGTGGTCTTTACCAATGGATTTACCTCAACCAAGGTTGCATCTGAATCCTTAAAGGTTTTCCAAAGGGTCACTAGAACATCTGCGACCGCTTTTTCTACATCGGCGGGAAATCCACCTTTGCGCACAATATCTAGAGCCAACTCTGCAGAGATTCCGGTATTTGGATCAACATGAACCTTTGCTAATTTTTCTGGGGTTTTGTGGGCAACCTCTTCGATATCCATTCCGCCTGATACAGATGCCATTACCAAAAATGATCTTGCAGCACGATCAAGAAGGATTGCTAGGTAGTACTCGCTTTCAATCGGTGCAGCGCCAGCAATCATGACCTTATGTACGGTGTGACCTTTGATATCCATTCCTAAAATTGCTTTGGCCTTTTCAAATGCATCAGCTGGATTTTCTGCCAGCTTTACTCCGCCAGCTTTACCTCGTCCACCAATCTTTACCTGCGCCTTGACGACTACCTTGCCGCCAATCTTTTCCGCTGCTTGCTGCGCTGCTTCAGGGGTTGATGCAACCGCTCCGGCCAGAACTGGGACTCCACTTGCTTCAAAAAGATCACGTGCTTGATATTCAAAAAGGTCCATGGGTCATAACTTATCGACTGGCGCATATCGGAGCAACAAACGCTTATCTCCATAGCTGCCGAAGTTGATAGTTGCCTCAGCTTTATCCCCTTCACCTGAGACAGCTATCACAGTTCCTAGACCAAAGGTGTCATGTGAGACGCGATCACCGACCGCTAGTTGCAGAGTATTTGATTGTTTTCCAGTTGCTTTTGGCAATGGAGGTGGTGTGAATTTCTTTCGAGTAATTGGAGGTGAAGAGAATCCACTTTCGCTGCGATTCCAATCAATTAAGTTTTCAGGAATCTCATCAAGAAAACGTGATGGTGGATTGTAATTTGGCGCTCCCCAAGAAGAACGATATTCAGATCTAGATAAATAAAGTCTTTCGCGGGCTCGTGTCAGTCCTACATATGCCAAACGTCTTTCTTCCTCTAACTCCTTTTTCTCGCCCAATGCTCTGGAGTGTGGAAATACGCCTTCCTCCATTCCCGTTAAGAAGACAGTTGGAAACTCCAAACCTTTAGCTGTATGCAAGGTCATCAATGTGACAACCCCACCATGATCTTCACCCTCTGGAATTTCATCAGCATCTGCAACTAATGCAACATCCTCTAGAAATCCAGCTAAGGAAATCTCCTGCCCCTCATCTACTTCGCGCTCTTGGTACTCCTCTGCAACAGCAACCAACTCCTCGAGGTTTTCGACCCTGACTTCATCTTGTGGATCATGGCTATCGCGCAGCTCATCTAGCAGCCCAGATTGTTCAAGGGCAGCTGCTGCAATAGTTGAGGGCAAAGTTTTTGCTTCGAGTAAAACCCGCAAAGTATCTATCAAAGCAACAAATTGTGAGATTGCATTTGAAGTCTTTGGAGTAAGGCCTGCTTCACTTGCACGATTTATCGCCTGCCAAAATGAAATACCCTCACTCTTTGCTAACTGTTCAATATTTTCAATGGCTCGATCACCAATACCGCGCTTGGGGGTATTGATTACCCGACGCAGTGAAACCTCATCCTCGGGATTTACGATGACCCGCAAGTAGGCAAGTAGGTCCTTTACCTCTTTGCGTTCGTAAAATCGCACCCCGCCAACAACTTTGTAAGGAATAGTGGCCCGCATAAAGATTTCTTCAAAGACACGGGATTGGGCGTTGGTGCGGTAAAAAATTGCGGTATCACCGAAGTTAGAGATTCCTTCACGCTGTAGTCGGAATAGCTCATCACGAACATACTCTGCTTCGTTATGTTCATTTTCTGCCACAAATCCAGTTAACTTTGCCCCACTGCCAGCATCTGACCAGAGGTTTTTCTCTTTTCTTGATTCGTTAAGGGAAATAACGGCATTGGCCGCGCTTAAGATATTTTGGGTGGAGCGATAATTTTGCTCAAGTAATACCGTGGTGGCATCTGGATAATCCTCTTCAAATTGCATGATATTTCTGATGGTGGCACCGCGAAAACCATAAATAGATTGATCAGCATCACCAACCACACATAGCTGTGCTGCGGGAATTCCCTCCAGATCACTGCCAACTAATTCGCGAATCAAAATATATTGTGCATGATTGGTGTCCTGATATTCATCAACCAAAATGTGCTTAAAGCGATGTCGATAACGAGCGCGGGCTTCGGGGAAACGTTGGAGGACTTCTACGGTCTTCATGATCAAATCATCAAAATCCATCGCATTGGCTGCGGTTAGACGTTGTTGGTAAATCGCATATACCTCAGCAACAATCTCCTCAAAATGATTTTGTGTTGCGTTGCGATAATCTGCCGGACCTAGCAGTTCATTTTTTGCATTAGATATAACTGAGGCAACACCACGCGGCACATAACGTTTGGGGTCCAGGTTTAAGTCCCGCATAACTAATGTGATTAAGCGAAGACTGTCAGCTTGATCGTAAATAGTAAAAGTTGAGGAGTAGCCCAACCGCACCGCTTCTTGTCGCAAAATGCGAACGCAGGCTGAGTGAAATGTAGAAACCCACATCAATTTGGCGCGATTACCTACTAATTCAGAGACCCGCTCCTTCATCTCCCCTGCTGCTTTATTGGTAAATGTAATTGCGAGAATTTCAAAGGGTTGTACCTCGCGGGCCGCCATCAAATATGCGATACGTCTGGTTAAAACCCGGGTCTTTCCAGAACCAGCGCCAGCTACAACTAAGAGCGGGCCACCAAAATGGGTAACTGCAGATTGTTGTTGTGGGTTTAATCCCGCAAGCAAGCGCTCTGACATGTGGAGAAGTCTAGGATAGCCCGGTGACTCCATTGAACGATGATGAAATTAAGCGGGTATTAGTTGTAATGGCCCACCCAGATGATTGTGATTTTGGTGCGGGCGGCACAATCGCGCAATGGAGCGCTAAAGGAATTCATGTTTCATATTGCATCATCACAAATGGCGATCAAGGTGGCGAAGAATCTGGCATACCACTTGAAGAGATGGCGCAGGTAAGACAAAAAGAACAAAGAGATGCAGGTGCGGTGCTTGGCGTTAGCGACATCACCTATTTGAATTACCGAGATGGTTGGTTAATGCCATCAATCGAACTGCGCAAAGAGATAGTGAAAGCAATAAGAATCGCAAAGCCAGATCGCATGTTGGTGCAATCCCCAGAACGTAATTGGGAGCGAATTTTCGCTAGCCATCCTGATCATTTAGCTGCCGGTGAAACCGCGATTCAAGCGGTCTATCCAGATGCCCGAAATCCTTACGCATTTACCGATTTAAAGGATGCTGGATTTGAACCATGGCGGGTACGCGAGGTTTGGATGACAGGTTCACCTACCCCAAATCACTTCGTTGATATAACCAAGAGCTTTGATAAGAAAATGGCAGCTTTGCATGCGCATGTAAGCCAGACTGCACACAACAAAGAGTTGGAAAACATGGTGCGTAGTTGGGGTGAACGAAACGCAGAGGCAAATGGTTTGCCTGTTGGATCAATCGCTGAGATTTTTAAGGTAATAAATACTGATTAATTTTGGGTGGCGCGCTCAATGGCAATGGTGCGCAACGGCGCTCCATCTGGGCCGCCATCTTTTACTCCACCTTCAGCAATGTATTTAACAATCTCTAGTCCAGAGACAATTTTTCCCCAAATGGTGTAATTGGGACCGAGAGTTGTGTCCTTATAAACCAAAAAGAACTGTGATCCATTGGTATTTGGGCCGGAGTTAGCCATCGCAACTACACCAGCTGGATAATTATTGGAGCTGGCGGTGGGAAGATTTTCGTCGCGATAACGAAACTCAGGACCACCAGAACCTGTGGCGGTTGGATCACCACACTGCAATACATAAATATTTTCTGTTGTTAAGCGATGACATAGCGTCCTGTTGTAGTAGCCACCCTTAATTAATGCGGACATCACAGTAATTGTTACTGGAGCTTGCTTGAAATAGGTTTGAATCACAATATTGCCACAATTTGTCTGCAAAGTAATTTGGCGTGGGCCACGTTTTAAAATACTTTCCGGTGCGGCAACCCGAACTGGATTTGCAGCAACCGCTTTGGTTGTTTTGCAACGAACCTTTTCGGCTTTGGCAGATACGGTACGAGGCTTTTTGCTTTCAGCCTGAGCTGCAGTTGGGATAGTAAGAAAAGAGGTACATAGCGCAACCGCCGCTAACACCGCTAACTTTTTCATCTTACAAATTCCTCTTCTGTTATTCCCACTCGATTGTTCCTGGTGGCTTTGATGTCACATCAAGAACTACTCGATTTACTTCCCTAACCTCATTGGTGATGCGATTAGAAATCTTTGCCAAGACTTCATATGGCACTCGCGACCAATCCGCCGTCATCGCATCTTCACTTGATACTGGTCTTAGAACAATCGGGTGGCCATAAGTTCTGCCATCTCCTTGAACTCCGACGCTTCGTACCTCTGCAAGTAATACAACTGGGCATTGCCAGATCTCGCGATCTAGGCCTGCAAAGTGTAATTCTTCACGCGCAATAAGGTCGGCCGAGCGCAAGATTTTAAGTCTTTCTTCAGTAACTTCACCGACTATTCGAATTGCTAAACCTGGTCCAGGGAAGGGTTGACGCCAAATTATCGGCTCAGGCAAACCAAGTTTTAAGCCAACTTCACGTACCTCATCTTTGAACAAAGTACGCAGCGGTTCAATAAGAGAGAAATCTAAATCATCGGGCAAGCCACCAACATTGTGATGCGATTTAATATTTGCAGTGCCAGTACCACCGCCTGACTCAACGACATCTGGATACAGAGTTCCCTGCACCAAAAAATCTACTTTTTGATTTTGGGAAATCTCCTTTGCTGCATCTTCAAATACTCTAATGAATTCTCTGCCGATTATTTTTCGCTTTTCTTCCGGATCAGTAACACCAGATAAGGCAGTTAGAAAACGTTGCTTTGCATCGACGACCATTAACTTAACCCCAGTAGCAGCAACAAAATCACGTTCTACCTGTTCAGCTTCTCCTAGGCGAAGTAATCCGTGATCGACGAAAACGCAGGTTAGCTGATTGCCTACTGCTCTTTGCACCAATGCAGCGGCAACCGCTGAGTCAACACCACCAGATAAGCCACAAATAACCGCCTTATCCCCTACTTGGGATTTGATATTAACAATTTCATTTTCTACGATGTTTTCTGAGGTCCAAGTTGGTTTGCATTTAACAACATCAATTAACCAATGACGCAAAATCTCTTGACCATTCTCGGAATGCAACACCTCTGGATGAAACTGCACCCCCGCTAAAGTGCCATCTCCATTTTCAAAGGCGGCAACCGCGGTATCTGCTGTTTTACCAATTGTTTTAAATCCTTTTGGCGGCACTGCAACGCTGTCGCCATGACTCATCCATACATTGAACTGCTGCGGCAAACCAGAAAAAAGTTTTGCTGAGGTTTCAGCAGTAAATGCAGTGCGCCCAAACTCAGAGTTACCAGTCTTGGCAACCTCGCCACCCAAAGCCTGCGCCATAGCTTGAAATCCATAACAAATTCCGAAGATCGGAATGTTATGTTGAAAGAGTGCGGGATCAACCTTGGGTGCTCCCTCTGCATACACCGATGAGGGGCCACCAGACAAAATAATGGCGCGCGGATTCCGCGCCAAAATCTCTTCAACTGACATGGTTGATGGAACGATCTCGCTGTAAACATTGGCCTGCCGAACCCGACGGGCAATTAATTGGGCGTACTGCGCACCGAAATCAATTACTAATACGTGGTTACTTTGGCTGCGCATTTAGGCTCTATTTAAAATTACTTCCACGCGCTGGAACTCTTTCAAATCAGAGTATCCGCAGGTTGCCATGGCGCGACGAAGTGCGCCAAAGAGATTCATATTTCCATCAGCGGAGTGCGATGGCCCCAGCAGAATCTCCTGCAAAGTTCCCGCGGTGCCAACATGAACTCGGGCTCCTCTTGGAACCTCTGGATGATGCGCCTCTGAACCCCAATGCCAACCACGTCCAGGTGATTCCTCAGCGCGAGCAAGTGGAGATCCAAGCATTACTGCATCTGCACCGCAGGCAATTGCTTTAGCAACATCACCACTTTTACCAACTGAGCCATCAGCAATCACATGTACATAGCGTCCACCAGATTCATCCAAATACTCGCGACGTGCTGCTGCTACATCAGCAACCGCTGTTGCCATTGGAACTGAAATTCCCAAAACCTGTCTTGTGGTGTGGGCCGCTCCGCCACCAAATCCAACCAATACACCAGCAGCACCTGCCCGCATTAAATGCAAGGCACTTTGTGCGGTTGCAGAACCACCAACAATTACCGGCACATCCAATTCATAAATAAATTTCTTAAGGTTTAAAGATTCTTCAGCTTTTGAAACATGTTCCGCACTAACCGTGGTGCCACGAATTACAAAGATATCAACACCAGCATCTATCACCGCTTTGTGAAACTGCGCGGTACGTTGTGGTGAAAGTGCACCAGCAACTGTTACTCCCGCTGAACGAATCTCTGCGATGCGCTCTTTGATTAACTCTGGTCGAATTGGCGCTTTGTAGAGCTCCTGCATTCTGCTGGTCGCTTGATCAGCTGGAATCGATGAGATCTCACCTAATTGAATTTTGGGATTTTCATATCTAGTCCATAACCCTTCAAGATTAAGGACTCCAAGTCCGCCAAGTTTTCCAATTGCGATTGCAGTCTCTGGAGAGACTACAGAGTCCATTGGGGCTGCAAGTAATGGCAGTTCAAATTTATATGCATCAATCTGCCAGGAGGTAGATACCTCATTTGGTTCGCGGGTACGTCTTGATGGGACTATTGATATGTCATCAAAGGAGTATGCGGTGCGGGCTCTTTTGCCCGGTGAAATCTCAATATCTACCATCATTTGCTCCGATAGTAATTGGGGGCTTCGGCCACATCCAAGACATCATGGGGATGGCTCTCTTGTAGTCCTGCCGCAGTGATCTGTATTAGTCGGCCACGTTTTTGTAGTGCAGCAATATCCTCTGCGCCGGCATAACCCATTCCTGAGCGCAATCCGCCCACTAATTGGTGGACAACCTGCGCAACCGGTCCACGATATGCGACCTTTCCTTCTATTCCCTCTGGAACTAATTTGTCTTCAGCCAAAACATCATCCTGCATGTAGCGATCTTTAGAAAAAGATTTTTTACTTCCGCGCGACTGCATTGCTCCTAAAGAACCCATTCCGCGATAGCTCTTGTATTTGCGGCCATCTACTTCGACAAGCTCACCTGGAGATTCTTCACAACCTGCCAACAAAGAACCTAACATCACAGTATCTGCGCCAGAAACAATTGCTTTGGCAATATCTCCGGAGTACTGCAATCCACCATCTGCAATTAATGGAATGTCTGCTTTTTTACAAGCCTTAGCAGCTTCCATGATTGCAGTAATTTGAGGAACACCAACACCTGCAACAACGCGAGTGGTGCAAATTGAACCGGGACCAACACCAACTTTGACCGCATCAGCGCCAGCATTGATTAAAGCTTGGGCCCCAGCACGAGTCGCGACATTGCCACCGATAATTTCCTGTTTTGCATAATGTTTCTTGATTCTTGCGATTGCCTCTAACACCGCGCGGTGATGCCCATGCGCAGTATCAACCACAATTACATCTACGCCGGATTCAATTAATGCTTCCGCTCTTTCAAAACCATCATCTCCAACACCAACCGCAGCGCCCACCAACAATCCAGCGCCCTTAACCAGCTTCACATGGGTTACTTGCTCTTCTATTGCTAAGTTGCGATGAATGATTCCGATGCCGCCCGCTTTTGCCATTGCAATTGCCATCGCAGATTCTGTAACGGTATCCATCGCTGAGGAAATCAGCGGTATATCTAGTTGAATCTCTCGAGTGAGATGGGTTTTGGTATCTACCTCGGAGGGCACAACATCAGAGGCATCTGGAAGTAAGAGAACATCGTCATAGGTGAGGCCCAGCATGGCGACCTTTTCATTGACGTTCTCGCTCACCGCTCTACCTTAATGGTTGGTTATATAGATGCGGAAATCTGCCTTAAAACTAAGCGCCAACAGCCCGCAAGATCTCTTCAACCGCTTCTAGTAAATCATCAACCTGAACCGCGGATTTAGTCGATGGAATCTTCCAGCCCGGTCCGCCCAAAACAATTCGTGGCGCCGGTCTAACACTTGGCAACTCACCAAGTACAGCTGCGTCACCATTTTTCCCAAGTTGTGCCCACAGAAATATTGCTGGCGGCGCCGATCTTTTTACAACCGCAGAAATTGCTTCGATTGGAGTTCTAGCACCTAAGAACTGGGTTTGAATTTTGCGTTCGGAGAGTGCAGCACCAAGTGCATACAAAGCTAGAGAATGCATCTCTTCGCCAATACAGGCCAACAAAACTGGACGTGCATTAATTGGATTTTGAACTGACTTGTTCTCTTCTTGTAACAATCGCTTGATAATTTCACTAACTAAGTGTTCGGTCTCGATGCCGGTACCTGATTCAGCCCATTCATCACCAATCATGATTAGCAATGGGACCATAACTTCATTCCAAGTATTGGCGATGCCCCGAGCTGAAAGTTCTGAGCGTAGTAACTCTTCGATGAAATCACGATCGTATGCACGAGCGGCACGGATTAAGGTTTCGACCAACTCTTCACGAACTGCAACATCTTTAGTCAATGAAGTGGATATCAACTCTGGTGATGTTTCACCTTCAAACGCCAATGCTCTTTGCGCCGCTTCTGCCGGAGAAACCCCTGAAATCACTAATTTGCGCATTAAAGTTAAACGAGCTAAATCATTTAAGTTGTAACGACGATGTTCACCTGAGCTGTGCTCTGATGGACCAAGACCATACCTACGATCCCAGGTACGCAAGGTGGCGGGTGCAACACCTAGCCGCCGGGCCACAGCGGCCACGGTTAGGGCCTCTGAAATCGGCGCCTTTTGTGATACCTGCTCGCCGCTCATTGGTTGGTTGCTCACTGGCCAATACTGCGTCCAGATTGTGGTGTGCGCGACTTGAAACAAGGTTTAAGCAAACTCTCAGCGGCTTTGTACGGTCAGGTAGTTGAACAACTTATGGCGCGATTGTATGGTTCACCCATGTCTGAAACATCGCGTCTACCGAAGCCTGTGGCCTCAAATTGGGAGTGGCAGTATGAGGGTGCTTGCCGTTCCCTTCCAACTGAGATGTTTTTCCATCCAGATGGAGAGCGCGGCCCCCGCCGCAAAGCTCGTGAGAACGCCGCCAAAGCGGTTTGCGCAACCTGTCCAGTAATCGCCGCATGTCGAGCACATGCGCTAGCTGCTCAAGAGCCATATGGCATCTGGGGTGGGCTAACTGAAGAGGAGCGTTTGGACATCATTAGTAAAGCTCAGCGCCAACAGCGCTTCTTTACTGCGTAGTTAACACTCGAAATAAGTAAACCCCCGGGTATGCGAACCCGGGGGTTTTAATTTTCCTAACGGCTAGGCGAATGGATCTGGTTCGCGCTCTGGATTTTTGCGCAAACTAATCACCGTTGTGACAGCTAGTGCCGAGATGATGACGCCCAGAGAAACCTGTAACGAAACATGTGGAATTTCAAACCCGGCAATGTCGTGAATGCCAATTCCATGCAGCGCCTCAATTACTAATTTGATTCCAATAAAGCCAAGCACAATCGATAAGCCCTTAGATAAATAAACCAAACGCTTGAGCAAAATTCCCACCAAGAAATAAAGTTGGCGCAATCCCATCAAAGCAAAGGCGTTAGCCATAAAGACAATATATGGATCACGTGTTAACCCAAAGATGGCTGGGATTGAATCCAGGGCAAACAACAAATCTGTGGTGCCAAGTGCAACTAGTGCAATGGTGAATGTTGAGTACCCTCTTTTACGCAGCGCTGTGATGATGCGATTTTCCTGCCACTCATCCTCTTCAGCATCTTCCGTAATAAGTTTGTATGCGGTCCAAAGCAAAATACCACCAAATAGGAAGAAGATTGCAACAAAGCGTTCGACCACCGCAGCTCCGATGATGATAAACACACCGCGCATTACTAGCGCCATCAGAATGCCTAAAAGCAGTACCAGCTGCTCCTTTTCTCGCTCAATGCGCAACCTGGTCAAAATAATTAGAAATACAAAGAGGTTGTCGATTGATAGGGAGTACTCAGTGATCCACCCGGCAAAAAACTCGGCGGAGGCGGTGGGGCTGTCCCAGCTGCGCATCGAAATTCCGAAGATAATGGCTGCGGAAACGTAGATTCCGGTCCAAGTTGCCGCTTCCTTCATGGAGGTAACGGAGTTGCGGCGCAGGTAAGCCCAGATCAAGTCGGCGATGATCACCACCGAGACAATTGCGAAGGTGATTAGCCAGACTGTTATAGATACGTTTTCCGTGCCTGAGTTCATCCGCGGAGTCTAATGAAAAAGGGCCCTAACTTTGGTTAGAGCCCTTCATTTTCAATCATTTATTAATGAGTGTGCCCACCTGGTCCATGGCTGTGACCATGTCCGGCTGCTTCATCCTTCTTATCCTCTGGAGTCTCAAATACCAGAGCTTCAGTAGTAATGAACATTGCAGCAATTGATGCGGCATTTGCTAGCGCCGAGCGGGTGACCTTAACCGGATCAATAACACCAGCTTTGACTAGATCGCCGTATTCATCAGTTGCAGCATTGAAACCTTCATTTGGCTTCAAGGTGCGCACCTTTGAAACAACAACATAACCCTCTTGTCCTGCATTTTCTGCAATCCAGCGCAATGGTTCTTGGCAAGCTTTTGCAACGAGTCGAACACCAACCGCTGCATCGCCTTCATAACCCAAATCGCCATCAAGAACAGTTGCGGCATGAACCAATGCAGCTCCGCCACCAACAACAATTCCCTCTTCAACCGCAGCCCGGGTTGCAGAGATTGCATCTTCAAGACGGTGCTTCTTCTCCTTCAACTCAACTTCGGTGTGTGCACCAACTTTGATAACACAAACACCACCAGAGAGTTTTGCCAAACGCTCCTGAAGTTTTTCACGATCCCAATCAGAATCAGCGGCTTCGATTTCGCGACGTAGTTCGCCAATGCGGCCTTCTACATTGCTCTTGTCTCCTGCGCCATCAACGATTGTGGTGTGATCTTTTGTAATTACAACACGACGAGCACGTCCCAACATGTCAAGAGAAACTTGATCAAGCTTTAGACCAATCTCACTTGAGATGACTTGGCCACCGGTAAGAATCGCCATGTCTTGCAACATCGCCTTGCGACGATCACCAAAACCAGGCGCCTTAACCGCGACAGAGGTAAATACTCCACGCATACGGTTTACGACCAAAGTTGAAAGAGCCTCGCCCTCAACATCTTCAGCAATAATCAATAGTGGCTTTCCAGCCTTAGCAACCTGCTCCAGAATTGGCAGCAAATCAGACAGCGCTGAGATCTTGCCCGCTGAAATCAAGACAAAGGCATCCTCCAGAATGGCCTCCATGCGATCTTGATCAGTTACAAAATATGGCGAGATATAGCCCTTATCAAACTGCATGCCCTCGGTGAACTCGAGTTCAAGGCCAGTGGTTGAAGATTCTTCGACGGTGATAACCCCATCTTTTCCGACCTTGTCCATTGCCTCCGCGATTAAATCGCCGATGCCACGGTCCTGAGCCGAGATTGTTGCAACATCTGCAATCTGCGCCTTATCTGAAATCTTGGTTGAGTTGGAGCGCAACTTTTCAGTTACCGCTTCAACCGCAGCCTCGATACCGGATTTGATTCCCATTGGTTGTGCACCAGCGGCCAGGTTGCGCAGACCTTCCTTAACCATAGCTTGTGCTAAAACGGTGGCGGTAGTTGTGCCATCACCTGCCACATCATTGGTTTTTTCTGCAACCTGCTTAACAAGTTGAGCACCCATGTTTTCAGCTGGATCAGCTAATTCAATTTCCTTTGCGATTGTTACACCGTCATTAGTAATGAGTGGTGCGCCAAAGGATTTTCCGATAACTACATTGCGACCCTTCGGTCCTAGAGTTACCTTTACAGTGTCAGCGAGGATGTTTACTCCGCGCTCCATTCCACGACGAGCGTTCTCGTCAAAATGCAGTGATTTACCCATTTTGAATTATCGTCTCTTTTTACTTCTCGATAACAGCAAGAATGTCGCGTGCAGATAGCACGAGGTATTCCTCGCCACCATGCTTGATTTCAGTTCCGCCGTATTTGCTATAAAGAACGACATCGCCAACTTTGATATCCATTGGAACGCGAACTCCATCATCAAAACGTCCTGGACCAACTGCAACTACGGTGCCTTCCTGTGGCTTTTCCTTTGCAGTATCTGGAATAACAAGTCCTGATGCGGTCTTCTCTTCTGCTTCGTTGATCTTGATAACGATGCGATCTTCAAGTGGCTTAATGGCAATGGCCATCGCGGTAGCTCCTTCTTATCGATTTACTCGTGTAGTAGCGGGTCCGGGCGATTTATCACTCTAACCCGGCGAGTGCTAACGCCTAGCCTAGGGCTGGCTATTCCCGCTATCAAATCCAGACTGGAATTGAAGGGCTGATCGAGGAGGCGGCCTCGATACCCAGCGCTGATGCAGGCCGGCCTGCGGCCACAGCTAGCGAACCAAGCGCTGCAACCATCGCCCCATTGTCAGTGCATAGGGCAGGCGGCGGGGTACGCAGTTCAATGCCCGCCTTCTCACATCTTTCTTGTGCCACCGCGCGCAATCTGGAGTTGGCAGCAACTCCCCCGGCGATCACTAATGAATCAATGCCACTTTGCTGGCAAGCCTTAATAGATTTTTGTAACAACACATCAACGATTGCTTCTTGGAATGATGCGGCAACATCTGCTCTTACATAATTCGGAGTGGCTTGCAGATATCTAGAAACCGCGGTTTTTAAACCTGAGAAGGAAAAATCAAATTCATGATCTGCAAGATCTTTAGGGTTGGTTAAACCTCTGGGAAATGCAATCGCATTTTCATCACCCGCTTTTGCCTCTCTATCTATTAAAGGTCCGCCGGGAAATCCTAATTTCAATACTCTAGCAATTTTGTCAAAAGCCTCACCAGCTGCGTCATCAATACTTTGCCCTAGAGGTGTAATGTCGCTAGTAATGTCATTTACCTGCAAAATTGAAGAGTGACCACCACTTACTAGTAAAGCAATGGTCGGTCGCGGATCTTTCTCATGAGTCAATAAATCAACAGCAACATGTGAGGCTAAATGATTTACTCCGTAAAGTGGTTTATCTAAAGCAAGTGCCAATCCATTTGCGGCAGATAATCCAACTAGCAATGCACCAACTAATCCGGGTCCAGCGGTGACAGCGATTGCATCTAAATCCTTTAGCTTGATACCGCTATCTGCCAACGCTTTATCAATAGTTGATTGCATCGCTTCTAAATGTGCGCGTGAAGCAACCTCAGGAACTACTCCGCCAAATCTTGCGTGTTCTTCAACACTAGAGGCAATTACATTGGCCAGCAATTTGCGGCCTCGAACCACACCAACCGCAGTCTCATCACAAGAGGTTTCGATACCCAGCACTAAGGCTTCAGTCATTGGGTACCTCTTTTCTCATGATTAATGCGTGAATCTTCGGTGCGTAATAGTTATCGCGCCGGGAAATCACTTTGTAGCCATACTTTTCATAAAGCGGTTGAGCCTGCGCATTTCCTTCTCGCATCTCCAGCATAAAACTGCGCAAACCCTTTGCTATTGCCCAGCTCTCTAACTCCTGCAAGATGTGGGTAGCGATTCCCTGTCTGCGAAATTCAGGCAATACCGTCAAGGTGTGAATGTCAGCTACATCGCCAGCGATTGCAATGCCGCCATAACCCACGATTCTGTTTTCACTGGTCGCAACCAAATATCTTCGCGTCTTGGGTACACCGAAAAGCTCCTCGCGAAACTGCGCTGCACTCCAAGGGCTTTCTGGATAGATTTCTTTTTCAATACCCACCAAAACCGGTACATCTAATGCAATCATCTCTCGATAAGAAATCATGCGCGCTCACTTGTTGGCACAGCATCAGGTCGTCGTAAGTACATCGGCTCTGTGACAGAACTGGTATTTGATTTGGCAAGCAGTAAGGCCATTGAAGGATAAATCACTTCACCAAATCCAAAACCAAATTTCTTGTCTGGCAAGCTGGAAACATATTCAGGTGTATCAACAAAGGGGCCGACGATTCGAACTCCATCTTTATACTTTGCCCAATAAACCTCTTTACGACGGGCATCGGTTGTGATGATGTATTCATCGCAATCAACATCAAAGCCATCCAGCGAACAAACACCGCGCCACGAGATGCCACTAGCTAAGGCAAAGCTTTGGGCAAAAACAATTCCTACTCGCAAACCGGTAAATGGACCTGGTCCCATCCCAACGACAACCTGGTTGATGTTGTTTTCAATCGCCAAAGCTTCGGCCACTAACTTAGGAAGCGCCTCAGCATGCGCAGTTGCTCCATCATGAAAGCCATAAAAAAGTTGTTCGTTACGATGAAAGAGTCCAACGCTCGTGCGATTTGTAGCGGTATCTATGACCAAGGAAATCACAGGCTAAATCCCTCCCATCTTTTTCCATGACCGATAAAGCTAATCTCTCGATCCTCCTCGTTGGCGCCAAATGCGATATCGACCAACAAATAATCCTCATGCATGCGTGATGCAACCGACTCGCCCCATTCAATTACCGTGATGGCGCCCTCCCGCGAGGTATCTAAATCGAGGTCATCAATCTCAAAGTTTTGACTGCCAGTTCCTAGTAATCGATAAGCATCTACATGAATTAGCGGGATCTTGCCCTTATGAGAGCGAGCAATAACAAAGGTTGGAGAGGTGACATCCTCAATTCCCAAATACTTTCCAATGCCTTGGGTAAGTGCGGTTTTACCGGCACCCAAATCCCCTCGCAACACAACTATGTCACCTGGTCTTAATCGCGCAGCTAACTGCGCTCCTAGTTGGCGCATCGCACTTGGTGAGTTGATTTGCACTTGGTAATGCTATCTGGCAGTTCTCAATTGAATAACGGAACGCGTCCCTTCCAATTGCCCAGAACCCGTTCTGCCTGTGTGCCTAAAACCTTTTCCAGAACTGTCGCGTATATATCTCTGAAATCTGAAGTCACCTCTAAATCATCATTTTTCAATTGTCGCAATGATGGCTGCTCTCCATAGAAGCCACCTTTTACCTTCTCGCCAATGACAAATACTGGACCTGATGTGCCGTGGTCGGTTCCGTCCGATGCGTTACCTTTGACTCGTCGGCCAAACTCGCTGTAAACCAACACCACAACATCTTTACTTCGATTTGTAGCGCGCATCTGTGACATGAACTTTGAAATACCTTCTGAAACAACTCCGAGCAAAATGGATTGCGCACCTTTTTCATCCGCATGAGTATCAAATCCACCCAATGACACTGACCAAACCCTGGTAGGCGCCCCTGCAGCAACCAGCTTTGCGACAATATCAAGTTGTTGAGTTAAGTTGCTATCGCCGCCAGCATTTCCACCTACAGCGGTTGGAAGATCTGAGGCGGCCGGTGCAGGTGATTTCAAAACCGGCGTAATATCTGATGAGACAGTAAAGAGATTTCTCATACTTCTTGCTGCCATGGATTGCAAAAGGTTGTCACTCTTACTTTCAATAGAGAGTTTCATGCAATCACTTGCCAAGGAGCCGCTGGGAACTTTTAGTCCACCTAGCGGCAATACGGAACCAGAGCGTTTTGCGCCCGCCAATAATGGTGGCAAAACTGAACCCAGACTAATTGCCAGCATCGGATCTTCTGGTTGAGTCTCAACCCAACGGCCAAGCCAGCCAGTCTTGGCTGCCCCGAGAATTGCAGATTGCCAAATAGCCATCGAAGAAAAATGTGAACGATCGGAGTTAGGGTAACCGACACCTCGCACGATAGCGATTTGTTTCTTGTTCCATAAAGCATGCATTCCAGTCATAGAGCCATTTAGATACAACTCTTCGCCAAGTGGCAAAACATCTCCCTCTTTGTAAGCAATGCCAGGACGCATTGATTGATAAATGGCATCAGTAACTGGAACAACTGTATTTAATCCATCATTGCCACCATAAAGAGTAACAACGACAAGAATTGGTGTGCCCAAAGGTAAAGGTCTAGTTATTGCAGCGTTTGCGATCTCCTCAAAACTCAGAGATGTTGCAGCAGCGCCTAATGCGCCTGCTCCAGTCGCCTTAAGAAATTGCCTTCGCGTAATTGTGTCCATTTTTATTCCTTTAGGCGCTCACTACATATTCTGGAGAACAGATTGCTAACAAAGTCATACGAGCGGGATCCTTTTGTGCACCTTTCAAAGCCAACTTCGTGCGATCACTCCAGGCGGCAACGCCTAACCAATCCGCCAATGCATCAACTCTCTCCCGGGCCGGTGTGTTTGCAAGTGGTGAAATATCGCCTTGCTTAACCAATTTCTGGGCGAAATTAATGCGGTATTGGGCAGATGAGGTTGAAAGCCATGCTTGATCCGTGGGCCAGCCACCAACATTGGGCGGCAAAAATGGAACCTGTCCTAGAAGATTCAGGTTATTTCTAATAGTCGCAGTATTCGGAAACTCAGAGGGCGTGATTCGTAGAGCTTTGCACACTGAAATAAACCAATCGACTGGGCTTTTCACCATCGCATACTTCTCATCTCGCATAGCACGATGAGTTCCGATTGCCTTGATGAGTTTTGATATATCTCGAGCGGCGAAGGAATTGGTGACTGAGTTATCCGCCAGCGGCTCAGAGCTTGAAATAAAACGGTACCAAATACGTTCTGCAATAAAGAGCGCACAATCGGGACGGGCCACTAGAAAATCACTCAAAGAGTTGCCGTCAAAGACCCCATTGGTTCCCAAGAAGCTAATCGGCATCGAATAATGCTGCCTAGGGTTAAAGGTGACATCACCACTAGTTTTATTAACTTTGTATCCTGTTAGCGCTTTAGCGGTTTCTCTTACATCGCTTTCGGTATAACGATTAACCCCAAGGACAAAAAGCTCCATTAACTCACGGGATAAGTTCTCATTAGGCGCTTTAACAGTATTTGTTTGGCCATCCAACCAATAGATAAGCGCGCCGTCATTGACCATTGCTTTTGACATCTCTGCAAAATTTCCCAATGCATACTTGCGCAGAGTTTGATTTTGCCGAAACATCGGCAGCGCATCATCAACTTTTTGATAAGAGGTTGCCCAGTGGCCATGCCAAAACCATGTCATGCGTTCGCGTAATGGATGTTCAGATAAAACCATTCGATCCAGCCACCAAAACACCAGCTCTGTAAATTGGGCACGCTTTTCTGTTGCGTACGGAACAATCTGAGCTGTATTCGCGCGGGGCCTAGGTCCTTGATCGCGAACCGCGGGCGGCGGCTGACCATCAGCAAATGCATCAGACGCTGGTGCAGTTAGTAAAGCATCTGCAGCCTCGGCAAAGCCCATATTTATTAAATTATTGAACTCTCCCGGTTTTGGGCCAAAGCCAAAACGGTGGGTCAATCTGGCAATTGCGCGGCGTTCTGCAATATCTGCCATAGGTAAAAGATAACTAAATATCAATATAAAAAGAAGAACGGGCTCGGATGGCCCGAGCCCGTTCTTAACTACTTATAGATGAACTCTTAGAGAATTATTCTCCGTAGAACTTCATCTTTGGTGCACTGTATCCACGATCAAGTGTCATATCGCCAGCCTTACGTAGCTTGGTTAGCAATGCGCCACCTGACATGTTCTTACCATTTGCAGCAGCGTATGCGAGTAGATCGGCTATCGCTAGATACTGCTTGGTTGTGAAGTTACAGTGATTGGTACCAGTTGCTGCAGGCACCGATGTGTCAGGCGCTCCAGCTGCGGTGTACTTGGTGTACTTCTCTGGTGTGAAGTTCCAAAGCACAAGTAGATTGTTTTGTGGCTTCTTGTATTCGCCAGTCACTCTCTTATTTGCTTTGGCATCTGCCCACTTCTCGGCGTAGTACTCAGCATACTTATCAGCGATTGACTGCTGATTTCCAGCTGTTGTAACTGGATCTGCAACACCGGTGAAGAGAATGGTTGGGATATCAACCTTTCCAGTGTGTTGTACAAGTGCACGCATCTTGGTTAGAGCTGCTGGATCAGCCTTTGCACGAGGAACCGCAGCTAGGTATCCAAGCAAACCTGCGGTAGCAGTATTGCCTGATAGAGCTGAGCTCCAGATGAACTGCTCTTCTGCGACACGAGCTGCATAATCAGTTGCAGTGTTGTCATAAACAGCACCACCTGCTTGTAGCTCTAGATCATGGGTTGCAAGAACAGCTAGCGCTGCAGCATTTGCAATGTTCTCAAGTGCAGCAAATGCAGGGTTAATTGCAAGCTGGAATGAGGTTTGTGACGCTGCAGGAAGTACTGAAGGAGCAGAGGTTGAATCAAAGTGCGCTGATTGCAGTGGAATTCCAGACATCAACGCAACAAGAACAAGTGCGCTGCGTGAAGGAATAGCCTTTAGAGCATCAGGAACTTTTGAAGTAGCTGGCCATGCTGGCGCAGTAGGGTTTGCCGCAAATGCAGCTTGTAGTGCGCCAATTGCGGTAAAGACCTTAACTAGGTCTCCCATCGCTTCGGCATAACCTGCCGCACCTGCTGAGTAATTTCCACCCTTGATGGTTGGATCAAAGAAGGTCTTAAGACCCCAAAGAGCATCTCCAGCCATTGTCATCAAAGGCTCGATGTTGCTTGCAGTACACAATGGTGCAGCAGCATCAATTAGATCTGGGTACTGCTCAGCTAACGCCTGAGTGATAAATCCACCCAATGAGTTACCCCATGCAACTACCTTGTCAGTCTTAGTGAACTGCTTCTTGAAAAGACCAATTAATTCAACATTGGTTTTGATTGCAGAATCTGGATTCCAACCTTGGCGAGCAAAGCCTGAACCCATAACCGCATATCCCTTAGCCATCAATGTGCCAATGATTGTTGCATTGCCACCTGGAGCTGGTTCTGGGGTGTTGGTAACTGTGTATCCACCGTAGCCAGGAATTCCAGCAGGGACTGGAACATTTGGACGGTAACCATGTGAATATAGATAAACAGTTCCGTTGAAGTTCGCTGGAACCATCATCATGTATGGAGCGGTGTCAGAGGTTGCACCCACGCAAGTTGTTACAAAGTTTGCTGTAGTACAAGCTGGAGTTGATGCACGTGCTGCTGTTGGAATTGAAACAACAGTTAGTGAGAGCAGTGAAGAAACCGCTACGAACGCTAAGGAGCGCTTGAATTTAAAGTTTCTCATGAGTTAGTTGGCAATCCTTTCGCTGGCATTGCTGGTCTCTTGAAATTGGACTTAACAACAGCGCCCTTTGCATTGTCGGTTGTGTAAACAACGACTCCGCCTGCCAGTGGCTTCATGTTTCCGGTTGCGTCATATTGACCGAACCAGAAACCGTTATAGCCAACTTGGCTGGTGCGTGACCAGTTCAATGGTGCAAGACCTGCTGATGCAAAAGAGGCACCCTTGGTCTGCATTGCACGGATCAAGCCCTTGCGGGTTAGGTTCTTGCCTGCAGCGCGTAGTGCCTGAACGGTCAACATACCTGCGTTCATGCCAACCAGAACGTTGTTATCAAATGCAACATTGTTGTTGTACTTCGCATTTACCTCTTGGAACAACTTCACATATTCATCTGAAGTATCACCAGGTGAAGGTAAGAATGAAGCACCTTGTGCGCCGTTAAGAACTGCGGCTGGTACTCCAAGTGCACGAAGTGTTGTTGCATCTCCACCAACTGAGCCCAAAATCCACTGTGGTGCATAACGCGCAGCAGCTGCTACAGCTAGAAGTGGACCGGTCGCTGAGGTGACACCAAACATCACAACAACCTGTGCTTTTGCAGCAGCAAGTTGTGAAACCCAGGTCTGAGCGGTTGATGCGCTCTGTGTACCTGAGGTATAAGGAATTGTTACATCAAACTTCAAACCAGCTTGAGCAAATCCTTTGATTGCATCAGTTCCGAAATCATCATTCTGATAAACCAAGCCGAGTGTCTTTCCAGCGTAGTTGTCCTTGATGAACTCGGCCATGATCTTTGCTTCCATGTAATAAGAAGGGAACAACGGGAATGTGGTTCCGTACAACTTCTTATCTGTAAAGCCGCTAAATCCTGTATTGATGAATAAATCAGGAATGCCACGGCGTTGTAGGCCAACTGACTTAGCAACCGCTTTGTGGTTCGCAGTTCCAAGTGCGCCGACAAGTGCAAATACCTTGTCCTTCAAAATTAATTCGTTGGTCTTTGCCACTGCAAGTGTTGGAGAGTACTCATCATTTTTCTGAATGAGTGTGATCTTGCGACCATAAACTCCACCATTGTCATTTACGTACTTGAAGTACGCGTTCATGGCATCTCCGACCTTGTTATATCCAGGGGATGCGGCGCCAGTTAGTGGCAGAGTGATTCCGAGTTTAATTTCGGATGAACTCACGCCCGTTTCTGCATGCGCTGGAAGAGATGTTGCTACGAGGCTTCCAGCTGCAAGTACCGCAGCAGCGAACCAGGTCCGCTTTCTACGATTCTTTCCGATCATTTTTTTCCTTCCATCGAGGGTTTTTAGTTAGTGCGCAGACTTCTTATGACGATGTTTGCGCAAGTTCTCACCTGGACCATTTGGTGTGAATATCACTGAAAGAATCAGCAATACGCTCACTATTAGTCCTGGTAAGTGAGTGATGACCTTCTCCGAATCTCCCAGTCTGTGGGCCACCACATCTGCGATTTCGGGGATTGCCACCAATATCACTGCCCCTAGCATCACACCTGGCAGGCTAGAAATGCCAGCCAAAACCGCTCCCGTCACTAGGGCAAATGAGAGGGAGAGCGTGTAGGCGCCTGGGGAAACCAGGCTGATAGTCATCGCTAGTACCGCGCCAGCCAACCCAGCGATCGCCGAGCTGATGGTGAAGGCCAAAACCTTCATGCGAGCTGAGTGAATTCCAGCCAGCTCCGCAGCTAGTGAGTTGCCTCGAATCGCACGCCAGGTGCGACCGAAACGGGAGTGCAAAATATTTGAGGTAATAAATATGGAAACTAAAGCAATGAAGGTAGCAATCCAGAAGAACCACTTGTATTGACTGAACTCTTCACCAAATCGCTCTGGCGGAAATCCGACATCGAAAAGTATTCCTTGTTCGCCGCCTAGAAATTCAAATTGATTTGCTAATGCTGGCAAGCCAACCGCAAGGGCCAAAGTGGTGCCTGCTAAATAGGGACCAGATAATCTTGCTGCAGATGCACCAAGCAATGCACCGAAAACTGCAGATGCAAGAATCGCCATTAAGAATGCAAACCAGATTGGGGTTTGTAAATTATTCAAGGTTAGCGCTGCGGCGTAGCCACCAACCGCCATCATCGCACCATTACCAAGGGAAACCTGTCCTGAATAACCGGTTAGTAAAACAATTGATGAAAGTGCGATTGTGTACATCGCAATTTGCGCACCTTGATAAACGCGCAGCTCATCAACCCGGTCACCAATGATTAGTAAAACCCAACCAAGCAGGATAAAGAGAAGTAAACGCTTACGCACGGCGCCCCTTTCTTGATCCAAAGATCCCTTCGGGCTTAACTAGTAGTACAACAATTAGAACTAAAAATCCGCTGATAAAGGTCAGTGAAGTTCCTACATAATTCAAAATGAAGGTCAATCCCACGCCAAGAATTAGGGCTCCAATTACCGAACCAACCATGCTCTCTAAGCCACCAATAACCGCTGCAATAAACCCAAAAACTAATAACAAATCTAAAGAGTTTGGTGACAGGAAGTTGTAAGAGGTAATCAACATGCCTGCGATTCCTCCAACGCCACCAGCGATTGCCCAGCCAATAGTTCGAGTCTGCGCGGTCTTAATGCCGGCCAACTGTGCAATTTCTGGCGCGTATGCTGAAGCGCGAAGCGCAAGTCCCAAGTTGGTGCGGGTAAACAAAATTGAGATTGCGATTAAAACAATGCAAACCGTGGAAATAATCAAGGTATTTAACGGGGAAAATGGCAAGGTGGTTTCGCCAATGGTGTATCCATCACGGGAAACCGGTGCTTCAATCGAACGTAAATCTCCACCCCAAATCAATCCCACACCGCTGCGAATCAATCCCAACAAACCAAGGGTCGCAATAACTGGTGCAACAACCGCAGCTGGTCCGGAGGTTGCATGCTTGAAAAGTACTCGCATAAAGAAGTAATCAACGCCAGCACCAATTAAGGCGCCAGCGGCAATTGCAAAAACTAATCCCAGCCAGAAAACCTCAGAGCGGGTGGCGATTTCATAACCAATATAAGTAGAAAGCATCGCCTGACCAGCCTGGGCAAAGTTAACAACACGGGTCGAGCGCCAAACCAAAACAATTGCTAAGGACATCAGGGCATAAATTGATCCGGTGGAAAGTCCGATCAAAACGGTTTCAATTACTTTTTGCATCCCACCCTCCCCTTAATACCCTAGGTACGCTGCACGCAGCGCTGGATCGTCGATTAAATCTGATGCTTTCCCTGTGGCGACAATCTCGCCCAAGTTAATGATGACTCCGATATCAGCAATCTCAAGTGCGCTCATAGCGTTTTGCTCAACTAGGACAACGGTAAGACCCAGTTTATGTCTCAATTTGTCGATGGTTTCAAAAATCTGCTCGATAACTAATGGGGCCAATCCCAAAGATGGTTCATCAAGAAGTAAGAGTTTGGGACGAGAAACCAAGGCACGACCAATGGCCAACATTTGACGCTCGCCACCAGAAAGTGTGTCAGCGCTTTGACCCATGCGCTCACCAAGTCTGGGAAATAGCTCAACAACTTCAGCGATCGCAGCACTTGTATCTGATTTGTTGGAACGCCAAATTCCACCTAGAACTAAATTTTCTTTAACCGACAACTCTGGAATAACTGATTTGCCCTCTGAAACATGGGAAATACCACGGCGCACTAAGGCATCAGGCTTGGCACCCAACATTTCTCTGCCTTGCCATTCAGCATTTCCGCCCTGTGCATCCTTTAATCCGGAAAGGGTGCGTAACAAGGTGGTTTTTCCGGCACCATTTGAACCGATTACAGCTGCAAGTTGTCCTGGTTCGACAGTAAATGAAACATCCCGCAAAGCACTTATTGCTCCATGGGAAACACTTAAACGATTTACTACTAATCCACTCATGCGTGATCCTTTGAGTGGGTTCCGAGATAGGCCTGGATAACGGCTTCGTTATTGCGCACCTCTTGTGGTGTGCCAGATGCGATGACCTGGCCAAAGTTAAGAACATAGATTCGATCACAAACTGACATCACAACATCCATGTGATGCTCGACAATTATTATCGATGTATGCGCCTTTAAGTTGTTAATCAAACTATTTAGCCAAGCGATATCTTGCGCACCCAAACCGCCAGCTGGTTCGTCTAATAATAAAATCTCTGGTTCTGCTACCAATGCACGTGCAATCGCAACTCGTTTTGTATCGGGATAAGAGAGTGTGTCAGCTTGGCGATCAGAAACACCGCCAACATAAACCCGCTCTAATGCAGCTTGGGCTCGGTCTCGCAATCTTTTTTCATCTTTAGCATCTGTTCCAAAGGAGGCGCGGAGCAAACCTGATTCAGCAAAACGATTTGCGCCAATCATTACATTGTCTGCAACAGTTAAATCTGGAAACAATCCCACACCTTGCAAGGTGCGTGCGATTTTCTTTTTTGCCAATTGGTGCGGCTTGGGCCATTTAATCTCTTGGCCATTAAGTGAAAGGGTGCCGGATGCTGGAGTTACGATTCCACAGAGCGCATTGAAGATAGTAGTTTTTCCGGCACCATTTGGACCAATAAGTCCTAAAACTTCACCTTTGCGGAGTTCAAGATTAACTCCACTCAGCGCCTTAAGGCCGCCGAAATTAACGGAGAGGTCGTTAACGGAGAGAACGGTTTCTTGCGTCGCCAAGTTATTTGGCACTCGTTCACTCTCCTCTAATCTACGTAAACTCTTTTCACCCGCGGTCCGATGCGGGTTACGATTTCATAATTAATCGTTCCGCACGCACCCGCCCACGAGTCTGCTGTGTAACAGGTGTCGGAAGTGTAACTGGCGGCATTATTGCTGCCAACGACACCGCCGATTAGATATGCCCAATCCCCTGTGTGCGCTTGTGATTCTTTTCCTAGATCGACTACGAACTGGTCCATTGACACCCGGCCAATAATTGGTGACATTTTGTTACCAACCAGTACACCCGTTGCGCTAGTTGCATTGCGTGGTACGCCATCTGCATAACCCATCGCAACCACTCCGATCTTGGTATCGGAATTAGTTTCAGCGCTGCCACCATAACCAACCTTAGAACCGGCTGGGACTTCTTTGACCAAATGTAAACGCGCACGCAAAGTGAGGGCAGGGATCAATCCAAGTTTTTCTGACCCACCCATTTTCGACACATCCGGCGATAAGCCATACATCGCAATTCCTAATCGCACTAAATCAAAGTGAGAGTTTGCATCATTTAAAGTTGCGGCAGAGTTACTTAAATGCAAAATCTCTGGCTGCAAACCCACTTGCTTTGCAAAATCAACTGCGGCAACAAAATTGTTTCGTTGTAAGTTATTGAATTCATGTCCCGGTTCATCTGCGCGAGCGAAATGAGACCAAATGCCAACAACTTTAATGGCACCAAGTTGTTCAGCTTTATGGGCTGCCGCAGCTAATTCATCCCATTCATATAAAGCTCCGCCGCGCGTCATTCCAGTGTCTATCTCTAAATGGACTCGAGCGGTTTTTTTCAACTGTTGTGCTGCTGCCACAACTATTTCAAGATGGGAAAGGGATGGAATTCCTAGGTCTATGTCATTTTTTATCGCGACGGAAAAATCATCTGAAATCGGGGTTAGCCAAGCCAACACCGGCGCAGTTACCCCATTTTCACGCAGCGTAATTGCCTCTTCCAGCAATGCAACGCCTAACCAACTAGCACCAGCTTGCAACGCCCGTTTTGCAACTGGGATTAAACCATGTCCATAAGCATCGGCTTTTACTACCGCTAATGCGGGTTTGCCGGAGCTTGCCATCAAATGTTTAATGTTGTGTTCGATCGCGGCCAGATTGATAATGGCTTCGGCGCGATTGTGATTACTCATAATTATTCCTATGAGGGCTGTCGCTTTGAAGGTATAAAGCGATCAATCGCAACCACTAGAACCAAAATCGCGCCACCAATAAACATGCCACCGATTAGGTCAGTAAACCAATGGGTGTTTCGGAGCAGAGAAACTACCCCCACCGCGATAGTAATTACTGCAACCAACCAATAAAGCTTCAAACCTTCAAAAGGTGCCCGATGGGTATAACGAAAAATTATGTACGCAAACAATCCCCAAGTAACTAGGGCATTTGAAATATGGCCGCTGGGATAAGCCATACCATCGGTAAACATACAAACATCAAAATCTTCCTTGGCTTTACATCTACCGAAGCCAATTTTGGCGGCTCCGACAAAAACATTTAGAAATATTAAGGAAAGAATGGAGAGGTTTAATGGTCGCCAAGATTTAAATCTTCTACTTATTAAAGTGGCGGTAATCAATAGAACAACCGCAGTAATCCAACGTAGTCCTAAATCATCAATCCGTAGAATCAAAAAGTTAGTAAATCCGGTAAATCTAGGTCTCTCGATATCAGCCAAGAATTGATCTAAGCGATAAAGCAGGCCTTGATTCAAAACATCTAGGGTTACCAAAACAAAACCGAAGGTAAGTGCCGCGCTCCAGCGTAGCGCTATCTTCATCTCATGGCGCCGGACCTCAATTTTCTGGTCAACTACATCATCAAAATCAGTGCTCATTCGACGGTCACCGACTTCGCCAAATTGCGTGGTTGATCAACATCATTTCCCCGTGCTACCGCCATTTCATATGCAAAAACCTGCAGCGGAACAATAGCGAGTACCGGTTGCAATAACTCCACAGTAAGCGGAATTCGAATGACATGGGCCGCATCAATTTGAGTTTGAGAATCACTGATGGCCAAAACTTGTGCTCCGCGAGCCTTCACCTCTTGAATATTGCTCTTCATTTTTTCCGCGATTGGACTATCAAAGGGTGGCATGACTGCAATGACTGGAGTACCAGATTCAATAAGTGCAATTGGCCCATGTTTGAGCTCGCCACCTGCGAACCCTTCAGCATGCATGTAAGCAAGCTCCTTTAGTTTCAAGGCGCCTTCAAGTGCAGAAGGAAAGCCAACATGACGACCCAAAAAGAGAACAGAGCTCGAGTCTTTAAATCCTCTAGTCATTTCCCGAAGCGGTTCAACAGTTTCTAGAATCTCTTCAACCTGGTTTGGCAGAGAAAGCAATGCCTCAGATAATTTCAATAATTCACCCTGCTGCAAGGTTTTATTTTCTTGTCCTAGGTAAAGACCAATTATTTGCAGCGCAACGATTTGAGTTAGCAGTGCTTTAGTGGATGCAACCGCTATCTCTGGGCCAGCATGGGTATAAAAAACCGCATCCGACTCCCGTGGGATGGTTGAGCCGATGGTGTTGCAAATGGAAAGAGTCTGCGCACCTAACTCTTTGGCGTGGCGCAATGCCATCAGGGTGTCCATAGTTTCACCAGATTGTGAAACGGTAATTACTAAGGTGTCCTTGGAAAGAACTGGGTTGCGATAACGAAACTCACTTGCTAACTCAATATCAACTGGGATTTTGGCCCACTCTTCTAAAGCGTATTTGCCAATCAAGCCGGCGTGATAAGCGGTGCCGCAAGCCAATATCAAAATCCGCGATGGCCTTAAATTCAAATTTTCCAACTCTTTACAGTTGATTCCGGCATCACTGATGCGACCAGTTAAAGTGTCAGAGATCGCTTTGGGCTGCTCATAAATCTCTTTTAACATGAAGTGGGTGAAGCCGCCACGTTCTGCGGCCTTTGCATCCCAAGTTATCTCAAAGCTCTTGGGGTTAATTATCTCCCCCGCTAAATCGGTAACCGCTACTGAATTTGGAGTTACTTCAACAACTTGATCCTGACCTAATTCCAGCGCGCTCTTGGTGTGAGATATAAATGCCGAGACATCAGAGGCCAAGAAATACTCATCCGCACCAACCCCAACCACTAATGGAGAATTGCGACGAGCCCCAACGATTTTCTCTGGAGTATCAGAATGTATTGCCAATAAAGTAAAGGAGCCGCGGAGTTTTTTACATACCGCACGCATAGCTGCGGCTAAATTTTTCGTGCTTTTGTACTCCTCGTGTAATAAATGTACGACCGACTCAGTATCGGTCTCGGAGGTAAAGCTGTAACCACGTGATTCAAGCTCGGCGCGAAGCTCTAAATAATTCTCGATGATGCCATTATGAATAACAGCCAGCTGTCCATCTGCGGAGATATGCGGGTGGGCATTTTCATCGGTTGGACCTCCGTGGGTAGCCCATCTGGTGTGGCCAATTCCTGATGCTGAATTTTGTTGATAAGAAGTCAACTCATTTTCTAAGTTGTTTAACTTTCCTGCTTTTTTTGCAACAAACAAAGGGGCGGATTTTTCAACGACCAATGCGATTCCTGCCGAGTCATATCCTCGGTACTCAAGTTTTTTTAGCCCTTCGAGAACCATTGCCAATGCCGGATTTGGACCTGTGTATCCAACAATCCCGCACATCTGGGTGCTCCTTTGAGCTGCAAGTAGATTACAAATTAAAGCGCGAGTTCAGATTTTACTAGCGCAGCCAGTGACTCAGCTAATTCTCTAGCCAGTTCATCATTCTCTGCCTCAATCATCACTCTGACCAACGGTTCGGTGCCAGATTTTCGCAACAGCACCCGACCTTTATCCCCTAATCGATCCTCTGCCGCTCTTACTGCTGCTGCAATCGCCGCATTTTCTGCCAACTTTTCCTTGGCAACATCTGAGACATTAATTAGCAACTGCGGATAGCGTGCCATGAAGCTCGCTAATTGCTGCAAAGATTTTTTACTGCGTGCAATCTCCGAGATCAGATGTAGCGCGGTGAGTAAACCATCACCGGTATTCGCGTATTTGCGCATGATGATGTGACCGGATTGTTCGCCACCTAAGGTATGACCGCCGGCCAACATCGCCTCGAGTACATAGCGATCACCGACTGGTGTTGCGACAAAAGAAATACCGGCGGCTTCCAATGCCCGAATCAATCCCAAATTTGTCATTACGGTGCCAACCACGGTTTTGGTTGGAAGTTCGGTGTGCTGCGCCAATATTCCCAAGATGTAATCGCCATCAATCACATTACCTTCATGATCAACCGCTAACACTCGGTCCGCATCGCCATCATGGGCAATGCCCAAATCAGCCTTTTCCTCTTTCACCTTTTCAATTAATGATTCTAAATGTGTAGAACCGCAATTTTCATTGATGTTTAAACCATTTGGTGTCGCGTGAATTGCAATCACTTCAGCACCAGCTCGTCGCAACATCTCTGGGGCAACAAAAGATGCGGCGCCATTTGCACAATCCACTACAACTTTTAATCCATTGAACTTAGTTTCGATACTGCTCAATAAATGCTGTAAATAAGCTTCACGCGCCGCTTCATCAATGATGATGCGACCGACCTCTTTGCCAGTAGGGCGATCCCAAGGTTCACCAAGTCGTGCTTCTATCTTGGCCTCTAATGCATCATCCAACTTGCCGCCACCACGGGCAAAAAACTTTATACCGTTGTCAGGCATTGGATTGTGAGAAGCGCTAATCATGACACCGAGATCTGCACCGGTACTTGCAACTAAATATGCAATCGCTGGAGTTGGTAGAACACCAACTCGATAAACATCAATGCCAGCGCTGGCTAGCCCAGAACACACCGCAGCTTCTAAGAATTCACCAGAGGCACGAGAATCTTGACCCACAATCGCTTTTGGACGATGCCCGGCAAACTCACCTAAATCAGCAAGGACATGGGCAGCAGCAACTGCTAAATCAACAGCTAGTTCTGCGGTGAGATCAACATTGGCAACGCCTCGGACACCATCGGTGCCAAAAAGCGCCATGCCGGTAATCGTTAAATTAACGCTTGCTGTACTGCGAACGCTTACGAGCCTTCTTTAGGCCGTACTTCTTGCGCTCGATTACACGTGGATCGCGGGTTAAGAAACCAGCTTTCTTAAGTGCAGGACGGTTTGCGTCTACATCAATTTCATTTAGTGCGCGAGCAACACCAAGACGAAGTGCGCCTGCTTGACCTGAAATTCCGCCACCATCAATACGTGCAATTACATCGTACTTACCTTCTGCGCCAACGGTGCGTAGTGGCTCAGAAACTGATTGCTGGTGAACTTTGTTTGGGAAATAAACCTCAAGATTTTTGCTATTAACTGTCCAACGACCGGTGCCTGGAACTAGGCGAACACGAGCAACCGCTTCTTTACGACGACCAACACCGGCACCTGGTGCGATAACAGCAGCGCGGTTGGTTGCAGCAGCAGGTGTGCTGGAGCTATAGGCAGTAGTGGTTTCTTTTTCTGACATTGTTACTTACCAACCTTGGTCTGATCGATTTGTGTGAATGTGTAAGCAATTGGTGCTTGTGAAGCATGTGGATGCTCTGCACCTGCATAAACCTTTAGCTTGGAAGCCATCTGCTTACCAAGTGAATTCTTTGGCAACATTCCCTTGATCGCTTTTTCAACTGCGCGGGTTGGGAACTTCTCCATCAACTGGTTGTAGTTACGAGAGGTAAGTCCGCCTGGGAAACCTGAGTGCTGGTGTGCAAACTTGTCAGTCATCTTTGAACCGGTGAGAACAACTTTGTCAGCGTTGATAACAACTACAAAGTCACCCATGTCCATGTGAGGCGCGAAGGTTGGCTTGTGCTTGCCGCGAAGTAGGTGGGCAGCATGGCTTGCGAGACGTCCAAGAACGACATCTGTTGCATCAATGACATACCACTTACGTGAAACATCATTCGGGGTCGGACTAAAGGTACGCACGACAAACTCGCTTTCTTCTTACTTCTTTATTACTTCTCTCGACTACTGCTTTTTACCGCTCTGGACCAAGAGGCCTCCGAGACAGAAGGGGAAGGTTACCGGCCAGCGTGAATAGGGTCAAAATCGCGCCCGCTTAATGGGTCCAAACCGGCTCGGGGCTTTCATAGACCTGGCCCTCTGCTCCGAAAATCAAGAATCTGGTGAAGCCCCGGGCAAACCAGCGATCATGGGTCACCGCAATAACTGTCCCTTGGTAGTTGGACAGTGCGCGCTCCAGAGCTTCGGCGCTGGCCAAATCCAAGTTATCGGTGGGCTCATCTAGCAACAACAAAGTGTCTCCCGCTAACTCAAGTAGCAAAACTTGAAAACGGGCTTGTTGTCCGCCAGATAACGATGTGAACTGTTGCTCCGCTTGTTGCGCTAATTCATATCTACCTAAAACACTTTTTGCTGCACCTAATTGCAATGAGTGCTCTTGCCAAAGAATTTCTAGCAAAGTCTTCCCAACAAACTCTGGGTGGGCATGGGTTTGGGCAAAAAATCCAGGAACAACCCGAGCACCAAGTTTGAAGGTTCCGGTGTATCGGACGGTTTCATCCCCAGATAACCTACGCAAGAAATGAGATTTACCAGTTCCATTTTTCCCAAGAATCGCAACTCGATCCTGATAGTAAATTTCAAAATCAAATGGTTCAGTTAAGTTCTCTAGAGTTAAACCTTCACAGGTCACAACCCGCTCACCAGTACGTCCACTTTTTAAACTTACCTTTACATCTTGCTCTACGGGTGGCGGCGGAGGTGGACCAACCTCCTCAAATTTGCGTAAGCGAGTTTGCATAGCGCGATAGCGAGATGCCATATCTGGCGAACTAGCCGCCTGCCATTGCAAAGTCAGCACCAACTCTTTCAAACGTTTGTGCTCTTCTTCCCAACGTTCCAAAACTTGAGCAAACTGTTCATTTCTTGCTTTACGTGCATCATGCCAAGTATTAAAACCTTCACCATGAATCCAAGCGGAGTTGCCATTGATGCCCTGCTCCAATGTGACAACTTTTGTTGCGGTTGCAGCAAGTAGTTCGCGATCATGGCTAATAAACAAAATAGTTTTCTTGGAGTCACGAATCTGTTGCTCTAACCAACGTTTTGCAGGCACATCCAAGTAGTTATCTGGCTCATCCAGAATCAACACCTCTTCTGGTCCTTGCAATAAGCACTCTAAAACCAGCTTCTTTTGCTCTCCGCCTGACAATGAATTTACTTCACGGTGCATCACTCGATCAAAGGTTTTTCCTAGAGCATTTGAGCAGGCGATATCCCACAACACCTCTTGTTCATAGCCGCCCGCATCGCCCCAATCAGCTAAAGCTTGGGCGTAGGCCATCTGCTCTTTCTCGGAGTCATTTTTCGCCATCGCCGCTTCAGCAATTTTCAGGCTTTCAGCTGCTTGCCGAATCCGAAGTGGCGAAACTGAAACTAGCAAATCACGCACATTTGAATCATCACGAATCGAACCAATGAACTGACGCATTACCCCCAGACCACCGGTAATGATGATCTGTCCTGAGTCTGGTTGCAGATCTCCGGCAATCATTTTGAAAAGAGTGGTCTTTCCAGACCCATTTGGTCCAATTAATGCGACTTTTGATCCTTCGCCTACTCGAAAAGAGACATCATTTAGCAGCACGCGGCCATCAGAGAGTGCATACTCAATACCAACAACATTTATTTGACCCATTTACTCTTCATCTCTTCTGCGTAGCGTGGATTCTGCACGGGCCTGCAAATCCTTTTCCGCGGGATACTCAACAGATACCAAAGTCAATCCGCGCGCTGGAAAAACATAGCTTTCACTAATACGGGTTTTGTTTGTCAAGACCGCGCTAATCCAATCCGCATCAAATCTGCCTTCACCAACACAAACCACTGCGCCAACAATATTTCGCACCATGGAATAACAAAATGCATCAGCAACAACTGTCGCAACTAAATTAGCATCACCAGTACGTTCCCAATTAAATTTCTCTAAGGTGCGAATGGTGGTGCCAGCTCCGCCTGGTTTACAAAATGCCGCAAAATCATGTTCGCCCAATAATCTTTGACTGGCTTGATTCATTTTCGAAACATCAAGATGGCGATACCAACTGGCGACATCAAATCGCTTCAAGGGCGGGATGATCTGCTGGCCATCTGCAATCTTGTAAACATAACTGCGCCGCAAAGCGGAAAAACGAGCGTTAAAAAATGGTGGCGCCATTGTTATGGAGTTGATGCGAATATCCTCCGGCAACATGCGATTTAAGCGATAGAGCAGATCTTGGGTGCTCCAATTTTTGCCATATTTATCAAGCTTTGGCAGATCAAAATGTGCCACCTGACCACTGGCATGCACGCCGGCATCAGTTCTTCCGGCTACAAATAACTCGACTGGATTTCTGCTGAGACCTGAGATCGCACTTTCCATTTCACCTTGCACCGTGCGCTTATCTGGTTGTCTTGCCCAGCCGCTGAAATCTGTGCCATCGTAAGCAAAATCAATCCGAAAACGAATAAACCCACTCTCAGGGTTGAGAGTGGGTTCCATTCTTACTACTGCTTATTTGTATTAAAAAGATTACTCAGCTTTTGCAGCTGCAGCTTTCTTCTTTGGTGCCGCCTTCTTGGCCGCTTTCTCTGCCTCGTTAACTACCGCTTTTTTAGCAGGAGTTCCCTCGGTGAGTACTTCAATGATTGCCATTGGAGCGTTGTCGCCCTTGCGTGGACCAATCTTGGTGATGCGGGTGTATCCACCATTGCGTGCTTCAAAACGTGGTGCAATCTCAGTGAAGAGAGTGTGTACAACGCTCTTGTTAGCGATAGATGCCATTACCTGGCGACGCGCTGCAAGATCACCCTTCTTAGCTGTGGTGATTAACTTTTCAGCGAGTGGACGAAGACGACGTGCTTTGGCTTCGGTGGTACGAACCTTGCCGTTTTCGAATAGCTGCTCTGCAAGGGTACGCAGCAACAACTTCTCATGTGCTGGGCCGGCTCCGAGGCGCGGACCTTTAGATGGACGTGGCATGGTTTTTCTCCTTAAGCCTGGTCGTCGGAGTAATCGACGCCGTAGTTCTGGTGCTTGGTTGGATCAAAGCCAACTGGTGAATCCTTAAGTTGAAGACCCATTGAAACGAGCTTCGCCTTAACTTCATCAATTGATTTTGAACCAAAGTTACGAATATCTAGCAGGTCAGCCTCACTGCGAGAAAGAAGTTCGCCAACGGTGTGGATTCCTTCGCGCTTCAAGCAGTTGTAGGAACGAACTGTTAGATCAAGATCTTCGATTGGAAGAGCTAAATCAGCAGCAAGGGCTGCATCCTGAACTGATGGGCCAAGGTCAATACCCTCTGCCGCATAGTTAAGTTCATGCGCCAAACCAAAGAGCTCAACCAATGTCTTTCCAGCAGATGCCATTGCATCGCGTGGTGAGATTGATTTCTTGGTTTCGACATCGAGAATCAAGCGATCAAAGTCGGTGCGTTGTTCAACACGGGTTGCTTCAACTTTGTAAGTAACACGAAGCACTGGCGAGTAGATGGAATCGACTGGAATGCGACCAATCTCTGCACCAACCTGCTTGTTTTGAACCGCGGTTACATAACCACGACCACGTTCGATTGTTAATTCAATTTCAAGGTTTGCCTTGGAGTTCAAAGTTGCGATGTGCAACTCTGGGTTGTGCACCTCTACCCCAGCTGGAACAGCAACATCTGCGCCAGTAACAGTGCCGCTTCCGCTCTTGCGGATGTAGGCAACAGTTGGTTCATCATTGTCTGATGACAGAACAAGGTTCTTGATGTTAAGGACGATATCGGTGAGATCCTCTTTAACACCCTCAAGGGTTGTGAACTCATGTAGCGCACCTGCAACCCTGATGCTGGTGACAGCTGCACCTGGGATTGATGAAAGCAGGGTACGACGTAGTGAGTTTCCAAGTGTGTAACCAAAGCCTGGCTCCAAAGGTTCGATGATGAACCTGGAACGGCTCGCGCTTACTACTTCTTCGGTCAGTACGGGACGTTGTGCAATTAGCACTTATTTCCTCCATTGTCTTGAGTGATCCGCTATTTGATCTCTCGGTTTGTACTTTTTTATGAAGTTTTTAAATCTTTCCTGCGCCAAGTAATTAGCTATTAATTACTTGGAGTAAAGCTCAACGATGAGTTGTTCTTGGACCTGTGTGTCGATGACAGCACGGGTTGGGACGCCGTGAACGATGATGCGCATCTGTGATGGCACAACCTCGAGCCAAGCTGGAACCGCTTTTTCACCAAACTCTGCGCTTGCAACGATGAAAGGTGTTAGGTCCTGTGACTTTCCACGTACATCGATCAAGTCATATTGGCTTACGCGATATGACGGAATATCAACCTTCTTGCCATTAACAAGAATGTGTCCGTGACGAACGATCTGACGTGCCATGTCGCGGCTCTTTGCAAAGCCTGCGCGATAGATGACATTGTCTAGACGTGTCTCAAGAAGAACGAGCAAGTTCTCACCAGTCTTACCTGATAGACGGCTTGCCTCGGTGTAGTAATTGCGGAATTGTTTTTCGAGAACACCGTAAATACGTGCGCACTTTTGCTTCTCACGCATCTGTAGTAGGTACTCAGATTCCTTTGAACGTCCGCGTCCATGTTGTCCTGGTGGATATGGACGTGACTCAATAGGACACTTTGGTCCATCGCACTTCGAGCCTTTTAGGAAAAGCTTCACTTTCTCGCGACGGCAGCGCTTGCAATCTGCTCCAAAATAACGGGCCATGTTTCTTCTCCCCTCCTTATACTCGACGTGGTTTTGGTGGACGGCAACCGTTGTGTGCAAGTGGTGTTACATCAGAGATGGCACCAACTTCCAAACCAGCTGCTTGTAATGAACGAATTGCGGTTTCGCGACCAGAGCCTGGGCCCTTCACGAAGACATCTACTTTCTTCACACCATGCTCCTGTGCCTTCTTGGCAGCAGCCTCTGCAGCAAGCTGTGCTGCGAATGGTGTTGATTTACGTGAACCCTTGAAGCCAACCTGTCCAGATGAAGCCCAGGAAAGTACCGCTCCGGTTGGGTCAGTAATAGAAACAATTGTGTTGTTGAAGGTGCTCTTGATGTAAGCATGACCAAAAGCAACATTCTTCTTATCTTTTTTACGGGTCTTAACTTTGCCCTTTGCAGCACCAGCTGCAGGCTTAGCTTTAGGCGCGGCCATTACTTGGTCTCCTTCTTCTTGCCAGCGATTGCAACACGTGGACCCTTACGAGTACGCGCATTGGTGTGTGTGCGCTGACCACGAACCGGAAGCCCCTTGCGATGGCGAATTCCTTGGTAGCACTGAATTTCAACTTTGCGACGAATGTCGCCTGCGATCTCACGACGGAGATCACCTTCGATTTTGTAATTTGCTTCGATGTATTCACGAAGCTTGATTAGATCTGGTTCTTGAAGATCTTTTACTCGGATATCGCCAGAAACACCGGTCGCAGCAAGTGTTGCTTTTGCGCGGGTCTGTCCAATACCGAAAATGTATTGAAGCGCGATCTCAAGCCGTTTTTCACGCGGCAGATCAACGCCAACTAGACGTGCCATCACATTCTCTTTCCATTATCTGAAAGTCCTCCGCAACGCCTCCGAATATTTTTATTCGGCTCCCGCTTTCAGTCAGGAGGTCGGTAATTTCTTACCGTCGCGTCACGCGTTCTTTTATTTAGTTGTTGTGCAGAGAATTAACCCTGACGTTGCTTGTGTCGGAGATTGTCGCAAATGACCATCACGCGACCATTACGACGAATGACTTTGCACTTGTCGCAAATCTTCTTCACGCTCGGTTTTACCTTCACGATCAGACCCCTTTTTCTCTTTTACTTTTTTATTTATACCGGTAAATGATTCGACCTCTGGTGAGATCGTATGGACTGAGTTCAACAATCACACGGTCTGCTGGAAGAATGCGAATGTAGTTCTGTCGCATCTTCCCGCTGATATGTGCGAGAACAACATGTCCATTAGTGAGCTCTACACGAAACATTGCGTTCGGTAATGCTTCAGCTACAGTGCCTTCGATTTCGATCGCACCGTCTTTTTTAGCCAAGCCTTTACCTCATATTTCCGTCTCGAGCCCTCATTTAGGCAGAGGGCGAGTTTATGAGAGGGGGTTGGAAAAGGGAAATTCGCTCATTAGTCAGCTAAAGACCAACAGCGGCGATTACCCCGAGGGCGAATCCCCCGCATACAACCCAGGCCACCAGCCCCACGATCAGGGGTTTGGCACCCAAGGCCTTGATGGAGGCCCACTTAACCCCGAGCCCCATCCCAAATAGACCAAGGGAAAGCAGGACCTTGGATAACTCCTTACCAGCGGTCATCGCTGACTCTGGCAAAGAAAGCGCGTTAACAATCAAGGCGCAAAGCACAAAGCCGAGAACAAAGGTGGGTGTGGCGGTGCGAAGGGATTTCTTTTCTCCGCTTTTATCTTTATTTGAAGCAGAGAGAAAGAGAATCAGTGGAATCAACAAAACAACTCGGGTTAATTTAACAATTACCGCAGAGTCCAACGCCTCGGGGCTCATCACAGATGCGGTTGCAATTACCTGGCCAACATCATGTACCGCTGCGCCAATCCACGCACCAGCGGTTGCATCACTTAAATCAAATAAAGTTGCTAAAGCTGGAATCACAAATACTGAAAGTGTTCCGCATAATGCAACCAGGGCTACCGCGTAGGAGACATCGCGTTCCTCGCTCTTGCGCGTAGAACTTATCGCCGCAATTGCCGTAGCACCGCAGATTGCAAAACCTCCTGCGATGAAAGTTGAGAGTGAATCACTAAGACCAGATCGTTTTGCAAAGTACCGCAATCCCAAAAACACTCCAGAGACGATTATTGCAACCGCCAGTAACCCGCGTGGTCCTACCTCAACAAATTTATCTATGGAGATTTGAAATCCCAAAAAAACTACACCTAAACGTAAACATCTCTTAGCGGCAAAGGTAGCGGCCTCTTTACCGTTATCAGACCATCCACCAGCATTTACAACAATTAATCCCAAAACCATAGAAAAGAAGAGAGGAGAAATTGCACCTTCAATCCGATTTACTAAATAAGCTAAAAGGACACCGGCGCTGATTATTGAGAAGTGCTTTACATTATTGGCGGTCAATTTCATGAAAACTTCGCCAGCCCAAGTTTTTCCGACCAAGTATTCAAATCAGCAATTACTGGATCTGCAATATTGATTTCACCTGATCCTAATTTGTTGGGATGCGCCCGCTTACTTCCTGGAACTCGGCCCCCGGTTTCAGTAATACTGGAGGCTAATTTATTGAAATCATCATAAGAGGCTGAATCACCTAAATCATTTGGGTCAATTGTTATTACTGTGTGTGAGATGCCCTGCGGCTTGGTGTCATCATCTGGATTAAACATATCTGGGACCTCGCGTGAAAGTGCGCCACCACTTAATCCAGCAGATAGTGATTCCACCATCAAACCAAGTGCAAAACCCTTTGCCCCACCTAATGGAGCAAGCATTCCCATCAACGCTTCCTTCGCATCAGTGATGGCTTCACCTTTTGCATTTACCGCCCAACCTTCAGGAATTGAACCGCCAGCTTTTGCAGCATTTGCGATTTTCCCGCGAGCGACCGCCGAGGTAGATAGATCAATAATCATAGGAGGATTGGCAGGTATGCCTGAAGCAATTGGGCTAGTGGAGAGTAGTGGAGCGTTTCCACCGACCGCCGGCATAACAGCTGGACCATTTGTAAAAATCATCGCAATCTGTCCAGCATCAAGCGCTGGATATAAATAAACACCAAGCGCACCGCAGTGGCTGGAGTTTTTTACCGAAACTAAAGAAATGCCAAACTCTTTTGCTTTGGCAACTCCGAGTTGTGCAGCTTCCCAAACCTGCCAGTGTCCTAAACCATCTTCCCCATCAATACTTGTGATTGCGCCACGTTGTGAAATTATCTTTAACTCCGCACCTGCGTTTACGCCGCCCATAGTTATGCGTTGTAAGTAAAAAGGTAAACGCATCAAACCGTGGCTGGGATTACCCCAAACATCTGAGGTGACAATCGCACGAGCAGTTAACTCCGCATTTTTCTCCTGTACCCCTGCAGCGACCAACATGGCGGTTGCGTGATTGAGGGCATGCTCAGTCTTAATACTCATTATTTGGCCCGCTTTACTGTTCCCACCGCATATTTCTGGGCGCCCCCAGTCAAAGCAGCTCTAATTTCACTTACCAACACCTGATTAATTGCCGCCTGGCTTTCTTGAGTAATGCCTGCGATATGAGGGGCTAAAACCACATTACTTAAATCGGTAAAACGCTGATCTTTTGGTGGCTCCTGAGCCCGCACATCCAGCCCCGCACCTGCGATAACTCCATTGCGCAACGCGTTTTCTAGATCAGCCTCATTGATTACCTCGCCACGCCCCACTGAAATGATGATTACTGAACTTTTCATTTGGGCTAATAACGCTGCGTTGATGATTTCTTTGGTCTCAGCAGTTGCTGGTAAATGAATTGAAATGTAATCCGACTCTTTGATAACCCTTTGCATATCGGTGATTTCCGCATTTATTGATTGCAAATAAGCTGCATCTGGTTTGGCAAATGGGTCATAAGCCAAAACTTTTACTCTAAAACCTTTTAATAACTCTGCAGTTGCTCGAGCGGTTGCACCAAATCCCAGTAATCCCCAGGTTTTTCCAGTGATTTCCCGCCCCGCTTTACGATTCCATTCACCAGCGCGAGTGCTGGCATCAAGCTCAATTAATTTACGACTGATTGCCAACGCCATCAAAACTGTTTGTTCGCCAACTGCGACCGCATTAATTCCAAGTGCGGCTGCAACAACCACGCCGTTGTCATCAGCTGCCTTTACATCAATGTTGTCTAATCCAACTCCAGCGCGAGCAATTACTCTCAACTTTGGAGCGGCTTCAATAATCTCTCTTGTAACCTGTGTTCTGTTTCGTACTACCAATGCGGTTGCATCAGCTAACTTCGCTTTTAATTCATCCTTATTACTCCAAAGGTCTGGTTCGCGAAAAATAGGGAAAGACTCTGCCAACGCTTCAAAATCCGCGCTCCAGACATCCTCACTTATAACAATCACGAACCAGTCCTTTCTAGAGTTATTTAGAGTTAATCGAGCTAATGGCTACGCCGAGATGTACAACTTGGTGAAGGTGTACTCGCGGTGACCCAGCGCCTCAGCAGCGCAAAGTCGGCCATTTACAGTGCGTTCAATGACCTCCATCATCATGTCGCCAGCCTTGGTCAGGTTGTACTCCTGACGCAATAGACCAGAAACATCAAGATCGATGTGTTCCTTCATTGAAGCTGCCGTCTTCTTATTTGCAGTTAACTTCAATACTGGCTCAATTGGGTTTCCAATTACATTGCCTTGGCCAGTTGGGAATAAGTGGATAACTGCACCAGCAGCTGCCATCAAAGTTACGCACTCTGCAGCAGCAGATGAGGTGTCCATGAAATACAGTCCCTGCTTACTGCGATCTGGCGCTTCAGCTGGAGCAAGTACGCCAACCACAGGAACAGATCCGGTCTTGGCGATGTTGCCAAGAGCCTTCTCTTCAATCGTGGTTAGACCACCAGCAATATTTCCTTGTGTTGGTTGTGAACCAAGAAGGTTTGCACCGGTGGATTCAATTACTTTGATGTAATTGTCATAAGTCTTTTGGAATAGATTGCGGCAAGCATCATCGATGCAGCGCTCTGCAATTAGATGCTCTCCACCTGTTAGCTCTGATGTTTCACCAAAGAAAACAGTTCCGCCAGCTGCAACCCAGCGATCAACCGCTTCTGAGGTTGTTGGGCAAGATCCAAGACCAGAAGTAGTATCTGATTCACCGCACTTGATTGACATAATCAAGTCACCTTCAGTTGCTGGTTCGCGGGTAATCTCAGAGGCATCTTGTAGGAAGATCTGTGCAGTACGTGCTGCATCTGCAATAACCTGCAGATCGCCCTTGCCTTCAATTGAGAATGAAGCAACTGGCTTGCCTGACTTAGCAATTCCAGCAGCGACTCTCTCAGTCCACTTTGGTTCAATACCAATAACCACAACCGCAGCAACATTGCCATTTAGGCCGGTGCCAATCAGGGTGCGGAATGTGAGCTCTAAATCCTCGCCAAATTGCAGACGACCGTAGCTGTGAGGCAGCGCAAGAGTGCCAGGCACTACTTTCGCAACCGCTTCAGCAGCAGCATTTGATAGGTCATCGACCGGCAAGATAATTACGTGATTGCGAATACCCATCGACCCATCTGGGCGACGGTATCCGGTTAAGCGCGGCTTGCTTCCCATCGATAACTCCTCATGTTGTGTGTATGTACGTAGTCGCCTTTTTTGATCGGCTGTGATGCGATGCCGACCTTAATTCCATATTTAATAATTGCTTCACCTTCGGCATGATCCTTCAACGCAAATTTATGTCCCAAAGGAATTGCGTGATTCAAAACCGCGGTGTGCTTGGTTTGCTCTTTCACCGATAGACCCTCAAGTGTGCCGGGCTGCAAATCATCATTTGCAACAGCAACTGAATCGCCATCATGGTGAAGGAGAAAATCTGGCACTTTAGCCATGATTACATCCTTTCCCTAACTCGATTACTCTAGATATCCCCATCAACTTCGTGCTCCTGCAAGAAATGCATCGAGCTCTGCTTTGGTAGGAATTCCACTTTGTCCATCTAGCGCGCGACATGAAAGTCCAGCGACGGTATTTGCGATTGCAACAGCTTCAGCTATTGGCTTGTTCCAAACTTGCGCAGCAACTAGCGCGCCATGAAATACATCTCCCGCACCCAATGTGCTAACAATCTCTGTTTTGATTGCCGGAACAACGCCGGAGTCTTTGCCATCTGAGTAAACGCTGCCTTCGCCACCTTTTGATACGACAACAATATTTTTGTCAATTGCTGCCGTTGAAACATCAGTTGTGATGTTTTCCGACGGTGCATACAAATCGTAATCCGCTGAATCTAGTCCCGGCGTCGCATAACCGATATCAATTGATAGTTTGGCACTTCCGCCGCGCGCCACTCCCCAATCCTTGATGGTCTGCATGCCAAATTGATCTACATGAATCCATTGATATGGGCTTAAATCAGCTGGTTTTGCCGGGCGCACTGAATGTGGCTGAACCATAATGGCTCTGGTTTGCTCGCTCTTCGAAACCACAATGGTGCCATTTGCGGTACGGACTGATTTGTCTACAACTACATTTGAGGTGCCTACACCTTCATTTTTTAATCTTTGTAAGACAAACTCTCCATCTTCATCGTCGCCAATAACGCAGGACAAATCAACATCGATGCCAAGTCGTGCCAAAGTCACAGCAGCGGTGGTAGCCGGACCGCCAACGGCCCGCATGGAATTTAATGCAATAACACGTTCATTTGCCGACGGGTATTTTTCAACCAGTACTAAGGTGTCAACAGTTGCAATACCTACACATAGAACTTTAGACATCAATGGTTCTGCTTCTTTAGATAGTTGAACCAAGCATCACGGGCATTATGAATATGCTCAATGCACATCAAGCGAGCCGCGATTGCATCTCTTCTTTCAATTGCATCCAGAATCACACCATGTTCATGCTCGGAGGCATCGATACGTCCGGGTAGCTTCAAGGTGTTATCCATCGACCTAAACATGATTTCTTGCAATGTTCCCAAGGTTTGATTTAAGAAGTGATTGTGAGCACTTTTCACAATGGTTAAATGAAATTGCATATCCAAGCGACGCACTTTGTCGAAATCTATTGGTTCTTCGGCAATCGCTGCCTTCAACTCTTGTGCTGCCGCTTTCATCTCTTCCAACTGCTCATCTGTGCGACGCTCTGCAGCCCACTCCACTGCAGGCGCCTCCAAAATCTCACGCATTTGAAAAAGCTCTTCAATGCGATGTTGCGCAGCTTTGAGTGAATCTCTTAACTTTTCGCCTTCTTGTTCATCCAGCACAAAAATCCCAATGCCGTGCTTAACCACTAATCTGCCCTGCACTTGCAACACTTGAATCGCCTCACGCAGCGATGGACGGCTAATTCCAAGGATTTTGGAGAGTTCTCGTTCCGATTCCAAGCGGTCTCCAGCTTTTAACCCCGAGTCATTAATGTGATCCAACAACAAACGCACCTGCGTCTGAAGACGAGGTGGTTCATTAATTATTGGTGTGCTCATTAACCTTTTACCGCACCTGCTGTTAAACCAGAAACAAAGGTTCTTTGCATCGCTAAGTACATGACCACCATTGGCACCGAAGCAACCATTACCGCCGTGAAAATCATGCTGAAATTAATGGCATATTCCCCACGGAAATCCAGAAGCGCGAGAGGTAATGTCTTCAAATCAGATTGAGTGATTAAGAGCAATGGATATAAGAGATCATTCCAAGTTATAACAAAGAGGAAAATTGCGACCGCGCCCATGGATGGCTTTGATAGAGGCAAAGCGATGGATCGATACAGGCGGAAAGGTTTTGCTCCGTCCATTGCGGCGGATTCGTAAATCTCTGAAGGGATTTGTCGGAAGAACGCCGACAAAATAAATATTGATATCGGCAAAGTAGAGGCCACGTTAATAATTACCAAACCTACTAAAGAGTTAGTGAGGTTAAGTCTGACAAATAGTTGATAAATACCGATGATGCTAGTTGCTGCCGGAATAGCTAAGCCGAGTGAGAACATAACAAACAATACTCGTCCAGTTACGTTAATCATTCGCGCGATTCCGAAAGATGCCAGGCTAGACAAAAATAGGGTTGCTATTACCGAAAATAAAGTAACGATCACGCTATTTCTAAAGTTGTTTGCTATTTCCCCACCCTCTAGCAAGGTGCGGTAATTATTCAAAGTCCAACTTTCCGGCAATGCCAATGGCTTTGTCATTAACTCCAGATCACCTTTAAAGGAGCCAAAAACAACTACTAGTACTGGAATGATGATTAATACAGCAAAAACCGTTAAACCAATTACTCGACCGATACGATAAAACATCTTTTTCCCCTAGTACCTAGTCCGCAGTATTCGACGCTGCAGTGCAGTTAGACCAAGAATGAATATGACCAGATAGATAGATTGAGTAGCCGCATAACCAAATCTGAATTCATTGAATGCGGTCAAATAAATCAAGGTAACCAAAATACTTGAGGAGTTATTTGGTCCACCTTGGGTCATCGCATAAACCAAATCAAAGGCGCGGAAACTCTGGATCGTTGTGTAAGCCATCACCACCGCAGTGGTTGGCAATGCCATGGGCCAGGTAACTGACTTGAATTGCTGCCAGCGCGAGGCGCCATCCACTTCAGCAGCTTCATAAAGCTCTTGAGGAATTTGCTGTAGACCTGCAATGTATACCACCATCATTTGGCCGGTATGGAACCAAACTTGCGTGAACGCAATCGCTCGCAAAGTTACTGTCTCGCTACCAAGCCAATTTAGCGCCAGAAAATCCAAACCAATTCTATTTAGGAAAACATTGATGGGACCAAGGTTTGGTTCGTAAAGAAATTGCCAAACCATAGCGACTGAAACAGAGGAAATAATGGTTGGGAAGAAATATAGAGTACGTAGCGCTACCGAGGTTCGGGTATTTTTTAGCAAGAAAATTGCGAATAAGAGTGAAAGCCCGGTCTGAAAGACAACTACTAGGCCAGTGAACTCAATGTTGTTACCTAAAACTTTATAGAAAATATCATCATTTGTTAGTGCTCGGGTGAAGTTCTTTACTCCGACAAATTCCGGCTCTTGCAATCCATCCCAATCACTTAATGCATAACGCAGATTGTTTAGCGTTGGGTACAAATAGAAAACGGCATACATCAGTATTGCCGGAACTATCATTAAGAAAAAGGCGCGATCATTCGCACGCGCTAAGCGACCTTTTGTGCCCTTTGTCTTCGACCCAGATTTCTTGGGCCGAAAACTGGCGCCCTTGCGAGCGCCAGCTTCGGTTGTCTTCATATGCTGATTAGCCCAACTTCTGCTTAATCAGCTTGGCGCCATCTTCCAGCGCTTTATTTACTGATTCGCCACCAACGATGGCAATCAATGCATCCTCAAGGATGTCGCGGACACCCTGGTTAAGGAAGATAAAGCGTGGAGCTAGAACTAGACGCTCGGACATGATTGATGCGGTGTTACGTAGATTGTCATCTGTGTACTCCACATCAAGAACTGTTACGTGCTGCTTTGTGCCGTTGGCATAAAGAGTTGCCATTTCACCATTCAAAAGATGTGAAATGAATGCACGAGCAATTCTCTGCTCAGTCTTACCAGCCTTGGTGTTTACGCCAAGGATGAAGGTGTTGTTAGTGATACCTGTGTAACGAGCATTAACATCATTGGTCCAGTTCATACCAGTTAGACCCATGTTGCCGCTCATTTCCTTGTTTAGAGCAACAATTCCACCCATTGAGAATGAACCGGTTGGAAGAATTGGTGACTTACCTGTTGCAAACAGCGCATTACCTGCAGCTTCAGTTACGCCCTTTGGATTATCTGGGAAGCAACCTGCATCACGTAGATCTGCATACTTCTGCGCCATGTCCTTGAACCACTTTGTAGTGATTTCTTCCTTGCCAGTATCAATTGCTTGGATCTGAGAGGTTAGTAGCGCATCTGTTGATGCGGTATTCATCAATGCTGAGTTGATGATCTGTCCAGCTTGTGGACGGAATCCACCCATCCATGCCATTGGAACATATCCCGCTGCCTTTGCAGCCTTGCAATATCCCAACCACTCATTGAAGGTCTTTGGAAGTTTCCAACCTTCCTTCTTGAAGATTGCGATGTTGTAGACAGGGTTGTTAAACAATGATTGGTAAGGAATACCGAGCTGCTTGCCCTTGTACTGTCCTGCACCCATCATTGATGCGATTACATTGCGCTTGGTGAACTGTTCGCTTGATAGATCAGCGAGCAAACCTGCCTCAGCTGCTTGGTTGAACTGTGAGCCGCGGAAAGTAGTGACTACCGCTGCTTTTTTGTTTGATGCAACCTTGGTTAGAGCTGTTGCGGTGTAATCGCCTGAGTTAGAAATAACCTGTGTGACCTTGACGCCTGGGTTATTAGCTTCAAAGCGAGAGATGATTTGCTCAAAAATCGCTTTGTCTTCTGCACGCCAGTGCCAGAATTCAATGGAGCCACGTGGAGCACGAAGTGGCTTGATTGGTGCGAGGTTTGAACCACTGAGCTTTACCTTTGCCCAAACCAAACGACCTGATGAGTTTTTCTTACAGACTAGAGAGGTGGATTTAGTTCCAGTTGACTCTCCTTCAACTGTGCACTTTGCGCCTAGAGTTTCGCCAGCTGCGAAGCTTGAGGTGACAGGCACGATTGTTGCTGAGACTGCAAAAAGTCCCGCAACCATGAGCTTGAACGCCTTAGCGCTCATTGTTTGCTTCATGCTTTCTCCTTATTCGAGGGTTTTGTGGTGAATCGCCTTGATTACCACTCGGTTAGCGGAATGGCTAGCAATTCCGCCATCCTGCGGACTTCTGCTCGTATGTCTTTCCAAGCGACAACTGTGTGATGAGGAAATCCGTTATGAATTAACCCATTAATCAATTGCCGTGCTGGTGCAGATGTACGAACTGTTGCTGTATTACCTTGGAACCGATTAGGAGCAGATAGTGATTCACCACTAGTCATTACTAATCGGAGTTTGCTCGGATTTGCTGGATCGATATCGGAATCCAGCCGAACCAGAACAGCCGGACCGGTCTTCAATGGGAAGTTTCCGGCCACACCTAGTTTTCTATTGCAGTGTATGTACTGCGTTGCATTGGCAGGATCAACCGCCAAAGTTGTTGAGGCAGATCCACAGTGCCAGATGCGGATGATGTTTTCATCCTCTTCTAAATCAACGGTATCTACTAAGTAATTAGTGCCTGAGCCCAAAGCCTCTAAAAGCAGCATAGTTACAGCGCCATATACATCTCTTTCACATGCTGCTGGGGTGCCGCGGGTAGCGGTGCGACCCATAGCGCCACATGGGCAGGCCCCTAAATCAACTGCAAAATCCGGCCAGCAGCGCATCGCGATCGCTGAAAGATTATTCGCTTCAATCCAATTCTTAAGCGCCACAGTGGTGCTGGCGTTAACTCGGGCCTCTTTCTCCGGAACATTTTTCAAAGATGGTTGTGCATCACACGCATCTCTATATTCCGCACTCTGCTCTGATTCTGGCACCGCCGCGATATCTGCAAAAATTTCTGGAATTGATTTATTTATTACACTAATTCCAAACTTGCTTGCTAATGCTTCAGAATCATAATTACATGGCGTAAATCCGGCTGGTGCATCACCAATGGCTCCAATGGTGCGACCCTTTAGTAGCTCTAGTGATTTCAAAACTTTTCCTGTTTCCGCCAAATCACCTTTAAGAGTTGTTGGCTGTCCAACATCGGGCATTACTCCAGCCAGCGCACTCTTTAACCCTTCTCGCACATGGCTCTCTTCAGGGTTTCCATGCAGATGGGTAATTCGCTTGCCATTTACCCGCAACGCATGTGCCGCAAGATTGGAACCGCACATTGAGTTGAGGAGTAAGCGATCTCCCACTTCTCCAAATTCACGAACTGACCAAAGCAGGACTTCACCTTTTACCTTTGAAAGCAGTGAAATCGCAGCTGATGCATCAGCAAAGGATGCATTAAAAAGAATATAAAGTTTTTCATCATGATTTAGATTCGCCTCAGCGCTTGCGGTGTCCTCGGGGGTCATCACTAAATTCGCAGGTCCGTTGATTGTGGCGCCTAACTCGGTTAGCAATGCACGTGCCTGTCCATAAAACTTTTCCGCAGCGGCCACATCAAAGGTGGGGCGTGCTAAAGCGATTAGTGTGCAGCTACTCATTAATTCCACCCCGCAGGCAGTACCTCAGTCATAAGAACTGGCCGACCTTCGGCGATGCTCTTTTGTGCGGCCAAACCAGTGGCAACACTGCGTAATCCATCCTCTAACGTGACCTCTGGGGTTCCGCCATTCTTAATCGCCTTAAAGAACTTCACATGTTCGAGATATGAAGCTCCGTAATGAAATCCGTTGTATTTAATTGATTCATCCCAAACTTTTCGCACTTCAACCTTTGGTTTTGAGGCATCGTAAGTCCAATTTTTGAAATTACCGACTGCGCTTCGCTTTCCATGGCGCATCTCAAGTGAGGGCAAGAAGGATTCGATCTTCCCTTCATTTCCAGTTACAGAGATATGCTCTTTATCTATTGTGTTTTCCGCAAACATACAAAGATCCAGCATGGCTCGTTTTCCGCTGGGATACTCAACAATTACAAATGCACTATCCAACATATCTGCTGGCTTTCCATCATAAACCTCATCTAGGAAATTAACTCTTTGACCACCTGATGCAAAAACTTTTACCGGTCTTTCTTGGGAAATATGATCCATCAAATTGAAATAGTGACAGCATTTCTCAACTAAGGTGCCACCAGTTTTTGAAGTAAAACGATTCCAGTTTCCTACCTTGGGATAAAAAGGTTCACGATGTTCGCGTATGGCTACTTGCTGAACCTCACCCACTCCACCTTGGTGCACGATGGTTATTAACTCTGCAACTGGTGGCATGTATCGATACTCCAAGCCCATCCATACCAATCCACTGCGATTTTTGGACCACTCAATGACTTTCATGCAATCTTTAATTGTGGTGCAGAGAGGTTTTTCAATAAATACATGAAGAGATGTTGCAAGTGCATCTTTCAGAATATCTACATGTGTGAAATTTGGGGTTGCGATAATGACCGCATCTACCAATCCGGAGTTAAGTAGCTCTTTGTGATCGGTAAATACTTTGACTTCATTTCCAATTTGGTTTTGTGCAAGGGCGCGAGAACCTTCATCTGGATCGCTAATTGCTGTAACAGTGGCGCCTTCGATGAATCTCAAATTCTCCGCGTGCTCACGGCCCATGGCTCCAACGCCGATGATTCCGTAGCGCACCATCTATGAGACTCCCTTGTCTTTATGGGTAAGTGGTCTGACCACTCACAACTTGGGAGAGTCTTATGCGTGCATGACCGACGGTCAATGGTTTTATGCGGCTTTTTTTATAACGTTTGGATTACCGAACCGCGATGGCTGGCCTATTTCGACCCTGAATTTCCAGGGTGGGCCATGCCGGGTCAAGGCTCAAGAGCTCTATCCCTGATGAGCCGGTCAAGATGGTGTCCTCCACCTTTAGCCCCTGCGCTGATGGGTTCCAAGCAATGGCCTGATTCAATCCGATTAGTTGATCGGTTTTTTCATGGGCGGGGAAATCACGAGGCATGTAACCAGTTGGTCCACCTTGATGATGTTTGGTCCATTCATCGCGGGCAAAGCCTTGTGTCAAATATTCAACCGATCCCGCTTTAAAGGCTTCCGCCAAAGTCGCACCCACCTTGGTGCTATTTAGAAATGCTGCTTCTACATTGAGTAGGCGCAAATAAGTTTCATTGATTTCATTTGGAATCTCACCAAAGTGAACCAATCTTGTAACACTTGCAATCAATCCCTTGCGGCGCGCGCAAATTACTCCCATGCCAAACTTTCCAAAGTTATTGGTAGTCGGAAGTGGATGCCTAAATTCCTTTATGCGATTTTCGCCCGCAACCAATAAAACAACCGGCTCCAGATTTCGCTCCCACAAATCCTCAGCGATTTCACCCGCAACCTCTACTTCAGACATCTCAGGATCAATATCCATCATCGCTTCACCAAGAGCTTCGGCCGCATCCTTGCTGATGTCACGAAGACGATTTGCTTCATAATCATTTAGATTGCGGCGCAAAGTTTCGATTTCACTCAATATATTTACCCGATCAGAATCCGGTCCATCACTTCCAATACGTGAACCTTTTGGAAGTTGTGCCTCGCGACCTTCAAACCAATTAATAACAATTAACTCTTCATCACCAGTTAGCTCTTCAGCTTCTAACCTGGGAGCTTCGATTTTATTAGTGACAACAACAATTCGATCACGATAAACCACAACATCCATGCAGGAGAGTTCGAGAGTGGTTGGGATGTGGGCACGACCACCGATTATCCATGCGACATTGGCGCCTTTTTTAAGAACTACTGCATCAAGGTTTTTTGCCGCCAAAAGCTCATTAATTCGCGCTCTTTTTTCCCGTTGCTCTAAGACTCGACTCATAGGGATAACCTATGAAAGAAGTGTGGAAACTTCGATACCAAAACGAGCTAAATTAGCTTTTCCGCCATCTACCTCGGTTAAAACAAAGGGCTTTCCATCTGGGGCGATGCAGTAGGTGTTCTCAAAATGTGAACCGTGGGATCCATCAGTCGTGACAACGGTCCAGTTGTCATCCAAAATCTTGGTTTTGTGAGTTCCCATTGTGATCATCGGCTCGATGGCAAAAACCATTCCCGCCTCAATGGTTGGGCCATTGCCGGGCTTTCCATAATTGAGAATGTGTGGCTCCATATGCATCGCGGTACCGATGCCATGTCCACCGTATTCACGCAAAATTCCATAATTGCCTTGAGCGTTTGTGTATTTTTCAATTGCATGACCAATATCAGAAAGTTTTGCACCAGCGGCTCCCGCTGCAATTCCTACCCACATCGACTCTTCACAGACATCTAACATCTTTTGGCGGGCATCATCTTTTGGATCAACGATTACTGAAAATGCAGCATCGCCATGCCAGCCATCAATTACCGCGCCACAATCGACCGAAACAATATCGCCTGGCATGATCATGCGATCACCTGGAATGCCATGTACAACTTCATCATTAACGGAAACACAAATCGTTGCTGGGTATCCGTGATAACCCTTGAAGTTTGAGGTGCCGCCACCACGTTTGATATTTGCTTCTGCAATTGCATCAAGTGCGCTAGTGGTAATTCCTGCTTTTATATTTTGTTTTACTAGTTCTAATGTGCTGCGGACCAAGAGTCCTGCTTGGCGCATTGTCTTGAGTTGATCCAAGGTCTTGATCTGGATCGCCATGATTTAGCTCAGTTTCTGCGAAAGAGCGCGTATAGCGCTGGCGGTAATTTCCGAAACCTCACCGACTGCAGGGATAGTGATCAGCAACCCCTCCGAGCGGTAAAAAGCAATAATTGGCGCGGTTTGTTCAGCGTAAACCTCTAGTCGGCGAGCGATTACATCCTCTTTGTCATCATCACGCTGATAAAGCTCGCCACCGCAACCATCACATTTATCTAGTGCTCCTGGAAAAACCTTTCCGCAACCACGACAGGTGCGGCGTGAGGAAAGTCTTTTGATAATTTCTGAATTTTCAATAGCGAGTTCAAGAGCGGCATCAATTGGAGTTTTTTTCTCTGCCAACACAGCGCGTAAAACCTCAGCTTGTGCAACATTGCGAGGAAAACCATCTAGCAAAAATCCATTTGCAGTATCTGCATGGGTTAGGCGATCTTTTACCATCGCGTTGGTGACTGAATCTGGCACCAACTCACCTTTATCCATGTATCCCTTGGCTTGAAGACCGAGCGGTGTTCCCTCTTTTAAATTGGCACGGAAAATGTCACCGGTAGAAATGTGTGGAATGGAGTAGTGCTGGGCTAGGTGTACCGCTTGAGTTCCTTTACCTGCACCTGGTGGTCCAACCAGGATTAAACGCATTAGCGCAAGAACCCCTCGTAGGAACGCTGTTGTAGTTGGCTCTCAATTTGCTTAGCAGTATCAAGACCAACACCAACCACGATAAGAATCGCGGTTCCGCCAAATGGGAAGTTCTGTGATGCGCCGAATAGAACTAGCGCGATGATTGGAATAATCGCAACCAAAGCAAGGTACAAAGATCCCGGAGCGGTGATTCGGTTTAGGACATATTGCAGGTAATCGCTGGTTGGTTTGCCGGCGCGGATACCTGGAATAAAGCCACCGTATTTACGCATATTTTCAGCGGTTTCTTCTGGGTTGAAGGTAATTGCAACATAGAAGTAAGCGAAGAAAATAATTAACAGCGCATAAGCTGCAATGTAGATCGGGTGATCACCCTGTACAAAGTTGGTTGAAATCCAAACCGCCCAAGGTGCTTGGGAGTTGGTGAAGTTAGCAACTAATGATGGGATGTAAAGCAAAGATGAGGCGAAAATTACTGGGATAACACCAGATTGATTTACCTTGATTGGGATGTAAGTGGTGGTGCCACCGTATTGGCGACGACCTACTTGACGCTTGGCGTACTGCACCGGAATACGGCGCTGTGATTGCTCAACAAATACAACCGCTGCCACAATCAAAATACCAACCGCCATGATGAATAGGAAGGTTGGCCAACCACGTGAAAGCTTGATGGACCAAAGCTGTCCAGGGAAGCTTGCTGCAATTGAGGTAAAGATCAAGATTGACATACCGTTTCCGACACCGCGATCAGTAATCAACTCACCAAGCCACATGATTACCGATGTTCCAGCGGTCATCACGAAAATCATGGTGACGATGCGCTGCCATGAGGTATCAGGGATGATCGCTTCAGTACATCCATTAATCAAACGACCTGGAGTACGAGCAACTGCAATCAAACCGGTGGTCTGCAGCACCGCTAAACCAATTGTTAGATAACGGGTGTATTGAGTTAGCTTCGCGGTTCCGGATTGACCCTCTTGCTTCAAAGCTTCAAAACGTGGAATTACCACGGTAAGAAGTTGAACAATGATCGATGCGGTGATGTAAGGCATGATGCCAAGTGCGAAAACTGAAAGCTGTAGCAAGGCGCCACCGCTAAATAGATTGATTAATCCAAACAAACCACCAGTATCAACATTGGCCAAGCAACGCTGAACTGCGGAGTATGAAACTCCAGGGGTTGGGATAACTGATCCGAAGCGGAAGATCGCCATGATTGAAAGGGTGAAGAAAATCTTGCGACGTAGATCAGGCGTCTTAAACGCCTTACCAAAAACTGATAGCAACACTTTCTTCTCCTATTTCAATCGCAGAAAAACTCTTAAAGCGCCTTAATGCTTCCCCCTGCTGCAGAGATTTTCTCTGAGGCAGATGCTGAGAAGCTATGAACGGTGACATTTACCTTAACGGAGATATCACCATTTCCTAGGACTTTAACTGGATGTCCCTTACGGGCTGCGCCAACTTTATATAAATCCTCAACTGATACATCGCCACCCTTAGGGAATAGCGCGTTAATTGTTGAGACATTGACCGCCTGATAAGTAATGGTCTCTGGGTTTTTGAAACCACGAAGTTTTGGCAGACGCTGTACCAGCGGCATTGCGCCACCTTCAAAACCAGCACGAACCACGTTACGAGCACGGGTTCCCTTGCCACCACGACCAGAGGTTTTACCCTTTGAACCTTCACCGCGACCCTTACGAGTCTTTTCCTTCTTAGCGCCTGGCGCTGGACGGAGATGATGAGCTTTTAACACCATAGTTATTCAACCTCCTCAACTTTGATGAGATGGCGAACGTTGTAGACCATGCCGCGAATCTCCGGACGATCTTCCTTCACCACAACATCACCAATGCGCTTCAAACCAAGTGAGCGAAGAGTTTCGCGTTGATCTGGTGCATTACCGACTTTGGAACGAACCTGTGTGACTTTTAATCTTGGCATTACGCACCTGCCGATGTTGTCATCGCGCGCACAACAGCTGCTGGAGCAACGCGCTCTAGTGGAAGTCCACGACGAGCTGCGATAGCTGCTGGATCTTCCAACATCTTTAGCGCTGCTGCGGTTGCGTGAACCATGTTGATTGGGTTGTTTGAACCAAGTGACTTGGTCAAAACATCGGTAATTCCTGCGCACTCAAGAACTGCACGAACTGGACCACCAGCGATAACACCGGTACCAGGAGCAGCTGGGCGAAGTAGAACTACGCCGGCTGCATCTTCACCTTGAACAGGGTGAGGAATTGTGCCTTGAATACGTGGAACCTTGAAAAATGATTTCTTGGCTTCTTCGACAGCCTTAGCGATTGCTTGTGGAACCTCTTTTGCTTTTCCATAACCAACGCCGACCATTCCATTTCCATCACCAAGCACAACAAGTGCGGTGAAGGAGAAACGGCGACCACCGGATACAACCTTTGCTACGCGGTTGATGAATACAACGCGCTCAATGTAAGGAGACTTCTCAGCTGTGCGCTCCTCACGTGGACCACGCTTATCGCGGCCACGCTTTGGCTTTTCAGCTTCTGGTGCTGTGTTTTCTACATTTGCCATTTAGAAGACCAATCCATTCTCGCGAGCACCTTCAGCAAGTGCAGCTACGCGTCCGGTGTAGCGATTACCACCACGGTCAAACACAACCGTAGTAACTCCTTTTGCTTTTGCACGATCAGCAACAAGTTGGCCAACGGTGCGAGCCTTCTTAGTTTTATCAGCTGATGTTGCACGCAAATCTTTTTCCATTGTTGAAGCAGATGCCAAGGTGTGACCTTTGGAGTCATCAACAATCTGAGCAACAAGGTGACGTGCAGAGCGGGTCACAACTAGGCGTGGACGCTCTGGTGTTCCGGCAAGACGCTTGCGTACACGGAAGTGACGACGAGCGCGGGCAACGCGAGTGGAGCCCTTAACAATCTTCTTAGTGATTCTCATGCCTTCTTACCTGTCTTTCCAGCCTTGCGACGAATACGCGCACCCTTCAAATGCAAGCCCTTACCCTTGTAAGGATCTGCTTTACGAAGCTTTTGAATTTTCGCGACAACTTCGCCGACGAGTTGCTTATCTACACCTGAAACAACTAGCTCTGTTGGGGATACAACCTGGAAAGTAATTCCAGCTGGAGCAGAGAATGGAACTGGATGTGAGTAGCCAAGAGCAAACTCAAGATCCTTACCCTTTTCTGCAACTTTGTAACCAACACCGACAATTGAAATTGTCTTTGAGTAACCAGTTGTGACTCCGGTAATCATGTTTGATACCAAGGTGCGTGACAAACCATGTAGTGATTTCGCAGCGCGCTCATCATTTGCACGAGCAAGAACCAATGAATTCTCTTCCTTCTTTGGTGTAATCAAATCTGGCAATACATGTGACAAGGTGCCCTTAGGTCCCTTAACAGAGATGTTTTGTCCAGCGATGTTTAGTTCAACACCTGATGGAATCGCAATCGGCATTTTTCCAATACGTGACATAGAGATCACCATACGTAGGCGAGAACTTCTCCGCCTACGCCCTGCTTGTTGGCTTGCTTATCAGTAAGCAAACCTTGTGAAGTTGAGATGATTGCTACGCCAAGTCCACCAAGAACCTTTGGTAGACCAGTTGACTTCGCATAAACGCGAAGACCTGGCTTGGAAACACGACGTAGGCCAGCGATTGAACGCTCGCGATTTGCGCCGTACTTCAAATCAATAGTTAGTGTTTTTCCAAAACCCTCTGGGTTATCAGTAACTTTGTAGCTACCGATGTAACCCTCTTTTTGCAGGATTTCAGCAATACGAACCTTTACCGATGATGATGGCATTGCAACCACATCATGGTAAGCCGTATTGGCGTTACGCAGACGTGCAAGCATGTCCGCGATCGGGTCTGTCATTGTCATTGTTGGCTCATCGCCTTTCTTCAGGTGGTATCTCTTGCGAGACCTGCCAGATAGTTGTTACCAGGAAGCTTTCGTAATACCGGGAAGTTCTCCGCGGTGTGCCATCTCTCTGAAGCAAACACGGCAGATGCCGAACTTCTGATAGACGGAGTGAGGACGTCCACAACGTTGGCAACGTGTGTAACCGCGCACCTTGAACTTTGGCTTGCGGCTCGCCTTAACCTTTAGTGATGTCTTTGCCATTTTGTGTCTCTCCCCTTAATCCTTGAATGGAAAACCGAGTGCTTTAAGAAGCGCGCGGCCTTCTTGATCATTCTTGGCTGAAGTTACGATGGTGATATCCATTCCACGAACGCGATCTACCTTGTCCTGTTCGATTTCTGCGAACACAACCTGCTCGGTCAAACCGAAGGTGTAATTTCCGCTGCCATCAAACTGCTTAGGTGATAGACCACGGAAGTCGCGGATACGAGGAAGAGAAACTGAAAGCAAACGATCCATGAACTCCCACATACGATCGCCACGAAGAGTGACATGGGCACCGATTGGCTGACCCTCACGTAATTTGAAGTTAGCGATTGATTTCTTTGCCTTTGTGACAAGTGGCTTTTGTCCAGTGATAGTTGTGAGATCACGGATAGCGCCTTCAATCAACTTAGAATCTTTTGCAGCTTCGCCAACACCCATATTCACAACAATCTTGGAGAGTGTTGGAATCTGCATCTTGTTTGCGAAGTTGAACTCCTTTTGTAGGTGTGCAGCAACCTCGTTCTTGTAACGCTCTTTCAAGCGTGGAGATGTAACTGTTGACATTAGATGTCTCCTCCTGTGCGGCGGGAAATACGCACATTCTTACCTTCGTCATTCTTACGAACGGCGATACGAGTTGCTTTGCTGTCATCATCAAGCAACATCACATTGGAGTAAGCGATTGGGGCTTCCATAGTAAGAATGCCGCCAACCTTTGCTCCACGTTGTGAAGTTTCTTCACGGGTGTGCTTCTTGACGCGATTTACACCTTCAACGGTTACTCGAGCGGTCTTTGTATCAACCGCAATAACCTTTCCGGTTAGGCCTTTGTCTTTGCCAGCAATGACAAGAACGGTGTCACCTTTCTTGATTCTCATTACAGCACCTCCGGAGCAAGTGAAATGATCTTCATGAAACGCTTGTCACGAAGTTCGCGTGCAACTGGTCCGAAAATACGGGTGCCGCGTGGTTCGTTGTCATCTTTGATAATGACAGCTGCGTTTTCATCAAAACGAATATATGAACCATCATTGCGACGGTTTTCTTTAACGGTACGAACGATGACAGCTTTAACAACATCACCCTTCTTTACCTGTCCGCCAGGAATTGCATCCTTAACAGAGCAAACAATGATGTCGCCAATTGATGCGTAGCGACGTTGTGTGCCACCAAGAACACGGATACATAGAAGCTCACGAGCTCCGGTGTTATCCGCGACGCGTAGACGTGATTCTGCTTGAATCATGGTTACTTAGCCTTCTCGATAATCTCCACTACACGCCAACGCTTGGTTGCAGATAGTGGACGGGTTTCCATAATTCGCACGCGATCGCCAACACCTGCGGTGTTGTTTTCGTCATGCGCCTTGAACTTCTTGTTCTTGGTAATAACCTTTGAATAAAGACCATGAGCAGCGCGGTCTTCGACCTTAACTACTACTGTCTTATCCATCTTGTCGCTTACAACGATTCCTTCGCGAACTTTGCGGAAATTGCGGTCCTCGCTCACGCGGCACCTCCGATTCCTAGTTCACGTTCACGAATCACTGTGTAGATTCGTGCAATCTCTTTGCGGACAGCGGTGAGACGACCATGGCTCTCTAGTTGGCCTGTCGCAGCTTGGAAACGTAGGTTGAATAACTCTTCCTTTGCATCCTTTAGCTTTGCTTGAAGATCCTCAGTGCTCATTGCACGTAGCTCTTCGGCGGAAATTAGTTTGGCCATTGTTATGCCTCCTCACGAAGTACAACGCGGGACTTAACTGGAAGCTTGTGAGCAGCACGTGAAAGCGCTTGCTTTGCAACATCTAGAGTCACGCCGGAGATTTCAAACATCACGCGGCCTGGCTTTACGTTTGCAATCCAGAACTCAGGTGAACCCTTACCGGAACCCATACGAGTTTCAGCAGGCTTCTTTGTAAGTGGGCGATCTGGATAAATGTTGATCCAAACCTTTCCACCACGCTTGATGTGACGGGTCATTGCGATACGTGCTGCTTCAATCTGACGGTTGGTTACATAACCACCCTCAGTTGCTTGCAAACCGAAATCGCCGAATGCAACAGCGGTGCCCCCTTTGGATTTACCAAAGCGATCTGGACGGTGCTGCTTGCGGTGCTTAACGCGACGTGGAATCAACATTATGCCTCGCCTCCTTCACTCTTTACTTCGTTAACAACCTCAGCTGCTGCTGGAGCTTCTGTGGTTGTAGAAACATTTGTAGTAGTCACTTCACCACGTGGTGCGCGAGGTGCACGGCGTTGTGCCGGCTTACCAGCTTTTGCTTGAGCAAGTGCTGCTGCTTCGCGCTCTGCACGTGACTCAATAACTTCGCCCTTGTAGATCCAAACCTTTACACCTAGGCGACCAAATGTTGTGTGTGCTTCATGGAAGCCGTAATCAATATTGGCACGCAATGTGTGTAGTGGAACGCGACCTTCGCGATAGAACTCAGAGCGAGACATTTCAGCGCCACCTAGACGACCACCGCATTGAATACGTACACCTTGCGCACCAGCTTTGAAAGCGGTTTGCATTGCTTTACGCATTGCACGACGGAAAGAAACACGGGCTGCAAGTTGTTCTGCAACACCTTGTGCAACTAGTTGGGCATCAATCTCTGGATTCTTTACTTCAAGAATATTTAGCTGAACCTGCTTGCCGGTTAGCTTCTCAAGATCTAGACGTAGACGATCTGCTTCGGTGCCACGACGTCCAATAACAATTCCAGGACGAGCGGTGTGTAGATCGATACGAACACGCTCGCGGGTGCGCTCAATTTCAATACGAGCAACGCCTGCACGCTCCATGTTCTTTTCCATCATGCGACGGATCATCACATCTTCTTTTACATAATCTTTGTACAACTTGTCGGCATACCAACGAGATTTGTACTCAGTTGTAATTCCAAGGCGGAAGCCATGTGGATTTATTTTTTGACCCATTTACTTGGCCTCCCCTTCAGTTGCTGCAGCTTCAACATTTTTGGCAGCAGCTTTGCGCGCCTCTGCCTTTGAAGGTCTGCGGTAGTTGCGATCATCAGAAAGAACTACGGAAATCTGTGAAGAACGCTTCAAGATTTGATATCCGCGGCCCTGTGCACGTGGGCGGTAACGCTTCATGGTTACGCCTTCATCAACTAGGGCTTCAGTAACCCAAAGCTCTGATGCATCACGGATCGCTGGATTCTTTTGCTTTGCATTAGCAACCGCAGAGTTAAGTAGTGAGAAAAGATCCTCAGATACTGCAACCTGTGGTGAGAACTTTGCGATGCGTAGCGCCTCATCAGCACGTTGTCCGCGAATCATGTTTACAACGCGGCGTGCTTTCTGTGGGGTTACACGGATAGAACGAAGAGAAGCTGTTGCTACAACGGTAGCTGTTGAATTAGCCACGCTTCACCCCCTTGTCATCTCCCTTAACGTGTCCTTTAAATGTGCGGGTTGGTGCAAACTCTCCGAGCTTGTGACCAATCATTGCTTCGGTTACGTAAACCGGAACATGCTTGCGACCATCATGAACAGCGATGGTGTGGCCGATCATTGAAGGTGTAATCATTGAACGTCGTGACCAAGTCTTAATAACATTCTTAGTGTTCTTGGCATTCTGTTCATCAACCTTCTTTTCGAGGTGATGATCCACGAATGGACCCTTCTTCAAACTACGTGGCATTTGGTTTCAGGGCTCCTTATCGGCTCTTGTTAGCTGGTCGGCGACGGACAATTAATTGGTCACTCGCTTTTTTCTTACGAGTGCGAACCTCTGGCTTACCCCAAGGTGAAACTGGATGACGTCCACCTGAAGTCTTACCTTCACCACCACCATGTGGGTGATCAACTGGGTTCATAACAACACCACGAACGGTTGGGCGACGGCCTTTCCAGCGCATACGTCCAGCTTTTCCATGGTTAATGTTTGATTGCTCTGCATTGCCAACAGTTCCGATGGTGGCGCGGCAACGAACATCTACATTGCGGATTTCGCCTGATGGCATACGAAGTTGTGCGTATGGACCATCCTTTGCAACCAACTGAACACCTGCACCTGCAGAACGTGCGATACGAGCACCGCCACCTGGACGGGTTTCGATTGCATGAATCATGGTTCCGACTGGGATGTTGCGAAGCGGCAGGTTGTTACCTGGCTTGATATCCGCGGTTGGTCCATTTTCAATCTTGGTACCTTGTTCGACACCGACTGGAGCGATGATGTAACGCTTCTCTCCATCTGCAAAATGCACTAGAGCAATGCGTGCAGTGCGGTTTGGGTCGTACTCAATGTGCGCAACAACAGCTGGAATTCCATCTTTATCGTTGCGTAGAAAATCAATTACGCGATATGCGCGCTTGTGTCCGCCACCTTGGTGACGTGTTGTGATCTTTCCGGATGCGTTGCGACCGCCCTTTGAATTAACTGGACGAACGAGTGACTTCTCTGGAGTCGATCGGGTGATTTCAGCGAAGTCAGAAACGCTTTGGCCACGAGAGCTTGGCGTTACTGGCTTTAACTTACGAAGTGCCATTGTTATCCCTTATCCCTTTTCTAGGTCCAATTTCCTATTACTAGGAAACCGGTCCTCCAAAGATGTCGATGCGGTCACCAGCTGCGATTTGCACAATCGCGCGCTTGGTGTCGCTGCGCTTTCCAAGACCGTAACGGGTGAGCTTGCTCTTTCCTTCACGGTTCATGGTGTTTACCTTGAGAACTCGCACCTTGAAAATCTTTTCAACGGCGATCTTGATCTCGGTCTTGTTTGCATCTGGTGCAACAATGAATGTGTACTTGTTTTGATCGAGCAAGCCGTATGACTTTTCAGATACGACTGGAGCGATCAAGACATCACGATGTTCTCTCATGCTGACACCTCTGCTAACTCAGATTCACGAGCGGATGCTGTTGCTGACTTTCCTTTTGCAGGTCCGGCAACAAACTCTGTGATTGCCTTCTTTGAGAAGACAACATCATCAGAAACAACTACGTCATAGGCGTTTAGTTGATCCTGACGGATTAGGTGTAGATCAGCCTCGTTGCGAAGTGAACGCCATGAAGCCTCTTCACCATGAGCCAAAACCACAAGAACACGACGACGATCAGAGAACTGACGGACCGCAGAGATTGCAGCCTTGGTGTTTACGGTTTCGACAATTTCAGATACAACGTGAATACGTTGGTTGCGAGCGCGATCAGAGAGAACTCCACGAAGAGCTGCCTTAATCATTTTCTTTGGTGTGCGCTCGTCATACTTGCGTGGAACTGGTCCTTGAGCAACACCACCATGGCGCTGATTTGGTGAACGGGTTGAACCCTGACGAGCACGACCGGTTCCTTTTTGCTTGAAAGGCTTCTTTCCACCACCGCTTACTTCACCACGGTTCTTAGCTTTGTGAGTACCGGCGCGAGCAGCGTTTAGTTGTGCGGTGACAACCTGATGAATTAAAGGAACATTGACTTGAACATCAAAGATCTCAGCTGGGAGATCAAAGGTTCCGGCCTTTGCACCTTTTGCATCTTTAACTTCTACGGTTAGAGCCACGGTTATGCACCTGCCTTACTGATTGTTTCGCTAACAGCTTTTTTAGAAGCTGAGTGAATAAAAACCTGTGCACCGTTGCGGCCAGGGATTGCACCCTTAACCAAGATCAATGACTTCTCTGCATCAACGGAGTGAACAGTTAGATTTTGAACAGTTACAGTCTCAACACCCATACGACCCATCATGCGCTTTCCTTTGAAAACGCGACCAGGTGTGGTGCGGTTACCGATCGAACCTGAGGTGCGGTGCTTTCTCTCAACACCGTGACCATCACCAAAACCACGGAAGTTGTGACGCTTCATAACACCAGCAGAACCCTTACCGAGTGAGGTGCCTTGTGCATCAACAATCTCTCCTGCAGCGAAAATATCTGCCTTAACTTCTTGACCTACTGAGTAAGAAGAGGCATTTGAGGTGCGAAGTTCGCCAACATATTTACGTGGTGTAACACCAGCCTTTGCGAAATGTCCCGCCTCTGGCTTAGAAACTTTGCGTGGATCAACAGCACCAAATGCCATTTGAACCGCTTCGTAACCATCTTTTTCAAGGGTACGAACCTGAGTAACAACACATGGGCCAGCTTCAATAACAGTTACTGGAATAGCCTTGTTGTTTTCATCGAAGACCTGAGTCATACCGAGCTTTACGCCAAGGATTCCCTTGATGGCGCTGCCCTTTGATTGAGTAGTTGTCATGTCAGATCCCCTTAGAGCTTGATCTCGATATCGACGCCAGCAGGAAGATCAAGACGCATCAAGGAATCAACAGTCTTTGGTGTTGGGTCGATGATGTCGATTAGGCGCTTGTGTGTGCGCATCTCGAAATGTTCGCGGCTGTCTTTGTATTTGTGAGGAGAACGAATCACGCAGTAGGTGTTCTTCTCTGTGGGCAGCGGAACTGGGCCCGCGACCGTTGCACCTGTGCGCTCAACAGTTTCAACGATTTTCTTCGCTGAAGTGTCGATCACCTCATGGTCATAGGCCTTGAGCCTGATGCGGATCTTTTGTCCCGCCATGTTCGTTTCCTCTTTCTTCTTATTTACTACTTCTAAAACTTTTTATTTTTTATAACTGGGGCAAATTTCTTTGCCCCAGTTATCTACTTTTTTTACTACTTGATGATCTTGGTAACGCGACCTGCGCCGACGGTACGTCCACCTTCGCGGATAGCGAAGCGAAGACCATCTTCCATAGCAACTGGCTGAATTAGAGTTACAGTCATTGCTGTGTTATCGCCAGGCATAACCATTTCGGTGCCTGATGGAAGTGTTACAACACCGGTTACGTCAGTTGTACGGAAGTAGAACTGAGGACGGTAGTTGTTGAAGAATGGTGTGTGACGTCCACCCTCATCCTTTGAAAGGATGTAGGAAGATGCTTCGAAGTCTGTGTGAGGTGTAACGGAACCAGGCTTGCAAACAACCTGACCACGCTCAACATCTTCACGCTTTAGACCACGGAGAAGTAGACCGACGTTCTCGCCTGCCTGACCTTCATCAAGAAGCTTGCGGAACATTTCTACACCGGTGATAACTGTCTTCTGTGAATCTGGACGGATACCAACGATTTCAACTTCTTCGTTTACCTTGACGATACCGCGCTCGATACGACCAGTTACAACGGTACCGCGACCGGTGATGGTGAATACATCTTCAACTGGCATCAAGAATGGCTTATCAACTTCACGTGCTGGCTGTGGAATGAACTCATCAACTGCGTTCATTAGATCCATGATCTTGTCAGCCCATGCTGCATCGCCCTCAAGAGCCTTAAGCGCTGAGATGCGAACGATTGGTGTGTCCTTACCTGGGAACTCGTACTTGGTTAGAAGATCGCGAACCTCTTCTTCAACTAGAGCAAGAATGTCTTCATCATCAACCATGTCAGACTTGTTTAGAGCTACAACGATTGAAGGAACGCCAACCTGACGAGCAAGTAGAACGTGCTCTTTTGTCTGTGGCATTGGGCCGTCAGTTGCAGCTACAACGAGGATCGCGCCATCCATCTGGGCAGCGCCGGTGATCATGTTCTTGATGTAGTCAGCGTGACCTGGGCAGTCAACGTGTGCGTAGTGACGCTTCTCTGTCTGGTACTCGATGTGTGCGATCGAAATGGTGATACCACGTTGACGCTCTTCTGGCGCCTTATCGATCTGATCGAATGGTGTGAATGGGTTTACATCTGGATACTTGTCGTGAAGCACCTTGGAAATCGCAGCAGTAAGAGTGGTCTTACCGTGGTCGATGTGACCAATGGTGCCAATGTTTGCGTGCGGCTTTGTCCGCTCGAACTTTGCCTTTGCCACTGTGGGTTCTCCTTCTTAGTTTCTATTACCTGATTTGTTTTTTTACTTGATTTGATGGGTTGAACTACTCGCCGCGAATCTTCGCGATGATTTCTTTCGAAACCGCTGCAGGAACCTCTGCATAGGAATCGAATTGCATGCTGTAACTCGCACGACCCTGTGTTCTGCTTCGAAGATCTCCGACATAGCCGAACATCTCTGAAAGTGGAACAAGTGCCTTAACGACGCGAGCACCGGCTCGCTCATCCATGGCCTGAATTTGGCCACGACGGCTGTTGAGATCGCCGATGACGTCGCCCATGAAATCTTCAGGGGTGGTGACTTCAACGGACATCATTGGCTCGAGGAGTGCAGGACCAGCAAGTTTTGCTGCTTCCTTGAACGCCGCGATTCCAGCAATCTTGAAGGCCAACTCCGATGAGTCAACATCGTGGTATGCACCATCAAGAAGAGTTACACGAACATCTGTGAGTGGATAACCAGCAAGTGGTCCGCTCTGCATTGCCTCTTGGCAACCATCATCAACTGATGGGATGTATTCCTTAGGAACACGACCGCCCGTAATTTTGTTTACGAACTCGTATCCGCTTTCAACTGCACCAACAGGAAGTGGCTCTAGTGCGATCTGGATCTTTGCGAACTGTCCAGAACCACCGGTCTGCTTCTTGTGGGTGTAGTCATAACGATCAACTGGCTTGCGAAGTGTTTCGCGATAAGCAACCTGAGGTTTACCAACATTTGCTTCAACTTTGAATTCGCGCTTCATGCGATCGACAAGAATTTCTAGGTGAAGCTCACCCATACCGCCAATAATTGTTTGTGCGGTTTCTTCATCGGTACGAACATGGAAGGTTGGATCCTCTTCAGCAAGACGTTGAATCGCAACACCTAGTTTTTCCTGGTCGCCCTTGGTCTTTGGCTCAATAGCAACATGGATAACTGGATCTGGGAACTCCATTGATTCAAGAATTACTGGCTTATCTGGATCGCAAAGAGTGTCACCAGTGGTGGTGTCCTTTAGACCCATTACCGCGATGATGTCACCGGCAGAAGCCTGTGGGATTTCTTCACGCTTGTTAGCGTGCATGCGATAGATCTTGCCGATACGTTCCTTACGATCCTTTGTGGAGTTAAGGATTCCGGTACCTGCTTCTAGAACACCGGAGTAAATACGTACGAATGTCAGCTTTCCAAGGTGTGGATCGCTCATGATTTTGAAAGCAAGTGCTGAGAATGGCTCAGCGGCATCTGGCTTGCGAGAAATCTCAACTGTCTTGTCGCCCATCTTTGAACCGATGATTGCATCGATATCAAGTGGTGATGGAAGGTAGCGAGTAACCGCATCAAGCATCGGCTGTACACCCTTGTTCTTGAAAGCTGAACCAGTTAAAACTGGGGTCAACTTGTAAGAAAGAGTTGCACGACGGATACCTGCGATGATCTCATCTTCAGAGAGATCTTCACCTGCAAGATACTTCTCCATGATTGCATCATCATTTTCTGCCAAAGTTTCAAGCAAAGCGTGACGAGCTGCATCACACTTGTCTTTCATATCAGCTGGGATTTCTTCAACTTTGTAATCTTCACCCTTTTGGGTTTCGCCACGCCAGGTCAAAGCCTTCATGGAGATTAGATCTACAACGCCGATGAAATCAGCCTCTGCTCCGATTGGAACTTGAAGTACAAGTGCGGTTGCACCAAGACGTGAACCAATCATTTCAACGCAGCGATCAAAGCTTGCGCCGGTACGGTCCAACTTATTTACGAAACAGATACGAGGAACGCTGTACTTATCTGCTTGGCGCCAAACTGTTTCAGATTGTGGCTCTACACCTGCAACGCCATCAAAAACTGTTACCGCTCCATCAAGAACGCGAAGTGAGCGCTCTACTTCTACGGTGAAGTCAACGTGGCCAGGGGTATCGATGATGTTGATGGTGTGGTTCTTCCACTCGCAAGTAGTTGCAGCTGAGGTAATGGTGATACCGCGCTCTTGTTCTTGCTCCATCCAGTCCATGGTGGCTGCGCCCTCATGTACTTCACCGATCTTGTAGTTGATACCGGTGTAAAAAAGAATACGTTCAGTGGTGGTTGTTTTACCAGCATCGATGTGAGCCATGATGCCGATATTGCGCACCTTATTTAGGTCAATTGCAGTTGTGGTCGCCATATTTGATTACCACCGATAATGAGCAAAAGCCTTGTTAGCTTCTGCCATCTTGTGAGTATCTTCGCGCTTCTTAACAGCTGCGCCCAAACCGTTTGATGCATCAATCATTTCATTTGCAAGACGTTCTGCCATTGACTTCTCGCGGCGTAGACGTGAGTTGTCTACCAACCAACGAAGACCAAGTGTCATGGAACGTGCTGCTTTAACTTCAACAGGTACTTGATAAGTAGCTCCACCAACACGACGTGAGCGAACTTCAACAGCTGGCTTCACATTGTCGAGTGCGCGCTTCAAAGTAATAACTGGATCAACCTCAGTTTTTGCGCGGCATTTTTCAAGAGCGTTGTAGACAATTGACTCAGCGGTTGAACGCTTGCCATGGGTTAGCACCTTATTAATAAGTGCAGTAACAACAGGAGAGTTATAAACCGGATCAGCAATTACCGGATTTTTGGGAGCGGGACCTTTACGTGGCATTACTTCTTCTCCTTCTTTGCACCGTAGCGTGAACGTGCTTGCTTACGATCCTTCACGCCTTGAGTATCAAGAGATCCACGAACAACTTTGTAACGAACACCTGGAAGATCTTTAACACGACCACCACGGACAAGAACGATGGAGTGCTCTTGTAGGTTGTGACCTTCACCTGGAATGTAAGCGGTAACTTCCATTCCACTTGTTAAACGAACACGTGCAACTTTGCGAAGTGCGGAGTTCGGCTTCTTTGGTGTTGTTGTATAAACGCGTGTGCATACGCCACGACGTTGTGGACTTCCTTTAAGACCCGGTGTTGTTGTCTTGTCAGACTTATCAACACGACCCTTACGGACCAACTGCTGAATTGTTGGCACTACATATCTCCATCTCATTCGTCCGACCCACGCGGTCGGGTGTGTCGCCCCTGTGGACACAAGGGCGCGAGGTTATCTGAAGCCTCACGTGCAGGTCAAAACGGCTAAAGCAGTAAAACACGCCGCTTTTTGGGGAGCAACACGCCGACAAAAAACGGGTTAGCCTTTACTTATGGCTTCCAAAGTAAAGGCTAAGAAGAGCCCTAAATCCACAGCCCCACGCCCCCGCCGCGGTCGCGCCACCACATCTCGGATAAGTTCCAAAAATCAAATAACGATTCCTATTGAGGTTTTGCGAGAGGTGAATTTGAAACCTGGAGATCAAGTTGAGTTCATGATTGATAAAGAGGAGCGCGTAGTGCTTGCACCAATCGCGGAAGCAAAATGGAAAAAGTCACTTCGTGAATTAGCCGGCAGCATGCCTGATCTCGGTGCCGAGTTTGATTACCGAAAGGAGCGGCAGGCATGGGACAAAAAAGCCACGCAGACACCTCTTGGTTAATCGCACTACTTAACCCCAACGATGCGCACCATGCTCGCGCATTAAAGGAGATGGAGGGGTTGAACTCTGCTCCCTCTATAAGTGCATTTGCACTTGCAGAGTTACTCGTGAACTTTGAAATGAATGAAGCTATTGACTCTGACTCGACTCTAGCTACTTTGAAATCAGCCTTAAGTGCGGTAGTTAATTTAGATACTGAGATTGCAGTTAAGTCAGCACAAATCAGATCTAACAGCAAGATAACCCTGGGCGATGCTATTGTGATTGCCACAGCTTTGCAGGAAAAATCAGAGTTATTAACCTTTGATAAAAATATGAGGAGTGTCTATGAACGTGTTAAGTAGACCAAAGCTGCGTGGCATGATTCATTTGATTATGTCTCCACTTGCACTTGTTGCGGGACTAACTCTCGTCACAATTACCTCAGAGCTGCGTGGCCGCATCACTCTCACTATTTTTACTTTGACCGCGGTCTCACTTTTTACCTGTAGCGCTATCTATCACCGCGTTCCTTGGGGACCTTCTGCAAAAGCTATTTGGCGCCGCATTGATCACGCCAATATCCCTTTACTAATCGCTGGTACCTACACCCCTTTTGCTATCTATTTATTGGAGAAAAATCAGGCGGTAGTACTGCTTTCTTTGGTCTGGGGCGGGGCATTATTTTCTGGCATATTCCGGGTCTTTTGGCTCTCTGCTCCCCGCTGGTTGTATGTGCCGATTTATCTGGCGCTTGGTTGGGCGGCTTTGATTTATCTCCCTGATTTCTATCGCAATGGTGGCCTCTTGGTTCTGCTGTTAATTGCATTTGGTGGTGTTCTTTACTCTGCGGGAGCAATTATTTATGCGGTCAAAAAACCCAATATCTCCATTAACTGGTTTGGCTTTCATGAGCTGTTTCACGCCATGACCGCCGCGGCATTCATTTCACACTTTATTGCTGCGGTACTGGTTATAGTTCGCTAACTATGAGCGTACATATCGGAGCCGCTAAAGGCGAAATCGCAGAAAAAGTTCTACTACCTGGAGATCCACTTCGTGCTAAGTGGGTTGCTGAAAATTACTTAGAGAATGTTAAGCAGTACAACTCCGTACGTAACATGTTTGGTTTCACCGGCACTTATAAAGGTGAGCGTATCTCTGTACAAGGCACCGGAATGGGATTGCCATCTGCTTCCATTTATGTCACCGAACTTTTCAATGAATACGATGTTCAAGTTGCAATTCGCATCGGTACCGCTGGTGGTATTCAAGACAAAACCAAAGTTGGCGATCTAGTTCTTGCGATGACCGCATCAACTGATTCAAACATCAACCGTCGCATGACTAATGGTCTTGATTTCGCACCACACGCAGATTTTCATCTGTTGAAAGCAGCCTATGAAGCTTCACAGAAATTTGAAAGAGTGCATGTTGGCGGGGTTTCATCAATGGACTTTTTCTATGACGAGACCGACTCCGCCAAAAAGCTTCAAGCACATGGCGTACTAGCTGTTGAAATGGAAGCTAATCAGATTTACTCAATCGCAGCCCGTAAGGGACGTCGCGCATTGGCCATCATGACTATCTCGGATCATGTTTTCACACATGAAGCGATGGATTCAGCGGCTCGCGAACGCACCCTCAATGACATGGTTGAGGTAGCGCTGCACGCCGCCATTAATGGCTAATTGGTTGAGCCTTAACTAAGGCATTACTAAGCCACCATCAACCGGAACAGTAATTCCGGTGACGTAGCTTGATGCATCACTTGCCAACCAAATTAGTGTTGCTGCTAACTCCTCTGGATCTCCCAACCTTCCAGCCGGAGCAAACATTTTGAGCATCTCCACCATATCTTTTGGCAGTTCATCACTCATCTCTGATGGGAAAAATCCTGGTGCGAGCGCATTAACTCTTATCTTTTTGCGACCGGTCCATTGCGCCGCTAAATCACGGGTTAAACCAATTAATCCCGCCTTGCTTGCTGCATATGCGGCTTGAGGTAATCCTTGCGGCTTTAAACCCAAAATGCTGGAGATATTTACAATCACGCCACCATCTTTATTTGCTTTAGCAAATGCTTGCGCCATCCAATAGGCGCCCATCAAGTTAACATCTAATACATTTCTAAATTGCTCTGGAGTTTCTCTTGTGGCTGGAACTGCGGTGCCAACCCCTGCGTTATTAATCAAAATATCAGCCTTGCCAAATTTTTCTATTGCAAAGGCAATAAGCGCTTCGCACTCCTCTGGCTTTGTGACATCGGTTTTCTTGGCGGCGTATTTACGGCCAGCTGCTTCTACTAATTTTCCAGTTTCGGGAAGTCGCTCTTCACGACGCGCACCAAGGACTACATCAGCACCGGCCTCTGCCAACGCCTTTGCAAATGCAACTCCTAAGCCAGATGAGGCTCCGGTTACTACAGCGACCTTGCCATCTAGGCGAAAGCGGTCAAGAACACTCATCTTCCCTCTCCTTAAATTTCAAGAAATTGCGTACGGTATCCGTATGGAGTTCAGCTTAAGCCCCAAGGCAACCGAATATGCCACCAAACTGCAAGCCTTTTTGGAAAATGAAATTCTGCCCGCTGAAAGCAAGTACCACCAACAAAGAGCTGAGTTTGCTGCCGCTGGAACCCCGCACAAACTACCTGCCATTGTTGAAGAGCTAAAGATTAAGGCGCGAGCACAAGGGCTTTGGAATTTATTTCTGCCTCATCTTGATCATGGTTTAACCGTTACTGATTATGCAACTTTGGCAGAGATCACTGGTTGGTCACCAGAAATTGCTCCTGAAGTAATTAATTGCGCCGCTCCTGATACTGGCAACATGGAGTTGTTAGACATGTTTGGCACCCCAGAACAAAAAAAGCAATGGTTAGAGCCATTGTTAAATGGTGAGATTAGATCTGGTTTTGCTATGACTGAACCCGCTGTTGCATCCAGTGATGCGCGAAATATTCAAACCAGCATTAAAAAAGATGGTGATCACTATGTAATCAATGGTGTTAAGTGGTGGACCACCGGTGCCATGGATGAACGTTGCAAGATTTTGATTGTGATGGGTAAAACCAATCCCGAAGCGGAGGATCACAAACAGCAATCGATGGTTCTAGTGCCGATGGATACACCGGGTGTTAAAGTCATTAGAAATCTAAATGTATTTGGTTATGTTGACCAACATGGTCATGCCGAAATCTCCTTTACCGATGTCCGGGTTCCCGTATCTAATCTAATTGGCGGTGAAGGTGAGGGCTTTGCACTGGCACAAGCTCGACTTGGTCCGGGAAGAATTCATCACTGTATGCGCGCTATTGGAATGGCAGAGCGCGCACTTGCGTTGATGGTGCAGCGCTCAATTTCAAGAACCGCCTTTGGCAAAGAGCTCGCGCGCCAAGGTGTGATTCAGGAGTGGATCGCGCAGGCCCGCATCGATATCGAACAAGCCCGACTTTTAACCTTAAAAGCAGCATGGATTATTGATAATCACGGCGCTAAAGCGGCACGCAAAGAAATCGCTGCAATCAAAGTGGTCGCACCACGTGTTGCAGAGCGCATAATTGATCAGGCGATTCAAACCTTTGGTGGTGCCGGTGTCAGCCAAGACACTCCGCTTGCAGCGATGTATGCCGGCATCCGTACCTTGCGAATTGCAGATGGCCCAGATGAGGTGCACTTAAGAGATGTCGCGAGATTAGAGCTCAAGCCCTACCTCTCATGAGTGATCTCACCGCCGTTCGCGATGAAGATAGTTTTGATATCGCAGCAGTTCATAACTGGCTAAAACAATTTATCTCTGAAGCTGAGTTACCAACTGTAAAGCAGTTCCGCTCTGGTGCATCTAACTTAACTTATTTGCTCAAATATCCAGATCGCGAATTAGTTTTGCGCCGTCCCCCGGTTGGAACCAAGGCTGCTTCCGCTCATGACATGAAACGGGAGTTCTTGATTCAATCAAGACTGAAACCGGTTTATCCCCTGGTTCCTAATGTGATTGCACTTTGCGAAGATGCATCAATTCTGGGTTCAGATTTTTATGTCATGGAAAGAGTGCACGGTGAGATTTTCCGTCGCGATGTTCCAGAAAATATCACCAAAGATGACATCGCCATCATGGCTGAATCGATGGTTGCAGGTTTAGCCCAACTTCACTCGGTTGATTCTTTAGTACTGCAAGAGTTGAACAAAGGCGCAGGGTATGTAGAGCGCCAAGTTTCTGGTTGGTCCAAACGTTATCGCGCCGCACTCACCGATGATGTGCCAGATGGTGAAGCTGTAATGAATTGGTTAGCTGCAAATCAACCAAATGATGTTGACTCCTGCGTGATACACGGGGATTGGCGCATCGACAATATGGTCTTTGATTTAGGGGCAAAAAAGCTTGCTGGGGTACTGGATTGGGAGTTAGCCACAGTAGGTGATCCGTTAATGGATTTGGGTTCTGCGCTGGCATATTGGATTGATAAAGATGACGAACCGATGTTCGCCTCATTACGCCGCCAGCCCAGCAACTTAGATGGAATGCCGACCCGTAAAGAGTTCATCGCAAAGTACTTAGAGATTAGCGGCCGCAAATGTGATGATTTCACTTTTTATGAAGTATTTGGTTTGTTTAGATTAACGGTAATCATCCAACAAATCTGGGCTCGTTATCGCACCGGCCAAACTACAAATGAAGCTTTCTCCGGCTTCGGCATGGGAGTTAATATTTTGATTAATCGTGCGCAAGGATTAATCTCATGAAGGCAGGACGTATAAATGTCACCACTCGAAACTTTGAAGTAAAAGAGATTCCTACCCCAACTCCATCTGATAAAGAGGTGCGGATAAAGGTTGGCGCTGCAGGAGTTTGTCTATCTGATGTCCACTTTCTAGATGGCACGCTCTCCCCCGGTTATCTAAAAGGTGATGAGGTAACACTGGGTCATGAGGTTGCTGGCACCATTGATGCACTCGGCCCATCGGTGCAGGGTTTTAACGTTGGCGACCGCGTATTAGTTATTGCCGGCGAGCGTAATGAAAATAATCAGATTACAACTTTGGGTTTTGATTACGATGGCGGATACGCTGAATATGTAATAACAAAGCCATCGTTGTTAGTGAAAATTCCAGATGAATTACCTTTTGAACAAGCAGCAATTATTCCTGATGCGGTTTCAACTCCATGGGCCGCTATTTCCTCAACCGCACAGATGAAAGCAGGTGAAACCGCTGCTGTGTTTGGGGTTGGCGGCCTAGGAATTCATGCGGTGCAGTTACTCAAAGTGATTGGGTGTTCCAAGGTAATTGCCATTGACCCCAGAGCAGAGGCCCGCGAAAAAGCCCTAGAAATCGGGGCAGATTTTGCTTTTGATCCATCAGATGAGGAGCTTAAAAAGCACCGCGGACTCAATGCCGCCTTTGATTTTGCTGGAGTGACCCCGGTGCGCAAACAAGCACTTTCACTTTTAGGAGAACAAGGTCGCCTAATAATTGTTGGTATCGCCAATGAACCAATCACAATTCCCAATGACATGGCTTTTACCTACATGCGCACTCAGATTCTTGGTCATTATGGTTCCGAGGCACATCACACTAAAGAATTAGTTGAGTTCGCAAAACAAGGAAAGTTAAACCTTTCCAAATCCGTTTCTGAGGTTATGTCACTTGATCAAGCAGCGGCCGCCCTGGAAAAGCTAGAAAAGAAAATCGGCAATCCGATACGGATAGTTTTGAAGCCCTAGATTCTCTTAGGCAGCACTAGTGCTCTGTTTCTATCCTCTGGATCTCCCTCATTAAGTTCTATCGCAAAAGCACCACTTCTACGTTGCCAATCATTCAGCGCCAAGATCCTCGAAAGTCCGGATAGGTCATTTACTTCATCTAATTTGATTGAACTAAAATCCGGGAGCATGGAACCATCGTGATTAAACATCGTTGATGTTATCCAAATCTGTTCAAATTGATCGGTAAATATTTCTACAATTCTTCCTTCTTGTGGCCAATCAATTAGAGATGCAGTTTCTATCTGCCAAAATCCGTGCATGTTATCCGGCCCAAAATAGGTTATTCGATTGCGATGAGTGTGACCACACAGCCAGGCGATAACCTGCGGATGTTTCACAAGTAGATTTTCGATTTCATTTCCCATAACTCTTCGCTCTGCGAAGGTAAATCCGTTGTAGATGTCCTGTAATGGGTGATGACTAGTTATCAAAACATATTTGCTGCGCAATTCCTCGAGTTGGCAACTTAACCAATCAAACTGCTTTTCATCAATCGAACCCTGCCAACCTCCATTAGGGTTTACCGTATCAAGGGCTAAAACTGTGACCCGATCGAAATCTTTGCGCCAATATCGGGCGGGGCTTCCCAGCAATTCACCGGCCAAGCCATTGCGCTCATTTATTTGATAAAAGTTCTGGTTCCAGGTTAACGGCGTTACGAAATCCCTGCTTTGGTCAGGGGTCACTTTAATAATTTTTGCTTTTCGGGGATCTGGATACTCAGCGGGACCCACCTCAGTAACTTTCATAAGTGCGGCAAATGACTCCAAATCATCCAGTTCAAATATTTTTTCGCCTTTCACAGCAGCGCTTCGTAAACGCTCATCGGCAACGACAGTTCCCTGCAAGAGTGCATCATGATTACCATGCACAGCAAGAAAATTACACTCAAGGCCGGAGGCGTAAAAAGGCTCGCGGACCGAATCCAATAGCTCAGGTATCACAGGGAATCCATAGAGCGATCTCGGGTAGTCATCAACCTCACCTTTTGGAGTGCCTTGAGGATTCCAGAAAAATGGTGAATAGAAGATACTGCCGCCCGCTCCTTCCCAAGTGCCGCGACTACCGCTGTCTGGTCTGACTTTTCCGCCTGTTAACAAAGCAGTTACCCATGCAAGTTCATTTTGTTGGGCATTGTCAGTTAAATCTCCAGTAATTAGTACTGTATCTATTTTGGCTTTTGTTACTGGCGCTAGTTGGATTCTATTTATTGATTGAATCGCACTCTCCAATACTTGTGTGCTTAACGATTCATGCGCTCTATAGGTTCCTACTAATGAACCCAATTGTGTTGAAATTGGGTGATGAGGATCTGCAAATCGGTCCAAATACTCTACGCGGGCTGGCGATTGCGCATCGCAAATATGAGTATCCGAAATGTGAACAATATTTATTAATGATTTAGTAACTGTTGAAGGTGTATCACCAACGTACTTAACAGATTCACCAATAGATACTTGTCTCCAACCTTGCTCATTTGGAGAACCTTTTTGCAACGATTGCGTTGAAATTAAACTTTTCATTTTTGCCGGACCAGAATTGATTTTTCATTTAGGCTAATCCCAACTCTATTGCCGACAGAAATTTCTCCTGCTTGAGAAGAGTTAATGGTGCTTTTCAGCTCTAATCCATTATCCAAAGTGACTCTTACCGTACTTATCGGGCCCAGGAAAGATATGTCTGTTACCCGCCCTGAGGTATCCGCTGCTCCAGCCTCAGTCAAAACAACCGCCTCGGGTCGAACCATGGCGAGCACCTCCTTGACCCCACTTTTGACGTCAGAACCGTTGGCCATCACGAATTTCTTTCCGAAAAGTTCAACCTTTGAATCAATAAGTACTCCCGGGAGTTCATTCATAACTCCGATGAATTTAGCAACTGTGGAATTCGCAGGTTCTGAATAAATAACTTGCGGGGCATCAAATTGAATAAGCTTTCCACTGTCCATAACACCTACCCGATCAGATATTGTCATTGCCTCTTCTTGGTCATGGGTGACAAACAGGGTTGTAATTCCGAACTCTTTCTGTACGCGACGAATCTCATCTCTTAATTGGAGGCGTACCTGCGCATCAAGAGCAGATAGGGGCTCATCAAGAAGCAAAACCTTGGGCCGTACAACAATAGCTCTAGCCAAAGCGATTCTCTGCTGTTGACCGCCCGATAGTTGGTGCGGATAACGATCCATGTGAGACTCCAAATTTATGACCGCAAATATTTCTTTTATGCGTCGAGCAATATCAACTCGAGATAGTTTTCTTGTTTGAAGGCCAAATTCAACATTCTCTCTAGCGGTCATATTTGGGAACAAGCTGTAAGCCTGAAATACCATCCCAATATCTCTTTTTGCAGGCGCGACCTTCGATATTTCTGTACTGTCAAAAAACACTTCACCAGAATCGGCCTTGGTTAGGCCGGCAACAATTCGCAACGCGGTCGTCTTACCACATCCAGAAGGTCCTAAGAGTGTTACTAGTGAGCCATCTTCGATACTGATATTCATCTTCGATAATGCAATGGTGCTGCCAAACGACTTACTGACATCTTTCAAAATCAATTTTGACACTATCTAACCCCCGCACTTGTTATCGAACTTCCCCTACGATTTAATGCTGAAATGCCGCTCAAAACGAGCCAAACTCCCAACAAACTCAACACTGATAAAGCAACCGCTGTTGAAGCATCCGACATGCCTGCAACCGCCAATACCGTAGGGAATGTGTCCCATAGCAATAGAGAGGCATAAGCAAACTCGCCCAGTACTAGAGCAATCGTTAAAAAAACTGCACCAAATACCCCAGTCGCTACATTAGGAATAAGTACTTTGCGAATAACTGTTATGAAGTTGGCACCTAATGACCTGGAAGCATCAAACAATGTCCGTGCATCTATCGAGGAGAATGCTGCATCGATAGCTCGATAGCTAAAGGGCAGAGCCAAAATTGTGTAAGCAAAGACCAAAGCGTTTGGTGTTGCTTTCAGCCATGTGGGCATCGAGTATAAAAAGCCAACACCTTGCACAATGGGTGGAATTACTAACGGCGTTAGAGTCAGGAACTCCACCCATGCACGTGCCCCAGGTATGACAAGGTGTAGATAAGCAACTGTTGGTATTAGCAACAGCAACGTTAAAGACACCGTGCCAAGTGAAATTTGTAAGGTCAAATATAGAGATTGCATCAGCTCTTGATTAGCGGCTGCATTGCGTAATGGATCTAGAGTTAAAGCTCCCTCATCACTCTGAAAAGCAAAAAGTGATGCGGCATAAACTGGTACAGCAAAAAAGAGAACCCCTAAAATGATAGTTAGAGTACGTATGGTTGAAGAGAACAGTTTTAACGGCGCCATCTTGAACTCCGTTTTTCCAAAATGGCATATCCGATAGTTGATGCCCCAACCAAGAAAACCATTCCAAGTCCCAGCGCCATTGCTGTATTCGCACCATCAACTTGAACATTGGAACCAATTAATGAGGCAATCTGAACCGGTACCAAAGCAAGAGAACCGCTCGTTAACGCTGCAGCCGTTGCATATGCGGCAAAGGAGTTAGCAAATAGGAGAAGGAAAAAGCCTAGAAGTTGTGGGGTTAGAATCGGAAAGAGAATTCGGCGCCAATAGGTGAAAGTGTTAGCGCCCAATGATTCGGCAGCGTCTCTCCACTCCCTTCTAATATTTTCAAAAACTGGTAGGGAAATTAAAACCATAAGGGGAACCTGGAAATAGAGATACACGATCAGAATTCCGGAAAATGAGTAGAGCGTCCAACTTCCGCTGTAAATATCAACCCCGATTTCCTTAAGCCAGGTAGTCAACATTCCATATGTGCCAAGCACTGCGATGAACATGAAGGCGAGCGGTACTCCTCCGGTATTCGCCAATACTCCGGATGCAGTGGCCACGGCTCGCCTTAAGGCTCGAATATTTGAAGTAGCGATTGCATAAGCAAAAAGGAATCCAAAGAACAAGGATAAAGCGGCCGATGCAAATGAAAGTTGGAAGCTGAGCCAGAATGCATCGCGGTAGATTCCCGTTGAAATCGTAGAAAAATTGTTGAGTGTGAATTGGTTTTCTGAGTTTAGAAATGAAAACTTTACTATTGCTACGAGAGGTAAACCCAGAAATATCGACATAAAGGAAATCAGTGGCAACAGTCCCACATATCCCGATATTTTCTTCACGGTTACCTCTCTGAGAATTGAAAAAAAATGAAATATTGCGGCGGATTGACCCTCACCAATCCGCCGCAATATTTCTTAGACGCTTACAGCTTTGGCCAAGCTGGAGTTAGTAAAGACTTTGCCAACAACTGCTGTTGCAAAGATGGGAAGACGGGCTTCACACCTTTTGGTGTAGCTGGTAACAATGCATATGCGGCCTTATCTTGTTTTTTGGCTTTCACCATTGCATCGAGACGGATCGGACGAGCGCCTCCCTGCAACCAAAGATTTTGGCCTTCATCGCTGTATAGGAACTCTTGCCACAAACGAGCGGCGGCTGGGTGTGGTGAATTCTTTACAACAGCCTGCGCGTAGAAACCTCCGAGCAGTGCATCTGATGGAACAACAACCTTCCAATCAACCTTGCCTGATTGGCCCTTGTACTTCGCGTGTAAGTAATCCCAATCTAGGAGTATTGGGGTCTGACCCGCTTCAACAGTGGCTGGGGTTGCTGCAACCGGAACGAAGTTTCCGGAAGCTTTGAGTTTGGACCAGAAATCCAATCCGAATTGAATGTTGTTTGCACCCTTCACACCCTTTCCTGCTGCGACGGAGGTAGCGAGAACTGAGAGGAATGCTGAGTTTGATGAGGTTGGGTCACCATTGAGTGCAACCTGATTTTTATAAATTGGATTTAGTAGATCCGCAAATGACTTTGGTGGTGTTTTAACGACATTTGCATCATAACCAATTGCAATATATCCGCCGTAATCTGAATACCAAAGACCCTTTGGATCTTTAGCATCTGCTGGAATGTCATTCCATGTACTTACTTTGTATGGCGCCCAAAGACCCTCTTGTGCACCCTGTACCGCAAATTGCAAGCCAACGTCAACGACGTCAGGCATACGATCCTGGCCTTTTAGTGTGCGTACTGCTACCAATTCTTCTGCAGAGCTAGCTTCTGGATCATATGAATTTACTTTGATGCCATACTTCTCTGAGAATCTTTTTATTACATTTCCATAGTTAGCCCAGTAATCAGGAAGAGCGATTGTGTTTAATTCGCCCTCCTTCTTGGCTAGTTTAATAAGTTCTTTAAGTCCGCCTACATCCTTCGCGGATTGCGCTTTGTTTGCACTCTTTGTTGCTGCTTGTGCAACTGTGAAGTTTGCACTGAGCGCTAGTGCTAGCACGATGCCAACTACTGCGCGAAACATTTTCTTATCCATGCGACTCCTAACGTCGGTGACGGGAGTAAATTCGCAGAATGTGTCATATAAATTGATTGATTAAGTAGTAAAGAAAAATTCTTGGTAAACAAAAAACCCCGCCAACTTTGCGTTAGCGGGGTTTTTACTTTTTGTTAACTAGCGGTTTTCTCCTACTTGGTAATCATCCAAACGAACTGCTTCGCCGGAGCCAGTAGTTTCAAACGGTGCATAGTCATACTCTTCATAAGCTGCGTAAACCGCTGCCTTTGCTTCCTCAGTAGGTTCAACACGCACGTTGCGATAACGTGCAAGACCTGTACCTGCTGGGATGAGCTTGCCGATGATGACGTTTTCTTTCAGACCAAGCAATGGATCGCTCTTCTCTGAAAGTGCGGCATCGGTAAGTACGCGAGTTGTTTCCTGGAAGGAAGCTGCTGACAACCATGACTCTGTAGCCAAAGATGCCTTGGTGATACCCATAAGCTCTGGACGACCAGATGCAGCCTTTCCACCCTTTTGTACCGCTTCGCGGTTTGAGGCTTGGAAACGTAGGTGATCAACTAATTCACCTGGTAGTAAATCAGTATCACCTGGTTCAAGAACAGTAATACGACGCAACATCTGCTTCACAACGATTTCGATGTGCTTATCGTGAATACCTACACCCTGTGAACGGTAAACCTCTTGGATTTCATGGACCAAGTGGGTCTGTGTTGCACGTGGGCCAAGGATACGAAGAACCTGCTTAGGATCAATCGCACCAACAACCATCTGCTGTCCAACCGATACCTTGGTTCCTTCTTCTACCAGAAGCTTTTGACGACGGGTAATTGGATAAGCAACCGCTTCGCTTCCATCTTCTGGAGTAACGATGATCTTCTTACCCTTTGAATCCTCTAGGAAGCTAACAACACCAGCTGCTTCTGCAATTGGTGCAACACCCTTTGGAGTGCGTGCTTCAAAGAGCTCAACTACACGTGGCAAGCCATGTGTGATGTCACCTGATGCGGAAGCCGCTCCACCGGTGTGGAAGGTACGCATTGTGAGCTGTGTTCCTGGCTCACCAATTGATTGAGCCGCGATAATTCCAACCGCTTCGCCCACATCAACAAGTTTGCCGGAGGCCATTGAACGTCCGTAGCACTTAGCGCACTGTCCAACCTTGCTATCGCAAGTTAGAACGGAACGGACTTTAACCTCTGCAACACCTGCATCAACTAGTGTGTTGATTACGCGATCACCAAGATCAGAACCTGCAGCTGCGATGGTGTTGCCATCTACAACTACATCCTCTGCAAGGGTACGACCGTAAATAGATGTCTCTACATAATCATCACGGGTTAGCTTGCCATTAACAATGTTGGCAATCTTTAGTGTTAGACCGCGATCTGTACCGCAATCCTCTTCACGGATGATGACATCTTGTGCCACATCGCAAAGACGTCGGGTCAAGTAACCAGCATCAGCGGTACGAAGCGCGGTATCTGCAAGACCCTTACGTGCACCGTGTGTTGAGATGAAGTACTCAAGTACTGATAGACCTTCACGGAAGTTGGACTTAATTGGACGAGGAATAATTTCGCCCTTTGGATTTGCTACAAGTCCACGCATACCCGCGATCTGACGGATCTGCATCATGTTTCCGCGAGCTCCGGAGAAGACCATCATCCACACAGGGTTAGTGCGTGGGAAGTTATCTTCCATTTCCTTTGCAACTTCATTGGTTGCTTGGGTCCAGATCTCAATCAACTCTTGACGGCGCTCATCATCTGTAATGAGTCCCTTTTCGTACTGTGATTGAACCTTGTCAGCCTTTGTTTCGTAGCCTTCAAGAATTTCACGCTTACGACCAGGTGTAACAACATCGACGATTCCGATAGTTGCGCCAGCACGGGTTGCCCATGTGAAACCAAGTTGCTTCAAGTTATCAAGCACCTCAGCAACAACAACCTTTGGATAACTCTCTGCGAGATTATCAACGATTGCTCCGAGCGCCTTCTTTGTTACGTCGTAATCAACGTATGGGAAGGTCTCTGGAAGAACTTCGTTGAAAATTGCGCGGCCGAGAGTTGTTTCTTTGGTAACTAGCTCGCCATTTTCGCTAACGCGAATCTTGACCTTAGCTTGCAGAGTCACTGATTGTTGCTCGTAGGCCATCAAACCTTCTGCAACAGAGGTAAACAAACGTCCTTCACCAACTTGATTCTCACGAAGTGAGGTCAAGAAGTAGAGACCAAGAACCATGTCCTGGGTAGGAGCGGTTAGTGGACGACCTGATGCAGGAGAAAGAATGTTGTTTGAAGAAAGCATCAAGATGCGTGCTTCAGCTTGGGCTTCAGCAGAAAGTGGTACGTGTACCGCCATCTGGTCACCGTCGAAGTCAGCGTTAAACGCGGTACATACGAGTGGGTGAATCTGAATTGCCTTACCTTCGATTAGTTTTGGTTCGAAAGCTTGGATACCAAGACGGTGCAAGGTTGGTGCACGGTTGAGTAGTACTGGGTGCTCTGCAATTACCTCTTCTAGAACATCCCAAACCACTGAACGTGAACGCTCAACCATACGCTTTGCGCTCTTAATATTTTGTGCATGGTTCAAATCAACCAAGCGCTTCATTACGAATGGCTTGAATAATTCAAGGGCCATCTGCTTTGGCAGACCGCACTGATGCAACTTAAGTTGTGGACCAACAACGATTACTGAACGGCCAGAGTAATCAACGCGCTTTCCAAGCAAGTTTTGACGGAAGCGACCCTGCTTACCTTTAAGCATGTCAGATAGTGATTTAAGCGGACGGTTTCCTGGGCCAGTAACTGGACGACCACGACGACCGTTGTCGAAGAGAGCATCAACCGCTTCTTGCAACATACGCTTTTCGTTGTTAACAATAATTTCTGGTGCACCAAGATCAACCAAACGCTTCAAACGGTTGTTACGGTTGATGACACGGCGATAAAGATCATTTAGATCAGAGGTCGCAAAGCGGCCACCATCTAGCTGAACCATCGGACGTAGATCTGGTGGAATAACCGGTACGCAATCCAAGACCATTGATGCTGGATTGTTTGAGGTGCTCAAGAATGAGTTAACAACCTTGAGACGCTTAATTGCACGGGTTTTCTTCTGACCCTTACCGGTTTCAGCAAGCTCAGTGAGCTTTGCAAACTCTGCCTTTAGATCAAAGGTTTCTAGACGCTTTTGAATTGCGGCTGCACCCATATATCCCTTGAAGTACATGCCATAACGGTCACGCATTTCGCGGTATAGGTTTTCATCACCTTCAAGATCTTGAACCTTTAGATTCTTGAAACGGGTCCAGACCTCTTCCAATCTGTCGAGTTCTTTTTGCGCACGATCGCGGATGTTCTTAAGTTCACGCTCTCCTGCTTCACGCACTTTGCGACGTTGGTCAGCCTTTGCACCTTCATCCTCTAGCTCTGCAAGATCTGACTCCATCTTGTCTTGGCGAGCTGCAAGATCATTGTCACGCTTGGTTTCAATCTTCTTGCGATCAGAGTGAAGCTTTTTCTCAAGCTTTGGTAGATCCTCTTCGCGTCCTTCGGTATCAACCTCAGTGATCATGTAAGCCGCAAAGTAAATGACCTTTTCTAGATCCTTTGGAGCAAGATCAAGTAGATAACCAAGACGTGAAGGAACTCCCTTGAAGTACCAGATGTGGGTTACTGGTGCTGCAAGTTCGATGTGACCCATACGTTCACGACGAACCTTGGCACGGGTAACTTCAACACCGCATCGCTCGCAGATGATTCCTTTGAAACGAACACGCTTGTACTTACCGCAATAACATTCCCAGTCACGAGTTGGTCCGAAGATCTTTTCATCAAAGAGACCATCTTTTTCTGGCTTCAAAGTACGGTAGTTAATGGTCTCTGGCTTCTTGACCTCACCAAATGACCATTCGCGAATGTTGCCCGCTGATGCGAGACCGATTCTCAATTCATCGAAAAAGTTGACATCTAACATTGTCTATTCTCCCCCTGTCACACTTCTTCTACTGAGCTTGGCTCAACTCGTGACAAGTTGAT
>VFQS010000044.1_pt1 | contig 188557 bp, 183 predicted proteins | sample 3512361 | NCBI WGS metagenome assembly VFQS01 (sample SAMN10412375, study PRJNA504923) | tailings metagenome | isolation source: Relicate 1 Philex TSF3 active mining | place: Philippines | reverse complement strand
GAAATTATATCTCATTTATACCTGTTTTGCTGTCCAGTTTCCTGGGACCATTATACATGGTCGTGAAAGCTTCCACTCTTAATACAGGATTTTTCTCTTGCTCACGCACAAATTTTAGAGTTTGGTCATGCACAGTTATCCCTAAAAATAAATAGATTGTTGTTAGCAAAAGTACTCCAGATGCTAATAGTTGCGAAATCGTAACGCGCTTTTCTAAAAACCATCCGATGATAATACTCAAGAGCAAAGGCAGTGAATAAAAGAGGTCAATAATAGGAACTGCTGAAAAACTAAATCTATGCATTGAAAATGGAGCTAATAGTTGCGTACCATACACGGTGAAAATATCTAGTAGGGGATGCGTAATAAGCCCCCAAAACCACAAGCCAATCCAGGATGCTAGCTGTTGGCGTTTATAAAAATAATTGCATAACCACCCTGCTAGGGGAGCAAGTAGCGGCGCAAAGAAGAGTGAATGAGTAAAACCACGATGGTACAACATTTCAGCGCACATATCCGCCGAGAAAAACTTAAAGAAAACGTCTGCATCTGGCACCATACCAATGATTGCTCCATATGCAATTGCCTTACGGCCTAATGCTTTTTTAAAGCCAGCTTGCCCTACCACTGCCCCTAATAATCCTTGCGTAATCAAATCCATGGAATAAAAAATTGTAATGATTTCTTCACTTATCATGCATCATTTATAAGAATTTCAAAATTTCTTTTAAAAAGTAGTTATCACATTCTTTCTCTTAAATTATGATTAAGAATATTCTTATCTAAATTATTGATTTATCAGCACAAAGAAAAAAGTGTTTGAGAGCTAGAAAAGCTAATAATGAATAAAGTAATAATTTTTGGTCACGGTTATGTATCGAAGTCTTTGATTAAAATCTTTAATCATATTGGCTGGACTGTTGTATGCACCTCAAGAAAAATTGAGATCGGGATTCCAGTTGAAAAGGAAAATCTCAGATTCATCAATTTTTTTGACCCAACTCTTCCAGAAATCATTGAAGATTCTAATGTAATTGTGACTACCATTCCGCCAAATGAGAAAAATGTAGATCCGGTCTTGCAAGAATATGGCAATATCATTGCAGCCAAAAAATCGTCATTGCACTGGGTAGGATACCTTTCGTCAACAAATGTCTATGGAGACCATGAAGGTGCTTGGATTGATGAAACAACACCATGCTATCCAAGCAATGAAAAAGCAAGATCGAGATTAGACGCAGAAATGCAATGGTTAAGCCTTTATAAAACAGTTAATTCGCCTGTACATGTTTTTCGATTATCAGGAATTTATGGTCCTGGCAGAAACTGTTTAGAAGACATTCTCATGGGTAAAAATTTTACGATTGTTAAGAAAAATCATTATTTTTCTAGGATACACATAGACGATATATGTGAATTAATTCTTGGATCGATAAACCATCCGACACCAGGAGAAATTTATAACATAAGCGATAATGAGCCTGCACCGCTTCACATAGTCCAACAGTTTGGAGCTAGAATTTTGAAGAGGGATAAATTAAAAGAAATACTGGAAGAAGAAGCAAAAATTTCAGAGAATTTAAAAATGTTTTTTACGGATAACAAAAAAGTTAATAGCAGAAAAATTATTAAAAAATTAGGTGTAAAGTTAATTTATCCAGATTATAGATCTGGCCTTTTAAGGGGATGTCTTCCCTATTTACAGCAAACATATTAGTTAAACCACCAAATATAAAAGTTTAAGTAGGTAGCAAATAGAATCCATAAAAAATAGGGAATCAATAAAAAGAATACCGCTCTCATGGTTAAATAGGCCTGGCAAATTATTATACCAACCAGAATATCCATAGCACACAAAATTAGCAGAGAAACGTTGGGTAAATGATAATAGAAAAATACGGGTGTCCAAATCCAGTTTAGAATAAGCTGAGTCACGAATATGGTTTTTATAACCATTAGCCGGGCAAATGAATCTTTACGCCAAATAAACCAACCACAAGTGCCAATCATTGCATATAATAAAGTCCAAGCCACAGAAAATATGTAATTTGGTGGTGTTAGTGGAGCACGATTTAAGGTTATATACCAAGTACTGATCTGCGGCTTGGTTAAAGAGCCAATAAGCCCTCCAATCGTTATGATTGATAAAATCCAAATGGTTAAAGAAAGGTAGGGGGTATTTTTGATTTTCATAAAACGTAACTCGAATTTTTTGAAACAACAAAATCAGCAGATTTTAAATACGCAGTCACTAACTTTTGAGAAAGCTTTTCTTTCAAAGTAAAAGCTAATAAACCTGCTCTGATAATCCTAATTTTCTTCATGTTTTTTCCTGAGCTAATACCAAAAATTTTTTATTCTTTTGACATTTATATGAGCAATATTTAACGTCATCCCAAACTTTTTTCCATTTTTTTCTCCAGGTAAAGGGACGTTTGCAAACGATACATACTTTTTGAGGAAGATCTTGTTTTTTTATATTTTGGAACATCAAAGAGTTCCCTCTTCCATTTTTTTCAAAATATCAGCAGCCTTGGAGATGATGGCATTTTTTTTAGAGATATCAAACTTATCCCAGGTACTGTACATAAAAGAAAGGCGAGGATTTTTTGAAAATGACTCGCGATGGCGTTGTAAAAAATTCCAATACAGCGCATTAAATGGGCAAGCTTTAGGACCCGTCATATCTTTTACATCATAAGCGCAATGTTTACAAAAGTTACTCATTTTATTGATGTATTGACCACTTGCGGCATAAGGCTTACTAGCAACAACCCCTCCATCTCCAAAAAGGGTCATACCAAGAGTATTGGGCATTTCAACCCACTCATATGCATCACTATAGACCGCTAAATACCACTCTTGCACCTCTTCAACATCTAATCCTGCAAGAAGTGCAAAATTTCCTGTAACCATCAGGCGTTGAATATGATGAGAATAGGCGTGAATTTTTGTATCCGAAACAGCCTCTGACACACAAGTCATATGGGTTTTTTTCCCCCAGTAAAAATTAGGGAGAGGATTTTTCGCATCAAGAGTGTTGAGATCAGCGTACCCAGGCATTTTAAACCAATAAATCCCCCTTATAAATTCTCTCCATCCAAGAATTTGACGGATAAAACCTTCAGCAGAATTGAGAGACACTTTACCTCTTCTATAGGCTGCTTCAGCTTTTTGACATATTTCAAGGGGTAAGAGAAGACCAATATTAATATATGAAGACAAAAGAGAATGATAAAGATAAGCATCCCCCTTCAGCATAGCATCTTGGTAATCACCAAAGTGTGGTAAAATTTGATCAATAAAATGATCCAACTCCATCAACGCTTGATCACGGGTAATGGCATAATAAAATGGATCTAAGTCCCCGAAATGACTATTAAAATTGGCACGAACCAATTCTAAAACGCTCTTTAAAATCGCCGATTTTTTATGAATCATACGCATTATAGGGATAATATCCCTAGATAGAGGTTTGCGATTTTCTTTATCATAGTTCCAAAGGCCGCCTGTGGGTTCTCCGTCTGGCTCGATTAAGATGTGATACTTTTTGCGCATATTCCGATAAAAGTATTCCATTCTCAGCTCTTTTTTAGTGCTAGCCCATTCTTTAAATTCTTCGATGCCGCATAAAAAGCGATCATCTGCGCGAATTTCCACATCTACATCTAGAGCTTTTTCCCATGATTTTATGGTTTCTTGAAAATGATATTCTCCTGGCTCTGTGACAATAATTTTCTTAATCAAACTACTATCAACGGCCCTTTTAACTTCTCCAGTAAGATTATGGGTATTCAACGAATCATTAAAATCAATATACTGAACATTCAACCCTTTATTAGTTAATTCTTCGGCAAAATGGCGCATAGCTGAAAACCATAATGCAATTTTTTTAGGGTGATGTTTAACGCGCGTTACTTCATTCCGTAATTCACACATTAAAACAATATCATGAGGGCCAACATCTTTTAATGAAGATAGAGAAAGAGATAACTGATCCCAAAAAACTAAACGAAGTGCCTTCATAAAAACCTCTTTGAACTATGTTCTTCGATTACGTGCGTATTAAATAGGTATTCATGTTCCAAAACGCTAAAGATAATATATCGATATTCTCTTCTAAGTTCTTCCTTTATCTCGCTTTGCTTTCATAATTAGTAACCATAAATATCTTCATTCTTTTACTAACATCCTTCAACTATCTAAGCAACATCAGTCCTGCCAACACATTTCGGCAGAACCTGGCACAGAAGAAAAAAATCTTCTGCCATCAAGAGCTGCTTTATTAAAATTGATTTTATTATCCATCATGTTTATAGTTCAACTTAGTTTTTGTATCTTTTTCGGGACTACACAAGGGTTACAAAAAGATTTGCAAAGGTTTATTAAGGAATTTAAAGCTATAGAAAATAGTAGATTTTACGATTCCTAATCTTGAGGCCATGGGTTCGAATCCCGTCGGAAACGCCAAAAAATGGAGGGATTATTGTATTCATTGTATGACGCCATTCCATATACAGCACTGATGCTGGCACTTGCTCTGTGTCCTTTGTTGCTGCCTAAAATTTGGCATACTTTTGAAAAGCATATTTTAGCAATTATTGCAATATGGACATTAGTCACAATCTTCCGTGTTGAAGGCACGCATCAAGCCATACACAATTTTGGTCATATGCTATTTCATGAATATATTGCATTCATAGCAATACTATTTGCCCTGTTTGCAGTCGCAGGCGGTATTCATGTGCAATTCAATATCTCTGACAGCCTAAAAAATAATGTACTTATTCTTTTAATCGGAGCCTTCCTGGCCAATTTTATTGGCACCACAGGCGCATCAATGGTATTGATTCGCCCTTTTCTAAAACTTAACCACAACCGCCCATATAAAACTCACCTGGGTGTTTTTTTCATTCTTATAGTAGCAAACATCGGTGGCAGCTTAACGCCCCTAGGGGATCCGCCTTTATTTATGGGATATCTGGCAGGCGTTGATTTTTCTTGGACGTTGTTACACGGGTGGAAGCCATTTTTCTTTATTGTCCCATGCAGCCTATGCATTTTTGCATTGATTGATCGTGTAAAAAATAAGCACACCATTTCTCAACGTAATGATGTAGGCATAACAATTGAAGGTGGCTTTAACTTTGCACTAATGATAGCAATTGCAGGAATTACACTTTTAGCGCCAACACTAAGTGATGACAATGCTGCCACTATTATGGGAATAGGCATTTCCTGGCAAGATATTGTTCGCGACTTAAGTTACGTTTCTATCGGCGCTATATCATTGTGGCTAACACCAAAGCATGTTCATCATCAACAACACTTCAATTTTGAACCATTAAAAGAAGTTTCTCGCGTATTTCTTGTTATTTTCTTAACCCTCATCCCTATATCAGCAATGCTAAAGCTAGGCGCTGATGGCCCATTCCACATATTGTTTGATTTCACACACAATGCTTCCGGCTCTCCCATTGCTGCGCGCTACTTCTGGACTGCAGGCAGTTTATCAGCATTTTTAGATAATGCCCCAACATACTTATTATTCTTCAAAATGGCAGGTGGCAACGCACAAACGTTAATGCATCAGTTACCATCAACATTACTCGCTATATCTCTGGGTTCCGTATACATGGGCGCCATAAGCTACATTGGCAATGCACCGAATTTTATGGTGCGAAGCATTGCAAAACAAAGCGGCGTTGAAATGCCTAGCTTCCTGGGTTATATGGCATGGTCATGTGTAATTCTATTACCTATTCTTTATTGCATAAGTCTATTACTTGAATACTTTGCAGCGTAACGTCTAAAAACATTCAAGCACATATTTGGCGAAACACAAGGAAAACGTCAATCACATCTCTTTAACCCTTTGCAAGTCATGTTTAGGCACGCCATCTTGATCCTACGAAGAAGGTGTGCAAATCAAAAAAAGCAATGCGCGTACTTAATTATCTGAATCTTTAATGAAAATCGTAGTTTAAAAATAACCTAATATTGTTGTGGTTGTCTTTTATTGATCCCCCCCCTTCTTAAATTAGGGTTTCAAAAACCTTAAAAACCGTTTAGAAATAAGAATCAAACGAAAAAGTTTTTTTATGACAAGGGATTATAAAGACACGGTTTTTTTGCCAAAAACACCGTTTTCTATGAAAGCAAATTTAGCCGTTCGCGAAAAAGATTTTCTTGCTTACTGGCAAAAAATTGATCTTTATAAAACACTTCGTGAAAAATCAAAGGGCCAGAAAAAATTCATTTTGCACTGGGGCCCACCTTACGCAAACGGTCACTTGCATTGCGGTCACGCGCTTTCCTACATATTGAAAGACTTGGTAAACAAAAGCTATCAAATGGCTGGATATGACGCTCCATTTATTCCAGGCTGGGATTGCCACGGCCTGCCAATTGAGCTGAAGGTCGAAGAACAATATAAAGCTAAAAATCAACGCAAAGAAGATATCAATATTTTAGAATATATTGAATCTTGCCGCACCTATGCAAATAAGTGGATCGCCACACAATCAGAAGAATTTCAACGCTTTGGCATAATAGCAGATTGGCAAAATCCTTACGTTACTATGGATTTTAAAAGTGAAGCTCAAATTACAGCTGAACTTGGTAAATTCTTAATGAATGGCGGATTGTATCGAGGACTTAAGCCTGTAATGTGGTCTGTCGTTGAAAAAACAGCTCTAGCCGAAGCAGAAGTTGAATATCACAACCACACTAGTGATGCAATTTTTGTCGCCTTTCCCATTCAAAAAACAAACATTGAAATTCTGAAGAATGCTCATGCTGTAATCTGGACAACAACTCCGTGGACATTGCCAGGCAATCGAGCCATTGCTTACGGCGAAGATTACACCTATTCAGTTATCGAAGTTTTAGAAGGCACTGATTTAATTTCTGTAGGCATGCGTTTACTGCTAGCAAAAGATTTAATCGCAGACGTTGTAACAACTCTAGGAATTACAAATTACAGGATTGTTGGCCATGTGAATGGAGACGAATTAAAAGAAACAATTTGTCATCACCCATGGCATGGTAAAGGTTACGATTTTGACGTGCCCTTATTGCCAGGGGAACATGTCACAACCGAAGCAGGTACAGGCCTTGTACACACAGCTCCTGGTCATGGCATTGAAGATTTCACCGTTGGTCAAGAATTTAATTTAGAAGTGCCAGAAACTGTACAAGGTGACGGTGTATACTATGCGCACGTTCCATTATTTGCTGGCAAACATATTTTCAAAGTTGGACCAGATGTATTAGAAGCATTAAGAGAAGTTCACACTCTTTTGCATGCAAGCAAATTGCTTCATAGCTACCCCCATTCTTGGCGATCAAAAACACCACTCATTTATCGAGCAACGTCACAATGGTTTATTTCTATGGACCGCAATGATTTGCGAAAGAAAGCCATGCAAGAAATTGATAAAGTTAGGTGGTTCCCATCCCAAGGAAAGAATCGCATTTCAGCAATGGTAACAAATAGGCCAGACTGGTGTTTATCACGTCAGCGCACTTGGGGTGTGCCTATTACCGTATTTGTAAATAAAACAACTGGCGATGTTCTACGTGATGAAGCAGTCCATCAACGCATTGTTGATGCTATTTCAAAAGAAGGCATTGCAGCTTGGCACAAGCATGATAGCTCGTATTTCTTAGGCAACGAATACAAAGCAGATGATTTTGAAAAAGCCAATGATATTTTAGATGTCTGGTTTGATAGCGCATGCACTCATACTTTTGTTTTAGAAAATAATCCAAATATGCATTGGCCAGCAGATATGTATTTTGAAGGTTCAGACCAGCATCGTGGATGGTTTCAAACGTCCTTACTACAGTCATGCGGAACACGAGGCCAAGCACCGTTTCGCCAAGTACTTACACATGGTTTTGTGCTCGATGAAAAAGGCTACAAGATGTCAAAATCTCAAGGCAATGGGGTTGAACCACAACAAGTAATCAACGCTATGGGCGCTGACATGTTACGCCTTTGGGTTGCAAGCTCCGATTACACAGACGATGTTCGCATAGGCAAAGAAATTCTAAAACATCACGAAGATGTTTACCGGCGATTTCGCAATACCCTACGTTACCTTTTGGGCGCACTTTCTGGCTATTCTTATCAAGAAATACCTTATGAAGAATTACCTAACCTTGAACAATGGGTATTACACCGTTTAAGCGATCTTAAAAAAAGCCATCAAAAACTTTTCAAAACTTATGATTTTGCCGCTTTTTACAGTGAATTACATACATTTTGCGCTACTGACTTATCTGCGTTTTACTTTGATATTCGCAAAGACAGCCTCTATTGCGATGCACAAAATGCACCAAAGCGCCTAGCCACTTTGAACGTCATGCACCATACGTTTATGCATCTAATCCATTGGTTAGCCCCTGTATTAAGCTTTACATCAGAAGAAGCTTGGCATGCTCACCAAGAAAGCGAAGAACCAAGCAGCATTCACGCCCAGCTTTTTCCAGAGACTCCACGTCAATGGGAAAACCCTTCCATAGCTTCTAAATGGGAAGATTTGCGCAATATCAGAAGAGTATTAACCGGAGCACTCGAAGTAGAGCGTGCTGCAAAAACAATTGGCTCAAGCTTGCAAGCAAACGTCATCATGTATGTTTGTTCAGAGTGGTCAGACCGCCTGGATAATATTGATTGGGCTGAACTTGCAATTGCATCTCAACTACAAATAGTACACGCCCAAATTCCAGCCAATGCATTTACATTAGAAGACGTTCGCGGAATTGGTGTTGCTATAGAAATAGCGGAAGGGCAAAAGTGTAATCGTTGTTGGAAAATACTAAAAGAAGTAGGATCTCAGCGCGAGCCAGACTTATGCAAACGCTGTGATGAGGTTATTCATGCGCATTTTTAAAGAAAAAATCCTCCCAAAAAAAGGTAGCCTTTTAATTGGATGTCTTGTTTTGCTTTTAGATCAAATCTCAAAATTCTGGGTACTTGAAAATGTAAGTTCCAGCGAAACCTTAAACATATGCTCATGTCTAAATTTTGTGCTGGCATTTAACCCTGGCATAACATTTGGTTTACTGCACGCATATTCAAACATACACTACATTCTATTAGTACTTGCCGTTTTCATGCTTATATGCCTAGTTACTGTATGGTGGTGGAAAGCAGAAACCATACTTCAGCGCTATGCTACAGCAATCATTTTATTTGGAGCATTAGGAAATTTAGTTGATCGTGTACGTTTGCGAGCAGTTGTTGATTTTATTGATTTTCATGTTTTTGGATGGCACTGGTACACTTTCAACTTAGCAGACTCAGCCATCGTTCTGGGTGTTGGGCTATTGCTTCTCGATAATTTTCGTAATGCAAAAAAGCTCAAGCAGCGATTTCAGTAATAAATAAAATTACTTCTGAAAAATTTTCGCCCCCAAGCAAACAACTGCTGCTGTTTCCGCACGCAAAATATTTGCACCTAGAGAAATTGGTTTAGAGAATTTTTTCAGTATTAATTGCTCTTCTGCTGACCACCCTCCTTCCGGACCAATAATAAATCCAGCAGGAAAGACAAATTTTACATGCTCAACATCTGATCTTTCCATCGCCGCATACCAATCAATGTCACTGGGCAGTTCTTTTAAAAACTTCTTTAAATCTATAGCTTCATGTATTCTTGGCACATCAAATCGCTCACATTGTTGCGATGCCTCAATAACATTTTTTGTCAAACGCTCGATGTTAATGCGATGACTATTGGTGCGCTCACAAATAATGGGTTGAAAATCTGTTACCCCAAGCTCTGTTGCTTTCTCAATAAGAAAATTCATTGCATCGTGTTTCAGTGGTGAAAAAGCTAACCAGCAAGTTTGAGTTGTCAAAGATTCTCGTGTTTGATTAATACATTTGTAGTCCGGCTTTTCAAAAATAATTTTCCATTCACCATTTTTTTCGTTAAAACCAAGAAAATATTCACCACTTTTAAAACGTAAAACTTTCTCCAAATAATGACGCTGGTCTTTACTTAATTCAATAATTTGCTCAGCCTTTAAGGTTTGTGTAAGGTAGAGTCGTGTCATGCATTTAAAACTTTTTATTCCTATACAGCTTTTACCATACATTCATCTTGCTCGCCTACATAAACCCGTTGGCATTTTTCTATTGCTTTGGCCGTGTTTTTTTGGCCTCGCCATTGGTCATGCTTGCTTTTTTGATTATCTCTTGTTCTTCATTGGTGCTGTAGTCACACGAAGCGCTGGTTGCATTATCAATGATCTCGCCGATAAAGATTTTGATTCCAAAGTTAAACGCACAAAATTAAGACCGATAGCTGCAAAATTACTCACAAAAAAACAAGCCCTAATCGAGATTTCTATCTTCCTTAGTATCAGCATTTTTTTGTGGCTGCATTTAAGTGAAACAGCCAAATACATAAGCATCGTTGCAGCATGCATGATTCTCATTTATCCATTTATGAAACGTCTAACCAATTGGCCACAACTATTTTTAGGATTCACTTTTAATATTGGGCTACTTATTGCCGTCGCTCACTCTTCAACTCTTGTTTTGACATGGAAATTTTTAAGCCTATTTATTAGCTTAATTTTATGGACAATTTTTTATGATACAATTTACGCGTTTGCTGATATCAAAGATGATCTAAAAATTGGTATCAAATCAACAGCAATAATAATGAGCTCTTCACCCAAAATCTGGCTCAGTTTAATTAACGTATTTCTTCATTTGTTTTTGATAATGTTTCTTGGGCTCAAAGGAATTATCCCCGCATGCATAGGATTACTATTTTTACAAAACCTCTTAGTTCAGTGGAATCCTAATGATCCTGATAGCTGTATAAAAATTTTCACCCGCTGTCACTTTTGGGGCCTAATGGAATGGCTTTGGCTCGAGATTGTAAGGATCATCTCCCCATAAAACTCTTCCATCCCCCAATTCTTCATCAATCCACACGGGGATATAAGTAATATATACAGTGACGCTATTCTCTAAAGGCTGCGTACTTGTATCTCCCGAATCAAGTTCCTCTTTTATCTCATCCCTATCAACATTTAGCAACCAACTTGCTAGTTTTCCTGGCTGATTCAACCGTATACAACCCGACGACAAAGCCCGGGAATTTTGCTTAAATAGCTCATGATGCGGTGTATCATGCATATAAATTTGTTCGTTATTCCGTAAATTAAACTTGATCAAACCAAGAGCGTTATTCTTTCCGGGATTTTGCTTAAAAATATAAGGAAAATCATTCACATCTATTTCATTCCAATCCACTGAATCAGGATCCACCTCATTCTCATTGCGATCAAAAATTTTCATATCATTCTTTTGAAAAAATTCTTTATCTTCTTGAACTTTGGGTAATTTGTCCTCAAAAAGAATAGTGTGTGGAACAACCCACACGGGATTATATTCAATACCATCTATGTAGCTTTTCATTATAGGAGTGGGACGTTTAGGTTTTCCAACAATAACTTTCATACTCATTTTTAGTTTTTGGTCTTCATAAGCGTGCAAAGAATAAGTAGGAATATTCACAATTATCACACGGCCCGTCGTTGCCAAACTTTTTATTTTTGATATGCTATCGGCTATCATTGCTAAACGCTTTGGGAACCCCCAATTAAGTCTTAGTTTTGTCGCTTCACCAATCACTCCATCATCTTCTATACAATGACCCGTTTGAAAGGCTTTAACTGCTTTTTCCAATTCCATATCAAAAAATGGAGAGTTAGTAGCGCTTTCAAGATATCCTAAAGATTGTAAAATTTGACGTAAAATTAGTATGCTTTCATCTTTGTCACCAGCTTTCAAAGGACGAACAGGAGAAAACTCAGGAAGCACCACATCTTTTTTCTCTTTTAAAATACCTTCTAATCTCTGCAAAAGAATAAGAATTTTAAAATGGTTTGACGCAACTAATGAATCACCGGCAGGCGGTGTCACCACAAGTTGTTTGTTCAGCGCTTCTGTGCACTGATCTGCTCTACTTTTATCCGCCTCAGCATTATCACCAGCTTTTAACGCAATAATAGCTAACATAAAAAAGATATATTTCATAAGATTTTTGCGCTTCCTTTTGATATTGTAACTGCCAACGTTGCCTCTTAAGAAATAGTATAAATCCCTAAAATTGCTCATGCCTTAACCCCGCGACCTCGTCATCCTGAGCCTTCGCAGAAGGCGTGGGGATCCAGTGAGTAATATCAATATAGAGTTTATCAACTTGCACTTTACGTCGCCTTTCTCCCCAAAAGGATGAAGACATCAACAAATGGTAAATTGACCGTTTCCTTATATCTTTAATTAAAATGCATAAATCATTAACAAATGATGAATTAAATCTTAAGACTCTTCTTTTTGATCAGGCAAAAATCCCCTAACCTGCACATTCCACATTCCCTGCTGCCATCAAAGTCTGTAATTTTTGCAACCAAAATATTCCGGTAAAAGTGGATCAACATTTAAGGTGGCCTGAAAATTTTTATAAATCTCTAAGCCCAACATAAATATCAAGCACAGTATTTTGCGGCTCTAGTGCACGCTCATCATAAACTTCAAAATCAGCAATATAAGCACGCTCACCACCTAATTCAGTCGATGTCATTGCCCATATTTTTTGCCAAGCACCAATGCAAACTGCGGGCATTAGACCTGCCTCAGTTGTGAACTTTGCATAATGCTGGGTTGGTATGACAAGCGTTTCGCAATCAGCCGCTACGTCCTTAAATTCAATAACCTCTTCGCCAATGAAATACGTATAATCTGCTGTAAAATCACTCTCGTAATTTGTATAAATGCAATACGTTACCCCAGGTTTTTTTCGATTTTGAATTTTTCCAGATAGTCCTTGCTGAAAATATTTTTGCACAGTAGCTCCAATTTTAGCCGTTGCTAAATTCATTTCAGAAGCTAAATTTGTTCTAGCTGTAATACCAACAAGCTTCATTTCTGGCACAGAGATAAGATTCTTTTGCATAAATATAAAATCCTTAATTAAAATGCTTATGTAAGATTCGCATATTGTCTGAAATCTCAGACAATGCTAGCTTAAGCGTTAAGAGCGAGGCACTTTAAATGTACGATACAAACAATATTTTTGCAAAAATTCTTCGCAAAGAAATTTCTTGCAATAAAATAGAGGAAGATGAATACTTCTTAAGTTTTCACGATCTTCATCCAAAAGCACCTTCTCACGCATTAATAATACCCAAAGGCTCTTATTTAAATGCTCATGATTTTTCAGCGCGTGCATCAGCAGAAGAAATTATTGGGTTTTGGAAGGGCGTTAATACAACTATCACCGCATTAAATTTAACACAAAATGGCTACCGAATCATTGCAAATACAGGCATTCACGGCCGACAAGAAATACCACATTTTCACGTGCATTTATTAGGCGGGCATGATTTGGGCTCTAAAATGGTTATGTCATGAACGTTACAATACGCACTATTGATGCCGTTATTTTTTCAGATTCAGCACAAGAAATAAACTTACCAGGCCTTTATGGAAATATTGGTGTGCGCCCTCATCACGCCTCCATGTCAGTAATACTCACTGAAGGTGAAATTCATCTAAAATCAGTAGATAGCAATCAAAATTTCATAGTTAAAAGCGGTCTTGCACAAATTAGCAATAACACCATAGATATTTTGTTGCTGTAGGAATTTTCATGCAAGTAACTTTTTATGAACTCATTGCCACATCGCTAGAAAAAACCCTGCCTAAAATTCTTGAAAAGGTTTATGAAGGGGGGCTCAAGGCAGTTGTGCACATCGAAAGTGAAGAACGCTTAAAATCAATTGATAGCGCTATGTGGACCTATACTACTCTTGGATTTTTACCCCATGGCTCAAAGTCTGACCCAAAAGAATTTCACAAACATCAGCCCATTTGGCTAACAACTAGCAATGATAACCCTATTGATGCAACAGTATTAGTGATAACTACCCAAGAATATGCTAAAGATAACAATTATCAGCGCATTCTTGACATTTACGATGGTAATGATCAATCAGCTTTGCAAAGTGCTAAAGAAAGAATGCAAAAATATAAAGATGCAGGCCACGAAATCACCGCGTGGAAACAAACATTAAAAGGTGCATGGGAAAAAGGAATTTAAAAATATGCAAGAAAAATGGTTGCATCAAATACAATCCACCTCCAATTTGTCTGAACTTGATGATCTCAGAGTTCATCTTTTAGGTAAAAATGGATTAGTAACCCAACAATTAAAGACTCTTGGATCCTTGCCTGCTGAGGAACGCAAAGCCAAAGGCGCTGAAATCAATATCCTTAAAGAGACAATTAGTTCAGCAATTGATGAAAAAAAAGTCTCCCTTGAAACTCAGGCCCTTGAACAGCGATTGGCTCACGAAAAAATTGATATAACGCTGCCAGCAAGGCCAGAATTTATTGGAAAGATCCACCCCATTTCAAAAGCTATTGCTGACATTACTCAATATTTTGCTCAAATTGGTTTTCAAGTTTTTGACGGACCACACATCGAAACGCAAGAACTAAATTTTGATGCTCTCAATATTCCTGCTCATCACCCCGCTCGCCAAAGCCATGATACATTCTACATTGAAGGATCAGATAATATTTTGCGCACCCAAACATCCCCCGTGCAAATAAGAACTCTTCGTGATCACAAACCGCCTATTCGTTTTTTAGCACCCGGTAGAGTTTTCCGCAGTGATGATCTAGATGCAACCCACACACCGATGTTCCACCAAATTGAAGGGGTTGTTATTGAGGAAGGTATTCATTTTGGCCATCTCAAAGGTACACTTATTGATTTTTGTAGGTGGTTTTTTGAAAATCCAGACCTAAATTTACGCTTTCGACCTAGTTTTTTTCCTTTCACTGAACCATCTGCAGAAGTTGATATCTCATGGAAGAATGGCAAATGGCTTGAAGTATTAGGCTGCGGCATGATTCACCCAACAGTTCTTGAAAATTGCGGCATTGACCCAAATAAATTTCAAGGATTTGCTTTCGGCATGGGCGTTGATCGATTCACTATGTTGAAATATGGAATTGATGACATCAGATCCTTTTACAATGGTGACACACGTTGGCTTGACCTTTATGGATTTGGAGCACTATAGAAATGAAATTCTCTCACACTTGGCTTAAAAAATATTTAGATACTGATGCGACTCCGAATGAAATTGCTGAGAAACTCATAGAACTTGGCTTAGAAGTTGAGTCACTCGATGATCCTGCAACAGCCTTAAAAGGTTTTGTATACGCCCAAGTTGTAGAAAGAGAAAAACATCCCAATGCTGATCGACTTTCTTTGTGCAAAGTTGATGCAGGAACTGGTGAACTTATTCAAGTTGTTTGCGGCGCATCAAACGTAAAATCAAACATGGGCGTTGCTTTCGCACCAGTTGGCACTGTTATTCCCATAACCAGAGAAGCACTAAAAAAAGGCACCATACGTAATGTTGATAGCTTTGGTATGCTTTGTTCTTCTAAAGAATTATTACTAGGTGAAGAATCTGAAGGTATTATGGACTTGGGCCTTGATTATGAACCTGGCACCCCCCTTACTAACATTCTTTCAACTGATGCAATTTTTGATCTTTCAATCACCCCCAATCGTGGTGACTGCTTTTCTGTATATGGAATTGCCCGTGATTTAGCAGCAGCAGGAATTGGCACTTTAAAACATCACGATTTGCCAACCATAGTAAGACAAGGTGAAACACCAATTACTTCAATACAAACTGATTTGTGCTCACAGTTTAGTCTTTGCCAAATTAGCAGTGTTAAAAATGGCTCTTCCCCCTCTTGGCTGCAAGATTTATTAATGCGAGCAGGCCAAAAATCTATTAGCACTTTAGTCGACATTACAAATTATTTTTGTATTGGATTAGGGCGTCCCATGCATGTTTTTGATGCTGATAAAATTCAAGGCAACATAGTTGTTCGCATGGCAAAAAGCGGAGAAATTTTAAAAGCCCTTAACGATCAAGATTACATTCTTGAAGATAACATGATCGTTATTGCTGATAATCGTGGTGTTATTTCTTTGGCAGGCATTATGGGCGGACGCGAAACAGCGGTCGACGAAAAAACAACAAATGTACTTCTTGAGTCCGCTTATTTTGACCCTGTATCCATCGCCATAACGGGGCAACGACTCAACATAACTTCTGATTCAAGAATGCGTTTTGAGCGGGGTGTTGACCCTACTTTTGTTACACCTTGCCTTGATATGGCAACAAAAATGGTCATGGATCTATGCGGGGGAACACCTTCTAAACAATCTATTCAAGGGGCTTATTTAAAAGCACAACAAGTAATTAATCTTGATCATAGGCAAGTTGAGCAACGACTTGGATTAAAAATTGAAGTTAGTGAAATTGTAAATATTTTGGAAAAATTAGGTTGTTCTGTTGATCAAACAGCCAGCTTAAAAATAACACCCCCAAGGTGGCGTCATGATTTAACAATTGCTGAAGATCTTATTGAAGAAATAGCGCGATTAAAGGGCTATAACGAAATCCCTGCAAAATCTCTACCATTACAACCAATAAAGAACTTAGCCTCGCGCGAAGAATTAGCAAAAAAACATTTATGCACTCGCGGATTTTTAGAAACAATTAATTGGTCATTTACTGATAAAACCAGCGCTCTAGAATTCAGCGAAAATCAACAGTATTTAGTTCACTTACAAAATCCAATAACTGAAGATTTTTCTGTGATGCGCCCATCTTTACTTATCTCATGTCTAAAAGTAGCTCAATTTAATACAGCAAATGCTCGTTCTAGTGGTGCTATTTTCGAAATTGCTCCTATTTACGGAGCGCATCTTCAACACAACCAAACCACCTCTATTGCAGGGCTTCGCTTTGGAAACTCTCAAGATCGTCACTGGCTCTCAGGACCACCAAGAAATGTAGATGTGTTTGATGCCAAGGCAGATGTCCTAAGTACATTAAAAATATTAGGCGTACCCGAATCTTCTATGCAGCTGAGCATTGATGGACCTTCATATTATCACCCTGGACGCAAAGGCACTTTCAAACAGGGAAATCGAGTTTTAGCCTATTTTGGTGAATTGCATCCCAAAATTACTAATGACTTAAACACAGTTGGCTTTGAAATTTTTCTAGACAATATTCACCCAGCAAAGCTTAAAAAAATTCAAGCAACTTTAGCTGATCTTATGCCTGTTCGCCGTGATTTCGCTTTTGTTTTAGATTCAAATATTCCAGCAGCAACACTTATAAAAGCTGTTGAAAGAGCCAATGATCTTATTACACAAGTAGAGGTCTTTGACTGCTATCAAGGATCTCACATCGAGCAGGGTAAAAAGTCACTGGCGCTTTCTATTACACTACAACCCACACAAAAAACGCTAGATGAAGAATCACTTACCCAGATTCATGAAGCTATTGTTCAATCTGCAGCAAAAATAAATGCTCAACTTCGTTGAGCATTAGCATCACTAGTAATCACAGGTGTTAACGGCACCACATTAAATTTTACTTCCTTAGCTAAAGACTTAAGTTGCTCTTCTCTTTCTTCCTGTTCTCTAGCGCTACACCTGGCAATTCCAATAAAAGTTAAATGCACAGCAAAACATGCTGTGCCAGTAAAAAGAAGCATATCAGAAAGATGCTCTTCGTTTATAAGACGCGTGCCTGTCGCAAGGGTTGTTGCGCCAATACCAACATATGTAAGGGTATTACCCAACAGCTCTGAAATATTTGCTGTTTTTCTAAAAAACCATCGTGCCCAAAGTAAATCCTGTACATTCCTTTCGTAATCATTACTAAGAAGATTATGAACTTTTGTTACCGTGTTTTTTCTTATGCCAGTTTCTTCTGCAATTTCTTGTGAATTCCCACTTTCTGCACTTAAATTTGTCTCTACGCGGGTTAAATCTCTCAACCCCATTTCAACATCGATGCCACCAATATCATTATCGAACGAGCTATAAATATCCTTAGGCATTAAAATCAAAGAAAGAAAAATTACATATATTTTCATAATTTAAAACTAAACATTAAATATTAGTAATTATATACTAATAAACAAAAATTAATTAACTGTTAACAATAGTTAAATTTTTTATAAGATTTTTTTAACATAAACTTAATTAAGTTCTCTCCCAGCACAATTTTCCCACTCAAATAAAATTTATTTTGCCCGCAACACTAGTCTGTGTAGGGTGTCAAGGTATGGGCTATTTTATTTTTTGCCAAAATACCCATTTCATAAGATCGTACAATAGGATTTTAAATCCAAGGGAAAGAGCTCTCTCCTGAAAATCAACAATCCAAAGTCGACTTTTAATAAATAACACTAAGTCGTCCCAGCGAAGGCCGGAAGGGGCTTTGGCAATCTAATACTTGGCAACAAATTTCATAGCGCTCACAACAACTTGCCCATATCAATATCTTGATGATAAACCGCATGTTCATTAGGATCATTAAAAGGCATTTCAGCGTAAGCATTTTTTTTATAAAAATTATAAGATTCTGGTGAAGTTTGAATATGAATGGTTTTAAAACCATGTAAGCGCAACCATTTTTCACAAAGCCCTAGCAAATGTCCACCAAATCCCTGCCCCCTAAAATTCTCATCAATCACAATAATACGCATAGCAACTCGTTTTTCGGGCCAATATTGCAGATGCACATATCCTACAATCTCCACCCCATTATACAACACAAAGTGCACATGGTCTTTATGTTCAAAAGTCCAAGTATAAGGATCAGCAATAGGAACCTTATCAAAAAAATATTTTTGCCGGAAGATTTTCGCTGCCTCCCATTCAGCATAATGCGTACAATGCATTAGCCTTAACCTATCAAACCCAGCTTGCTGTAAAATATTTCGAATAAAAATATTTTTCCCTAGTGTATAATGCGAAAGCATAGGTCGAATATCTTTATATGCTTTTTGTTCCACAGCAAGAGTACGTTTCAGATCAGCATATTCATTACATGCATCAGGATGCGATCGTAAAAAATTTCTAAACAATAAATTTAATTCTACTTCTGGACTATCTGGCGAATACACATGCAAGTGAAATTCTATCGTGCTCTTTTTATTAAAATAAAATCGGAAAGGAATGTTCATCTCTCCTTCGTAAACATAGCCAAGAGATTCCAGAAGGCAAATAGCCTCAGATGGATTTTTAGCAACCAAGACCATATCAATAATCGGCTTAGCACTTAGCCCTAACACAGCTGTGGAACCTACATGATGAATCTCAACACAATTACCATCTAATTGTTCTCTAATAGCTGCAGCTTCATGTTCAAATATCCTTGGCCAGTCAGCATCATACGGAACAATTTCTATTGATTTACACTCCATAAAAGTCTCCATACGACTTTCCCTGCACATATTGACGAATACCATATTCAATAACAGGAATTATTGGCGATGGCAGTGCGTCAACGTCAAACCACTCCATTTTATCATGAAGACGTGGCTCTTTGTTTATAGGCTCACCTTCAAAATCTTTTACAACAAAAAATAAGCTAATATCCCTGTAAACTAATTCGGGATTCTGAAAATTTTTTGCTGTAACAGAAACAACGGTACCAATGTTAGGATCAATATCAAGACCAATTTCTTCAAATGTCTCGCGAATAATAGTTTGTTTTGGGGTTTCACCCTGCTCTATTTTTCCCGTGACACAATGCCAACAGCTAGGCCATAAAGGTGCCCAATTCATTCTTCGCAATAATAAAACTTTTGAATTTTTAATCAGAATAAGGTTGGGACAAACAAAAAAAGATTGCGGATTATTTTGTGAATTCATAACACTTTCCTAATGTAAATATTTTGATCACGTGCAATTTTACCCTTGCGATATCTCTCCAGTCTATCAATAATACAGAACTTACTTAGAATATACAGTTATGCCTGCTATTGTTCCTTTGCTATATAACGAATGCAGCAAAACCAGCGCTCCATTTGCGCTTGAATCCCCATTTCAGCCAGCAGGAGACCAACCTGCTGCTATCAAGGAAATTATTAAGGGTTTTGAAACAGGTGAGCGTAACCAAGTTTTGTTAGGTGTCACAGGTTCCGGAAAAACGTTTACTGTGGCGCAAGTCATTCAACATTTACAGCGTCCATCACTCGTAATGGCCCCAAACAAAATTTTGGCCGCACAATTGTATTCAGAAATGAAGGAATTTTATCCCCATAACGCAGTTGAATATTTTGTATCTTATTATGATTACTATCAACCAGAAGCATACGTTCCTCGCACCGATACATTCATCGAAAAAACCGCTTCCATCAACGAACAAATAGATAGAATGCGACATTCCGCCACTCGTTCAATGCTAGAAAGGCGCGACGTAATTGTGGTTGCCAGCGTTTCGTGTATTTATGGCATTGGCGGTGCCAACACCTATAGCGAAATGACAATTCCACTTAAAGTTGGGCAGAATTTTGATAAACAACAGTTAATGCAACAACTTATTCAATTGCAATACAAACGCAATGATTTAGCTTTTGTCAGGGGGGCATTTCGCAGCCGTGGCGATGTGCTAGATATTTTTCCAAGTCACTTCGCTGATCGCTCTTGGCGCTTAAGTTTTTTTGGCGATGAAATTGAAAGCATTACTGAAGTAGACGCTCTAACAGGAGAGAAATTCGCCCAGCTTGATGAAATTCGTGTATTTGCCAATAGCCACTACGTAACACCTGGCCCAACCATTCAACAAGCAATTAAAAAAATTCAATCAGAATTGGCTGTTCGTCTTGCTGAACTTGAAAGTGCAGGCAAATTATTAGAGGCGCAACGCCTTTCGCAGCGCACAAAATTTGATATAGAAATGATGCAAGCAACGGGAAGTTGCGCAAGTATTGAAAACTATTCTAGATATTTAACAGGACGCAACCCTGGTGAACCACCCCCAACATTATTTGAATACCTTCCAAAAGATGCCTTATTATTCGTTGATGAAAGTCACGTCAGCGTTCCACAAATCGGTGGAATGTACAAAGGTGACCGTGCTCGTAAAGAAGTATTATCAGAACACGGTTTCAGGTTGCCATCATGCAAAGATAACCGCCCTTTAATGTTTGAAGAATGGAATAGTTATCGCCCTCAAACTCTATTTATTTCAGCCACTCCCGGTCCTTGGGAACTAGATCAAACCCAAGGAGTGTTCGTTGAACAGCTCATTCGCCCAACGGGTCTGGTTGACCCTATCTGCATAATAAAGCCATGCGATCATCAAGTCGATGATCTAATGGAAGAATGTCGTCAGACCGTCGGTCAAGGCTTTAGAGTATTGGTTACCACACTTACAAAAAAAATGGCCGAAGCTCTCACAGAATATTTAATTGAAGCAAACATGCGCGTTCGCTATTTGCATTCAGACATAGAAACCCTCGAGCGTATTGAAATTATTCGAGGTCTGCGCTCCGGTGAATTTGATATTTTAGTAGGCATTAACCTTTTGCGCGAAGGGCTAGACATTCCAGAGTGCGGCCTTGTAGCCATTTTAGATGCTGATAAAGAAGGGTTCTTGCGCTCAAAAACTTCGCTTATTCAAACCATAGGACGTGCTGCACGAAATGTTGAAGGCCGCGTTATTCTCTATGCAGACAAACTAACAGGGTCTTTAAAAGGTGCATTAGAAGAAACTGAACGTCGCCGAAATAAGCAATTAGCTCATAATGCTGCTCATGGCATCACGCCAGAAACTATTAAAAAAGCCATTTCTTCATCGCTTGATTTACGTGAAAAACAAGAGTCTTTGGATTCACCACTCAAAAATCTTTCACCTAAACAACTTGAAAAGAAAAAAAATCAGCTCTTGAAAGACATGAAAGCAGCCGCTGGCAATTTAGAGTTTGAAAAAGCAGCAAGTTTACGTGATGAACTACGCTCATTAGAAGACATGGAAATTCAATTTTCCTAAGGCTCTGCCATTGCAGCAAAATTTATGTAATGCTATAAACATTAAACCGGTCGCATAGCTCAGCGGTAGAGCACTACATTGACATTGTAGGGGTCACAGGTTCAATCCCTGTTGCGACCACCATTTTTTAAGATCATGCGCTATATTATATCAATTGTATTGTCAGTTTTTATTCTTGGAACCCTCCTTACCTATGGACCAGGAGGTCTTTTAAGATCTTTACATGTGCCTGATAACACCTACTTCATTATCAAAAAAGGCGATTCAACTTATACAATTGCAAAAAATCTAAAAGCACAAAAAATTCTCCCGCACACAATCAGCTTCTTAGCGGGTGCAGCGTTTAATAAAATGCTTCGCCAGCCCCTTAAACATGGTGAGTACCTTATTGACCTTCAAATGACTTTGTGGAGCTTCTTGCAAAAAATTATAAAAGGCGAAGTTGTTATTCACTATATAACAGTTCCTGAAGGTCTTACTGTCTACGAAACTGCACAAAAGCTTGAAGCTATTGAAATTCTAACAGGCTCTGTTGAATTACCCTCAGAAGGCACAATTTTACCTCAAACCTACGATTACTATTGGGGTGAATCGAAGCAACACGTCCTGCAGCGCATGGTAAAGAGTATGGAATCACTTAAAAATAAAGTGTGGCCTATATACGAAAAACAATCAGCTTTAAATAATTGGAATGAAGTCCTTATTCTGGCCTCAATCATAGAAAAAGAAACTCGTCTTCCTGAAGAACGAGACTTAGTAGCTTCAGTTTATCTCAATCGCCTACAGCACAACATGCCTTTGCAAGCAGACCCTACAGTTATTTACGCTATCACCAATGGAAAAACCTCATTTTACAGGCCAATATCTAAGAATGATTTAGCATTTGATTCACCTTATAATACCTACTTAAAAAAAGGGCTACCCCCAACACCTATTGCTTGCCCCGGAGAAGCTAGTATTATGGCAGTATTAAAACCCGCTCAAACTGAATATTTGTATTTTGTTGCAAACGACATAGGTGGGCATGAATTCAGCACTAATTTAAAAGAGCACAATAAAAATGTGCAACTATTAAGAGCCATCGAAAAACAAAGAAAGAAATCTCTATGAACATTAAAAGGCGCGGGTTAATGCTTGTATTGTCATCTCCTTCAGGAGCAGGTAAAACCTCAATTGCCCGGGCATTGCTGGCTCAAGATAATAATTTAAAAAATTCTATTTCCGTTACTACACGGCCCAAACGTCCATCTGAAATTCATGGCGAAGACTATTTTTTCATCAATGAAAATCAGTTTAAAAAAATGCGCAAAAAGGGTGAGTTATTGGAACACGCAGAAGTATTTGGAAACCTCTATGGCACCCCAAAAGATTTTGTCTTTGAGCAACTAGACAAAGGAATCGATGTTATTTTTGATATTGATTGGCAAGGCACTCAACAAATTGCACAGCTAGCTTCTAATGATTTAGTCACCGTTTTTATTCTTCCTCCGAACTTGCAAGCATTACATGAACGTCTGCAATTCAGAGGGCAAGATAATGAAGAAACCATTGCAAAAAGAATGAGCGAAGCTTCTTCAGAAATAAGTCATTGGCCTGAATATCATTATGTAATCGTGAATAGCGATTTTGACAAAAGCCTGTCTCAAGTAGCAGCTATATTAAATGCAGAACGAGCCAGTCGTAAGCGCCAGATCGGTCTTGCTGAGTTTATAAACCAATTCAGACAAGGGCATGCAACAAAAAGTAATCTGCCATCATCTTCGTCAAAAAATAGATTGGTTAAATTTTTGCGTAATTTACTCCATAAGTAATCAAGAGTTACGGATTATTTTCTTCATTAACTTCTTCTATTAAACCAAGGCAATCATGCCATCTGCCCAGCTCCTTTTGATCTCTTTTATAATTCCAAGCATTCACACCAATCGTACCAAGTGCATAATCAAGACTGTAGCCTAAAAGGTATTCTGCAGAGTATTTCTTTGCATCCAAATCAGCTTGCGGAGAATGCTTCAATGTAAAAATCCTAAGATGAGGCTTTTTTAAAGCAAGAACTTGTCGAAGAACTTTTATCCCCTCTTCCAATTGCAAATAATCTGTGGGACCAAAAACTATTGACGCTATAACAGGTTTAGAAAAAAGCTCCATACCATTTTCTACTGTTCTCTTAACGCTCACATCCAGCTCATCTAAATTAACTAAAACTATTTCCAGCGCTTGCCTATACGTTAATGGTGGATTCTCATCAGTCATGCAGTACGCACAAGAATCATCCAAACTTCGAACAGCGTCAGCTGAACTCAAAAAATTAAACATTCCAAAAATGCTTATCAATGCTATCGCTAATTTCATAAAAATCCTCAAAAAAAACCTTCTTTTTAAGAATCCAATATATGCGTTAATAACTGTTTAATTAGCAAATACCTGATCAGACTTTAATTTTCCTGGAATCAAACGCATCTCTCACCGCTTCACCAGTAAAAATCAATAAACTCAAAAGCACAGAAATTGAAAAGAATGCTGTCAGCCCTAACCAGGGCGCCTGAATGTTATTTTTGGCTTGAGTTATTAATTCACCCAAAGATGCTGATCCTGGTGGTAACCCAAACCCCAAAAAATCAAGTGAAGTAAGCGTTGCAATCGATCCATTTAATATAAAAGGCAAATATGTAATAACCGCAACCATTGCGTTTGGAAGCATATGTCGCCATATAATTCGACCACTCGGCACGCCTAATGCTTCGGCCGCCCGAACGTAATCAAGTGTGCGCGTGCGAAAAAATTCAGCTCTTACTACGCTTACAAGCGTCATCCATGAAAATGTCAGCATAATTGCTAACAACCACCAAAAATTTGGCTCAATCATGCTAGACAAAATAATAAGCAAATATAAAACAGGAAGATTGCTCCAGATTTCGATAAATCGCTGCATCAACAGATCAAATTTTCCTCCAAAATACCCTTGAATAGCGCCTGTAAAAATTCCAATTACAGAAGCCCCTAATGTAAGAGCTAATCCAAATAAAATAGAAATACGAAAACCATAAATTAGTCGCGTTAAAACATCTCTCCCCTGGTCATCTGTTCCTAGAAAATTTTCAGAAGTAGGGGACGATGGAGCCGGGGAGCTAAGCGCATAATTAACCGTATTAATACCGAATGGAATAGGTGCCCACACAATAAAACCATTTGGCTTTATAAGATTTTGCACAAACGGGTCACGATAATTTGTCGCTGTTTCAAATGTGCCGCCAAATGTTGTTTCCGGATAGTTTTTCAGCACAGGAAAATACAAATCCCCTTTGTAACTAACTAGCAAAGGCTTATCATTGGCAATGAATTCCGCAAACAAAGTTACAAAGAAAATACCAAAAAAAATTAAGAACGAATAATATCCTCGCTTATTTGCCTTGAATTGGTAAAGACGCCTCTGTGTAATCGGATTCATGAAATAAATATAACAAATAACTTACATTACAATAGCAAGCTTGCTGGTTTTTGGTAAGTCATAACATGCGCATCAAGGGCTAAACCAGATGCTTGGGGGTAATATCCTTTTCGAACCGAAATAAATTCAAACCCGATTTTTTTGTACAGCTGAATCGCCGCAATATTTTGGCACTCAACGTCTAAGAAAAATTTTTGCGCTTGCGGAGCTTTGTTTATAACCCATTTCATTAAAGACAATCCCAGACCTTTTTTACGCTGATCTGGATTTACACCAATGGTTAGTAAATCTGTAGAATTCTGAACAGTGTAGGTAAAAATAAAAGCTTGCTTATTTATATGAAAAGCTTGGTATTTTTGATCGTCTATATGCTGAAGCCATGCTTCATCACGGCCAAAGCACTCTTTAAATAAAGGCTTGAACCAAAAAGCATCATTTTTGATAATTGGCTCTGGTTTTGTATTCTGGCGTTCTAACATAATAGGGCTCTGGGTTATTCAAAACTTCAGGATCTGGATAGCATAAGTAATATTTTAATAAACTAAACGCAAGGTTCTCAGGCATTGCTCCAATATCGCCACAAAACACCTTACCTTCCTTTTTTAAAATTTCTACTTCCGGCAACGTAATGCATTTCACAACATCATCAATTTTTGTGAAGTAATCACCACGAAAACTATCAATTACTGGAATGGCACCCTCTGATGCCCACACCAAAAGATCAAGATTGTTCGGACAAAAAAGCTTTGATTTATAGCCTATTTTCAAACCAATTGCAGTTGCTAACTGAATGCGAATACTAGTAAATGAACCAGGGCCAGTTAAAGTCGCAACAATATCTGGCGGCATTGGCAAAAATTCTTTTATTAAAGAGACAAGTATACCAGCATGAGTTTGCCCTGGCTGCAAAACAACAACTTTCTCTTTAAATTCATTATCGTGATGCCATGCTAAATGGCAAGCACCACTTAACAATGCAAAACCTAGAATAGCCATTAAGGTGAACTCGTGATATGGTATTTGAGGCAAACTTTAGCACAAAACATCGATGAACGCTGTAATCATTTTAGGCGCAGGACAAGGCAAGCGCATGAAAAGCTCAACACCTAAAGTGCTTCATAAAATTTCTGGAAAACCTATGTTGCAGTGGGTGATTGATGCGGTAAAAACTATAGATATAGATCAAATCATTACTGTCGTATCTCCAAATCTTAAAAATCATGAAATCCTAAAAGGAACAGATGTTGTTGTGCAAGAAGTTCCGCTAGGCACAGGAGACGCACTAAAACTGGCAGCAGTAAAACTAAAAAATAATATTAATAAAGTTTTTCTACTGTGTGCAGACACACCGCTTTTAAAATCTCAAGATCTTAAAAAACTGGAAGAATCAAATGCCGACCTAACAGTCATTGGCATGAAGATTGAAGATTTAGACAAATCATATGGGCGTATTGAATGCAATGAAAATGGAAATCCAATTGCCATAAAAGAAACAAAACATAATTCTGGAGCAAAAAATATCTCAATTGCGAATGCAGGTGTCTACGCTTTCAACTCAAAAATGCTTCAAGAACTTTTGCCAAAATTAACAACAAATCCAGAGTCCGGAGAATTTTACGCAACTGACCTTGTCGAATTAGCAATAAAAAATGGATACACGACCGAACTTATTTTAGCAAATGAAGAAAACTTTTTAGGTGTTAATACTCTTGTTGAGCTTTCCTTAGCAGAAAATATTATGCAGATTCGCCTTAAAAAACAGCACATGCTAAATGGTGTTCATTTTTTGCTGCCTGAAACCAGTTACGTAAATCATGATGCAAAAATAGGGCCTGACACAATTATTGAACAATCTGTGCATATTGGTGAAAATGTAAATATAGCAAACAATGCAAAAATACGAAGTTTTTCCTACCTCTCTCATTGCACCATTGAAAATAACACCAGCATTGGTCCTTTTGCACACTTGCGCGATAACGTAATTATTGAAGAGTCCGCTTCCATAGGAAATTTTGTCGAAATCAAAGGCTCTAGTATTGGTAAGCATACTAAAGCAAAACATCTTAGTTATATTGGTGACGCAGTAGTTGAAGAAAACACCAACATCGGAGCAGGCACAATAACCTGTAACTACAATGGCTTTGAAAAATTCAAAACGCATATTGGCAAAAATGTCATGGTTGGCGTTAATACTACTCTTATAGCGCCGGTCTCAATTGGAGATGGAGCATATATTGCCGCTGGCAGCGTCATTACTGAAGATGTTGGGGTTGATAATCTCGCCATTTCAAGAACACAACAACAGGAGAAAAACGGATGGGCGAATACTTTTCGCGCAAAATACAAAAAAAAACTATCTTAGCTTTTTTTTGTTTCTTATGCATATCTCTTAACGCAAAACCCGCAACGTATTTCAGCGTGTATAATGTTGCTCCAAAATATAACGAAGCAGCGCAACATTTTGATTACGTAAATCCAAAGGCACCAAAAGAAGGAGCCTTAAAAATCTCAGTCGTTGGAACATATGATGGGCTAAATCCCTTTTCTATAATGGGCTCTTCGCCCATGCATATTGCGATATTTTGTTTTGCAAAATTACTTGATGAGTCGCAAGATGAAATAGGTATTAGTTATCCATATCTTGCTAAAAGTTTGGATATCAGCACAGATAAAAAAATTATCACTTTTCATTTAAGAGAAAATGCAACATTTTCTGATGGATCTCCAATAACCGCAGACGATGTGGTTTGGAGCTTTAATTTTCTCACAAAAATCAACCCCATGATGAAGCAATACTACAAAGATATTTCAAAAGTTGAAGCTGTTAATCAGCATACAGTTAAGTTTCATAATAAAAATCCAAAAAACAAAGAACTTGCTGGTATATTAGGGCAAATATATGTATATCCTAGTAAGTTTTTCAAAGAAAATATGAATGAAAATGGCACAATCACTAAGCCATTCCCTGTAAGCGGCCCATACAAAATAAGCGTTGCTGATTTAGGTCGCTCTCTAGTTTTTGAGCGTATAAAAAACTGGTGGGGGGAGACGATCCCCGCAAATGTTGGACGATATAATTTTGAAATAATTGAACTGCAATATTTCAGAGACAGAAATGCTTCTTTCCAAGCCTTCTTGGCAGGAAATGTTAATTTGTGGATTGAGGCATCTGCTACACAATGGCACACAGCTTATAATGTTTCTGCCGTAAAAGATGGAAAAATCATTAAAAAAATCATTCCTGATGGTAACCACCAAGCGACAAAAGGATTTGTATTTAATTTAAGAAAAAGCAAATTTCAAGACATTCGTGTAAGAAAAGCCATCTCAATGCTTTTCAATTTTGAAAGTTTAAATAAATCAGCATTTTATAATGAGTACACTAGATTAAATAGCTACTATGGTAGTGGAGAATTAGCCCACCATGCTGAACCACAAAAAGAAGAGCTTGAACTACTAAAAACTTATAAAGATAAATTACCCACAGAAGTTTTTGGACCTGCATTTAAGAACCCTGTTTATACCGAAGATATCATCCCCCGAGAAACATTAAGGCAATCCTTAAATTTACTCAAAGAAGCTGGGTGGGAACTAAAAGATCAAAAACTCACTAATAAAAACGGAGAAATTTTTGAAATTACTTTCCTTTATACAGAAGCCGCTCTGGAAAAAATTATTTTACACTTACAGCGGAATTTAGCAGTTGCAGGTATTAACTTAAGGCCTCGCCAGATTGATGCAAGCACATATACAGAAATGATTGATCAGTTTGATTTTGATATGACTATGATAGGAATCGCCCAACATCATTCATTAGGCAATGAACAACGAGAATTTTTTGGCAGTAAATCAGCACATGTCAAAGGATCTAGAAATTTAGCAGGCATTGAAAACCCTGTTGTTGATGAATTAATCGAAAAATTGATCACAGCTAAAGATTATCAAGCGATGCTGCATTGTGCTCACGCCATAGACCGCGTATTATGCTGGAATTATTATATGATCATGTACTGGGACTTTTCAGGCTTTCGTACTGCTTACTGGGACGTCTTTGAAATGCCTGAAAAACCATCAAAATATTCACCCTTTCCCTTTTTGGCCTGGTGGAAAAAGCCTGAAATTTCTCAAAAAAAAGCACCACAAGAACACACTATATTCACAAGAATTTTCAATACTATTAAAAGCTGGATTTCATAAATGATAGGTTATATTGCCCGTAGATTATTGCTTATTATTCCAACTCTTCTTGGAATCATGCTGCTCAATTTTATAATTGTTCAAGCAGCCCCAGGCGGCCCTATTCAACAAGTCATCAGTCAAATGCGTGGTGAGGCAAGTGATATTGACGCACGTCTTGGAGGCGGAGATCAACTACAACGCGAGCAAACTTTTGGAGCCGACAATAGTTACAGAGGAGCACAAGGTATAGACCCTGCTTTTATCAAACAACTTGAGAAGCAATTTGGTTTTGACAAACCACCTCATGAACGGTTTTTGTTAATGCTGAAAAATTACGCATGTTTTGATTTTGGAAAAAGTTATTTTCGCGATAAACCTGTCCTTGAAATTATAAAATCAAAGCTACCTGTTTCAATATCTCTTGGGCTATGGACAACATTACTTGTGTACCTAATTTCCATACCTCTTGGAATTCGTAAAGCTGTTCATGACGGCAGTCGATTTGATATTTTAACCAGCGCAATTGTTGTGGTGGCTTATGCTGTGCCAAGCTTTCTATTCGCACTATTCCTAATAGTACTTTTTGCAGGTGGAAGTTTTTTTCAATTTTTTCCTCTGCGGGGATTATTTTCTGACAACTGGTCGCACTTAGGCTTTATCAGTAAAATAACTGATTATTTTTGGCATCTATTCTTGCCACTACTAGCTATGGTTATTTCAGGTTTTGCAAAACTAACTCTTCTTACAAAAAATTCCTTTTTGGAAGAAATCAACAAACAATACGTAACCACTGCGCGAGCAAAGGGTCTTGAAGAAAAAAAAATCCTATATGGCCATATTTTCCGTAATGCAATGTTAATTGTTATTGCCGGTTTTCCCGCAGCTTTTGTTCACATTTTATTTACATCAAGCCTTCTTATAGAGGTTCTATTCTCTTTAGATGGTCTAGGACTTCTAGGATTTGAAGCTGCAATGAGCCGTGATTACCCTGTCATGTTTGGATGCTTGTATATGTTCACTTTACTGGGAATGTTTTTACACCTTATCGGTGATATGATGTACATGATGGTTGATCGCAGAATTGATTTGAATGCTAGTCGTGAATTGCAAGCTCAATAATTTATTAAAATTTTTATACTGCTTAATAATCCACACTTCCTTGATTGCCATGGTGGGTTCAGAAACAATTTCAACACACACTTACCTCGCATATGATTCAACTCACCATGAATCAGCTGCGCTTATTAAAGACAACAAACTAAAATTTAGCCAATCTGGAGTTCTGGTTCGCAATAATATTGTCATTACCGCTGCGCATGGTATGCAACTTTTATTGCAAGCAAAATATCCGATGAAAGATTTTGGATCCTACATTTTAATAACACCTCAGCAACTCACGGTTACTTTCAGCGCTAACCTAAACTCTTCTATCACATACAACGTCGAATCAGTACTCATTGACAGTCGCTACATCCGGTTTGAACCAGGAGATCAGCACAAATTCGACATAGCAGTTTTAAAATTATCTGAACCAGTTGTAAACATCTCCCCAATTGAGCTGGAAGAAGAAGCATCTTTAGAAACAGATACACCAATGTTGGTAATAACTTGGGGAAACTCTGACACCCCTAATCAGCAGTTAAAAAGAGGGTTTTACCTATTTGAATGGTGTCTTTTTTTCCCTAATATTGATGAGGATGCTTTGGCAAATCATCGCACTGTCATGTTAAGCTCTATCTTTTTTGATCCAGATAATAAACTACCAAACGAAAAACCAAGCGTTAACGCACCAGAAAGTGTGCAGCGCCGCTACTTCGCCCTTAAAAGTTGGATCCCCAGAAAGCGCCCATATGGCTTAGCCCTTCCTGGAACAAGCGGTGCCCCTGTATTTGTCGAAACAGAAATTTTTGGAATTAGAAAAGTTCATCTTTTTGGTTTAGTAATGGGTTACTCCACACTAGGAGAAGAAATGACGCTACTTACAACAAATATTGAAAACCTAATAAGAAATCCTGAAAATGCTTACAATAAATACCAAACAATTATAACAACTCCGTATCGCTTGGATATGCAGCCAAAGGCTAATAACGGTAACACGAAACACTTTGCAATAGATAAACGCTATTTAAAAATGATTGATGAACTTTCAAATGGAATTATAAAATAATGAGCATTGTGGCAGGCATAGTCGTATTTTCATGCACTTGGTGGTTAGTATTTTTTATGCTTGTTTCCAAAGATTTTGAAGCAGATACAGCACCCATGCTCGGCACTTCTAAAAGCGCTCCCAAACAGTTTTCTTTCAAACAAAAATTTCTCAAAGTCACAAAAATCACTTGCGTAATTTATATTGCTCTTGATCTATTATTGCGTCACGATTGCTTGCTATGGATATTGAATTAAAACCTGGACTATACATTGTTCCTACACCGATAGGGAATCTTAAAGATATTACCTTAAGAGCACTTGAATATCTAAAAACATGTGATGAGATTTATTGTGAAGACACTCGTGTGACAAGCAAATTACTAAATGCTTATGGCATAAAAAAACCTCTATTAACATACCATGAACACAATGCCACATCGGCTCGAGATCAAATTATTGAGAAAATTATGCAAGGCTCTAAAATTTGCTTAGTCAGTGATGCAGGCACTCCACTTATTTCAGACCCTGGATATAAACTAGTTAGAGAAATTCAAGAACGAGAACTTTACTACACTGCACTACCTGGTCCGTGCGCAGCAGTTAGCGGTTTGTGTATGTCAGGAATGCCAACAAATCAATTTTTCTTTGCGGGATTTTTTGAATCAAAAGCAGCGAAAAAATTTAAAAATATTCCTGGCTCATTAATTTTTTATGAATCTGCACGAAGACTTTTAAAAACTTTAAATTTTCTGAAAACAATTTTCGATGATAGACAAGTAGCAGTAACACGCGAAATTTCAAAAATATATGAAGAAAAAATTTCAGGAACCTTTGATCAAGTTATTGAAGTTCTTTCAAAAAAAAGCTCAATAAAAGGAGAAATTGTTATCATATTAAGTCCTGCTTCTGAAAAGGAAGTTTCTTTGAACATCATCAATAATGATATTAATCGCCTTTTAAAAACTCATTCCGTCAAGGATATCGTTGGCATTATCAGTTCCACTTACGATATTTCAAAAAAGCAAGCATATGACTTGGCACTTGAGATAAAAAATACTTAGAATATTTTATGCGTATGTATCAATTTCAAGCCTTAAATGCTAATGGAAAAAAAGTTAGAGGTGCAATTCCAGCAAATAGCAAAGATCACGCTTTATACAATCTAAAGCTGAAGAACCTGCACCCTATTCACATAAAACCTCAAAAATTCTCTTGGCTTATGACATCAGACATTTGGACTGTTGAATGGGCAAAAGATATGAACTTTTTCCTAAAGCAAGACCTATCACTAGTGGAAAGCCTGCAAGCTAGTAAATTAAGACTTGGCAAAAAGCAAATACAAATTATTGATATGTTACTAGCAGGACTCTACGCGGGCCAAACTCTTTCACAGATTATTTCTGAACATCAATTTTTCTCAAAATTATTCATTGGACTATTAAGTGTAGCCGAAGCAACGGGGCAATACGCGCAAGCTTTCGAAGATTACGCATTGCTCAGGGCAGAAGAAATCGAATTTTTCAAGCAATTACGTTCTAATCTTCAATATCCAATCGTTTTAGCCATTATTATTTTTTCAATGATCATAGCTTTTAGTGAATTTCTTTTGCCCACCTCCCTAGATTTTTTTCGAAATAATAATTTTGAACAACACTTAACAACAACTTTATTTATTCATTTTGCAGAAATCCTAAAGAACTTCCTTACCATTTTCACAAATTTACCAGTGGTAATAACCGTTATTACAAGCTGTTATATGGGATCAAAAATAAAGCGAATAAAATATATTTTTTCTTGGCTTTCAATAAAATTCCCAATATTTGGACCTATTTACCTTATGACAATACAAAGCTTTTATCTGAAGAGTTTTTCAATATTGCTAAAACGTGGACACCATGTCATACAAGCCGTAAGCTACACTACTGATATTTTGCAAAATACTTATTTAAAAAGCCATGCTTTGCAAATAGAACATATTATCAAGCATGATGGAAAAATCAGTGCGGCCCTCACAAACTTATTAAAACTTCCTGAATCAATTGAGCATTTATTACTAACCGGAGAGAAAACCTCTCAAGTATCGACATATAGCAATATATGCGCAGAAACACTAAAAAATATTTATCAAGGAAAACTACAAAAAATAATAGCCTGGACGGGACCATTTTTGATATCTATCATGGGAATAGTAATGATATGGATGGTTGTTGCCATTGTCGTACCGCTCTATGATCAAGTTGCCAGAATGGATTAAAAACAAAGAAACAGCACCTGAAAATTATGCTCACAATAATAAAAAAATCTGGAAAAGCTTACAATTTTACGTTCAAACCATTTGGAAACGTATCGCTAGCTGGAAAAATTACCCCCTAGACTACATAACCCTATATGAATCTCAGGGCAACTACACCCTTTATCATTTTAAAAATAATTTACTTACTCATACTCAAAATATTTCCATTGAACAGCCTGATTGGCAAGAATACATCTCTTCTCATAAAAATTCTCCTATCTACCTTATCGTGCAAGGGCAAGATTGTGAATTTCGCACATTGCCTACAAATCAAATACATATTTGGGATCGCCTGTTTCTTTTTAATCAAATCAAAACAAATGAGTTTGGGCCAGATGACTTAGTCGCACACTATCAACCAAAACAGCACCCTGAAAGAGTTGATATTTTTGTTTCAACAAGAAGCAATGATACACTTAAGCAAATGTTCAAAATCCTAGCGTCATTAAAAAACCCTATCGGAGGAGTACTTTCCTGGGATATTGAGCAGAATTTAGCCATGAAGAAAAGAGCTAGTATTAATAGCTCACTACGGGCTTGGATTGTAACTGTCATACCAGTTGATAGTAATAGCTGCACTATTATAATTCAGCATACGGATAAAATCCTACTACAACGGCTTATTTTTACAAAAAATATGGACGATTTGGAAAAAGAATTGCACTCCACGTTAAGATTCTTACAAAGACAAGGCTATAAAGAAGGACAGGCAGTATCTATTCTAACCCCTAAAGATAACCGATTCACCACATTTTCTAATGCAGGACTTGAGCTTATTCAGGTGCCAGAAGAAATTTTAGAAAAATCGATTTATAAGCCTACTAAGCCTTTTTTAATTTTCTCACCTCAAACTTTAAAACAAGCAAGATTGGCACACGAATTACCAAAACTTTGCATCAAAATCTTGATTCCTGTAAGCATAATTTTGTTAATACTTTGGGCCTCTATTCAAATAAAGTCATTTTTTCAAGACTATGAAAATAAATGGCTAACAGCAAAATATGGTCAATTATGCAAAAAATCCCCTAAAAATCTTGCCGAACAGGTACATCTAAGCAGCTTTTTTAACCTTTATATAAGAAGAAATAATCAAAATCCCTTTAATGCTATCAACAATGCAAATAAATTACTGAAAGGCATAGTCCAAATTTCAGAAATTACCTGGAATCTTGAAGAACATGAGTCAGAATTTCGGTTGAAGTTTTCTAAAAAAAATCAAAAAATTAAGAAGAACATCAGTAATAAATTTGAGCAAATTTTTGAGAATGCAACGTTAACTTGGGATGAACATGATAAAGATACCACCCTTCTTATTCAGCAACGAGCAGAGCCGCACAATGATTAACTGGCAACTATGGAATAGAATTGAGACAGGCGGAGTTATTGGCTCTCTCATATTTTTGGTGATATTCTGCCTTTCTATCCTAATAATGGCAGTGAATCATTATCAAACGACCCAAGAAGAGATTATATTAACAAATAAAAAAATACATTCACTAACAGCTCAAATTGATGCTGCTGAAGTTTATGAAAAACTTAGCAGGCAAGAAGTTCAAAAATTCAACACATTTAAGCGCAAAAAATGGAAAATTCCATTAACCCAAGACCGCCTCAACCAATCTCTCTATGCCCTGCAAAAATCTGCAAATGTAGAATTTCTGTTCATTCACTCCAAAATATCGGGTGATGCTAATAATATCACAAAAGCAAATATTTCTCTTAATGTTCATGTTCTGCGTGACCAAAGTTTTATTAATTTCCTACAAAAGATTGAAACTGATCTTCCGGGCATTATAAAAGTTAAAAAATTTGAACTAAAACGCACTAAAGAGCTTAATAAGCAGCTTTCACAAAAAGTCAGTGAAGGAGAGAAGGTTAGCCTCTTTGAAGGAACTATTGACTTTGAACTAGAATATGCGCCGTTTTGCAATGATCTTTCAAAACAATAAAGTTATTTGATCTCTCATGCAGATGTGGATTGGGAATTTTTATAAAGCCTTAATCATAGTAAGTTTTTTCTTACTCTTTCCCATTAAAGCATCCCTAATGATGTCTTTAGATGAAGTGAACTTGCTAAATGAACTTGCTCCTATTGAAGACGAAGCCACCTCTTTTCTGGAAACGCCTGAAATTTTCACATCTCGCTTCACAATCGAAGAAATTTTATTTTTAAGCGCAATCTTATATTTGTCACCTACACATTGGAGTGTATGGATTAATGACCGAACTTATACAGCTGATGACATGGAAGATAACACTTTAAAAATTACAAAGGTCACTAACCATTATGTTGAATTTGAATTAAAAGACTCTCATAAAAAAACTTTAAAACTAAGATCTAATCAAAGTCTAATCACTATAGGGCACCGCATTGTCGATGGTGATGCTCGTCAAAAACAACAACTACTTCAACTTTAAAGAAACCGTTTATATAATTGAAGATGAGATTCAACAAGAGCATCAACATCATATAGTGTTGATGCACGCATTCGGTTTGCCGCACCTACTGCTTGTGCTTGCTCTGCACCTAAATTCAACGCGTTATCAATTTTTTGCGTCAAACTCTCAACATGGCAATGATCAAAAACCCAATCCTGGTCATTTAAAACTTCACTTGAGGCCCCAAGGTCATTAACGATAACCAGTTTGCTCATGCTCATTGCTTCAACTGTTACTCGGCCAAAAGCTTCAGGTTTTGTTGTTGGCACAACAACAACATCTGCCACACTAAAAAATGGACGAAGGTCTTTTTCATCCGTATGAATATGCAATTCAAGCTTGCACCCAGCAGCTTGCCCTTTTAGATCTTCAATAAGATTGGGATTTTTACCATCACCCACAAAAACTACTTTTATCTGGTCTTTAAAAATACTTTTACTAAGCGCCTGCAATAAAACTTGGTGGCCTTTAATAGGAGTGAACCTGCCTACCAACAAAATAATTTTTGTATAAGCTTTAATTCCCCATAATGATTTTAATTCTTGCTCTTGCGCCACATTTGCCTCTTCAGGAGAAAAATATTGTGTATTTATTCCCGATGGAATCTTAATGCACTCAGCACTTGGGTAGTATTTTTTAACATGATTTTCCATGTAAGAAGACGCTACAACAACTAACTTTCCCATTGTCATCACACGATTATAGTACCATTTAAAAAAATTCTGGCTGTAAGCACCGTGGTAAGTAGTTAAAAAGGTTGCATCCTTTGACTTTGCCGCAAAATATGCACTCCAGCCAGGAGCTCGTGATCTAGCATGCACAATATTAATGCTGTGCCCTTCAATAATTTTTATTAATTCTTTCACATTAGAAAACATTATAAGCGGATTTTTTGAGTTTAAAGGCAAATCAATGTGCACAACGTCCGGATGCAAACTCTCTGTTAATATTCCTTTAGCACTAGCAATGAAGCTTTTCCAACCCTTTTCAGCTAATGCATTTGCCACTAGCAAGGTTGTCTGCTCGACACCACCAGTATGAAAGTCCGGTAAAACTTGAAGTATAGAACTCATAAGATTTTCAGATATTAATTTTTCGTTATTTTTTATATGATAGTCTCAAAACATAAAAGTTTTTAGCTGAAACTTAGTTAGATGCAATTTTCTTCATATTTTATAATTATCTTAATCTCAGGCTTTCTAAATGGTCTATTGGCATTACAACCAGTTCCCGCAAAAGCTCCTCAGACATTTGTAACGTTGAACGCTCAGAGAGGCTGCCGCGTTCATATTGCTGCATGGCTTTCTCCAAGTTGCACCCATTGTGCAACCTATTTTATGGAAGACATTCCAAAAATCGCTTCAATGCCAGGATTTTGCTTGGATTTACATCTGATACCCTATCTTTATTTTTTGGACAAACCCGTTTCAATTTTAGTCAATAGCCAGGGGCCGGAAAATCTTCTCAGAAATGCTGATTTATTTTTTAGAAATCAACACAAATGGCTTGATTTATCAGCTGATCGCACTCCAATTGAAAAATACACAGAAGAACGCAAAGAAGATCTTGAGAAATTTTTAAAAGATATTGAAATCCATCAACCCCAAAAATTTCAAAGAATTAAAAGTTATTTAGAATCAACTGATCCTTTTCTATATGTAAAAATGTTCGCTCTCAATTTCTTCACCATAGAACATTTAGAGAAATACTTGCCAAAAGGAGATGAAGAATTAATTAACGAGCTAAGCATCGCCTTGATAAGTAATCTACCAAAAAAAGATAATGATATTGTAAAATTCTCACCGTTCTTTACAGACATATACAATCAATTGATTCCTGATGAAAAATTACAAAATGGCATTCTAACAATAAATAGCGCAGAAAATCTTCTAAAAACCAGCGATCCTTCCTGGTCAATTGATTCTTTTCCTAAAAATATTACACATCCACACACCAGAAAATTTGCTGAAAGGGCTAATATTGATATCGAAATTGAGCCTGAAGATATTCAAGACGCAGATGATGAAATCTCCGATAATGAAGATGAAGACCCTGAGCTTTCAAATAGACTAAAAGGTATTTTGGCAGGACTTGAAGATACTAACGAAGAACATACCTCAGAAAATCAAACAAATAAGCACTAAATTCTTGCGTAAGTTATAATTCTCACTTATTATACACATCAGTTGTCAGGAGGTTTTATGGCGCGAGTTACTGTTGAAGATTGTACTGAAAAAGTTCCCAACCGGTTTGATCTAGTTGCACTTGCTGCAAGGCGTGGGCGAGAAATTTCAGCTGGAGCAAGCATAACAGTTGCTCGAGACAATGATAAGAATCCAGTAGTTGCTCTTCGAGAAATAGCCGAAGGTAACCTAAATCTTAAAAATATTGAAGAAAGCATCATAAAAGCTTTGCAACGTGCAGTTCTTACAGATGAACTAGATGTAGAGGTCGATGATGATTTGCTTGAAGTCATGCAAGACGCAAGTCAATGGCACAAGGATGAGCCAACGCCAAAAACAAAAGAAATCGATATTATAGACGACGAAGCCCTCGAAGATTAATCAAAAAGTCGCTAAGCTGAAAAAGTAGTCATTGAAATATGGTTGCTGTGAAAACAGTTGTTGGTAGGCCTGTAATTCGTCAGTATGAGCTTGTTGAAAAATTAAAAAAATATAATCCAAATACAAATGAGGATTTAGTCAATAAGGCTTACGTGTTCTGTATGAAGGTACATGGGCAACAATTACGTGAGTCTGGAGACCCTTATTTTTACCACCCCTTAGAAGTTGCAAATATCCTTGCAGACATGCGGCTGGATCACAACTACATCATAACAGCTCTACTCCACGATACAATTGAAGACACACTAACAACATACGAGGAAATTGAGCATCTCTTTGGCTGTGAAATCGCAAAATTAGTAAATGGCGTAACCAAGCTTTCTCAGCTTGAGCTGCAGTCTTCATCATCTCCTCAAGCTGAAAATTTTCGCAAACTATTCTTAGCAATGTCTGATGATTTACGCATACTTCTCGTAAAGCTTGCTGATCGTGTCCACAATATGCGTACTCTTCATTTCGTAAAAGACCCAAAAAAACGATTGCGTATAGCTCGAGAAACACTAGAAATTTATGCACCTCTAGCAAGCAGAATCGGAACAACAAAATTTAAAGATGAGCTAGAAAACTATGCCTTTGAACACCTTCATCCTGAAGAATACAAGAATGTTATAGAACAACTAGCAAATATGCCTCAAACACAACAATTAATTGAAAATATAAATACTGATATCACAAAAGTTTTGGAAAATGGAAAATTAAACGTTCAGGTTTTCGGGCGAGAAAAAACCCCTTATTCTATTTGGAAAAAAATTCAAAAACGTAATATCACTTTCGAGCAATTATCAGATTTGATGGCTTTTCGAATCATCGTTCCAAACTTACAAGAATGCTATCAAGCACTTGGCCTTATCCACAGTTCTTATATTATGATTCCAGGTCGATTTAAAGATTATATAAGCAGACCCAAAACCAATGGTTACCAATCATTACACACGACTCTTATCGGTCCTTATAATCAAAAAATTGAAATTCAGATTCGCACCCAAGAAATGCATGAGATTTGCGAATTTGGTGTTGCTGCTCATTGGCACTACAAACAAAAAGCTAAAAACAAAGCATCTGCCAATCTACACGAAGGAACGCAATATAGCTGGGTACGAAATCTTTTGGAAATTCTAGAACACACAGATAATCCCGATGAATTTCTGGAACACACAAAACTTGAAATGTTTAACGATCAAGTATTTTGTTTTACTCCAAAAGGAGAAGTAATCGATTTGCCAAAACATGCTAGCGTTCTTGATTTTGCTTATGCAATTCATGGGGAAGTTGGCAATAAAGCAGTGCACGCTAAAGTCAATGGAAAGCAAGAGCCACTTAAAACCAAATTACATAATGGGGATCAAGTTGAAATCATAACTTCACAACAACAAAAGCCTTCTCCTAGCTGGGAAAAATACGTTATAACGGGAAAAGCAAAAGCACAAATTAGAAAATTCCTCCGAACTCAAAAAATTGATAAATTTTTAGAAAAAGGAAGAACCATTGTTGATAAATTCTTACAAGGTGAAAATCCTGTTTTAGATAAGGAATTTTTCCTTCAAAATCTCAAAACTGCTCAATATAAAAATTATGAAGACATTTTAATCAGTATCGGAGAGGGCACTCTCAGTGTGAAAGATCTTGCTGAGAATTTCAAACCTCAGGCACCGACAGCCACTGAAAAAGCAGCAAAAGAATCAGAACCACAGATGATTTCTAGGAACGATGATAAAGAAAATAGCTTTAATGATTGTTTGAAGATCGTCTTTGCTAATCAGCAGGGGGCTTTAGCATTGATAACAAACACTATCAGCGAACATAAAGCTGATATCAACAATTTAAAAATTATCAAAAGAAATTTAGATTTTTGGGAAATTATGGTAGACATTAGCGCGCAAAATAAAAATCAAATAAAAAATATGAAATCTAACCTTCGCTCATTAGCTGTCGTAACTCAGGTAAAAACACAATGATTCTGGGAATAGGCTGTGATATTTGTGACATTCGTCGAATCGAAAAATTAATTGAATCTCAAGGAGAGAAATTTCTAAATCGAGTTTTCACACTTTCAGAAAGAAATCGACTACAAAAAAGAGAAAAATCTGCAAATGGTTTTGCAAAGGTGTTCGCTGCTAAAGAAGCTTTAGTAAAGGCACTAGGCAACAGCACCGATATCTCCTGGCAAGATATTGAGGTCGTGAAAAACAATAATGGCAGACCTGAACTCAAGTTACACAAAAAAGCACAAAGCATGGCTAAAAGTCTAGCCAATGGAAACTATCAACTACATTTAAGCTTAAGCGATGAACCTCCTTATGCCTTAGCATATGTTATTTTTTCTAAAATGCTTTAATCATTCTTTAATAGGTTATCGGATATGTTGAGAATGTGGAAAAATTCTGCTACCCATGCTAGGATTTCCCTGTGCGGCAACGTTCGTGTGAGTTTAATCCCTTGGCTCAGTTTACATCCTTGGGAGCTGTCCCTAGCAAAGTCGTGGCTTTGTTATATGGCACCCACTTGGCATTTTAGCCACGAGAGGATCATTCGCTCCACGGCGTTTGCGGCACCTTTTATTTTAGGAGCTTGAATGACGATTTTAACCCGTTTTCAAGGCAATGCTGCAATTATCACATTAAACCGCCCTGAGCGATATAATGCCACAAATCTAGAAATTATTTACAAAATTTCGCAATTTTTAGCAGAGTGCGCCACGAACAACAAAGTAGAAAAAATTATCATCACCTCCAATCATCCAAAAGCCTTTTGCGCCGGAGGTGATATAAAAGCAGCATACGATGCTATGGAAAATAACAATCTATCCCTTGGATCTGTTTTTTTTAATGCAGAATATAAGCTCGTTCATGAACTTGCTACCTACCCCAAACCGATTATTTCTCTTGTGAATGGATTATGTTTTGGCGGTGGAATGGGGCTTTCTATGCATAATCGATATAGAATTATAACTGAAAATGCAATACTTGGAATGCCTGAAACAATCATCGGTTTTTTTCCAGACGTTGGCGCAAGCTTTCGATTTTCTCAATTCCCAAAATCCTGGGCAAAATTTTACGGACTTACAGGAAATAATATTGCTATCTCTCATGCTCTAAAATGGAACATGGCTGATTATTTTATTTCATCTTCTGCATTGCCAGAACTTGTAAACGCCTTGTGCGCCACCAATCAGTTAGATCAAGTGATTGAGCAATTTAATCAACCCACACCAAATGAAATTATTTTTGGGGAAAATTGGGTAGACAATGTTTTTTCATTAGACTTAGAGCATGCATTTACATGTCTAAAAACACATATGCACCCTGAAGCAAAAAAAACCTTCAACGATCTGAATTCTCGATCCCCCTTAAGTCTGCGCGTAACTGAAAAACTACTTGAGACATCCACTTCTATTAATTTAAGCCAAGCTCTTCGGCGCGACTACATAATAGCTATGAATTTTTTAATAACTTCTGATTTCAAAGAAGGTATTCGAGCCCAAGTCGTAGATAAAGATAAAAACCCTAAATGGCACTACACATTCGATAACACTAGCAGTGAAATGATCGATCGATTTTTTCAGCCTAATCATTGCCCTGAGCTTGTAAATAATCGCAATTAGATATAAACTTTTACGTATAGATTTTTTGTATTTCGTTTTCGTGTTTGACTTTAGTCGCGCAGTCTTTTCTATTACCTCAGTAATCACCGGCTATGCCCGGTAAGTATTTCTCATTTCTTAATTGCAAATTTAATAATCGATTAATTCTCGTAGGAGAGATGTATGTTCCGTAAAATGCCATTTATTTTAATAGCAATTATAGCTGCTGTAATACTCCTAGACCCCTTCATGCCTCTCTTGTTGAAGCAAGCACTTTACACTATCAGTTTAAGCATTAAAGAAATTATTGTTTTTCTATTGCCATTAATCATCTTCGGCTTGTTATTCAAGGCAGTTGTAACTCTCTCTAACAAAGCCACTAAAATTATTATCATGATTTTGGTTTTAGCGTGTTGCTCTAACTTCGTTTCCACATTCCTTAGTCATTATGTAGGAATGTGGGTATATAATTTCGATCTATCAATGATATCACCACACGAAACCTCTAAATTAGATCCTTTGTGGAATTTATCTTTCCCAGAGCTTGTTAAAAACTACATAGCCATGTTTACAGGCATTGTGCTTGGCATAATTGCATCGATATTCCTTCCTACAACTGCTCAAAAAATTTCTATAAAAATAGATCGGTGGATTCATTTATTGCTAAAAGCAATCGTGTTTTTTATTCCCCTTTTCGTAGCAGGGTATGCTGTGGAATTAAAATTTGAAGGAGTGGTAGAAACAATTATAAAAGATTATTCAGCAATTTTTGCTGTAATCGCGTTAGCCCAATTTAGCTATATAATTCTTGCCTATTTTGCACTTAACAATGCAAATGTAAAGGCGTTCATAGTAAGTGTAAAAAATATGCTTCCCGCAGCAATTAGCGGTTTTAGCACAATGTCAAGCGCCGCAAGCATGCCTCTAACTATTATGGGCGCAGAAAATAATGCAAAAAATAAAGATCTAGCTTGCTCTGTTGTTCCAGCCACTGTAAATATTCACCTCATTGGTGATTGTTTTGCTATTCCCATTTTGGCATATGCCGTACTAAAGAGCTTTGGTATGCAAGAGCCCACATTGTTAAACTATTTAATATTTTCAATGTATTTTGTCATAGCAAAATTTTCTGTAGCAGCAGTCCCCGGCGGAGGCATCCTAGTAATGCTACCTATACTAAAAACTTATTTAGGGTTTAATACAGAAATGATGTCATTGATTACCGCACTTTATTTATTGTTTGATCCCGTAATCACTTGTGCAAATGTTTTGGGTAATGGCGCATTTGCCAAATTAATAGATCGATGCAATAGTTAATTTAGCTTAGTATTCAGGCAAATTCTGTGGCTATTACATCAATTGAAAATATTGATTTTTCAGAGAAGAAAGTCGTTATCAGACTAGACCTCAACGTACCCATACAAAATAAAAAAATTCAAGACATTACTCGAATCGAAAGAATTATCCCAACATTAAAAATGATTCTTTCTAAGAATCCAAAATATATTGTAATTTTATCCCACCTAGGCCGCCCCAAACCCAAACCGCCTAGCCTTTGGGATGAAGATAATAGTTTGGCAATCATAAAACCAAGCCTGCAAAAACTTCTTGAGTTGCCAATTACTTTCACAAAAAAACCAATTGGCCCCGAACTTTACCACTTATTAAAAACCGTACCTAATCACTCAATAATCTTGGCTGAAAACATTCGTTTTTATGAAGGAGAAGAAGCAAATTCAGATGCATTTTCTAAAGCTATCAGTCAGTTAGGGGATATTTTTGTCAACGAAGCTTTTTCATGCAGTCATCGCAAACATGCATCAGTTGTTGGCATAACAAAGCATCTTCCTTCTTATGCAGGCCTTTGCCTAAATGAAGAATTGCATGCATTAGGAGGTATTTTAACGCATCCAAATCGTCCGACTATAGGCATTGTTGCAGGCAGCAAAATTTCTACAAAAATTGATTTATTACTAAATCTTTTAAATCAACTTGATTACTTATTTCTTGGCGGAGGAATGGCCAATACATTCTTAAAAGCAGAAGGATATAAAATAGGCAAATCTCTGGTTGAAAATGAATATCTAGATACTGCCAAAACAATCATGAAAAAAGCTCAAACAAGTAAATGCAGGCTAGTATTACCAATTGATGTTGTAGTTGCTAAAGAATTAAAAACTAATACACCTACAGCAATTGTTGATATCGATATGATAGATGATGAGCAAGCAATATACGACATTGGCCCTAAAACAATAGAAAAACTAAAAAATATTTTACAATCTTGTAAAACAGTCGTTTGGAATGGTCCTGTTGGGGCTTATGAAATATCGCCGTTTGCCCAAGGTTCTATTGCTATAACAAAAATAATTACCCAGCAAACAAAAACACAAGAACTCATAAGCATTGCAGGAGGTGGAGACACAATAGCTGTAATAGCAGAAAGCGCAGCTGAATTTACCTACGTATCAACTGCAGGAGGGGCATTTTTAGAATGGCTTGAAGGAAAAAAATTACCAGGCATTGAATCTTTGGATCCAGATCAAATAGTAGTTTAATCTTGGGTTGTAAATTTTGAATGCTGATGTATCCATGCCATTTCATGAGCAGTACACCCAAAATGATGCCCGATCTCATTAATCAATACATGATGTATTAAAGCCTTCACATCTTCAGCATTTTCAACAGCATGACGTATTAATGGACAACGATATAAATAAATAATATCGGGTTTTTTATTAGACGTTTTTTTCTTTAACGGCAAAGGAACCCCTCGATATAATCCAAGCAAATCATACCTATCTGTCATTGATAGCTCTTCTAAAACATTGTTCTCCGCAAAATTCTTCACTTCAATAACAAAATTTTTCAAATGCGAACGAAACGAGTTTGGCAATCTCTGCAAACTTTCATACGCAAAATCATAAATCTCAGCAACCGCTGGCATATGCACAACACGAATTTCATCTTTTTCCATGTAAACTCTTTAAAACCTTTATAAGCCATGGTCTAATAGATTAGTTGTACCCCATAAAAGTTAATAAATAACAAAGGCCAAAAATGTTAACTCTAAATTTTAAAAACACTTTCAGTGCAGTGATTTTAATCACTCTCTTAATGGGTTGTGAATCTATAAAATCTGCAGTTGGCATAAAACAATCGAAGGTTTGGCTTGAAAAAATAAACTTTAAGGCCGCAGCTAACGCAAATGACTCGGCACCAGTCAAAATTCACGTTGTCATAGCTTACAAAGAAGATCTTGCTGCAGAAATAGCAAAACTTGATGCTAACTCTTACTTTCAAAAAGCTAAAAAACTTAAATCTGATGCAGGAGAAGACCTAGATGTTTTCAGTATCGATATCGTGCCTGATTCATCCACCAGCTTAGATATAGAACCAACACACACTACAGGCGTTGTTGCTTTAATGTTTGCCCGATACACAAGTCCCGGAGATCACCGCACAAACGTAAGTGCTGATTACGAAATTCAAGTTGATCTCGATAAAAATGATTTAAAAATAACCCCAATAAAGAAGGGATAATTACATAAATAATTATATACTCAATACATTAAATTAATATTTCTATTGCATTATTTTTTTATATCGTCTACGTTGTAGCTGAAATTTTAGATTCTGATTCCGCGCCTACTTAAGAATGTAGGGTTATTTGGCGATTTCCAAAAACTTTTAAAAGCGTTATCCGTTCACCATTTTCTGACTAAAGCAGATTATGGATAAATTTCTGTCCACTATAAGTGGTCTTAGGAAAACGTTTTTAAGGAGTTATTATGAAATCATTTAAAGAATTAAATTTGCCAGAAACTTTTATCAAATCACTTGAAAAAATGGGATTAACCACGCCCACTCCAATTCAAGCACAAACCATACCCTTGGCGCTAGCTAAGCATGATATATTAGGTTCAGCCCAAACAGGAACAGGAAAAACTTTAGCTTTTACCCTACCTTTAGTGAAGCACCTACTTGATAATCCTGAAAGCACAGCACTTGTGCTCGCTCCAATCAGAGAAATTGCACAACAAGTCATGAACACATTAAAAATTTTCATGAGTGATTCGAAAGATTTTAATGTAGCGCTCCTAATTGGTGGCGAACCATATCCCAAGCAGTTGTCACAACTCAAGTCTCGCCCAAGAGTAGTAATTGGAACTCCTGGTCGAGTCATAGATCATTTGGAAAGGGGCACCCTAAGAGTTAATAAACTAGAGTGCCTTGCGCTGGATGAGACAGATCGTATGTTTGATATGGGGTTTGGCATTCAGCTTGACCATATCATCTCCAAACTACCAGCAAAACGCCAAACATTAATGTTTTCTGCAACTATTGCACCCGCAATTGAAAAGCTTGCGGCAAAATATCTTAACGAACCAAAACGTGTTGCCGTAGGTTCAGCAACTCTACCAATCCCAAAAATCAAGCAAGAAATTGTCAAAATTAGTGAAAAAGAGAAATACAATCGCCTTCTGCAGGAACTCGACCAGCGTGACGGAACTGTTTTAGTTTTCGTGAAAACAAAAATGAATGCGGATCGTTTAGCTATTTCTCTTCGCAAGGAAGATCATTCTGCATCTGCTATCCATGGTGATTTACGTCAACGTCAACGTGAAAAAGTTATTCATTCATTTCGCCAAGGAAAATGCAGAGTATTAGTTGCTACTGATATTGCGGCTCGTGGATTGGATATTCCTCACTTGATGCATGTGATTAACTACGACGTCCCTCCGTGCCCTGAGGATTACATCCATCGCATTGGCAGAACTGGTCGCGCAGGCGCTGAAGGTTTTTCTTTGTGTTTTGTTACATCACAAGACGCGAAGAAATGGAATGCTATTGAAAGATATATGAACCCCAAAGCGCACGAAGGATCAAATCATAACTCTAATTCAGAAAAGAATTTTGGAAGAAGCGCAAGACCTACTGGAGGAAGCCCCTTTGGTAACGATAGAAAAAGAAAGCCATTCGCAGGTGGCAGTTTCGGCGAATCCAGAGACGGATCACGAGGCAGTGGCTTTGGAGGCGCAGCATCTAGAGGCGGATCACGCAGCTCTTCAAGCGGTGGCTTCGGTAACGCACGTCGAAGCATGAATGCCAGCACTACTGGCAGAGCTGCACCTAGAAGTAATAGCTTCGGTGGTGAAGGACGCAGCTTTAGTGACGCACCTAGAGAATCTAGGGGCAATTCCAGAGGCAGCAGCTTTAGTGAGTCCAGACCAGGATCACGCAGCTCTTCAAGCGGTGGTTTCGGTGGAGCACGCAGAGAAAATAACGATAATAACGGAAGAGCAGCACCTAGAAGCAATGGATTCGGTGGTGAAGGACGTCGTAGCTTTGCAAAGCCTGGCTCGCGTCGCTCACATGGCGTTTCTAGCGGTTCATCTTCATCCAAACCATTTGCTGGCCGATCAAAAAGTGGCGCAGCAGGCAAACGCACTTTTAACTAATTCCAAATTATTGATATATTGAAGCCTCATAGTTCGTCACTATGGGGCCTTTTTTTACCTTCAAAACACCAAGGATATTTAGCAACACTTAATAAAAAAATATATACTTTTTAAAATTTATTAAAAAACCTCTTTTGTTTCGTTGCTAGATACCGTATCAATAAACATCACTAGTTTTATCTTCGGGAGCTTTTTTTGTTCACGTGGCTGTTAGAGTACTTTGTACCTTTTATCGTGCTAATTTCTGTTATTGTCTTCGTTCATGAGTGGGGACATTTTTGGGTTGCACGCAGAAATAAAGTGAAAGTTGAGCATTTTGCGATTGGTTTTGGACCAGAACTAATAGGTTTTTCAGACCGTCATGGAACAAGATGGGCCTTTCATTTGGTGCCATTAGGTGGATACGTAAAAATGCTAGGCGACGCTGATGCAACAAGTTCCACAGCAGACAACACAACTATTGAAAAACTTAGCGCAGAAGAAAAACAACAAACACTTCACTCAAAAACTCCCTGGCAGCGCATTCAAGTTGCTGCAGGTGGGCCTTTGGCCAATTTTGTATTTGCAATTCTTGCTATGATTGGCTTGTTTTCAGTTTTAGGAAAACCCATATTGCCCCCGGTGATTGGCACCCTTGATCCCGCAGGAGTAGCAGCAAAACATGGACTTGAAGTAAATGATCGTATTTCTAAAATTAATGACGAACAGATTCATTGTTTCGAAGATATATTGCCATTTATCCGCAACGCTAAGCACGACGTTTTATCAATTGAAGTGCTACGCAACAATAAAAGTATTGAGCTGGCTATTCCATTGACTGTAAAAAATAAAGAAACTGGCGAAATTCAGCGAACAAAAGTATTAGGAATAAGACCAAACCCATCGCAAGAATATGAAAAACTCTCTTTAGGAGAGGCTGTTCAAACATCATTTTCAACTTTTTGGAAAATGTGCAAAACAATTGTAGTTGGGCTATCTGAATTACTAACAGGTCAACGCAGAGGCGAAGAGCTTGGTGGAATTTTTGCTATCGGAGATATGGCATCACAAAGCGCCAAATTAGGCTTTTCAGGTATGTTGTGGTTTGTAATTATCATGTCCATAAATCTCGGACTAATTAATCTATTCCCTATCCCGGTTTTAGATGGTGGACAAATCCTAATCAATGCAATTGAATGGGCAATAGGAAAACCTATCCCTGAAAAAATTCAAAAGTATGTTTTTGGGGCTGGGTTTGCGATAGTAATTTGCCTAATGCTATATTCCACATGGAACGATTTGATGCGCTATAAAATATTTCAAATGATTCGAGGATTGCTTCCTGTATGATAAAATATTTCCTCTATTTTCTGCTTTCGTTAAACGTTGTTTACGCTGAAGGACAAAAAATTTCCAAAATCGATGTTGTTGGAAATAATCGTATAGAAAATCAAACCATTCTTTCTTATCTTCCTGTAAAAGCTGGAGATACGGTAGATATTGATAGCCTTGACCAGTGCTTGAAATCTCTATTCGATACGGGTTACTTTCATGATGTAAAAGTACATAGAAAAGGAACTGTAATTGTTATTGATGTTGAAGAAAACCCCATCATCAACAAAATTGCTTATGAAGGAAATGAAAAAATTAAAGATGCTGATTTCAAAAAAGAAATTCAGTTACGTCCTCGTGAAGTATTATCTTATGCAAAAATTCAGGCCACTCAGCAACGAATTTTGGAAATTTATCGACGCTTAGGACGTTTTAGTGCAAAAGTAGATCCCAAGATTATTCGTCTACCTGAAAATAGAGTAGATCTTGTTTTCGAGATTGAAGAAGGCCCGATTACATTCATCCGAAAAATCAATTTTGTTGGAAATAAGACCTTCAAGGGGCCAAGGCTTGAAAAAGTTTTACAAAGTAAAGTGTGGCACTGGTATCGTTTCTTTGTGAATGATGACCTGTACGACCCCGATCGTTTTCTTAATGATCAACAAGAACTCAAAAAGTTTTATAGCAATCACGGCTACCCTGATATGCGCTTGATTTCATCAATTGCCGAATTAAGTCCAGATAAAACCGCCTACTTTCTAACCTTTACAATTAATGAAGGAAAAAAGTACGTGTTTGGAAACGTAAAAATTAATTCTGAAATCAAGTCAGTAAATGTTGAAAAACTCAATGAAAGTATTGTTATTGAGAAAAATGAAGAATTCAATGCATCACTTATTGATAAATCTATAAAGAAACTCACAGAAAATTTAGGTTGTATGGGGTATGCTTTCATTCATATAGAACCTGATATTCAAAAAAATACTGAAAGTGGCGTTGCTGACATCGTATTCAATATAAAAGAAGGTCCGCGAGTTTACATAGAAACGATTGAAATAAAAGGCAATGACCGCACCAGAGACTACGTAATTCGTCGCGCAATTAAAATTCATGAAGGCGATGCCTATAACAGCAAAAAAATTAAAGATGCCGAACAAGCACTCAAAGACCTCGGATACTTTAAAGAATCGCATGTGCAGCCTGAAGAGGGATCCGCAATTGATAAAGCAAAATTAAATGTCGATTTAGAAGAACAACGCACAGGAGAACTAAACGTAGGTGTTGGTTATTCTACGTTGGATGGGCCTTTTACAACTCTTGGTATCCGTGAGCGGAATTTCAGAGGTACTGGCCAAACACTTCATTCAAACGCAACCATTTCAAAAAGAAGCATGGGAATTGATGCAGGAATTATTGAGCCCGCTTTCCTTGATAGAGATCTTGTTGGATCAGCTACCGTTTCCGCTAGCCAATCAAAACGCTCTAGATCGCACAAGGAAAAAATGCTGGGAACCAATTTTGGTCTAGGGTATGACTTAAGTGAAATGTGGTGGCAAAATTTAAATTATACAATACGTTCTGAACGAATAACTGGATTTAATAACGATGCGTCTGCAATTATCCGCAATCAAAGCCATAACGCCTTACTATCATCAATTGGCCAAACGATTCACTTTGGAAAGTTAGATAGCAGAGCAGACCCAACAAAAGGCTTTGACCTAAGCTATGCAACTGAATTTGCTGGTGTAGGCGGTACAATTAAATACTTGCAGCACGTCTGGGGAGCAAAATTTTATCACCCTCTATTTGCCGAAGACATTGTCCTTAAGGTGATGGGTGAAGTGGGCGTTATGCAAAAAATTGGAAAAACCATTCGCGTTGTTGACAGCTTTAACATGGGATACGACTCTTTCCGAGGTTTTGATTTCCAAGGTGTAGGACCACGAGATAAAAAAACTGGTGACCCCTTAAATGGAACCAAAATGTGGCGAAATGTTATTGAAATAAAATTCCCATCAGGATTACCAGATGATTGGAAAATTAACGCAAGTGTGTTTAATGAGTTAGGCTGCTTATGGAAACCAGGACAAAAAGACGAAAATACTTTAGATTCCAAGAAAATGCGTGCTTCAGCAGGTCTTGGGATTTTGTGGGCTTCTCCTTTTGGCCCTATTGGAATGTCATATTCTTGGCCATATCTACGTAATAAATACGATGACGCTCGTCGCATGCAATTACAATTCAGTAATATTTTCTAGTATGTCGAAGCAAAATAAACAGTATGTGTTTCAATGCTTATTAGCCATTGCCACTCTACTGACAGCTTATATTATACTAAAGCCATATTATAAAACGACAGGCCTCACTATTGGTCTGGTTAGCATGGATCGCGTTCGTCTACAGGCAAAGCCGTTTCAACAACTACATAAGCAAGACTTTGAAGCACGTGCAAAAGCACAAGAGCGTTTAGAAGTGCTCGAAAAGGGTATGAGAAAAGAATATGACGAACTCCAAGCATTACAACAAAAAAAGCACACAAAAACAGAAGAGCTTGCAAGAAGAAAGGCAGAACTTGATAAAAAAGTTACTGAGTTAGATCAGCATTTTCACCAAGAACGCGAATCAATCAAGCAAAAATTCGAAAAAAATCTCATCTTGGTAGAAAATGAACTAGAACAAATTATCAGAGAGTTCAGCAAGTCTCACAAAATTGACCTTTTCTTAAACACATCTACGAATGAGCAGCAGGTAGCTCTTGTTGCCGATGAAAGTCTAAATCACACTGATGCCATTATTGAGATATTGGACAAAAGAATCCCTAACATAGACCAACTAAAGAAGTAATCATGTTTTTCAAAAAATCTCCACCGATTCAAATTGAAGAGTTAGCAAAAATTATCGACGCTGATGTCCATGTAAAGGGGATGACTGTCCAAGACGTAGGCCCCTTAGAAAACCTTAAAGAGAATATATTAGGCTGCTACCACAACACGAAATACAAATCTTCATTAACCAAGGCAAAAAGTGGCTTTTGCATAATGAAAGAAGAAGATAAACATTTGTTAGGAAACGATGTCGTGGGCTTGTTTAGCCCAACACCTTATCGAGCTTTTGGTAAGGCGGCTCTATATTTTTACCCCAAACCCATATCCTCAGGTGAAATATCAAAGCTTGCTGATATTCACCCTTCGGCACAAATTGGAAAAAACTGTCAAATTGAGCCCTTTTCAGTTATTAAAGCTTTTTCCAAAATCGGAGATAACACAATTATTCGCAGCCATTGCGTAATTGGTGAGTACGTAGAAATTGGAAAAGATAGTTTAATTGAGCACAACGTTACTATTACAAATACAGTTGCAGGCGACCGCTTGTACGTCAAGGACGGTGCGCGCATAGGGCAATCCGGCTTTGGGTTTCACATGGATGAAAAGGGTCACTTTGATATCCCTCAGATTGGATGCGTGCGTATAGGTAACGATGTGCAAATAGGAGCCAACACAACAATAGATAGAGGCAGTCAGCATAATACCGTCATTGGTAGTTTTTGTCGTATTGATAACCTAGTGCAAATTGCTCATAACGTGGAGCTTGGTGATGGCTGCGTAATTGTATCTCAGGTAGGTATTGCTGGCAGCTCTAAACTTGGTAAATTCGTTATCGCTGCTGGGCAGGTAGGTATCGCTGGACATTTAAATATTGGTGATGGTGTAAAAATTGCTGCTCAAAGTGGACTAATGAGAGATGTTAAACCTGGTGAGACTATTGGTGGATCACCAGCCATACCAGTTCGCGATTGGCACAAGCAGATAATTACTTTGCAGAAACTATCAAAAAAGTAATTTTTTCTGATTTTTTTTATTTATGTCGATTGTAGATCGTAACATTATTAATAATATAAGTGCGAAGAGAGCAATTATTCCACTGCCAATAAAAGTTACGAATTGATCATACTTATCAGCAAGCATGCCTCCAATAAAACCAGCAAGCAATAGCCCAATTGAATTGATTAAGTAATAAAAGCCTATTCCTGTTCCACGAAGATCTTCTGGAATATGATCTGCTATAATACAAAGAAACATGTCCTGGCTCATGCCAATCTGAATACCCCACAACCCCACACCAATAAGCATAACTGGCAAGCTGGTGGCAAATCCTAGAAAAGCGTCAGCTACTATTAGAAGAATAAAACTTAATGCAAGAAAACCATAGCGTCCAAGCTTATCCGAAAGTAATCCAACAGGGTAAGAAAATAGGGAATTTGTGCAGTTGTATAGAATCAAAATTCCATGAGAAAAGCTAGGATCCATACCAAAGCTTTGCGTTGCATGCAGCACCAGCATAGACTCACCTATGCGTGAGCTCATAAATACCATCGCTATAATCATTAACATCCAGTAAGGCTTGCCTAGTCGAGACAAATCTCGGAAATGAAGGGGGTGACGCACAGGCTTTTTATCAGCTGTTAACTCGGTTTCATGCGGATCTTTCACAAAAAAGAATAGCAAAAGAAATCCTATAGATGCTGGAATGCTTGCGTACATAAAAACTTGCTGAATATCCTGATCAGCGGCGTACATAACCACAACCCCAAGTATACCACCTATGAATGAGCCGGCTGTTGCCATTGTATTACGCAATCCAAAACATGCACCTTTTATTTCAGCAGGCGCCAAATCACCCACCAGAGCATCCCGTGGGGTTGATTGAATGCCATTGCCTAAACGATCAAAAAGCCTGGCAATAATTACCATTGGAACAGTCGCAAACAATGCAAATATTGGACGTGATATCGCTACCATAGAAAAACCAACAAGCATTATCTTTTTGGGGCGCCTAAAGTAGTCACTGACCAAGCCTGAAAGAAGCTTCATAACAAACGCCATGGCTTCAAAAAAACCTTCTAGCATTACTATAAAGCCAGTACCAGCACCAAGAATTTGCTTTAAGTAAAGTGCTACCACCCCAAACATCATTACTGTAGAGATATTAAGCAACATGCTAGCAAAGCCGATTGCCCAAACAGGTAAAGGAATTTTAGATCTAGCAATATTCATAAAACCAAATAAAAAAATGGAAAATTAAAATACCAATCAAAAAGTAAAAAAACAAGCATTAAGCTTGCTTTTTTACTTACACTAACTTAATCGCACTTAAGCAACAGAAGGTTGTGCAGGTTCTTTACCTTTAGGTGCAGCCTGCATAAGCAAGTGCTTATCCCGATCTTGTGCCGTTGCTTTCATACGACGCATCGCACTTCCAGTACCGGCAGGAATCAAACGTCCTACTATTACATTTTCCTTTAGCCCTGCTAAACCATCAAGCTTCCCTGAAACAGCCGCCTCAGTTAGAACACGCGTTGTTTCTTGGAAAGATGCCGCAGAAATAAATGATTTTGTGTGCAGAGATGCTTTGGTAATCCCCTGTAAGACAGGCTGTCCTGAAGCTGGATTTTTTCCTTCTTTAATAAGAGCATTATTAACATGGTCAAAAACAACCCTATCAACATGATCACCGACAATAAAGTTAGTGTCACCTGCGTTATACACCTCAGTTTTTTGAAGCATTTGGCGCACAATAACTTCAATGTGCTTATCGTTGATAGCAATACCCTGCAGACGATACACCTGTTGAATTTCGCTTACCAAATAAACAGCCAAAGCCTCAACACCCAGAACACGTAGAATATCATGAGGAACTGGATTTCCTTCAACTACAAGGTCTCCCTTCCTTACATGATCTCCTTCTTGAATGACAATATGCCTTCCTCGTGGAACCAAATACTCCACTGGTTGCAAAGAATCATTCTCTGGAACAACAACAATGCGGCGCTTTGCTTTATAATCCTTGCCAAATTCAATTCTTCCATCAAATTCTGCAATAATAGCTGCATCTTTTGGATGGCGAGCTTCAAATAGCTCAGAAACACGCGGTAGACCACCTGTAATGTCTCGTGTCTTAGATGTTTCACGCGGAATACGAGCAATGACCTCTCCCGCAGCAACAGTGCTTCCATTTTCTACGGAAATGATAGCGTCAATTGGCAAGAAATATCGTGCTTCCAACCCGTTTGATAATTTAATAGGGTTGCCTTTTTCATCGCGCATACTGATCATTGGACGAAGTTCTGCGTTGGCACGAGAAGATTTTGCATCAATAACTGCACGGCTAGAAATACCCGTAGATTCATCGATGACCTCTCTCATGGTGACACCATCAATCAGATCAACGAAGTGACAAATGCCTTCTTTTTCTGTAATCACAGGAATAGTGTACGCATCCCACTCAGCAATTTTTTGACCTTGCTTAATTGTCGACGCCTCTTTGACTAAAAGTTTCGCACCATATTGTATACGGTAATGCACGCGCTCACGGTTCTGATCATCAAGAATAATCACCTCGCCATTACGAGAAAGCACAACAGTTTGACCCGCTGCATTTTCAATAGCAGTTATGTTCTTAAATTTAATTTTACCAGGCATTGAGCTTTCAATGCTCGACTGTTCAGCACTTCGTTGTGCAGCACCACCCATGTGGAAGGTACGCATGGTCAACTGTGTTCCAGGCTCACCAATAGATTGAGCAGCAATAACACCAACCGCCTCTCCCACATTTACCGAAGTTCCTCTCGCCAAATCTCGCCCATAGCATTTTGCGCAAATTCCAACTTCCATTTCGCATGTCAAAACAGAACGAATTTTAACTTCGTGAATATTTGCATCGCTAATAAGCTCAGCAGTATCTTCGTGGATCATATCGCCAGCAGCAACTATCACTGCATTGGTTATTGGGTGAACTATATCTTCTGAGGCAGTACGCCCCAATATGCGATCAGTCAAAGGAACTACTGTATTTGCACCTTCAACAACTGATCTCATATGTATACCTTGCGCTGTACCACAATCATCAGCAACGATAATGCAATCTTGCGCAACATCAACCAAACGACGAGTCAAATACCCTGAATTCGCTGTTTTTAACGCTGTATCAGAAAGCCCCTTACGCGCTCCATGTGTCGAGATAAAGTATTCAAGAACGTGAAGACCTTCCTTAAAGTTTGAAATAATAGGTGTTTCCATAATGTCACCAGAAGGCCTTGTCATCAAACCACGCATTCCTGCCATCTGGCGCATCTGAGTGACAGATCCGCGAGCTTTTGAATGAATCATCATATAGACAGCGTTAAATGGCTCTCCCGGAAGATTTTTCGACATGGCTTGCAACATGGCGTCTCCAACCTTATCGGTACAGCGACCCCACGCGTCCACAACTTTGTTATATTTTTCACCCTGTGTAATCAATCCATCAAGATATTGTTGCTCGTATTCTGCAACAGCTGATTTAGTTTGACCTATTAATACTTCTTTTTCTTTTGGAACGATCAAGTCATCCTTACCAAAAGAAACACCGCTCTTTGTCATATGGTTAAAGCCAAGAGCCATAATACGGTCAACGAAAATTACTGTTTCTTTTTGTCCGCAGTGACGATAAACATTATCAACCAAAGAGCTGATTTCATTTGAAGTCATTACCTGATTGACAACTTCGAAAGGCATTTTATGGTGTTTAGGCAGATAATTACCAAGAAATAGTCGACCTGGCGTTGTATCCACACGCTGGTACGTAACCGTTCCATCTTCATGATAAATTGGAACACGCGCCTTTATCTTAGAGTGAATATGTAAATGCCCCAGAGACAAAGCATGCTCAACTTCAGAGATGTCTGAAACCAAACTGCCCTCGCCCGGCATATTGTCTGCAATCAAGCTCAGATAATAAATACCAAGCACAATATCCTTTGAAGGCACAATAATTGGCCGTCCACTTGATGGGCTCAAAATATTATTTGTTGACATCATTAACACACGTGCTTCAAGCTGAGCTTCTAGAGAAAGCGGCACGTGAACAGCCATTTGGTCTCCGTCGAAGTCTGCGTTAAACGCGGTACAAACAAGCGGATGCAACTGAATCGCCTTGCCCTCAATAAGAACCGGCTCAAATGCCTGAATACCCAAACGGTGAAGAGTAGGAGCACGATTTAAAAGAACTGGATGTTCACGAATAACATCCTCAAGCACATCCCATACTTCTGGACGTTCTTTTTCAACCATCCTCTTTGCAGCTTTTAAAGTGCTGGCAAGACCATAGCGTTCAAGGCGAGCATAAATAAAAGGACGGAATAACTCTAATGCCATCTTCTTGGGCAAGCCACACTGATGTAGTTTTAGCTCTGGCCCCACTACGATAACCGAACGTCCTGAGTAGTCAACACGCTTGCCTAATAGATTCTGGCGGAAACGTCCCTGCTTACCCTTAAGCATATCTGCTAGTGATTTCAATGGACGCTTGTTTGTTCCTGTAATTGCTCTACCACGACGACCATTATCAAACAATGCATCTACTGATTCTTGCAACATACGCTTCTCATTGCGAACAATGATTTCTGGTGCACGCAATTCAATCAGGCGCTTTAAACGATTGTTTCTGTTAATTACACGACGATATAAATCGTTTAAATCAGAAGTGGCAAACCTGCCTCCATCAAGAGGAACTAGAGGACGTAATTCCGGAGGAATAACAGGAATAACTTCCATAACCAAGCACTCCGGAGGAGTATTAGACTCTAAAAAAGCCTCTAAAAGCTTTAGTCGCTTCATTATCTTTTTTTTACGTATTTCAGAAGAACATTCTTGAAGCTCCTGACGAAGAGTTTCACTCTCTTTTTTAGGGTGAATTTTGCGCAGCATTTCCCGTAGTGCTTCGGCTCCAATACCAGCCTGGAAAGCCTCTTCACCATGCTCGTCCTGAGCCTCCATGAATTCTTCTTCTGTTAGCAACTGACCATAAGACATTGCCGTCATTCCTGGATCAAGAACAACATAACTTTCAAAATATAGAATTTTCTCAAGATCTTTTAAGGCCAAATCAAGCAGCATACCAGCACGGCTCGGCAAAGATTTTGTAAACCAAATATGCGCAACAGGAGCAGCTAGTTCGATATGCCCCATGCGATCACGGCGAACCTTACTTAAAGTAACTTCTACTCCGCATTTTTCGCATATAACACCGCGGTATTTCATGCGCTTATACTTACCGCATAAACACTCATAATCTTTCACAGGGCCAAAAATACGAGCACAGAATAGACCATCTCTCTCTGGCTTAAAAGTACGGTAATTGATAGTTTCAGGCTTTTTTACTTCCCCATATGACCAAGAACGTATTCTCTCTGCAGTTGCTATAGTAATACGAATTGCATCAAAATCAGGAAGAACATCCATTGCGTTGAAGCTTCGTTTAGTCTCTCGGTTCATGCCTTACTCCCGAATAAAATATAAAATTTATGTTTAGTAAACATAGAGAATCTAGTGATTCTCTATGCAAAATTATTCAAACTGCTCAAAAGCTACGTTCAGACCTAATGAACGGAGCTCTTTTACAAGAACATTAAATGATTCTGGAATACCTGTTTCCATATTATCATCACCACGAACTATGGCCTCGTATACCTTCATACGACCAACAACATCGTCTGACTTAACTGTCAACATTTCCTGAAGAGTGTACGCAGCTCCATACGCTTCAAGTGCCCACACTTCCATTTCTCCGAAACGCTGACCACCAAATTGAGCCTTACCTCCTAATGGTTGTTGTGTCACCAGGCTGTATGGACCAATAGAACGAGCATGTATCTTGTCGTCTACTAGGTGGTGCAGTTTCAGCATATAAATGTAGCCAACAGTAACTTTTCGATCAAAGGGCTCACCTGTGCGACCATCAAAAAGAGTAACTTGCCCAAAGTTTGGTTGACCTGTATAAGCCAGAGCATTATTTATTTCTTCATGACTTGCCCCATCAAAGACAGGAGAAGAAATAGGAACGCCCTTGCAAAGGTTTCCGGCTAGTTCCATTAGCTGATTATCATCAAGTGACTTAATGTCTTTTTGATCTTGCTTGTCATTATAAATATCTAATAACTTGCCACGAATATCTTTAACGCCAAGTTGTTTTTCTCGATATTTTTCTACCATCTCATTAATTTGGCGCCCCATGCCGGCAACAGCTGCTCCTAGGTGCGTCTCTAAAATTTGCCCCACATTCATACGCGATGGCAAACCCAGAGGATTCAAAATAATATCAACTGGGGTACCATCTTCAAGGTGCGGCATATCTTCCATAGGAACAACTTTTGATACAACACCCTTGTTACCATGTCTACCTGCCATTTTATCACCTGGCTGAAGCTTACGCTTGACCGCAATGAACACCTTTACCGATTTCAAAACGCCCGGAGGCAATTCATCGCCGCAGCGTAGTTTTTCTACCCTATCTTCAAAAATCGCCTGTAATCTAGCGCAAGCTGCGTCAAATTCTATGTTCATATCTTCGATGTCTTTCATAACATCGGCATCTGTAACAACAATTTTTTTCCATTCTGCAGCGCTAACTTCAGAAAGCATTTTTTCGGTAATTTCTTTACCCTTAGTAAAACTCTTAGAGCCAGAAGAAAAATTCTTGCCCACAAGAAGCTCTTTTAGTCTCTGAGAAAAACTACGATCAAGAATAGCTCTTTCTGCTTCGCGATCTTTTGCCAAACGATCAATCTCTTGGCGCTCAAGCGCAATCGAGCGCTCATCGCGCTCAATACCGCGACGAGAAAAAATACGCACCTCAACTACGGTGCCCGAAACCCCTGGAGGAACGCGAAGTGAACTATCCCTAACATCAGATGCTTTTTCGCCAAAAATAGCTCTTAAAAGTTTTTCTTCTGGTGTAGATGGAGCTTCTCCTTTTGGCGTGACCTTGCCAACTAGAATATCCCCAGGATTAACCTCTGCCCCCACGTAGACAATTCCTGCCTCATCCAGGTTACGCAAACCTTCTTCTCCGACGTTTGGAATATCTCTAGTTATATCTTCATTACCAAGCTTTGTATCTCGAGCCATCAATTCAAATTCTTCAATGTGAATTGAGGTAAACACATCGTCTTGAACAATGCGCTCTGAAATAACAATGGAGTCTTCAAAATTGTATCCTTGCCATGACATGAAAGAAACAAGCACATTGCGCCCCAGCGCTAATTCACCAAGCTCTGTTGCTGGCCCATCAGCAATAATGTCTCCACGTCTAACTATGTCGCCCTTCTTAACCAGTGGACGCTGGTTTATACAAGTACTCATATTAGAGCGTTGGAATTTTAATAAATTGAATATATCGACACCAGACTTATTAGTACTGTCTTTTTCAGTAACCCGAATAACAATTCTTTTTCCATCAACCTGGTCAACAACTCCATCTCGTTTCGCTGTTATTACTGCGCCAGAATCTTTTGCCACAATAGCTTCCATCCCCGTTCCAACAAGGGGAGCCTCAGCTCTTAGCAAAGGAACTGCTTGACGTTGCATGTTAGAACCCATTAGAGCGCGGTTTGCATCGTCATTTTCTAAAAATGGAATCAAAGAAGCAGCAACAGAAACAAGCTGTTTTGGCGAAACGTCAATATAGTCAACACTTGAACGCGGGAAAATACCAAACTCACCAGATTTGCGGCAAGTAACAAATTCTTCAACTATACAGCCAGACTCATCAAGTTCAACACTCGCTTGACCAATAATATAACGGCTCTCTTCTAGCGCATTCATGTAAACAACTTCATCAGTCACTTTACCATCGTTAATTTTGCGATATGGACTTTCAATAAATCCATACTTATTAACGCGCGCATAAGTAGCTAGTGAGTTGATCAAGCCAATATTTTGACCTTCCGGTGTTTCAATAGGACATATACGACCATAATGAGTTGGGTGCACGTCGCGCACCTCAAAACTTGCACGGTCACGAGATAGACCACCAGGCCCCAACGCAGAAAGTCGACGTTTATGGGTGATTTCAGAAAGTGGATTGGTCTGATCCATAAACTGTGATAATTGAGACGAACCAAAAAACTCGCGAATGGATGCTGCAACTGGCTTAGCGTTAACCAAATCATTTGGCATCACTGTATCAATATCAACAGAACCCATGCGCTCACGAATCGAACGCTCCATACGCACTAAACCAACGCGAAATTGATTCTCTAAAAGTTCACCAACTGAACGTACGCGTCTATTTGCCAGGTTATCAATATCATCAATTTCACCTCTTCCGTCGCGCAATTCTAGAAGTATGCGAACCATTGCTAAAATATCGTCTTTTTGCAAAACCCTAGCATCATCAGGCGTGTTTAAACCTAGTCGTGCATTCATTTTGACACGGCCGACTGCTGACAAATCATATCTCTCTGGGTCAAAAAACAATGCCTTAAATAATGCCTCACCACCTTCAACAGTTGGAGGCTCACCAGGACGCAAAGCCCTGTAAATATCCATCAAAGCTTCTTCACGATTTTGATTCTTGTCAGCTTGCAGAGTATTAAGTAAATAAGCACCGATATTCACATGATCAATGTTTAAAAGTTGGAATGACTTGATTTTCTGCTCATTTAAAATTTCCATAGCATCTGCTGACAGCACATCACCAGACTCGATATAAATCTCACCCGTTTCTGCATTAATCAGGTCGTCAGCTAAATAGCCGCCATGCAAGTGCTCTTCCAAAAAAGCTACTTTCTTTAGGCCTTCAGCCTCATATTTCTTTGCAAGACGCGGGGTGATTTTCGTACCAGCTTCTGCAGCAACCTCTCCAGTATCAGCATTCACCAGATCATGCGTTAACTTCACGCCCTTCCAGCGGTCTGCCACATAGTCAGTTACCCAATGCTTTTTATTTTTTACATACGTTATCTTATCGTAAAAAGTGTGGAGAATTTCTTCTCTAGACATTCCCATAACATCTTTTGGATCGATGCTTTTTTTTGCTTTTTCAGCCTTTTCTTTAGCCTTTTCAGTGTAGTCACTATCAAGAGCCATCAAAAGTGTAGTAACAGGCAACTTTCTGCGACGATCAACACGAACACATATCTGGTCTTTGGGATCAAACTCAAAATCCAACCATGAACCGCGATAAGGAACTATTCTTCCTGCATACAATATTTTTCCGGAAGAGTGAGTCTTTCCCTTGTCGTGATCAAAAAACACACCTGGGCTTCTATGCATTTGCGAAACAATAACTCGCTCAATACCATTAACAATAAAGGTACCTCGATCGGTCATTAGTGGCGTATCACTTATGTAAACATCTTGCTCTTTAATGTCTCGCACAGAACGAGCACCTGAATCACCATCAACATCCCAAACAACAAGACGGAAAGTAACTTTAAGTGGCGCCGCGTAGGTTAATCCACGAGTGCGACACTCTTCTTCATCAAATTTAGGCTTCTCAAAATCGTAATGGAAAAATTCCAAATGGGCTTTGCCAGAATAATCCTTAACAGGAAAGATTGAATTAAATACTTCCAGCAATCCTGTATTTTGTCGATTTGCATGTTTCACATTAAGTTGCAAAAATGCCTCATAAGAATTTTTCTGCAAAGCAATCAAATTTGGTAGCGGCGCTACTTCTTGAATACGACCAAAATTCTTACGAAATCGCTTACGACCTGTAAAAGAGCGAACCATGCACGAAACTCCTACGCGATGAAAAGGTAAAAAACTTCAAAAATGCGCAAAGACTTTGTGAAAAATCAAAATAAAAACGCATCTTTAACATAAATAATTTTTAATAAAATTGTAATCAACTGCTAGCCTGTCACTCTAGCCAAAAAACAAGAGCTCAGCAAGCTCTCTAAAATGAGTTGCTGAGCATCACTATTATTTTACAGAAACTTTAGCTCCAGCTTCTTCTAGCTGCTTCTTAATTTTTTCTGCTTCGTCCTTAGACACACCTTGCTTAACTGGCTGTGGAGCACCTTCGACTAAATCTTTAGCTTCTTTTAAACCAAGACCTGTAATAGCGCGAACTTCTTTAATCGCATTAATCTTGTTTGCGCCACCGTCTTCAAGGACCACATCAAACTCAGTCTTCTCCTCAGCAGCCGCAGCATTAGCAGCCGCAGGAGCAGCAACCGCTACAGCAGCTGCAGCGCTAACGCCCCAAGTTTCTTCTAGCAATTTAGAAAGCTCAGCAGCCTCTAAAACCGTCAATGTTGATAATTCATCAACTATTTTTTGTAATTTAGACATAATTTATTCTCCTTAATGTTGTCTCGCTATTGATTAACCATTTTTTGCTGAAATAACCCTAGCAACTCGAGCGGCAGGCTCTTGAAGCAAGGTAGCCAGTTTTGTAGCTGGCGCACTAATAATAGCAATAAGCTTGCCACGCAATTCATCTAGTGAAGGCAAGGTAGCTAATGCTTTTACTTCTGCTTTCTTTAGAACTTTTCCATCTAGACAGGCACCAACAACTTCAATCTTGTCATTCTTATTAGCAAACTCGACAAGAGTTTTAGCCGCAGCAATTGAGTCTACTGAATAGGCCAAGGTAGTTGGACCGACCAGCATCTCAGTTAAGCCTTCTAGCTTAGTTCCTTTAACGGCAATCTGAGCGAGGGTATTCTTTAAAACCTTAAATTCTGCGTTAGCAGCACGCATATTTCGACGTAAACCAGTCACTTCTTCAACGGTTAAACCCGATTGACGAGCCACCACCACCAAAGATGATGATTCTAGTTTACTTCGTATGCTTGCAACCAATGCTTCCTTTTGCATACGGTCCATTGTTATACTCCTTCACTCGTTACTTAATGAAACAGAAAGGGAAGAGCAAATGCGCAACCCATTCTATCTATGTAGGCAGCTCTCACTATTAAACGGCACCGCCGAACCCACAGTCTTGGACAGGATAGGCTCCTGTTCCTATCTCATGAGTCACCCCATGAGAATACCTCTACTCAACTGAAAACTGTAAACCAGGCCCCATAGTTGAGCTCAAACTCATTTTTTTAATATAGGAACCTTTGACCCCTGCCGGACGCGCCTTTAAAACAACATCTAGCAGCGCCTTAACGTTTTCTTCTAACGCACTCTCAGCAAAGCTCGCTTTACCAACTCGCGAATGCACAACACCTGCTTTTTCAGTTCTATACTCTACTTGCCCACCTTTAATAGCAGACAAAGCAGCCACAACGTCCATAGTAACCGTCCCAAGCTTTGGATTTGGCATTAGCCCACGAGGACCCAGAACTTTAGCAACCCTACCAACAACCCCCATCATGTCCGGAGTCGCGATACACTTATCAAAGGGAATTTCTCCTTTTAAAATTTGATCAACCAGCTCTTCAGCGCCAACAAGGTCTGCTCCGGCTTTTTTCGCTTCTTCAGCTTTGGGGCCACGCGCAAACACAGCGACTTTATAGACTTTTCCAGTACCGTGCGGCAAACTTAAAACACCTCTGATGTTCTGCTCAGCTTTTTTTGCATCTACATTTAGATTAATAGCAATCTCTACTGTTTCATCAAACTTGGCTGTAGCATTGGCTTTAACTTGTTTTACAGCCTCACTCAAAGAATACACCTTATTTAAGTCCACATTTTTAAGTGCATTTTTTAATCGTTTTCCTGCCATTTTATGCTCCCACAACTTCTAAGCCCATTGAACGAGCAGAACCAACAAGCATTTGGCAAGCAGCATCTATATCATGCGCATTCAAATCTTTCATTTTTATCTCTGCTATCTCACGAATCTGGGCCATTGTTACTTTTCCAACATTTTCACGACCTGGAGTTTTTGTTCCCTTTTGTATGCCCGCTGCCTTTTTTAAGAAAAAGGTATTGGGAGGCGTTTTAGTGATAAACGAAAAAGTACGATCTGCATACACGGTAATAACAACAGGCAAAGGAGTTCCTGGCTCAACACCTTGAGTCTGAGCATTGAATGCCTTACAGAACTCCATAATGTTCAGGCCACGTTGACCCAAAGCTGGACCGATTGGCGGGGATGGATTTGCTTTTCCAGCGGGCACCTGGAGCTTTATATAACCCTCGATTTTTTTTGCCATAATTCCTCACTATCAAACTGAGCTGTGGTGCGGCTTGGCAACCTCCCACAGATTTACTTACTGTTTTTCCACTTGACCAAACTCAAGCTCTACTGGGGTAGGTCTGCCAAAAATCATAACAGAAACCTTCAACCGCCCCTTATCTTCATCAACTTCTTCTACAAAGCCACTAAACGAAGTAAACGGACCGTCACAGACTCGAACCTGCTCCCCTGTTTCGTATACCACATTATGCTTTGGCTTTTCAATAGAATCTTGCACTTGCTGCATAATTCTATTGACTTCCGCCTCACTGATAGGGCTTGGCTTTCCCTTAGCCCCCAAAAAGCTTGAAACCCTTGGAATGTCACGAACCAAATGCCAAGTTTTATCATTCAAAGCCATTTTAACGAGCACATAACCGGGGAAAAAATTTTTCTCGGCATTTACTTTTTTATTGCCCTTACGAATCTCAACGACTTCCTCTGAGGGCACAAGAACTTGCTCGAACATATCTCCTAGAGCATGCTTCTCAGCTTGCTCCATGATTAGCTGGGCTACTTTTTTTTCAAACCCTGAATACACATTTACAACATACCACTTTGCAACCAACATAATACCTTATCCAATAATAAAATGCAGCAGGCGACCAATAATCAGGTCAACGACCATAAAATATGCAGCTGCTATAATCGCAAAAATAAAGACAACAATTGTTGTCACGCGCGTTTCCTTACCGCTCGGCCAAGTAACCTTGCGCATCTCTTGACGAACCTGAGCAAAAAACTCAGGAATTCTTTTTGTCAGAGGCGCTTTAGTATGGTCAGTCATAGAGTATTTCCTTAAAAAAACAGAAAATTGCATTCAGTCCGTCAACACAGACTCATCTGCAATTTGTATAGGATTGCCAGAAAAATGTCTACAGAAAACTAACATGGCAGGAGTGGAGGGTCTCGAACCCCCAGCCTTCGGTTTTGGAGACCGACGCTCTAGCCAATTGAGCTACACTCCTACACTCCTGTATGTTTTAGTGGATACACGAAAAATTGTCCAGGAAAATATCTTGCATTTTTTTAAACTAACGGCTATATGTTATCTACCTTATCGCGGGGTAGAGCAGCCCGGTAGCTCGTCAGGCTCATAACCTGAAGGTCGTTGGTTCAAATCCAGCCCCCGCAACCAATCTTTATTTCACTACTTTGCACAGCACGCTCGCATCAAACGATCATTAATCGCTTTGCCTATTCCCACATCTGGTATGGATTGCACACCTATCGATAAAAATGATGATTTATCAAGCTCATGCAAACAACGAAACAAATTTGCCGCAGCTTCAACTAAATTTGCTGATTCGCTTAAATTAAGATCCGCGCCATCACAACAACCAAATCCCAACAATGCCATTCCAGCCTCTTTTTTGGCCACATTCATTTTCAACGGTTTTGCCGGCGCATAGTGTCGATCTAACATCCCTGGTGCTTTAATTGCCTCTTTATTGCTTGCGTGGCCCACCTTACCAAAAAAAGCTAAATCAGCTTCTGTAACTGCCCCGTAGCGCAATATTTTCATTTCGCCGTGAGTAACGTCAAGTATCGTTGACTCCAGCCCTATTTTCGAAATTCCTCCGTCAACTACCGGCACTTGCCTTCCCAATCCAACCAATACGTGCTCAGCACTTGTTGGGCTAAGTGAATTTGAGCGATTTGCACTAGGGGCCGCCAAGGGAAATGGCAGCCCGTTTAGAATCTCTAGCGCCATATGATGGTTAGGCCTTCTGACCGCCACTGTACTTAATCCGGCAAGAGCTAACAACGATAAAGGGTGAGATCTCTTCAACTTCAAAACAAAGCTGATTGATCCCTCACGCTCACACCAGAATTCTTTCATCAAATCTTTAGTAAATTCAGAAACTACCGCCCACTCTTCAACCATTTCAATAGAATTAACGTGGATAATGAGCGGATTAAATTGAGGGCGATCTTTCATCGAATAAATCTTTGCAACAGCTATATCACTAGTAGCATTGGCAGCCAACCCATAAACAGTTTCCGTTGGAATCGCGACGACCTGCTCTTCAAGCAAATATCTTATAGCTAATTCAGCATTTATAATCGACATTGAACTTAAATGTAATTTCACATAGCTTCTTATATAATGTATTATTAATTTTGTCATGAAAAAATAAGCGCGATATTTAGCGCCCAAAATTCAATCATTGACGAAACAAACTATAGTTAGGTATTGTTCGTCTACTTATCAAGAGAGGTTTGTATGCATCAACCCCATGTGGTGATTTTAGAAAGCAGACGTTTTCCAGATGTTACTGAACAGTGGTATAATGTAGCTGTGAGTGCGCTGACACAACAAGGAATTACTCATAGCAGAGTTACCGTTCCCAACAGCGCTGATCTTCCTGTTGCCTTGCAGATGCTTCTAAGAAAAATTCATCTCGCAGACTCAACTAATATGCGAATTCCCGATGGATATTTGATCCTTGGGCTCAACTGTAAAGGCGACATACCCGAAGAAAATCATCATCATATTTGGAATACAGTCCTTAATATGACAGCTAACGCAGGTGTGCCGTCGTCAAGCGTTGTAGTTTTTGAAAAAGAAATTAGGGAATTAAATAACACAGCTTTTGTTTCAAAGGTACAACTCGCAGTCCAGTCATTGGTGAATCTTATGATGTTACAAAATCAACTTCTCCACCCTCCAATTGCAGCAGCATAGCCAGTGTTTGAAAAATCTCAAAAAATTTATGGTAGCGCACGTCATTTATCCCGCGTAGCAGCAGTTCAAGCTGTATATCAAATGGAACAGAACCCTGAAGATAGGCAAGATGTCGTCTTCCAATTCTTAAACTCTCGTTTTAATGAAGATGTTAAAGGCACAACAGAGCCTGATATTAATTTTTTCAAAGACATTACAAATTTCTTGGCAAATGACTTATCTGTCTTTGACCAGAAAATTACGGAACAACTTGCAGAGCAATGGAAAATAGAAAGACTACCTAGTTTAAGCAGATCGATACTTCGTTGCGCCCTTTACGAACTAACTCACACCCCCTCAGTCCCCACTTCAGTTATCATCAATGAGTATCTAGAAGTTGCAAAAAGCTTCCTGGAAAAAAAAGATGTATCATTCATTCATGGCATAATTGATGCGTTAGCTAAAAAAATCAGATAACTTGTCAAATACTATCATAAAAATAATCTTGAGTTTTCATAGCGAATTGGGCTAAGTAAAACCATGAACACAAATCAGAAATTCACACAAGGTTATGCAAACAATTGAAAAATTAAGCTTTGAAGAAGCCTTAAGTGATTTAGAGTCTTTGGTGCGCCGTTTAGAAGAAGGAAAATGTCCTTTAGATGAAGCTATCAAAACTTTTGAGCGAGGAATTGGCTTAAAAAATCACTGCGACAGCATGCTAAAAAATGCACGGCTAAAAGTAGAACAGATTCTTGAAAATTCTGATGGAACAGCCTCAATGAAGCCATTTTTAAACGAAGAAGCCCTAATTTAGACGCTTGTTAAGGTGCTTGGAAATTCAAACTTTCTCACAAAGCTATTAAATATTTATTTTTCTGAGCAATCACGCTGGATTCATTGGCTCCCAGTTGGATTGTTATTTGGCATTGTAATCTATTTAACATTAAGCACTGAACCGGGATGGTTCATTTATATTTTCTTATTTTTTTTAGCAACCATTTCAGTGGTGTATGCTGTAAAAAATCCTGCTTTCAGATTAGGCTCTTATGTAATAATAGGAGCCTGCACGGGCTTTTGCCTAATGGGTGGGCGAGTACATTTTAACACAACGCAAATGTTTAATGCGAACCAAGAAAGCGTAGAAATTAAAGGACAAATAGAATCCATTGAAAACCACCCTTATAAAGATGATGGTACTTACAGATTGGTTTTAGATCAGGTCCACATTAATAATGCCCATCACTCAGCAAAACTGCGACTCAATATTTCAGAAAAACTTGCACAAAATCTAGAAATCCACGACCAACTTATTGTTAATGGTACTATTTACCCTATTCCCATGCCGAGCAGTTTACATGGATACTTTGCAAGGCGAGCAGCGTATCTTCAAAAAATTGCAGGAACCGCAAGCGTAAGGAAAGTTTTGAATCATAAAAAAACTAAGAAAAAACCATTTGCTCAATATCGTCAAGCACTTACACAAAAATTGCTATCAAATTTACAAGCTCCCTACAGCACTATCGCTTCAGCTCTTGTGACCGGTGACCGCAGCTACATACCGTATGAATTGCGTCAAGCATTTGTTGATGCAGGACTTGCTCATGTTTTGGCAATTTCGGGATTACACCTAAGCTTAATCGCTGGTCTTGTTTTTTTAATACTGCGCCGACTATTTTGTTTTTTTCCCGCCTTTTCAATGATGTTCTCGTCAAAAAAAATTGCCGCTTGCTTAGCGGTTATTGCCAGCATGCTTTACATGGCCGTAGCAAATTTTGGCATTCCGGTGCAAAGATCGTTTATAATGATAACTCTTGCTATGCTAGCGGTGTGCTTAGATCGCACAGCTTTTTCTATGCGGAGTTTAGCGCTAGCTGCATTTATCGTGCTTATATTCTCACCTGAAAGCATATTATCGGCAAGTTTCCAACTCTCATTTGCAGCTGTTCTTGGATTGCTAGCATTTTATGAATCAGCTTGGCCTGCGCTACAAGAAAAAGTATTTAAAAATACTAGTAACTTTTTAGGAATAAAAAAACTCGCATGGATCTTTTGTGGAATATTCATGACAACACTCATTGCCTCGCTAGCGACAGCCCCGTTTAGTATGGCTTTTTTTCAGCGTTTCACAGCTCAAGCAATTCTGGGAAATCTTTTAGCAATTCCATTGGTGGGTCTCGTTGTCATGCCACTAGGGTTATTTTGTGTATTGTCCTTATTATTCGGAGGAAGCCCCACTCTTTTCTGGCTGTGGGAGAAGAGTCTAAAATTATTATGCACAATTACAAAAAAAATATCATTGCTTCCAGGCGCCTCAATTCATGTTAAGGCGGTTCCTTCTCACGCTCTTATCGTATTTAGTTTAGGGATCTTATGGTTGTGTTTGTGGAAAAAACCCTGGCGTTGGGCAGGGGTTGCCCCAATTCTCCTTGGAATTATATTGTGGCGCTCTTTTGATCTTCCCATTGCTTACATCAGCCAACAAAATGATGTCATGGCATATCGACAGGAAAATGTAATTTATATTTCAGATCAAAAACGAAATACTTTCTCAACTGACCTTTGGGCACAAGAATGGGGTATTACTGAAAAACAAACTTGGAACCAAAAATATCATCATTTCCAAAACTCAAAATTAGTCTTAATAACCTCTCCTAAAGAAGGAATTGAATACTTACACGCAATTACTAATGATGACATCCCGGTTAATGTTGTTATCACCTTTGGGTATGAACGCACTTTAAAAAAGCACAGTCTCAAATTTAAAAAAGTAATTGATAGAAATATTATTCAATATGAAGGTGGTATTGCCGTGTACGAAAACCCCTTACGATTCTCCTTTTTAAAAACTTATTTTGGATCAAGACCTTGGTGCGCTGATTATTAAAAATCTAGTTCTGCATAATGTGCAGCCGGGGCAATAGCTGGAATTTTATCGCTGAAAAAACCTCGATAACTCGGCCGTGATTTAATACGCATAAACCAATTTTTTACCGATTCAAATTTTTCCCAATTAATGTCGCCGAAATAATCCACCGTTGATATATGTGCAACTGCAGCAATATCAGCAACGGTAAAATGATCACCTGCTAACCAGTTACGCCTGTCAACCAACCAAGATAAATATTCTAAGTGCTTAGTCATTGTTACTTTAGTGGACCGCATAAGATTTGAATCCGGGCCAGCACTTGATTGTCCCAAAGCTTTTGCTGCTAAACGCTTTATCGCTTTTTCCCACAAAATAACTAGGCTCACTTCCTGCGCAAATCTTGTATCAAACCAATTCATAATTCTACGCGCCTCAGCTCTTGCTAAAGCTTCCTCTGGATACAACTTACGGTCAGGGTATGCTTCTTCTAAATATTCAACAATTGCAGTGCTGTCAGCTAGAACCGATCCATTCAAATCGATTAGCATTGGCACATGACCTAAGGGATTCAAATTTGTAAATTCTGGCCTTTTCTCCCAAAAATTTTCAATTTCCTGAGAAAAATCCAATTTCTTCTCAGCAAGGCACAAACGCACCTTACGAGAATATGGGCATAAAGGATAATAATACAGTACTCGCATGTTAAGGTTTTAGCTTAAAGCGTCAGGAGGTGCAACTCAAATTTCAAGATCCTAAAAACACCCTTTTAAATTTTCTTTGACGATTTTTAAAAAACGAGTATTATCACCTAGCGCCCCTGTGGTGGAATTGGTAGACGCGGCAGACTCAAAATCTGTTGTCCGTAGGACGTGGGAGTTCGAGTCTCCCCGGGGGCACCAAATTAGATTTTATTAATCTATCTACGTTATCGTATACGTAAGATTTTATTTTTTTGAGGATACATGCGCCGGAAAGCAAATCGCATACTCAGGTATTTTTTCCCAGTAGCTATCATCAGCATTGCCTTTGTATTGCTCAAAAATAGTTCAATAGAAAAAGTTGGCCATGAAGTTACCTCTGAAAAACAAGTTTTTGAAGAAGTAGTTAAGAAAAATCAAGCAAAAATACTACGGATGGTTTCACACAATCCACAAACACAAGCACGCCTACTTGTTAATGCAAATAACGCTATACAATATGGTGACAAAATAACTTTAGATAACCCAACTGGTACTTTTCAAAAATCTGACGGCTCATCATCACTAAAATCATCTCAGGCATCGTATTATGAAATTGATCGTGAGGTGCATTTTTTTGAAAAAGTCAGCTTTGATCACCATTCAGGACTTGTTGCAACAACCGATCATGCAATTCTTGACACACAAACCCAAGATATAAGGGGCAGTCAAGGCATTAAAACTTGTCATCAAAAAAATACCATAACCGCACAATCATATGAAATTCATACAGGAAAAAATGTTATGTGCTTCAGCGGTGATGTTTGCCTAAACGTTTCTCGAAAAAAATCTTAAAATGGAAACATGCGGCTTTATCGCTATTTTAGGCGCCCCCAATGCAGGAAAATCCACTCTTGTAAATCAGCTTGTTGGTCAAAAAGTTTCTATTGTATCTCCAAAAGTGCAAACGACTCGCAGTCGAATTATGGGAATTGCAATAAAAGAAAACACACAGCTTATACTTGTAGACACTCCTGGTATTTTTACACCTAAAAAAATGCTTGATCACGCAATGGTAAAAGAAGCGTTTGACGCCAGCGCAGATTCTGATGCAAACATTCTTGTCATTGATGTCACAAGACCTAATCTACAACTAGCCCAACAATTATGCGAGCAACACAAAAAAGGTTTAATCATTTGCCTTAATAAAATTGATTTAATAGATAAGGATAATCTTTTGAAGTTAGCTCAATCGATTAATTCTTTTGAAAATGTAAAAGATATATTCATGATTAGCGCACTAAACAGAGACGGCGTAGACGACCTACTCGCTCATTTGTGCAGCATTATGCCCAAGAGTCCATGGCTATACCCTGAAGATCAAATCACCAACATTCCAGTACGCTCATGGGCTGCTGAAGTTACACGTGAGCAAATTTTTTTGACTCTTCACCAAGAACTTCCTTACAGCATTTTTGTAGAATCTGAAAGCTGGGAAGAGTTTGATAATGGATCAGTTAAAATCAGCCAAGCAATTGTCGTATCCAGAGATAATCACAAAGGAATTGTATTAGGCAAAGGTGGACAAACCTTAAAAAAAATTGGACAAGCTGCACGTTGTGAACTTGAAACTCAACTTGAACGAAAAGTGCATTTGAAGTTATTCGTCAAAGTCGAAGAAGATTGGCAAGAACGCTCATGGGCACTGCGCGCTTTTGGCATAGGGGTTTAGTATACATGAAGAAGCTTTGCGATGTTTTCGCAAAAAATTTCTCTCACCTATCCACTTACTTAAGAGTTTTTTGGTTGACAGGAATAGCATGTACATTGATTCCCATACTAGTAGGCTGGACTCTAATGAGATACGACAACTCATTTTTGTGTGAATACAAAGTTTTACTTGATTATAAATCATCATTTACCAATGAAAATTATGATGTTATTTTTTTTGGTGACTCATCTTGCCTGATGGGCGTTTCCCCAAAAATAATTGAGAAGGAAACAGGACTAAAAGTTTTAAATCTAGGAACTTATGGCGCCACAGGTATTATTGGTTACGAAGCAATACTCAGAACATATTTAAAGTCCAACAATCCTCCAAAATTAATTATTTATTACATTTCCCCCTCAATACCCAATATGTATTGCGTAAAAACTTTTGAACAAATTTTTTCCTACATCAAGCTTGCAAGCATAGATTTGTTTATTGAAAATTTGGGTGAGTATAACCCGCTACAAATTCCATCAGCGCTTATAACGTATCTTACTGATAAAATCACTCCCACCACCACAAAAGAGCAATTAAAACAGCTGTACATGGAACTTGAAGAATTCAAAGGATTCCAAAACAAAGAAAATAATACTGGAAAAATGAAAGAAACCGAGAAAATCAATAGCCGATATAAATATGCAGATTATTTTAATACACCTCACGATCCTCGAAAAAAAATAATGAAACTGGTCTCTCATTTTAAGAGCGATAAAACAGACGTTATTATTTATCTTGCGCCAATGCCTGAAACAGAAGAAGCCTTTAATTATTTCAAAGAAACATATCAAGAAATAATCTCAAACAAGCCATACACATTAAAAAATGAGAATTTTTCAGATTACACTCACTTAAACTATCAAGGGGCAATGATTAATTCTAAAAAAGTAGCATCATTTTTAAAAGAAATTCTAAACTTGTAAGGCATTATGTTATTCAATTCATATTTTTTCCTATTTGCTTTTCTACCAATAGCTTGGGCCGGATTTTTTTTGCTACTTAATAAGCAAAAATCAGAATACATCACAATTTATTTGTTAATTCTTTCATTGGTTTTTTATGGATTTTGGGATTGGAATAACTTCTATGTCTTAATTCCATCCATATTTTTTAACTATTATATTGGCGCCAAAATCGCAAAAAATCAGAGTCGTTTCTTATTTTCGTTCGCCGTTGCCGTCAATATATTAGCACTGGTCTACTATAAATATTTCTATTTTTTGTTGTCGATTTTTGGTATAAATCTAAATGTAATACATGAAATTAATCTCCCCTTAGGAATCTCATTTTTCACATTTACGCAAATAACTTATCTTGCAGATATCTATAAAAAAAAGACAAACTCAGCAAGCTTTACAAGTTATTCTTTATTTGTAAATTATTTCCCACACTTGATCTCTGGCCCGCTCATTCATCACAAAGATATGATTTCTCAATTTAAATGGGAAAAATTAAGCATAAAAAACAACCAATATTACGCAATTGGCTTGGGGTTTTTGGCTTTTGGACTTTTCAAAAAAGTTGTTATAGCCGATCGCCTAGCAATGATAGCTGATCCTGTATTTTCATTATCGAATGAAGTAAATGCAATAGATGCCTGGAAAGGAATTTTAGCTTATTCTTTTCAGCTATATTTTGATTTTTCAGGATATAGCGATATGGCTATTGGGGTATCGAAATTGTTCCATCTTAATATGCCTATTAATTTTAATAGCCCTTATAAGGCACTTTCAATTATAGATTTTTGGCGCAGATGGCACATGACACTATCTAATTTTTTAAAAGATTATGTATACATTCCTTTAGGAGGCAGTCGAAATGGAAATTTTAATAAACTGAGAAACGTTTTAATTGTAATGGTAATTTGTGGAATATGGCATGGCTCAGGATATACATTTTTAGTATGGGGACTGTGGCATGGATGTTTTCTGACGCTAAATCATGCATGGAGACTTTACAACAAATTCAAATTAAATAATTTCCTAACAAAAAGCATAAGCTGGTTATCTACATTCTTTGTTGTAATTCTGGGCTGGGTGTTTTTTAAATCATCATCTTTAGAAGCCTCGTATCAAATGCTGCAAAAAATGTTTTTCGGTAACCTTTCTGGATTTTCTTTCGATAAAAATTGTGTAACAATTTTATTGGCTTTCGTTATCTCAGCCGTTGGGCCAAACACTCAAGAAATATTCGCATATCAAAACGAAACAAAATATTTCGGCTTTTTCTCTTGGAAACCAAATCTTTTATGGGTTTTAATTCTATCAATTATGTTTTCTTTTTCTCTAGCTAGAATCCAACCAATAAGTCCCTTTTTATACTGGCAATTTTAACAAGGGCTGTATGAAAGAATTATCCCGCATACTAAATCGCATTATGATTTTTGGACGCCCTGGCAGCGGAAAATCAACATTTGCACTACATTTAAGCAAAACAACTAATCTACCCCTACATCACTTAGACAAATATTTTTTTACCAAAAATTGGGCAGAACGAGATACTCAAGAATTTCTAGAAATTCAACAATCGATTGTAGATCGAGACACATGGATTATTGATGGCAACAGCATTAAATCCTTAGAAATGCGTTATTCAAGAGCTAATCTTGTTCTGCATTTAAATTATTCTCGCTGGATTTGCTATTTTCGCGTATTTAAAAGAATGTTTCATAAAAATCCGGAAATTGATGATCGAGCAGAGGATTGCCCAGAAAAAATAAGTTGGAAATTACTAAAATATATGTGGAGCTACAAGCAACGCGTTAGCGCTCCCATTACCTACTTGCGAAAAAAATATCCCCGTGTACCATTTGTAGAAATACGTAATAACAAAAATTTACTAGAATTAAAAAAATATTTAATCTAGATCAGTCTTTCTTCACTTCCAACTCATACAATTTTGCTTCCTTTAAAAAAGCATAAAAGCCTATCGACATGCTGTGGATAAACCCTCTGAGTCCATTAAAACAAAAACGCCTTATAAAATACGCTCTAAAAAATGCCCAAATAAAAATAAAAATTAATTTTAAAACGGAAAATTTTTTATGTTTTTTAAATTTTTCCTCAGCAGCAAGAGTCGAATATTCATTATTTTTTTTAACCATTATCTCAACAGATGCAAGACCATAATGATAAATCATTCCATTTGCATGCTTAATTTTCCCTTTTATGAAAATAGATTCATGAACCAGTGCCTCTAAATTATACTGACCATGCGTTTTTTTAAAAAAACGAATTTTATCAGCATACCTTACAAATCGATGTGAAGTTTTCCCCAAAAAAACTTCTGATAAAGGACATGAGAGCGCATCACAATTATCAGAAATTATTGTTTGCCTTATTTCTTGTTTTAGCTCATTAGATAATTCTTCATCTGCATCTAAATTTAGTACCCATGTATTTTTACATTTGTTTAAAGCCCATGCTTTTTGTTGAGCAAAACCTAACCAAGGCTGATGATAGATAGTAACATTTGGATAAAATTCAGCAATCTTAAGCGTTTTATCACAGCTTCCACTATCAACCAATATTACTTCATCAAACTCTTTAACACTATCTAGAACCCGCTTAATATGGCGCTCTTCATTGAAGCATATTATGTAAATACTAGCTTTAATAGAAGTCATAGCTTGTAACGCCCTCGGCTTAAGATTAAATAAAATTGAATCCTATTTATGCAGCCATTAATGCTAAGCCTTGGCAAAGTATAAGGGCTCAAAATATCAAAAGGCGCTATAGTTTTTTTGGTGGTAACTGCCGTTGTAAATCCCGCATCCCTTACCATCTCAACGTGACGTTCATTATAGCGCCCATAAGGATAAGCGAATGAAAAACACGAAACTCCTGTTAATTCTTCCACGGCTTCTTTAGATTTTGTAATTTCTTTTTGGGCAAGCTTGTCATCTGTCTTCTCTAAATTCACATGAGTCATGGTATGCGCACCAAATTCAACCAAACCACTCATCTGCATTTCCTTAACGTGGTCTGCACTCAAAGCACGCATGTCTTTAATTTTTGGCGCCAAATAAATAGTTGCTGGCACATCATAACGTTTTAAAAGCTCAAACAGATGCGTGTAATTGCCAACAAACCCATCATCAAAAGTTAGAACCACATGTTTTTTCGCTTCATCGAAACTAATAAGGTCCGAAATTTTTAAGAATGTGTAACCTTTGGCAAGCAAATATTGAATGTGCTTCTCTAGTTTTTGTGGTGAAATATTCATGCCGCAAGGCGGTTCATCTGAAGTATTATGATACATCAAAATTCTTGGCCAAAAAGGATTACGAGGAAGGCGCCAAAAATTATAATAAACAAGAAATATTAGTAGTGCCAACCCACATAAAACTAAAAAACCAACCATCGGTATTATTTTTATAAAAAATATTGACCCAAATTAACAGGTATCTATCAATCATGAAACAGCTATTTATGGATAAACTTTACCAAATTTTTGAGAAATCCCGATTGGACGCTCATCCAAAATTTTAGTATAAGAAATACATGAAACTTTTAACTCAATGAGATATGGATTTTTTATCATTAATTATTATTAGTTGCGGGGCGTTAGCAATTGTTTATGCCATCTTCGCAGCTAGCAGCGTTTTTGCATGCTCTGCAGGAACAGACCGCATGCAAGAAATTGCACGTGCAATTCAAGAAGGCGCAAAAGCCTACCTTAACCGTCAATACAGCACCATTGGCGTTGTAGGAACATTAATAGCCGCAGTCCTTGGTTTTTTCATGGGTCATTTAACAGCTTTAGGATTTTTGTTAGGCGCTGTTCTATCAGGATGCGCTGGTTATGTTGGCATGAATGTATCAGTGAGGGCTAACGTACGCACAGCTGAAGCAGCACGCAAAGGATTAACACCAGCTCTTTCTATCGCTTTTAAATCTGGTGCGATTACCGGTCTTCTGGTTGTGGGCCTTGGATTGCTTGGCATAGCTTTGTATTATTTCTACCTTGTCAGTGCCGGTGTTGAGCAGCGTCAATTATTAGAGGCTCTTGTTGCCTTAAGCTTTGGCGCATCTCTTATTTCTATTTTTGCGCGTCTTGGTGGTGGTATTTTCACAAAAGGTGCCGACGTAGGCGCTGATCTTGTAGGAAAAATCGAAGCTGGAATTCCAGAGGATGACCCAAGAAATCCTGCTGTTATTGCTGATAACGTTGGAGACAACGTTGGAGATTGCGCCGGAATGGCAGCCGATCTTTTTGAAACATATGTCGTGACCATCGTCGCTTCAATGCTTTTAGCTGCAATTTATTTCACTGGTGACCTACAGCAAAAATTAATGACTTACCCGCTAGCCTTGGGTGGTGTGTGTATTATTGGTACAGTTATTGGAACTTTTTTTGTTCGCTTAAGTGAAGATAACAATATCATGAAAGCTCTCTATAAGGGCCTCATTGCTACAACGGTTATATCAGCAGCGTTGATTTTTTGGGTCACAAACCATATATTTGCAGATGTAACTGAAGCAATGGTCATAAATAATCAAAGCTTTAGTGTTAGTGCTCTTCACATCTGTGGATTGACTGGCTTAGTAGTAACAGGCTTATTAGTATGGGTCACTGAGTACTACACTTCTACTAGCTACTGCCCAGTAAAAAGCATTGCTGAATCCTCAACAACCGGTCACGCCACAAATATTATTCAAGGTTTAGCGGTATCTTTGGAATCAACCGCTCTTCCGGTAGTAATTATTTGTCTTGGTATACTAGTTGCTTATCTACAAGCTGGTATTTTGGGTATTACAGTTGCTGCAACAACAATGCTAGCTCTTGCTGGTATGATTGTAGCGCTTGATGCTTACGGTCCTGTAACAGATAATGCAGGTGGAATTGCAGAAATGTCTGAGCTACCAAAATCAGTTCGTACGGTAACTGATGCATTAGATGCAGTAGGTAACACAACTAAAGCTGTTACAAAAGGATATGCTATTGGATCTGCAGGTTTAGCGGCGCTCGTGCTGTTTTCCGCATACACCCAAGATCTTAAGCATTACTTTCCATCGCTTTCTGTAGAGTTCAGCTTAGAGGATCCATATGTACTGATTGGTCTTTTGATCGGTGGCATGCTTCCTTTCTTATTCTCTTCTATGGGAATGAAAGCTGTTGGACGCGCAGGAAGCGCTGTTGTCGTTGAAGTGCGCCGACAATTCAAAGAGATTCCTGGCATTATGGAAGGCACAGCTCGACCTGACTACAGTGCTGCTGTCGATATGCTCACAAAAGCAGCGATCACAGAGATGATCATTCCATCTTTGTTACCATTAATCGCTCCAGTTGCCATTTATACCATTATCAATTGCATTGTTGGGCAAGCTGAAGCATTTGCCGCATTAGGCGCAACGTTAATGGGAACTATTGTTACTGGCTTATTTGTTGCCATTTCTATGACATCCGGTGGTGGCGCCTGGGATAACGCAAAGAAATACATTGAAGATGGTCACTTCGGTGGTAAAGGCTCTGAAGCTCATAAAGCTGCCATTACTGGTGATACAGTAGGAGATCCTTACAAGGATACCGCTGGACCAGCTATTAACCCAATGATTAAGATCATAAACATTGTGGCATTGCTGTTACTAGCTATTTTAGCACGCTAAGTAATGACGCAAATTAATACAGAAAAGCCTGCCTTGTTGCAGGCTTTTTTCTTAAACGTGTAAAACTATGGACACTTATCAAGATCAAAAATCAATACAGCTGACAAACGAGCTACGTGAATATCTTCTGCAAGTTGGAATTCGTGAGCCTGAGCTACTCAAAAAATTGCGCGAGCAAACAGCAAACATGCCTGAGCGCAACATGCAAATCTTACCAGAGCAAGGACAATTTCTGGCAATGCTCGTTAAAATCTTAAATCCCTCACGCATTCTTGAAATTGGAACATACACAGGGTATAGCTCTCTTTGCATGGCATTGGCCCTACCAAATACAAACATTACTGCCCTAGATAAAAATGTTGAATGGACCAAAATTGCCAAAAGATATTGGCAAGAAGCAAATGTAGATGATCGCATCCAATTGACCATAGGCCCGGCGATAGAAACATTGAAAACCTTTAAGGAAAAATCTTTTGATCTAGTTTTTATAGATGCAAACAAAAGTGATTATATAAACTATTACGAAGAAGGCTTGAGAGTTGCCTCCCCAAAAGGCATTTTGCTCATTGATAATGTCTTATGGAAGGGACGCGTCATTGATTCTGCATACTCAGACTCAGGCACAAAAACTATTCGGAAATTAAACACGCTCATAAAAAATGATCCACGTGTAGATATTTGTATGCTCCCAATCGGAGATGGGCTAACAATCGTTAGGAAAAAATTGGTAGCGGAGGAGGGACTCGAACCCCCGACACCCGGATTATGATTCCGGTGCTCTAACCAGCTGAGCTACTCCGCCATAAGGCGTAATATAGCGATCTAAGAACTGATTTGTCAAATATAACATTGATTGGGTGAAGAGTTTTTTGTAGACTACGCCTACACGTATTTTAGGAATTATTATGTCATTCGAGGCGAAATTAGATCGATTAGTTACTCACCATATAGAGTTACGAGATCAGTTAGCATGCCACGATATGAAAGATGCAAAAGAATTTGCCCGCCTTTCTAAGGAATACAGTAACTTAACAGAAATTTCTGAAGTCATTTTAGAATTGCGAAAAATGCAAAAAGAAAAAACTGATCTAGAAGCAATGCTCAGTGATTCATCACTAGATACAGATATGAAAACCATGGCGCAGCAAGACTATGATTCCATTCTTCAGAACATTCCAGAATTTGAACATAAAATAAAAATTTTATTACTGCCTAAGGATGCCGATGACGAACGTAACGCTATCTTAGAAGTTCGCGCGGGTGCTGGCGGAGAAGAAGCAGGTTTGTTTGCTGCAACCTTATTTCGCATGTACCAGCGATACGCAGCTAACAAGGGGTGGAAATTTGAAATTATTGCCCTCAGCGATACAGGACTTGGCGCAATCCGAGAAGCAAGTGCAAGCATTACGGGCAAGGGAGTCTTTGCACGATTAAAATTTGAGTCCGGGGTACACCGGGTTCAACGTGTTCCAGAAACGGAAGCAAGTGGTCGCGTGCACACATCAACCGCAACTGTAGCTGTTCTTCCTGAAGTAGAAGACGTCGATATTCATATTGATGAAAAAGACCTACAAATTGATGTATATCGTGCATCAGGCGCTGGTGGTCAACATGTAAACACCACCGATAGCGCCGTTCGCATAACCCATATTCCTACCGGAGTTGTTGTTACTCAACAAGATGAACGCTCTCAACATAAAAACAAAGCTAAAGCGATGAAAATTCTTCGAGCAAAGCTATATGAAGCAGAACGCCAACGCAAAGATGACGAAAGAGCAGCAAGCCGAAAAGGTCAAGTTGGCACAGGGGATAGATCAGAGCGAATTCGTACCTACAATTTTCCACAAGGAAGAGTTAGCGACCACCGAATCAACCTGACTCTGTATAAAATTACACAAATTACTGAAGGTGAAGCATTGGATGAGTTGATTGATCCGCTTATTTCCAATGATCAAGCAACTCGATTAGCTGAAGCTATTGAATAAACGGAGGGGAACATGGCAGGACATTCGCAATTTAAAAATATTATGTACCGCAAAGGAGCTCAAGATGCTAAACGAGCAAAAATGTTTGCAAAGATTGCTCGCGAAATTATAGTTTCAGTAAAAGCAGGAGGAGCAGAAGCTTCTTCTAATCCAAGATTGCGCGCTGCATTAGCATCAGCGCGCGCAGCGAATATGCCAAAAGACAATGTCGATAGGGCTATAAAAAAGGCTAGCGGGGGTGAAGATCTAAGCCAATACGAAGAGGTCCGTTATGAAGGTTATGGGACTGCTGGCGTTGCTGTCATTGTTGAGGCTTTAACAGACAATCGTAATCGTACCGCCTCTGAAGTAAGATCGACTCTCAGCAAAAATGGTGGAAATTTAGGAGAAACAGGAAGTGTTGGTTTTTGCTTTGAGCGCATAGGCTTGCTGCATTTCGATGCATCTAAATTCAATTTTGATCAGGTATTTGAAGCAGCAGTCGATGCAGGGGCTGATAATGTCGAAACGCTAGATAATGCACACGAAATAACTTGTCCAATAGAAAATTTTGCATCTGTGCGCGATATCCTAATTGAAAAACTTGGCGATCCGCAAGAAGCGAAAATCATGTGGAAACCTCTCACCACAGTTTCCGTAAACGAAGAACAAGCAAAAACCCTATTCAAAATGCTTGACACACTAGAAGACAACGATGATGTGCAAAATGTTTATACAAATGTTGAAATATCAGAAGATGTATTAAAAAAATTAGGCTAAGTATTCTTCGAAACTTGCAAGTTGTAAATTGGCGCAAGCACAACTAACAAAATAAGCCACCAAGTTTGCCAGACGCTAATGCCTGTTGCAGCAATGCAAAGTGCGCTTCCCCAAAAGGCTATCGTATATACGTTCACCTTATCATATTGCTTTACCCAGTAAAAAATCCAAAGCAAACATACCAGCACTACCCCAATAGCCCCAAAATCAAACCAAATTTGCAACATAAAGTTGTGCGGATGCAAACAGTTTTCTGGCGCACTCAACACTAATTTTTCAGCCCCCTCTAAAAGCGTGATGTCTTCCCCTCGAATAAGGCAAGATCTATAACGAGAGCTTCCAAAGCCAAAACCGGTCCAAAATCGCTCAAAAATTTGGTTTGTCACAGAGTGCCAAATAAACAAGCGATGGGTATAACTAGGATCAAGTGTTTTCGCTAGCTGCACATATTGATCAGGAGAAAAGACACGAAATACAAAGGGTAATCCAGCCCAAACAGCTGGCATTCCATATATAAACATTGCCTTCAAAAATCTAGGAAAAAATTTACTGGTAACCAAAGTTCCGGCCCCTAAAAGAATTCCCAATGAAGCCGCATCACTTGTGCAGTAGTGCATAGTGAAAAATAGAAAAATCAGAACCAATCCCTGAATCCATCTATTCAGTCCTTGCAATGAAAGCCAAATGGCCAGGCAGCATGCAGCACATCCATGAACTAAAGCTTGTGAAATATGTTCGTCTATTATGTTATATAACGTCCCACCAAATTTAGAATTTATGCCAAAAACAACCAGAGAAACTGCTAGTAATTGCCCTGCAATAGACACAATTCTTTGAAATTGCTGAAGTTGAAATTGATTGAATTTTTTATAATGGTTCCACCAAAACCACCCAGCCAACATTAATCCATTAATTTTAACGAACATTTGCAAAGCTTTAGATAAATCAATAGCCCAAAAAATACTTAAAGCACTCCATGCAATTAATGCAAAAACAAGTAGATTAAATTTTTCAACTTGCAATTCATTTTTTTTGAACTGAAAAATACACACAGCCAGCAATGCTAAAAATGGATAAATATTTCCATGCGGAAGCGGCAAGCAAATAAAAACAATGAAAAAGACACATATCTTATAAAACAAAAAACTTTGAAACTTCATATTTGTGTGTGTGATTGCGAAATTATTGAAAACTTGATACGTTAACTAAAAGTATTACCATGTATTTATGGCAGAAAAACAAGCATTACAAAAGCCCCTTGCAAAAAGGCTCGTCCACGAACATCTTGCGCCTTACAAACTACGCTTTTTCCTAGCAAGCTTTTTTATGTTGATGACTGCCGCGTCAACAGCCGCGCTGCCTTTCTTGCTGCAGCCAGTTTTTGATGATGTGTTCACAACAAATGACCCACATTTGTTATTCGTATTTTGCTTCGCAGTTCTGTCAGCATTTGTCATCAAAGGATTTGCTTCGTATGGTGAAACAGTCACTATGACACGTATCGGCCAAAGCATTATATCTGATATTCAAAACCGGGTATTTAGTCACCTAATGAACTTGGATTTAGATTATTTTCACAAAAGAAATAGCGGCGAGTTACTTTCTCGCTTTACCAATGATATAAGCTTAATGCGCAATAGCGTAGCCAATACAGTTGTTGGTATTGGTCGAGATAGTTTCACATTACTTTTTTTAATCGGGGTTATGTTTTATCGAGACTGGTTCTTAGCTAGTATTTCATTTTTCATTTTTCCAGCTGCTTTTCTACCTATCATTCGCATAGGAAAACGTATGAGAAAAGTTACCTATAACGCACAAGAAGAAATTGGTCACTTTACAAAGCAATTAACGCAAATCTTTCAAGGCATTCGCGTAATAAAAGCATATTCAACAGAAAACTATGAATCAGGTCGAGCCAGAAAACAAATTGAAAAAATTTATAAACTTGTTGTTAAAACTTCAAGAGTTCGATCCCTTAGTCACCCAATTATTGAAAGCATGGGTGGGGTGGCAATTATTTCTGTAATCGCCTATGGAGGTTGGCAAGTTATGCATCATAGCCGCACAACTGGTGAATTCATTTCATTTATTGGAGCGCTTATTTTAGCTTATGAACCCTTAAAACGACTAAGTAATTTGAATGCAAACCTTCAAGAAGGATTAGCAGCCGCATCAAGAGTTTTTGAAATTATAGACACAAGCAGCACTATTTACTCTCCCAAGCATCCTAAATATCCAAAAAAATCACAAGGACACGTTCAATACAAAGACGTGCATTTCTCTTACGGTCCAGATAAGGAAGCCTTAAAAGGCATAAATTTCGAAGCACAACCAGGAAAGTGCATAGCACTTGTCGGAGCAAGTGGCTCTGGAAAGTCTACCATCATTAATCTCATCCCAAGATTTTACGATATTGCTAGAGGAGAAATTATTGTAGATGAAATAAATGTAAAAGATTGGGACTTAGCAAATTTAAGAGAACAAATAGCTCTAGTAAGCCAAGAAATTGCTCTTTTTGACTTAAGTGTTTTTGAAAACATAACTTATGGAAGTCATGATTTTTCACCAGAAGATGTCTACAACGTTGCAAAATCAGCTGCGGCACACGATTTCATTCAAAAATTACCTCAAGGGTACGATACAATCGTCGGAGAAAACGGAGTTAGCCTTTCAGGGGGACAACGTCAACGATTAGCTATAGCTCGAGCCATGCTAAAAAAAGCACCAATTTTACTTCTTGATGAAGCAACATCCGCTCTTGATACTGATTCCGAAAGGCACATTCAATCAGCCTTGAAAAAACTCATGGTTGGGCGTACAACCATTATGGTAGCTCACCGCCTATCAACTGTCATTGATGCAGACCGAATCTATGTTTTGGAAAACGGAAAAATCATTGAATCAGGATCTCATCAAGAGCTGTTGCAATTAGGCAAACAGTATGCTCACCTATGGAATAGACAAGCGCAAGGCTTAGATTCATAAAACAAAGGGAGGAAAACATGTCAATTCATGTCGCAGGCCACCAAATAGATGTTGGGGATAGCTTAAATACTTTTATTCAAACTGAATTAAAAGGGCTTTTAGATAAATATGTCGGTGAAATTCATGAATCTCATGTTCATCTTAGCAAAGATCACCATGAATTCATTACTGATTTTGCGGTGCACGTAAGTAAAAACCTCATTATACACTGTAAGGGTCGCGATAGTGATGCTTACAAAAGCGTCAGTGATGCACTAGCAAAGTTAGAAAAACAAGTTAAAAAATATCGCTCTAGACTACGTGATCGCAAACGCCAAAGTGACGAAAAAAATGTTTCAGCATCTTATTTTGTCGTTAACCAAGAAGCAGAAGACACAGGCACAGATACTCCTGTAATTATCGCAGAAATGCCTCATGATATTCATCATTTAACCGTAAGCGAAGCTGTTATGAAGCTAGATTTATCAGATGCACCAGTTGTCATGTTTAAAAATGCTGCGCATGATGGCTTAAACATTGTATACAGAAGAAAAGATGGCAATATTGGCTGGATTGACCCTAAGAAAACCAGTTAGTTCATATTAAGAGTATCTCTACCTGATTCAATTTAAGAGGATATATTCAAACTAGAGATACTCTTCTCGAAGCTACATTCAACCGTGCAATTCGGCACAATTGCAAACTAGCTCTGAACCATTCAGTCTCATCCATCCAGCTTTTTCAGCAAAATTTCGCACTTAAAAGATGAAAATTAATAATTATAAAATTAAAAATAAAGACCAAATTTCTCATTCATATAACTTAATAATACAGCTCTGCACAACCTATCATATTTTATAGGTGACGCTTTTCTTCCTCTATTGGCTCAATTTTTTCTTCAATATTTCATTTGCTACACCAGGATTTGCTTTTCCTTGCAAAGCCTTCATAACTTGCCCAACTAAAAATCCAAAAACCTGTTGTTTTCCTGCTCTATACTGCTCAACCTGAGCAGCGTTTGCTGCCAAAACTTCATCCACTGTTTTTTCAATTACGCTTGTATCAGAAACCTGTTTTAGTCCAAGCTCATCAATTAATACAGCTGGAGCCTTTCCTGTTTCCCACATTTTTGCAAAAACATCCTTAGCAATTTTTCCAGAAATAGTGCCATCAATAATTAGATCAATTAAATTTGCTAAATACTCTGGAATGAAAGGCAAATCATCAATTGATTTTCCTTCTCGATTCATCGCTCCAAACACCTCAACAATCAACCAGTTTGCAATAAGCTTTGCGGCACCCTGACCTTTTGCATGACCAACAATCTGTTCGTAAAAATCAGCAACTTCTTTTTCAGCAACCAAAACGTTTGCATCATATTCGGTTAGAGAAAATTCTTTTATAAAACGGTCTCGCTTTGCATCAGGTAGCTCGGGCATAGATCGTCGAATAGTTTCAATGCGTGATTCCTCAAGCACTAGTGGACGCAAGTCTGGATCAGGAAAATACCTATAATCCATTGCATCTTCTTTGCTGCGCATTGATCTGGTCACGCCTTTCGTTGGATCAAATAAACGCGTTTCTTGTACAACTTCCCCGCCATTTTCAATAATATCTAGCTGTCTTGAAATTTCGTACTCAATTGCCTGCCCCAAAAATCGTACAGAATTTACGTTTTTAATTTCTGCGCGGGTACCAAAAGGTGTATCAAGTTTGTGCAAAGAAACGTTTGCATCAACACGTAAACTTCCCTGCTCCATATTGCCATCGCAGGTTCCAAGATAACGCAAAATTGAACGCAGCTTTTTTACATAGGCCATTGCTTCTTGGGCTGAACGCAACTCTGGTTCGGAAACAATTTCCATTAAAGCAACGCCTGCTCGATTGAAATCGATATATGACAAATTCGGGTGCAAATCATGTGTACTTTTCCCCGCATCTTGCTCTAAGTGCAAACGCGTCACATTGATCCGCTTAGTCTCATTGTTTTCTAAATCAATATCTATATACCCGCCAGAAACAATTGGATAATAAAGCTGAGAAATCTGATAGCCCAAAGGAAGATCTGGATAAAAATAATTTTTTCTATCAAAAATTGATATTTTATTGATGTTTGAATTCATGCCTAAACCTGTTTTTATAGCCTGATCAACACAAACTTTATTTAAAACAGGCAACATTCCTGGCATCCCAGCATCTAAAAAAGCAACCTGGGTGTTTGGATCTGCTCCAAAAGCAGTAGCCGCACCAGAAAATAATTTTGCGTTTGAAGTCACTTGGGCATGAACTTCAAGCCCAATAACAACCTCCCAAAGCCCTGTTTGTCCTTGAACAAGATTTTTCATAAATATCCCTTATATTACTTGGAAATGAGGAAATTGAGACGCTTGCTCTAATGTCAAACCAACATTGAACAACCGTTGCTCAGATAATTTTGGTCCAATTAATTGCAATCCCAAAGGAAGCCCTTCCGCCGATAAACCAGCCGGAATAGAAATACCAGGTAATTCAGCCAAATTAACGGTAACAGTATAAATATCATTCAAATACATTGCCACAGGATCGGTGTTATTATCCTGTAATCCAAAAGCTGCACCGGGAGTAGTGGGCGTTAAAATAACATCCACCTTTTCAAAAGCCATATTAAAATCTTGAGATATTAATTTTTTAACCTTTTGAGCTCGCGTGTAATAAGCATCATAATAGCCTGCAGACAAAACGTAAGTACCAATCATGATCCGGCGTTTCACTTCTGCTCCAAAACCATCGTGACGCGTATTTTGATACATCTCATCAAGCGTTGCCCCTTCCACTCTTGCTCCATAACGAACACCATCGTATCGTGCTAAATTTGCTGAAGCTTCAGCTGGCGCTATAATGTAATAGGTTGGCAATGCCGCTGCTGTCATTTTTAAAGAAATATCAACAATTTCAGCACCTTCGGCCTTTAACCAATCAATACCTTTTTGAAGAAAAGCTTGACCCTCAGCATTCAGCCCTTGCGTGTATTCTTTTGGTAAGCCAATGCGCAATCCTTTTGCTTCAGGTTTTAAATTCGCAACATAATCTGGAATTTCAACATTCATGCTAGTAGCATCTTTATCATCGTAACCAGCCATGTGCTGCAATAGATGAGCACAATCAGTAATTGTATGCGCCATAGGACCTGCCTGATCTAAAGATGAAGCAAACGCAACCATCCCCCAACGAGAACATAATCCATAGGTAGGTTTAATTCCAGTAACACCACAAAAGGCAGCTGGTTGACGAATGGATCCCCCCGTATCAGAAGCAGTTGCGCCTAAACAAAGTCCCGCTGCAACAGATGCTGCAGAACCACCAGAAGAGCCCCCCGGCACTAAATCTTTCTCGGGCTCAGAAGTCGATCTCCATGGATTAATTACAGGACCATAAGCGCTATTTAGATTCGCTGAACCCATCGCAAATTCATCCATATTCAGCTTGCCTAAGCTAATCGCCCCAGCTTTTTTTAAATTGCCAGAAACAGTTGATTCATACGGGGGAATAAAATTCTTTAATATATTTGAACCTGCGGTAGTACGCACCCCTTCAGTGCAATACAAATCTTTATTAGCAATGGGTATACCATCCAAAGGAAGCGCATCGTTATTAGCTATTCGTTTATCCGCTTCAGCTGCCTGAGCTAAAGCATTATCAAAAGTTTCCGTAATGAAACAATTTAAATTGCGCTTAGCAATTGCTTGATCGATAAAAGCTTGGGTTAATTCCGTTGCAGAACACTCTTTTTGTTTTAGCATTTGCAATGCTTTTGTTAATGTAATTTTTGTATCCATTGGAATCCCTTATTCAACAACTTTTGGTACGGCAAACATATCGTGCGCTACTTGCGGAGCATTTTGTGTAACTTTTTTTACTTGGTTCAACTCTGTTACAACATCATTGCGTTCATGCATTTGCGCCTCAGGAAAATCATTTAAATTAACCTCGTTTACGTCAATTTCTGCAAGTTGGTTAATCCAACTAAAAATCCCCGCTAATTGAGTTTGCATAACCTGTTTTTCAGAATCATCTAAACGTATGTTTGATAATTTTGAAATTTTTGCGACATCATCCAATGAAATAGTCACATTTCCCCCTAAATTTTTAACGTCACTTCAACTGGCGCGTGATCTGAAGCTTTTTCTTTGGCACGCATATATTTGTGCACTTCTGTACCGTTCAGGCTATCCGCTGCCTGGGGTGATAGTAGCAAATGATCAATGCGAAGACCACTACCCTTTACAAAACCATTTTGTCTATAGTTCCACCATGTGTAAGGCATTGAGCCTTTTGTATTTTGAGCAATAGCATCAGAAAACCCAGCATAAAGTATTTTTCGAAAGGCTTCTCTTTCTTTTGTAGAACATAATACCTGCTCTTTCCACGCAACAGGGTCATACACATCAGCATCAGTAGGGGCCACATTGAAATCACCTCCTATCACCACTTTTTCATCAAATGTCAGCAAGTGCTGAGCATGCTCATAAAGGGCAGACAAGAAATTCAACTTATAGTCATAAGCAGCTGCTCCAACTTCTTGACCATTAGGCACATACACACTTGCTACTCTCACACCATTCGTGAAAGCTTCAATGTACCTAGAAGTTGCATCCTCGAAATTAGGAATTCCCATTTGCACATCTTCTATTGGATATTTAGAAAGAATTGCCACACCATTATATGTTTTTTGCCCAAAGACAGCACAATTATAACCAAAATCCTCAAGCACATACGGAAACATCTGCGTTTCGCATTTCAATTCTTGCAACAACATTACATCTGGCTGCTGATGTTTCAAAAATTCTTCCACATGCGGCAACCGGGCACGAACAGAATTTACATTCCAAGTCACTATTTTCATGAATTCAGCTCATACATTGCAACTCACTCTTTCCTTGCAACAAAATAATACATCCCAATCGTATGCGCAAAAATCTCATCTATCGCAAGCAAAGGATTTGTCTCTAAATTAGTTGCAATAGGTGCCGCATTTAAAAACACTCTTTTAACAATACTATTGTTAACTTCATCCAAATTTTTACCAGTTCTTTCGAATTCAGCTATTACATCTGGACTATCAGTATCAAACCAATCTTGACCAAGTTTAGTTGAGGTCGCTACCAAAGCATCCTTATAAACGATAAAATTTTCATCTATCTCTTCAGTTTCATGTATGTCTACCCTTTGTAATTTTTCTCGCATCTCATCAGCAGCTATAACGAAAGAATTTTTGTACAAATTAACCGTTGAAAAACCTATTTCCTGCAAATTAGTTCTAACAAAATCTTCAACTTCCGCTAGTGAACGGAAACGATCAGACAAATTTTGATAAGCTATCTTTTCGCTAAAGCAAGGGTCGTCGATCGCTTTATCATCACAGTGCCCCGTAACAATCCAATCAGAACTGCGATGATGAATAGGTACGGTAAATACAAAAACGCCCCTGGGTTTCAAAGAAGCAAAAGCATTCTCAAAAAGTTTTGGAGCTGATAAAACACTTGGGTGGTAAGACTCATCCCAAATTATATCCCAAGTGTTAGGAACAAAAATCGCTTCCTGATGGGAAGGCGTACGAATATTACCAACCACATCCGAACCAAATGCATGATCTGTCTCAGCACTAAAAGTATACCAACCCTCATGCTTATGAAAATCATAGCCCCCTTGAAGACTTTCCGTTAACCCATTCGTTCCATCAGGTTGATAATCTGGATGAAGCTCACTTAATTGCCAAATGTGCCCAGCCCCAATAACAAGCTTACTCTGTTTACCGACTCGCTCTTCGACATAATCATTCACACTACAACGAACTACAGGTACTTCTAATGTCAAACCTTGCAATATATCGGGTAAATTTAGATCTAAAGAACGAGGCCTCCAACCAACACAAGCCTCTTTCCTTTCTTCTTCTGTTGCCTCAACTTGGTTAATTGCCGCCAGCAAACCCAAAACTATCAAACATGCTGTTTTAATGATCATATATACCTCCTGTATTTACATTAAATTGAAAAAGAATTGCCACAACCACATGCTGAAGCAGCGTTGGGGTTCTTTATAATAAATTTTTCCCCTGCCAAATCTTGCACATAATCTAAGGCCGATCCATTAAGCAATCCTAATGAAATGAAATCCACCACGATTTCAATCCCATCTTGGGTAAAAATTTTATCATCCTGCGTCAATTGAGTATCAATCAAAAAATTATATTGAAATCCAGAACACCCTCCGCCTTGCACAGAAACACGAAACCTACTGCCTTCTGGCTCGGTTTCAAGGATTTTTTTGATATGAGTTGCCGCATTTGGTGTAATAATAAATGCTACTTCCATGTTGCCAACTTCTATATAATTTTGTTAACTACTGAAGTCACTATAAATTTTTCACAGCAAAAGGGCAATTATGGCAGGCTCAGTAAATAAAGTTATTTTAATCGGCAATTTAGGAAAAGACCCAGAAGTTCGCAATGCGCAAGATGGATCAAAAATCGTATCTTTCTCGGTCGCAACCAGCGAAACTTGGAAAGACAAGCAATCCGGAGAACGAAAAGATCGCACAGAATGGCACAGAGTTGTTCTATTTAACGATCGCCTGGGTGAGGTAGCCGAAAAGTACCTACGAAAGGGTTCAAAAGTATACATAGAAGGCAGTCTTCAAACACGCAAATGGACAGACAACAATAATGTTGAACGCTACAGCACTGAAGTTGTGCTTTCACGCTTCCGCGGTGAGCTAACACTTCTTGATAGTAAAAATAGCGTAGACCATTCCATAGACGCTGATCATTCAGCAGCCCTACCCAGTCATTTTGATGAGCTGAATGACGATATTCCATTCTAAAATTTAGCGAAGCGGAAACGGTATCCAACTTAAAATAGCTGGTACAGTTGGATCCTTTTCAACTGGATCAGCAGTTTTACCTATCAACCTATAACGCTCACTTTCGCCCAATTCATGATCATAGCACACAGGGTCTCCTAAAGTTCGATAGCAATATAACTGTTGTTTTTGCCTCTTTTTTTTGTATGGATCATCTGGGTTTGGAGCCCAATTAGAACTTTGTATTTCGTCAGAAGTTGGGCGAAATGCACCAAAAGGATTACAACCACTAAGTACCAAACATACCAATATAAGCAAGGGCATAATTTTTATAATTTTTTTCATAGTTACCACATCATGCAAATTTTATGCCATCGCAGTTTTAAATAATAAAAAAACAAATCACCTAATATCAGTGTTTACTTTTTCTTAATAAGAAATATTTAAATTTATTTATAATTAAAAAAATAATTAATGCTCAATATGATTTCTCAATCTCACTGGATTACATTTAATGCCTTAATTTTTTTCTTTTTGGTGCTTGATCTAGGAGTATTTAATCGCCAACAGCATAAACCAAAATACAAAGAAGCTATCGCATGGACTTTATTTTGGGTTTTTGTATCCCTAGCATTTGGTATCTGGATATATTTTCACTTAGGATCAGTGGCTTTTTTTGAATATATAACAAGTTACAAAATTGAAAAAATCTTGAGCTTAGATAATGTCATGGTATTTGCAGTTATCTTTAAAAGCCTTAATATACCCACCCAATATCAGCACCGAGTTCTCTTTATAGGTATTCTAAGCGCCATTATTATGCGCGGATTGATGATATTTTTAGGTGTTGAACTTTTAGAAAGATTCAACTGGTTGCTATATATATTTGGAGCTTTTCTTGTTTTCACAGGAACGAAAATTCTCTTTATCAAAGAAAATAAAAATTCTTTGACCGATAGCACTATTTGGAAACTCTGCCAAAAAATAATCCCTCTTTCCTCAAAATTACAGGGAAATAAATTTTTTGTAATCGAACAACAAAAATACAAGGCAACCCCACTTCTTTTTGCCTTAGTATTAATTGAATTTTCCGATATTATTTTTGCCGTAGATTCTCTTCCTGCAATTTTTTCAATAACAACAAATCCTTTTATTATATATACCTCAAATATCTTTGCCATTTTAGGTTTAAGATCTTTGTATTTTGTTTTAGCCGGAGCTATTGAAAAAATAAAATATCTTAAATATGCTTTGGGGCTAGCACTTGTAATAGTAGGATTTAAACTTATTTTTAATATTCACCTACATCCCGGAATCACTTTTTCAATTTTGGCAGTTATTTTTTCAGCATCAATAATTTTATCTATATACCAAAAGCCAATTGACAAAAGCCCCTAGTTTTTCCCAGACTTAAATAACAAGAATAAATTTTTTATGTCATGCAAAAGCCGCTTTCTCCTCATTTGCAGATTTATAGACCGCAATTGACGTCAATATTATCAATACTGCACAGATTTACAGGTTTAGGTTTTGTAATAGCTCTAATTATAACTTGCGCTTGGCTCTATGCTTTAAGTGAAGGAGAAATCGCATTCCATAATTTTTGTGCGTGGCTAAATCAACCACCGATAAAAATACTCCTTTATTTGACCTTAGCGTGCGTGTATTACCATTCCCTTAATGGAATTCGGTATCTAATGTGGTCACTTGGCAAAGGGTTTGCATTGCGTACTGTTTATAATAGCGGATGGATCGTTTGCACCTTGGTTTTTGCATTAATCTTCATGACTGTATTTTTAGTATGAAGTCATTCACAAGGCATTACATTTTTCAACGCATTACAGCCTGCATATTATTGGTCTTAGCACCTTGGTTTTTGTGGAATCTATTTCACATAAGAAAATCAGAATACCAAGAAATTATAAAACATTTTGGCAGTGTGTATTCAGCCGTATTGTTATTTACTCTTTTAATCAGCGGCTTCTATCACGGGTATTTAGGGGTTCAAACCATTTGCATAGATTATTTTCCAGATCAAAAGATTCGTTCTGCAATTATTTTTATAGCAGGAACCATGTTCAGTATTTTAGGGGTATTTGGAATATTTTCCCTTGTGCGGCTCGTGGCACTTAAATGACCTATTCAATTACTGATCATTTTTTTGATGTTGTCGTAGTAGGTGCCGGAGGAGCAGGACTACGGGCAAGCCTTGGCATGAGTGCGGCAGGCCTAAAAACTGCATGCATTACTAAAGTCTTTCCAACACGAAGTCACACAGTTGCTGCCCAAGGAGGCATATCAGCTGCCCTAAACAATACAAGTGACGGAGATGATTGGCGCTATCACTTTTATGATACTGTCAAAGGCTCTGATTGGTTGGGTGACCAAAATGCTATTGAATATATGTGCAAAAATGCTATTGATGCGGTCATTGAACTTGAGCACATGGGGGTGCCATTTTCACGTGATGAGCATGGAAATATTTACCAACGTCAGTTTGGCGGTCATACAATTGATCACGGAAAATCAATGGCAAAACGTGCCTGCGCTGCAGCTGATAGAACTGGCCACGCAATTTTACATACACTTTATCAACAATGCTTGCGCCACAATACAGAGTTTTTTATTGAATATTTCACCCTCGATTTACTAATGGATGATCAAGGTGTATGCCGTGGCGTAATTGCATGGTGTTTAGATGGTGGTACCATTCATCGCTTTCACGCGCACATGGTGGTTCTGGCAACAGGCGGACACGGACGAACTTTCTTTACATGCACCGGAGCTCATACTTGCACGGGTGATGGCAATGCAATGGCGCTTAGAGCTGGTTTACCGTTAGCCGATATGGAATTTATCCAATTTCATCCTACCGGCATTTACGGCGCAGGGTGCTTGATTTCAGAAGCAGTACGCGGCGAGGGAGGATATTTAACCAACAGCCTTAATGAACGCTTCATGTTAAAATATGCTCCAAACGCAAAAGATCTAGCATCACGTGATGTGGTAAGCAGAGCAATTGCAATTGAAATAAAAGAAGGTCGTGGCTGCGGCCCAAACAAAGATATTGTCATGCTTCATATGGAGCATTTGGATCCCCAAATTATAGCCGAACGCCTACCCGGTATGCATGAAACAGCACGCGTATTTGCAGGCATTGATGCCAGCAAAGAGCCTATCCCCGTGCAACCAACTGTGCATTATAACATGGGCGGAATTCCTACCAATTATCACGGTGAAGTAACAAAAGATTCACAAGAAACAATTGTTCAAGGATTGATGGCCATAGGCGAAGCAGCATGTGTCTCAGTACATGGCGCAAATCGCTTGGGTACAAACTCTTTGTTAGATTTAGTTGTTTTCGGAAGAGCTGCAGCATTACGCGCAAAAGAAGTTATTCAAGCAGGATCACCGCATAAAAAACTTGATAGTTATATCACGGATAAAATTCTCTCTAGCTTTAACAAAACTCGCTTCGCAAATGGAAACATGTTAACTGGCAGTATCCGAACTGAAATGCAGCAAATCATGCAGAATCATTGCGGTGTATTTAGAACCCAAGAAAGCCTAGAAGAAGGTAAAGAAAAATTATCTCAATGTGCCAAAAATCTAAATAATCTTCTGGTTAATGATCAGTCATTAATTTGGAACACAGATTTAGTAGAAGCTCTGGAATTACAAAATTTAATGCTTCAAGCAATTACCACAATTCATTCAGCAGCTTACCGTACTGAAAGTCGTGGTAGTCATGCCAGAGAAGATTTTCCCAACCGCGATGACACATCGTGGCTTGCTCATACTCTTTCTTGGTGTGATGAAAAATACAATATAAAGCTTGATAAACGCCAGGTACATACACACACCCTAACCGATGAAGTTGAGGCAATTCCTCCTCAAAAAAGAATTTATTAACCATGCTCGTATATAGTTCACTAAACACAAGAGGACATTATGGTTCAATTACGTCTTCCTAAACTCTCAAAAATTCAAAAGGGAAAAATCTTCAAGTCCTCTAGCACTTCATCATCAATGCGTACATTTTATATTTACCGATGGAACACTGAAGATGGAAAAAATCCTCACATGGATGAATTCACCATCGACATTAAAGAATCTGGCCCAATGGTTTTAGATGCATTGCTGTATATCAAAAATAAAATCGATAGCACACTTACTTTCAGACGCTCATGCCGTGAAGGTGTGTGCGGCAGTTGCGCTATGAATATAGACGGCACAAATACACTTGCTTGCATAAAACACGTTGATGATATTTCAGGCCCAATACGAATCACCCCACTTCCACATATGCAAGTAATGAAAGATCTTGTTCCAGATTTGCGTCATGCATTTAGCCAGTATGCGTCTATTAAGCCTTGGGTGCAAAATAGCGACACCCCAAAGCGTGAACGCAAACAAAGCCAGCAAGACAGAGCTAAGCTAGATGGACTTTGGGAATGTGTCCTTTGCTTTAGCTGCACTACCGCCTGCCCCAGCTACTGGTGGAATGGTGAAAAATATTTAGGACCTGCAACCTTGCTACAAGCATATCGCTTCATTGCAGATAGCCGAGACACAAAAACAAAAGAACGCCTAGAAGCACTCGAGGACCCATTTAGCTTATATCGTTGCCATACTATTATGAATTGCACAAATACGTGCCCAAAAAACTTAAATCCAGCAAAAGCTATTGGAAATATAAAAAAGCTAATGGTTACAAAAAATTAATAAATTTTTTTTATAGTAGTCATAACTGAAAATAATTTTTTATTATGATGTTCTTTAAAAAATTTTTAAAAATTTACGAGCTATTAGAATCTAAAACCGGACATTATTTTATTGGTTTCATTGTTCTCGTTAACGCTATGGTCCTTGGCGTGCAAACTTTCCAAAACACCCCTGCCTATATGCTTGAAATGCTACACCATATTGACAAGTTTATATTGGGTGTTTTCGTTGTAGAGCTAACCATCAAATTATTGGCTGGTAGATCATCATTTTTCCGTAGTGGTTGGAACATTTTTGACTTAATTATTGTTGGTGGATCGCTAATTCATCAACATGACTTTTTGCCACTGCTTCGAGTTATTCGTGTTATACATTTGCTGGAAATGATAGATGCTGCCCCTAAAGTACGGCATATTCTTAGTGGGTTCTGGAAAGCTATCCCAGGTGTTACAAGCGTATTATCCCTCCTTTTATTATTCTTTTATATATATTCAGTACTAGGCGTATTTATCTTTCGTGATCTTGGCGCTTCGGAATTTCAACATATCGGGATTTCCATGAAAACAATGTTTCAAGTATTAACCGGTGATGATTGGGCAAATATAATGCGATCAATCGAAAAAGTAGCAAAATATGCATGGATATATTTTATATCATTCTATGTATTGATGGTTTTTATCGTTCTCAATCTTTTTATTGGTGTTGTTGTAGGCGCTCTGCAAGCAGCAGAAGAGGAGATTTTCAACAATGATGATTCAGAACAGTTATTGCTTCTTAAAAATCTACAAAAACAACTAAATCGTTTAGAAAAAAAACTGGAAAAGAAAAACAATCTAAAAATTTAATAAAATAAAAATATTTGATTTTTTAAAATAAAATAACTTATATATAACTTCTTTTGATTGTTTAAGTAAGGTTTTTGTGTTTTATTCTGGTAATGTTCCTGTAAAAAATTTAGTTCTTTTTTTTGTCATATTCTTAGGTGCAGATCGCACCAACTTAACAGCCGTGGAAATTGAGAACATAAACCCAAATAAAAGAAGGCTAAGCACCAAAGAAACTGATAAGCCTAAAAATAAAAGAAGATTGAGTCGAACACAAATTGCAAAAACTATTCCTCCAATCACTAATTTTTTTAAATCAAAAAAGTCAGCCACTTCGGAAGACACAACCGTAGAAAGTAACTTTAGCTCCACCACTTCTCTTTCCAGTCACTCTAGAATTTCTATTGCTGAGCAATCTGAATGTAACCAATCACCAAAAATTACTTTTATCACTGTTTCAAATTCTCTTTTTACTGAAAAGTTGATAAAAATACCTCTTTTTCCTGATCTAGGGGCCGTAGCATATATTATGGAAGATGATATGGGTAAATTCTGGACAAAATTTTCAATCAAAGAAAGCCATCAAGCATACAATTGCTTTAATACTCATGTTGCAGCAGAAGAGTGGGTATTAAACCTGGCAAAGCGCACTAAAAAACAACTAGAGCTAAGAAGCTCTAAATAGCCATAAAAATCTCGTTAATTTTTTGGTCAATGAGTTGCTGACTGCTTGCCACCCGCTGCTGCAACTCATCATTTAAATTTTTAATTTTTTCTGGATTTTTTAAGAAATCTCTCAAGGTATCAATTAACTGGTCAACACTTTTTTGTTGGTATTGTATTGAATCAAACAGATACATCATATCATTAACATTAAAAAAGTATGGACCCCACAAAGGAAACGCCCCAAGCATAACAGGTTCTAAAGGATTATGTCCCCCAACAGGCACTAATGATCCCCCAATAAAAGCAATCGTAGTTAAACGATAAAAAATTCCCAACTTAGACATTGCATCAACCAGCAAAATGTCTTCATCCCGTAAATTTTTTTCAGTAAATCTAGAAATTTTCACATCTTTTGCTTTTGAAATAATTTTATCACATCTATCAACATGACGAGGTACAACAATCGTTAAAAGGTTTGGCAAATCTTTTTTTAATGCTTGGTGCACTTTAAAAATTATTTCCTCTTCACCCTCATGAGTACTAGCCGCAACCCAACACAAGCGGCCTTTAATTTGCGCTTCCCAATATGCAAACTCGATTTCATCGAAAGGCAATTTTTCGCTCAAAAGCTTTATATTGCCAACCGTCTTAACGTTTATCGCTCCTAGTTTATGAAATCTCTCGGTAAATAGATCACTTTGTGTGTATATGCCAGAAAAGCAACCCCACATTTTTTTAGAAATTTTTTTGACCCGTAACCAATTAATCAAACTAGTCTCTGACAAACGTGCATTAAGCAATGTTATGGGAATATTTCTCAAATTCGTTTGCCACAAAATATTTGGCCAAATTTCTGATTCAATAAAGAAAACAGCTTTAGGTTGCCAATGATCAAGAAATTTATTAACCCATTGAATTGCATCAAATGGAACAAATTGATGAATGGTGTTTTTATTAATTCTAGAATTTAAAACTTTTTGCGCGGCTGTAGTTGTCGTTGTTAACAAAAAGTTTGTTGCGGGAGAATGCTCCGTGATTTTTTGGATCAACGGCAGTATAGAAAGACTTTCCCCGACACTTGCCCCATGAAACCATATCAAATCTCCTTGGGGGCGTCGTATATCTGTAACCCCGTATCTTTCTTTGTAGCGAACTGGGCTCTCTAACCCTTTTTTTAAGCGCATCAAAATCAGAAAGGGAGCGCTAATTTGTATTATTAACGACCAAATTTTCAAAATTATTGTAAAAAACATAAACTATCGAGAAGGAGCAATGAGGTCTATCTCGTCATCTGATAAAACTCTAGCTTCGTCCGCAAGCATAATTGGAATCCCCTGACGCACAGGGTAAGCCAATCTCGCAGCCAAACTAAATAGCTCTTGCGCTGCTGCGTCATATATCAAATTAGTTTTTGTAACTGGACACACTAACAATTCTAAAAGTTTCTTATCCACACCTAGTGCCTTGTCATGGAAGGATTTACACCTTCAAAATTTGCAAACTCAATAAGCTTAGTGATCATTTCCGATTGCAACTCTAAACTTGAGGCCTCAAGCAACGCTTGTTTTTCCCGCGCGTCAAATGGGCAGACCATAGATAATGCAGCAATTAACCTGGCATCTGTTGTTTGGTCTATCTCTTTCCAGTTTGGCGCAACATTATACTGACGAAAATAGCCATCAAGTGCTTGCAATAGCCTTTGTCTATCGATCTGAATCTCACTAATCTCTTGTAAATCTTGTAGGTACCGTTCGTAAACAACCTCAACATTACGACCGCTTAGTGTCACTTCACTTTGTTCCACAATATCAAATCGACAAACGCCCACTATATTCACAACAACTCGTTGCTCTTCGATTTCAAGAATTTCCGTAACACGCCCCAGAGTCCCAGAAGAAAATAAAGACAATGGCTCTCTGCTTTTTTGAATATCGTCTAAAATTGGCTGAATTACACCTACATAAACATCTTCTCTAATAGCATCTGACACCAAATGAAGGTACTGCTCTTCAAAAATTGGAACAGGAAGCTGAGCTCGAGGCATCAAAATTGCCCCATGAACAGGAAGCAATGACACCTTTTTTGGAAGCATAAGTCCAGATTCGTGATAAAAGAACTCCATAAGCCCAACAAAATACAATCCCCACGGTGATGATAAGCCTTTTTACAACAGATTTCAATTCGAACAGATAGCTTCGGCGCAAAATTCTTTTGGAATGAGTACTTCGCGCTATCTCTTTTTTCATTTTAACGTTAATATCAACATATCGGGGGTTCTAAGTGCGTTTTAGATCTATTTAAGTGTTACAAAAACTGCATCTTTCAGGATTTTTCCTCATAGCCATAATTATCACATGCGGCATTAGCCTCCTATTGGCTTCCGATCCTGTGCAGATGACCTTATTATTTTTATGCGTACTTGCTCTTGGCGCATATTTACCAATCTTCATTCGCGAGGAAGAAAAGCAAAAACAAAAAAATCTTTTAACATACCAAGCGCAAGCCTTGCATCAAGCCGTAGAACAATTTAGTGAGTACGCTATCTTTTCTCTCGATGGTCAATTAATTAAAAGCTCCCATCCACATTTGTACCCCACCCTTAATGACTTTGTTCAAAAGCTCAATAAAAAATTTGAACAGAGCGAGCAGTGGCCAATGTTAAAGCGTTGGATAGAAGAGCTTCACATGGGAGAACTGCTATTAAAGTTTTCTCAAAACACGCAAGAGAAGCAGCGCATTTTACTTGCTCGTGTTTTCACTCAGGACTTGCCTCATTTTCCCATTAAATCAATTTTCATTGGCTTCGAAGATATCACAACGCAACTTGACGACATAGCCGACATCCAAGATGAATTTACCACCTTAGAACGCTTTATTGATAGTGCTCCATTTGGAGTTTTTTATTTAAATCGCTCTCGTCAAATTATTGCGTGTAACCAAACACTCTGCGATTGGTTAAAGCAAACCAAAGAAAACCTTATCAACAGTCGCATCGAACATGTAATGGATGGCATAGACGATTGCCAAACAGCAAGTATAAAAATTATACAAGTGAAGCCCTTTAAACACCCCCCCTTCAAAGCAGTATGGTTCCCTCCAACTCTAATGGCAGCAGCAAGTGCATCAATCATCTGTAGAATAGACGGTTTAACAATTGATGAAACAAAAAACAGCAACGCTGAAGAAACATTTTTAAAAGCTTCGATACCTGCTGTAATTATTCATAAATCAGGAAAAATTCTCAGTTTTAACCAGGCATTTCAGGGATTAATTGAAAATACACTACCTAATACAAACGCCACCACAGACTCTAGCTTTTTAACTTTATTAAGCCAAAACACACACACACAATTGCTAGATACCCTAAACTCAAATGTCTTATCACCCGTAGAGCTCACTTTTCAGGATGCAAAAACTCATTGCATTGCTTATCTCAGTAAAACTGATAAAGATCGCGAAGAATATTTATTACAATTAATGGATATCTCTCAACAAAAAAGACTAGAGCAACAATTTATTCAGTCGCAAAAAATGCAAGCCGTTGGACAGCTTGCTGGTGGAATCGCTCACGATTTTAACAATCTTCTTACAGCAATGATTGGCTTCTGTGATCTGTTGCTGCAGAGATATCTGCCAAATGACCCATCCTATTTTGACGTGTCACAAATCAAGCAAAATGCTAATCGTGCAGCAAACCTGGTAAGGCAGCTTCTTGCCTTTTCTCGTCAACAAACCCTGCAACCAAGAATCGTAAATATTACAGATGCCCTAGCAGAGCTGTCGGCTCTTTTAAGAAGGTTGCTTGGCGCAAAAATAGATTTAGACGTCATACATGGACGCGATATCTGGCCTGTGAAAGTTGATGTTAGTCAATTCGAGCAAGTCATCATAAATCTAGCCGTAAACTCACGAGATGCCATGGTTGACGGTGGAAAATTAAGCATAAAAACCGAAAACATTAGCAACTTAAAGCCCATTCAAGTTGGTCACGAAACCATCCCTGTTGGAGATTTTGTCACAATTGATGTAATCGATACCGGCAGTGGTATTTCAGAAGAAGATTTAGAGCACATTTTTGAGCCATTTTTCTCAACAAAAGAGGTTGGAGCTGGAACAGGACTCGGTTTATCAACTGTTTATGGTATCGTCAAACAAACGGGTGGGTTCATTTTTGTCGAAAGCGAACAAAAAAAAGGAACTACCTTTAAAATATTTTTGCCAAAATACAGTGGCGCTGTAGATCCTTACACAACAGCAACAGAAATCCATAAAGGCGACTTAAGTGGGTCAGGCACAGTACTGCTTGTAGAAGATGAGGATGCTGTTCGCATGTTCAGTGCACGCGCTCTAAGAGAAAAAGGCTACCAAGTTATAGAAGCATGCAATGGTGAAGAAGCTCTGGAAACAATCAACCAAGGTACAAACTTTGATGTATTGGTAACAGACGTGGTAATGCCACAAATGGATGGACCCGAATTAAACAAAAAAGCCAGAGAAATTATCCCCGATTTAAAAACTATTTTTATTTCAGGATACACAGAAGACGATTTTCGTAAAAACCTTGGCGACGATACTAATATTCACTTTTTGCCCAAACCCTTTACCTTAAAAGACCTGGCTGCTAAGGTTAGAGACGTTTTAGGTAATTAGTTGAAAATCATGGAATCAAGAACAGATAAATCAAAAGCTTTAGAAGCTGCTCTTTCGCAAATAGAGCGTGCATTTGGAAAAGGTTCAGTTATGCGCCTTGGACAACGCGAAAGTGTTGCCGAAGCCGATGTTGTGCCAACAGGATCTCTAGGGCTTGATATTGCTTTAGGAATTGGTGGTTTGCCTCGTGGTCGCGTTATTGAAATCTACGGTCCAGAATCTTCTGGAAAAACCACTCTCGCTCTGCATGTTGTTGCAGAAGCACAAAAAGCCGGAGGAGTATGTGGATTTGTTGATGCAGAACACGCACTTGATCCAGGGTATGCGAAAAAATTAGGCGTAAACCTTGATGAGTTGCTTATTTCTCAACCAGACACAGGAGAGCAGGCCCTAGAAATTGCTGACACTTTAGTTCGCAGTGGCGCGGTAGAAGTGCTTGTAGTAGACAGCGTTGCCGCTCTTGTTCCAAAGGCAGAGCTAGAAGGAGACATGGGCGATTCACATATGGGATTGCAAGCCCGCTTAATGAGCCAAGCTTTGCGTAAGCTAACCGGATCAATTTCAAAAACTAATTGCATGGTTATTTTTATCAACCAAATTCGCCAAAAAATTGGCATCATGTTCGGTAACCCCGAAACAACTACCGGTGGTAATGCCTTAAAGTTCTATGCTTCAGTACGTCTTGATATTAGGCGCGTCAGCAGCTTAAAGGATCGCGATCAAGTTGTAGGAAACCAAACGCGTGTTAAAGTTGTTAAGAACAAAATGGCCCCTCCATTTAAGGTTGTTGATTTTGACATCATGTATGGTGAAGGCATTTCAAAGGCCGGCGAATTAATAGACCTTGGCGTAAAAGCAAACGTTATTGAAAAAGCCGGATCATGGTATTCTTACGGACCAACACGCATTGGTCAAGGCCGTGAGGCTGCACGTCAATACATAAAAGAGAACCCGGAAGTCGCAGAAAAGATTGCCACTGCAATTCGTGAAAACTCGGGAACTGTAGCAGACGGCATGATTGGAGCTGCCGAAGCAGCAGCAGCTGAGTAATATATCAAAAACTCAACTGCATTATTTTTGGCGAAATGTAATACGCCCTTTTGTTAAGTCATAGGGCGTCATTTCAACTGTAACCTTGTCCCCTAATAACACTCGTATTCTATTCTTCCTCATTTTTCCAGATGTGTGAGCCAAAATAATGTGGTCATTGTCTAGTTTTACTCGAAATGTTGCGTTAGGAAGAAGTTCAGCAACAACCCCCGTAAATTCAATAAGATCTTCTTTTGCCATAGTATAAAGTTTAAAGATAATATTTATAAGTACAACATATCTAAAAAAAATCAACAAATTAATGCATTTAGATCTTAAATATCTATAAGAAAATGTTTTTTTGCTACATTTTTACATCTAAGATCTCAACAAGACCAATAAATACTTTACTACCTATAAAAATTGATAGGTTTAAACAGCATTAAAAATTCAGCACACTCAAAAAGAAGGAAGAGCCAAATTAGAAATTATCAAATCTGGAAGATTATGCATTTTCAAGTAATTTAATTGCTTTTGAAGGAAAATTTAAAACAAAAGTACAACAAATGATTGTTTGAAAAAATTAATGATGGTATCACTACAAATGTTCATCATTTAAAACAGAGCCCATAGCGCACGGAACAAAGATGAAAAATAAGAAAATAGGTATGGTTATTGAAAAAATCAATAGCATTGGAAACTCTGAGGAAAAAATTTTTGCTACTTTCAAAGATATCTGCAACGACTTTGATATTGAAAGTTTTGCTCTTGCAGTTTTTTCAGGAAAACAAAACATTATCGAATCTTTTTGTCTTTACACCACTTACCCAAAAGAATGGGTGCATCGCTATGAAGAAGAGCAATATCATCTGCATGATCCTGTATTTGACACATTAAAAAAAGTAGCAGCCCCTTTTGAATGGAGCACGAACAGCTTTAGGAATCTTTTACCCATTCAACAAACATTAATGAGAGAGGCTTATGATTTTGGCATAAAATCAGGAGAAACAATTCCTCTAATACCTCACCCAAACTTTCATGGTTTTGCAACAGTTGCAAACACTTCATCCTTGCGTCCTGAAATTTTGTACACTCTTTCTTCAGCTGCAAATATCTGCGCCAGCAAAATCATGTCTATCCGAGACAATCAAGCCCTTAAATGCTTAACAGAAAGAGAGATTGAAATTCTTGTTCAAAAATCAGAAGGCATCGCGGTTAAAACAATCAGTCACAAACTGGGTGTCTCTCAAGCAACAATCACATTTCACTTAAAAAATATTCGAAAAAAGCTTGGCGCCCAATCTACCGAACACGCACTCTTGAAATTTGCCTTACCAAACAATAACTCTAACCAAACTTTTAGCTAACCATGCAAAATTATTCAGTAAATGCCTGATGCCTCTTAGCTATATCTCCATTTTTTGTTACCATCAAAAGCTGACCTTGTTCATCAATACCAATAATTTCACCCTCTAGCGGCTCACGCACTTTCCAAAATAAAACACTATCTTTTGCAAACAACCACCACTCATGTTGTATTTGTTCAAAATTTTCTAGCGCCCAAAACCCTGGTAAGCATTCCATGATTTTTTTTATCAAAGCATCCATATCAATATTGTTATAAGCTTGTGCATGAATCGAAGGCATATTTGTACCATCAGGATGTGAGACTATGTTTATACCAATCCCCACATAAACTCTGCTATCTTCTGCCTCTATAAGAATGCCGCCAATTTTTTTATGGTCGCATAATAAGTCATTCGGCCATTTAAGCGCTATTCTTTGATCAGGAAGAAATAATTGCAAAATCTTAGCTAAAAAAACCCCAGTCATTATTGAGAATTGTCCCAATATATTTGTTTTAGGAAGCAAAAAGCTACCGGTCAAAAATAAATTTCCATCAAAACTACTCCAACTTCTTCCTCGTTGCCCCCGCCCACAAGTTTGATATCTGGACTGTACCCAAAAAGACACATCAGCAGAATGCAGTAAATTCAATGCTTTGCTGTGATTTTGAGTAGAATTCACCTCAAATATGTAAAAAAAGTACACGATTCCCCCTTGTCAACGATCTTTACGATCAATAGAATGACCCTGTAAGTTTTTATTTCAATCAATCTAAGGAGAATTCGATGTTAAAGCAAGCTCTTGCTATTCTTGCTATTTCTACAGCTGCACTTGTAGCTGCAACTACTACAGAGTCAAAAGCTGAAGTTAAAGCTGATGTAACTACTACAGAATCAAAAGTAGAAGAAAAAGCTGCAACTACAGCTGAAGCCGTTACTGCACCTGTTGATGACAAAAAAGCTGCAACAGAAGTTGTTGCTGGTGCTAAGGAAGAAAAAGAAGAAAAGAAATAATTTCTTAACTTTCTCTTTTTATAAAGCCTCGTCTTGTACGAGGCTTTTTTATTGCCCTGGCACAGCCCTTGCATGTACCTCGATATTAATGCAAAAAAGGGTTTAAGTTATGGTGCAATCACTATCGCTTCATGGAGCGAAAGCTCAAACACTTGCGCGCATTAATCAAAATGAAAAGGAAATTGTAGTACCTCAAACTCAGATTGATGCAAAATTTGCCTCCCAAATAAAAGGGGAGGGTCTTCGTGCTCCAATTCATCAGGATTTTACATCGTTTCTGGCCAGCTCATCTTCACATCTTCAAGAAAATTTTCTTATAGCGACAGAAGTAACTGCCACAATGCAAAATCAACGTTTTGGGCCAGAAAATGCCCCATTACAAAAAACAACCAGCGATCATCACGCCAAACAGCCAGAGATAAAACTTGAATCCATACTGCCTTTAGACAAGATCGGAAGAATTCTCCCTACTGATACCCCCAAACTTATAGAAGTTTTAAGCTCAGCCCCATCGATTCAACCACAAAAATATACAATAGATAAGGGTTATGGACCTCGCACAACAATAGATCCCCTTATTCTATCAACTAGCGCAAATCCAACAGACATCGAACAAATTTCAATGGGACTAGTTGGCGCAGTTCATGAGCGCTCTCAGCATCAAGATAATAATAAGGAAAGTAACTCGCAAAAATTTGGTGAAGCAAACCAAAAACTAACAAAATCATCTATAAAGGTAAGCCCTACAGCACCAAATGAGAATGCTCAACTATTAAAAAAGGAAGAAATTGAAGCATTACGAGACGTAAAAGAAAAATTCAAACAGCAACTAAATGCTCAACATCCATATATCATGATCCCGCTCAAGCACCCTGAAGGAATTGTAGATATTCACATGCGCTTCGATCGCAAAGAAGCAAACCCTAATGACGCAAATAAAGGTAAAATTCGCGTAATGTTTACAGGATCAAATGATCAAATCGTTGCTCTTTTTGCCCAACACCGTGAAGAATTTATGAACATCATCACTCAAGAAGGATACACCATCGACTCTTCTAGAATGCAATTCAACAAATGCACAAGCTTAACAAAATCAACAACCATGTAAGGAACATAAAATGCCCTCTAATGTCATAGGATCTCAGGAATTTCGCTCTAATATCAAATTAGAAAATTATCATCCAAAAGAAACAAAATCTAGCGGGACTCCCTTTGACGATTTGGTAAAAAGTCCTGACATTGATACGCTCAGAAACGGAGAAAGCAGCCAATTAGAAAAAGATATAAAAAAAACCGTCAGAGGTATTCAAGAAATGGTGTTGGCCTACGTAAAGGGGCGGGTCCCACTGGGTGATGATAAATTCAATACTACAGACATGTTAAGAAGCATGCTAGATATGCTCAATGCAACAGGCAACATGCAACGCGTCGCCCTGCAAGAAGATGGCAATAAAATAGGTCTGCACAATTTATTTGTATCAATGTCCAGAAACGTAGGAAGAGAAGCCTTAGTTAAAGATCACAGAATTGAATTTAAAGGTAAAACCACTGACCTTGCTATTGATATCCCTGAACAAGAAGGCATCGTACAAGTTGCTTTAATTGATGAAAAGGGGTTGATAACAAGAGAATGGACATCAAACAGTCAACCAGGCATTCAGTATATAAACTGGGATGGTTTGGACAAAGATGGAGAGGTTGCAAAACATGGTCAATACATTGTTCATGCCACCATTACAGACGAAGAAGGAAAAAGCGCAATCATTCCATCTTATATTCCAAAAAGAATACAGGAAGTTCGTCCTGACCCAGCTAATGGGAAACCTGTTTACTACAGCGGAAATCAACCAATCAGACAGATGCTTTCCATTTACAGTGGAGACCCCTCCGTACTTGCAAAAAGCGTAGATGAGGTTGCCTAATGTCAGATTTAGTACCAAGATTTGATAATTCAACCTTAGCAGGCGCTCTAAATAGAGACGCTATTGCCTTAAACAATACAGCAAAATCCACTAACGATACGGCTCATAACTTAGCTGCCGAAGCAACCGTTGCAGGACGATCTCGTCATACATTTCAAAATGTCTATTACTCTTATATGGGCGGAGAATCTGCTGGAATTTTGGAAAATAATGTCCACTATCATATTCGAGGTGCTGGCGCACCTGTCAGTTCTCAAGTAGACACTCATTTGTCACTATTAGGAGATGCCTCCTTTTTCCCTGTACAAGATGCAAATGGTAATCAGTATTTTACTCGTGTCGGAACATTTGGTTACAACGCAGAAAATAAAATACAAAATCATTTTGGCATGCAGTTGCTGTATGCTCCTGCTGTAAATGGAGTGCTACCAACAAATTTGTCAAACACATCATTAAGTGTTCTGGACTGCTCAAGCTCTAACCTAAGCTCAAACGCCATCCAAACTTCAGAAATCACGTTCAGGTGTGGTCTCTCAGGTAATATTGGAAGCAGCGTTACAAGGGCTGTCTCAGTATATGATTCTTCAGGAACTCCACGCACCCTAAATTATGTTTTCACACGCAATGCTGATTGGGCAGACAGTAGTGGCACAGGGCAATCATGGTCGTTAACCATCCAAGCCCCCGCAAACTCAACAGTAAATGGAGCATACAGCGCTGGAGACCCCTCAAATTCAGTTCCAGCAAATCCGGTTATCATAAATTTTGATCCCACAAATAAATATCCTCTCTCATTTAATGGCAATGCTACCCCACCAGATTTAAACATTACATGTCCAGGGGGCGCATCAATCACTCCATCCATGAACCTTGGAACAGTTGGTCAACCAGACGGCGTAATAGTCATAAACGGCGGTCAGTCTCGATTGCAAGTTCAAGTTAATGGGCAAACCTCTGGCGCCTTTAAGACATTAAATTTTGATGAGAATGGCAATATTTACGGAAACTTTGATAATGGAAAATCTGAACTCATAGGACGTTTAGTAGTAGGGTGCTTCAATAACCCAGATGGATTAGAAATGCTAGAAAAGGGACTTTATCTGCAAAATAACAGTAGAGAAACTATCGGAAACACAACATACAACAAAGGCTCAGGAGATGTCACCTATTGTTACATAGGCGAAAATTCTGCAGGAAAAGTAGCTGTCGGCGCCCTTGAAAGTAGTACTGTCGAAATTATCCCTCAAATGGCACAAATGATAGAGCGCCTTCAACGATTCAACAACATGACAACTGTCTTTAATTCTATAGACGAGCTGTATGACGCACTAAATTCAATAGGTGGTTAATCTAGCAAGCGCCTAAGCCAGTTTTTTTTTTTAGAAGTTTCTGGTTTATCTGTTTTTGGTAATGTATTAGCTACATTACCTTCTTCAGCAACGCCATCTTTACGCTTGCGATTTCCACGGTAGCGACGGCGTTTTTTTCCAAATTGAGGTGCAATTATTTCGGCACTTCTCAAGGTTGCATCATCGCCCTGCTCATTCTCTTCACTATGGGTTTCGGCCTGTTGCTTTTTGATAGGTTTTTGCACAACTGTTTCTTTTGCTGCTTGCTCTCCCGCGTCCGCTACCTGAGTGCTCTTCTTATACGCAGCATGCTTTCTCTTATGTCTGTGTCTCTTTTGATGAAAATCTTGAGAATCTTCAGACTTTGCAACCACGGCTTCCTGCGAAGATACCTTTCCTTTTTTTGCACTTGGCGCTTCTTTTATCTCTTCAGCTTCTTCACTCCCCTTAAGAAGGGCGCCTTCTTTTACGCTCAAAATATCTATACGGAAAAAAGGAGCCAGGGAAATATCTTCCCGAACCACAAAAATTGAAACGTCGAAACGATTCTCTATTAATATAATTTCTCGGCGTTTTTGATTTAACAGATATAAGTCAACGCCCTTTGGAACAGCAACCTGTATGTCGGCGGCTCTTCCTTTTACAGCTTCACGCTCTATTGCTCGCAATATTTGAAGCGATAAAGATTCTGTTGAACGAACGATGCCTGTTCCATGACAATGAGCACAGGGAGATGTATGTGTTTCAATCAAACTTGGTCGCAGGCGCTGGCGAGATAACTCAAGCAATCCAAACTGGCTAATTCTTCCTAACTGAATGCGCGCGCGATCTGGTTTTAAAGCTTCTTTAAATTTGCGCTCAACTTGTTGAATATGGTTATTATCATCCATGTCAATAAAGTCAATAACCAGCAGTCCAGATAGATCACGTAAACGCAACTGACGAGCAATTTCTTGCGCTGCTTCTAAATTTGTTTTTAGCGCAGTAACATCAATATTACGCTCGCGCGTAGATTTCCCTGAGTTCACATCAATCGCAACTAATGCCTCTGTATGATTGATGACAATAGAGCCCCCTGAAGCTAAATCCACCTTTGGGAACATCATTTTCTCAATGTGTTGTTCTACTTTAAATTTATGAAATAATGGAACCTGCTCATCTTTGTAAAGTTTTACTTTCTTTGCATGGCTTGGCATTAAAATCTTCATGAAAGCTTTTGCTTCTTTGTATGCATCTTCGCCTTCGATAAGAACCTCATCTATTTCTCGTGTATAAATATCACGAATAGCGCGCTTAACAAGATCGCCTTCTTCATGAATCAAACACGGAGCTATAGACTCTAAAGTTTTAGAACGAATTTCTTCCCACACATGAATCAAATAATCATAATCTCGCCGTATCTCAATTTTTGACCGCTCTTGACCAGCTGTCCGCACAATCAGGCTCATTCCTTCAGGAATCTCTAAATCATTTAAAACTTCTTTTAATCGCTTGCGGTCAGAATCATCTTGTATTTTACGAGAAATTCCACCATTCCGGTTGCCTGCATTTGGTATAAGCACGCAGTAACGTCCAGCTAGCGATAAAAATGTGGATAAAGCAGCCCCTTTGTTTCCTCGCTGCTCTTTTACTATCTGTACTAGTAAAATTTGACGCTTTTGAATAACTTCTTGAATCTTGTACTTATAACTTCGTTTTTGTTTTACTGGAGCATCAGCCTCTTCAGCAACATCATCACTATCCAGCCTATTAGTTTCTAAATTTTCCTTAAGCGACTCCTGCGGCATAACTTTTCTATCCGATACAGGAATTCTATAATAATCAGGGTGAATCTCAGAAAAAGGTAAAAAACCATGTTTGTCTCCCCCATACTCAACAAAAGCTGCCTGCAGAGAAGGCTCTATGCGCACAACCTTTGCTAGGTATATATTGGACTTCAGCTGTTTCTTACTAAAATGTTCAGAGTCAAACTCCTCAAGATAAGTGTCGTCAACGACAGCAACTCGCGTTTCCTCAACATGAGCTGCGTCAATTAATAATTTTTTACTCATAAATAAAATATCTCCAGTTGATCAGATATGGCCGGGTTGACAAGATCACAGTCTCCCAGCTCTCTACTTTGTTTTTCTTCATTAAACCATAAAACGGCTAAAACAGGCAAGTTTTTTTAATTTGCGCAACAATAATGTTCAAATATATACTTAAGTTTAAATTTTTTTCATTTGCCCCCTAACAATAAATGCACAAATTATTTGATTAGCAAACATAAAATAAAGAAAAACAATTCATTGCGTTAACAATATATTAAAATTATTTTTTTAAAATACACAGTGAAGTAATAAAAATTATATGAATTTGTATAATAAAAAAATTATATATTTAATCACAATCTCAATACTCAGCGGGGTATTTGGAAGCTCTATTTTACCACTTTTAGAAGTTCACAAATTACACTCCAATAAATTAAGTGAGAATCGCCTTGCTCTTGGCAAAAAAACCCTACTAAAGCGTCTTGGCAGTAAATCTCTTTTTCTCGTTAATGCCACAACTGAAATGGCAGTTAGACTAGGGTGCAACAGGAAAATGCAAATAGCTGCTAAACAAGGATCAACTAAAAAGAACTTCGAACACAGCAAGTTAATTTCTTCAGCCTGCAAAGCAAAAGACAGAGAGCAATAGTAGCCATTATTTTAGAGAAAAAATTGATTGATTTATAGCCACGGCCATATGTGTTTTTTCTGGGTCTAAATGCACATTTGTTACAGATCCATCAGGGTTTTGAATTGTCCAACCAAGCAAGATCATAACCGGAAATGGCTTAAAATAAAGTGTGACCGGCACTTGACCTATCGGGCTATCATAAGTTAAAAACAGCTGCCAAAGTTCTTTTATTCTTGTAAAACTTTTTACAGCAATTCCTTTTTCATCAAAACTAATCTTCGATCTCAGCAAAATGCCAGCAGGTGTATCTTGCGTATCAAATTTTTGCAGATCTTGATTTTCCTGGTGAACAAAAAGCACCCCTCCTTTTGCCAAAATAACATTGCTTCCATAATTTATACGCAAAAATCCATTATGCCGATCTAACCAGATTTTTCCTTCAAAGCGCTCTGTCACAGCATTTTCTGCTCCAGATTGAATCTCCATAGTCATGTCTGCTTCAAGAGTACTCATCAAGCTCAAAAATTGTTCGATCTTTTTTAGATCATCACCATCATTGGAAAAAACAGAGCTAAAAAATAAGACCATAAAAATAAAAAATGCAGACATAATTTTTTCCAAATGCACTATAAGTAATACGGACGAATAGAAAATAATTTTTCTATTTTATGCACAGATTCCTTTTGGGTAACAATGATAAGCCTATCATTTGCGCTTATATTCATGCGGCGGGGCAAAAAATGCAGATTATCTTCTCGTATAAGCACAAGAACCATAATCTCTGACATAATCGTTACATCCTCTATATCAAGGCCAATTATGTGACTGGTTTCTTTTGCGCGCCCCTCTATCACAACAACATTACCTTCAGCAATGGGGTGAATACTTTGCAAATTACCTTCACGCACATGCTTTAAGATAGTGGATACAGTTAAGGCTTTTGGGCTAATCACTGCGTCAGCCCCCAAAGACGTTACCATAGATGCGTATTGCATATTGTTCAAAAGAGCAAGCGATCGCTTTGCACCGTGTCTTTTGCTAATCAGTGAAGATAGAATATTAACCTTATCATCGTTACTAACAGCAATAACCGTTTCACAATTTTCTATATTTGCCTCTTGAAGCAAATCATAGTCTAAAGCGTCTCCGTGTAAAATTTCAGTACGCTTTAGAAAGCGAGCCATGTGCTCACAGCGCTTTGCATCTTTTTCGATAATGCGTGCATGAACATTTTTATATTCTTTTTCCATACCAATCGCAAGATTTAGGCCAATGTTTCCACCGCCTACCACTAAAATCTCTCGACTCTCTGATGTTGAATAACCGAATGCTTCCATTACCTCATTAAGCTGCTCTTGCAAAGTAATGACATAGACCTCATCATCAACCAAAAGATGATCCCGAGAAGAAGGAAATATAATTTGCTCGTCACGCTTAATAAGCACTATCGCCAGATCAAGAGAAGGGTACAGTGAATTAATATGTTTAATAGGTGTGTTAACCACCCCCGAATGCGCTAAACACCTAACCCCAATAAGTTTCAAAGATGCATCAACCAAAGAAATCACATCAAAAGCCCCTGGGACACGTAAATTTCTGTTGATAGTTTGCGCCACCTCAACCTCAGGGGAAATAATGACATCAATGGTATGCTGTTGAGAAGCTAGCATTTCAGACCAGGCAGAATGAAGATAATTTTGGTGTCTTACTCGCGCTATTTTCATAGGAACATCGAATAAGCATTTCGCTACCTCGCAAGCGATCATGTTTACTTCATCGGAAGAGGTCACAGCAATAATTAAATCAGCTTCTTTGGCGCCCGCACGATCAAGAACATCAGGATGTGACGCAAAACCAAGAATAGGCTGCACATCTAGTTTATCAGAAATAGCATCAAGCACTTGAGGCGAAGAATCCACGACAGTAATGTGATTTTGTTCTTGGACTAAATAACGGGCAATACTAAACCCTACCTGTCCGGCCCCAAGAATAATCGCTTTCACTCTCTAACCTTCACGATAATCACCAACGCCTAGTGCACGTAATTTGCGATGCAAAGCAGATCTTTCCATCCCTATAAATCTTGCTGTCTGAGAAATATTTCCATCAAATCGTTGAATTTGAGCTAATAAATATTTCTTCTCAAACGTTTCACGCGCTTCACGTAAAGGAAGAACAATAATATCAGCAGACTTTTGTTGCCAGTTTCCACCAAGCGGGGCATCTTCCTGAATTTCTGGAGGTAGCATCTCTGGCATTATTGGGCTTGCGGGATCTCCTCCAGCCATTATCAAGAGCCACTCCACAACATTTTTTAACTGCACAACATTTCCAGGCCAGTTGTAAGTCTGCAAAATTGTCAATGCTGAATCATCAATTTTTCTAGGAATTGAACAGCGACTTTTCGCAATACTATCCATAAAATGAGATATAAGAAGAGGTATATCGCTAGCACGCTCTTTCAATGAAGGAAGTCGAATATGATTAGCAGTAAAACGATAGTACAAATCCTCACGCAAATTCCCATTTTGCACAAGTTCATTTAAGTTTTCAGACGTGCTTGCGAAATAACGAATATCAACCTTAATAGGATCTTTTGCACCCAATCTAAAAAATGTACCATCTTGCAACAATTTTACGATTTTACCCTGAACAGGCAGTGGCAAAAGCTGAATTTCCTCAAGATATAAAGTTCCCCCATGAGTTTTTTCAACAATACCAATTTTTCTTGGCTCGTTTTGATTGTGCCCTTGAATCTCAGTTCCAAAAAGCTCCGCTTCAATAGCCGTTGGATGTACGCTCCCACAGTGAAACACAGCAAAAGGCAAACTTGCACGTTTTGAAAGTTTGTGTATTTCCCGAGCGATAGTTTCTTTTCCTGTGCCAGGTTGCCCTGTTATAAATGCCCTACTATTTCCTTCGGCAATTTCCTCAACAAGATGGCGAATTTGCTCAATGGCTAAACTTTTTCCAATCAAACCTGATCCGCCAGCTCTCTGGCGCAACTCATCATTCTCTCTCTTCAAAGAAGATGACTCAATGGCACGCTCAACAACAGTGAGCAACCGCTCTGTTTTGAAGGGCTTCTCAATAAAATCGTAAGCCCCTTTCTTTATGGCAGCAACAGCTGTTTCAATTGTGCTGTGCCCACTAACCATAACTGTCGGCACATAAGGATGATCTCTCTTTATAATCTCTAGTATCTTTAAGCCGTCTCGTTCTCCATCCCCCAACCATACATCAAGTATAACTAGATTTGGCTGACGCTTTTTTATTTCCTCTAGAGCTTGCACCCCATCAGCTGCAACTCGACAGTTGTACCCCTCATCAGTTAGAATCCCACTGATAAGCTCACGAATGTCTTTTTCATCGTCCACAACTAAAATGTCAAATGCCATGCTGTTCCTTCTTTGAATAGGGAAACTCTAAAACAACTTTCGCTCCAGCATAGAGATCGCTGTCTTTAAATTCCATATTCCCATTGTGATCCATTGTTATTTTAGAAACAATTGCCAAACCTAATCCAGTCCCTTTTTCGCGCGTCGTATAATAAGGCTCGATCAAACGCTCAAGATTCTCTTTCCCAAATCCAGGACCATTATCTTCCACAATCATACAAAAATGTTTGTCGTCAAGCAACAATCTAAGTGAAACTAAAGGTTTTAAAACTTTATTTTCTTCTACTGCATTAATAGCATTTTGTAAAAGATTTGTCAGTAATTGGTTTATCTGTTGGCTATCACAATGCCATAAAAAGTTTTTTGGCCCCTTAAATTCGAAGGTAATATGGGGATATGCCTGAATTTGCAGGTCTAAAGCTTGCTTGCACAAATCAACAAGATCTTCCTCTTGAATTTTCGGGTCTGGCATTCTCGCAAAGGAAGAAAACTCGTTAACAAGGTTACCTATGTGGTTTACTTGGCGAATGATTGTATCAATACAATTTTGAAAAGTATCAGGATCATTTTCAATTTGCTGAAGATACTTACGCTTAAGCCTCTCTGCAGAAAGCTGAATCGGCGTTAGTGGATTTTTGATTTCATGGGCAATTTTCCTAGCCACATCTGCCCACGCAGCCTTTCTTTGATTGAAGGCTAGCTCTTCATTTTGCTTTTTCAAGCGCTGAGTCATGTGGTTAAACGCTCCGATCAAATTATCGATCTCATTATTTAACGGTTTATTGACAATACGAACCGTTAAGTCACCATGACTTACTTTGTGCGCCGCCTCAATTAGCTTAGAAATAGGAGAAAATAGCGTATTTGCAAGTGACAAACCCAGCCAAGCAGAAATTAAAATAAGAACCAACACAAGCACTGCAAAAAACGCCAAAAAGGTCAACTGTATATCCCCTTGCTGAAGCTCTAGCATTGAGTATGCAGACACCGCCCCCTCTGCTTTTTTCATTGCTTTGGTAACTTCTTCAGAAACAGTTTTTCCAATGAATAAATATGTATCGCTAACAGGATCTAACTGTATAAGTGCACGAACCCTATCTTTATGGGTAAATAAAACAATTTCCCCCTCCTTCGCTTTTGCCAAGTCAGATAGAGTGATATTTTCAAACGCAAGAGCAAACGTAAAATAAGACCGAGCTATAATGTCCAGCTTTCCATCAAAAACAATCGCCTCATTTAGACCTCGTTGCTCAGAGAGTTGCGTTAACCCATGGCTAAAATCTTCTGTGTTTTGCATCAGCACAGCGGCAATAGGGCGTAATTGCATTACCATGCTCATTCCATCTATGCGGATCGCTTTTTGATTTTCTTTTATATAGTTCTCTGCAATTTCAGTCGCTGCGTTGATGGTCGTTTTAAAAGGCTCTGTGAACAGTGACTTGATAGAAGAATTAAAAAAGAAGGTTGAAAATATAGATATGCCAACCGCAGGAAGCAAGCACGTAATTGCCAAAACCATGATTAGGTGCAGGTGTAATTTGGTGCCCCGAATCCCCCTTCTTCTGGCAAGCCAAAGGGCAACAACCCGTCTTACAATAAATATAACCATCAAAACCAAAAGGCCAAGATTTATATAAAGATAGGGCAAGATGGTGGCTGCCCTTAAAACTCCTGACCCAACATGAATAACCCAGAGCGTTGCTACGCAAGAGCAAAGCGCAAAAAACATAATCGCGTATTGCGCGTTTCTCGTCGCCTTATCGCCGCTCAATAGCTGCATAATTCTTGCTGTAAAAGATGAGACGTCAGCTGACATTCGATTTTTCTTTTATAAATTTGACCCAATGGCGCTACACATGTGCTTGCTCTCTTATTCCCAGCACAATAACCATGTTCACTATAAGCTATGCGCGCGTCAATTCAAAGCTTCAAATCCTTGTTCGCACAAAAAGCCCCCCGTTTGTAAGTGGTAAAAATTTGAAAAATGGGGAATCGGATCAAATAAATAGTTACCACAAAGCGCTGATCGTCTCTTAATTTTCTAAAGGCGGTTATTGCAAAATCCCCGCACCTTTAGCTTTTCAAAATTATTCAGGTTGATTTTATATTTTTTTCATCTCAAATTTGTATGCGTAGCTAAGCAATCCAAATTATAGAGGTTTCCAACTTGCTTAAAATTCTTCTTTGTTTCTTTGCATTGCATGCGCAAGCACATCCAGAAGAAAGCGACAACGCTGACTCTCCTAAAATTCGGAGAGTACTTTCTTCAAACATTGAAAATCTTACCCAGGGCGCCAAGCGCGCTGCAATAGCAATCGCCTTTGATATTCCAACCATATCGAGACAAGTCACAGCAAAGCCTTATAATCAAATTTTGGCAAGCTTAAAAGAGACTCCTTTCCCTAAAATTCTGACAGTTCATTCCATTGAAACTTTATTAAGATCACAGGTTATTTACTCTCTCTATGATTTTATTACTCAACAAGCAAGAAAATTGGCCCCACAATTAACAAACGAGCACCCGATAATTCCACAGATTGCCGTGATACCTTTCGTTGCAGCAAGCGATATTATCTTCATGAATCCATTCGAACGTATAAAAGTATGCTTGCTAAACAACCGCGAAATCCCCTTCTTCCAGCAACAAAAAATAAAATGGGCAGCACTCGTTACAGGTAGAGAATGGCTTTTTACGGGGGGAACATTAACCTTTCAAACAAGCTTCGCTCATGTGAGCACATTTTTAATATTAAGGCACCTTCTGACACCTCATATTATCAAAAGTGAAAAGCCAAAATTTTCAGAAGCCCTTCAGTTGGGCTCTATAATTGCCGCAACACAGACTGCAGTTACTTTTCCTCTCCTCACGTTTAGGGCAAAATTACATGACCAGCAAGCTGAGCTATTTAATATTGGAAGAGGGCGAATTTCAACCTCTCAGTTTTTTTGGAAGCTAGCAAAAGAAAAGAGGCTGCTGACTCTGTATTTTGGAACATTGCCAAGACTACTAAGAGGAGTCACCCTTGCCACTCAAGATGCTTACACTTTGCACAACAAGTAATAAACGCAGCCCACACTAGATTATTTTTTCTGCCTTTGATAGGTTAAGAAAACTAAAAATTTTATGAAAAATGCAATCAGATAGATGTGTATCTTTTTATTTGGATAAGGCCTCGATAAAGGGGCATTTTTGTAGGCTTAGCACTTCAGTTACTGAAGCTTTACAAGAACACAATTACCCTCCAGAAATAAATACATTGCTCGCTGAAATGGCAGCCATTTCCCAGTGTTTTACAATGGATATAAAATCGAACTCTCATGCAACAATGCAAATAACAGGAACTTCTCCTGTCAAATTAGCTTTGGTGAATTCCACAAATTGTGAATCTTTTAGGTGTTGTGCAACTCTCGACAAGAATATCAAATCAATTGCAAACTCAACATCTCTTCCCCTACTCTTTGGGCAAAATGGCAAGCTGGTTTTTACCATAGACTTTGAAAATCAATACTACCAAACCATTGTTGAGCTTGCCGCACCAAGCTTGCAAGAATGCTTCCAACATTATTTTATCCAATCGCAACAAATTCCAACAATTGTTTTATTGTGCAGCAAAAGCAACAATAACCTAACCGAAAGCGCCGCCCTGGTGTTACAAAAAGTGGCTAGCTCTTCTAGCTCAAACCAAGAGCGCGAACAAGAAATATGGCATGAGGCTTCTTGCTTTGCCGCGACCCTTAAACCTGAAGAACTCATAAGCAACGATATATCTATTGAGAAATTGCTGGAACTGACTTTTGGAAGCCTAGACCTGGATGTTTCACGTGAAACATCTTTATTTTTCAGATGCACCTGTAGCAAAGAAAAAATTATCAGCATCATCAAGAATTTTGATGCTTCCCAGGAAAACAACGAGGAAAGCGTCGAAGTTACATGTGATTACTGTAATAAATTTTATTCGATAGACAAAACTGAAATTGATTCATAGAATTAAGGAATAGCATCAGTTTGATTTTGCAACCAGAACAATGACACAAAAGCCTTTTGACCTTTTCATATCTGAGCTAAAAAAATGGAACAAATCTATCAATCTGGTTCAGGAAAACACGATAAACGAACTAGAAACAAGACACATACTTGATTCGCTAGAGCTAAAGCCTCACATCGATTTTCTAACTGATACTATTCTAGATATTGGTTCAGGGGCAGGTTTTCCAGGTTTAATTCTCGCAATTGAAGGAGCGAAAAACTCCCATCTTGTCGAGCCAAATGGAAAAAAAGTTGTTTTCTTAAACCACATAAAGCAGTTATACAATTTACCCATTGTGGTGCATCACTGTAGATGGCAACAACTTGCGAATGTGAACCCAACTGTAGTAACAAGCAGAGCCTTTGCACCCTTGAGCGACTTATTGGAAATAATAAATTTTGTTTCACGTGAAACAAACCCTACTCGCGGAGTTTTTCTGAAAGGAAAAAAAATACAAGAAGAGGTCCTGGAAGCACAAAAAAAATGGAACTTCAAAATAGAAATTTTCAAAAACTCCACTTCTGAAGATGGATGCGTTGTAAAAATATGGGGAGTACACAAAAAATGACAGCTAAAATTATTATGTTTGCCAACCAAAAAGGAGGAGTTGGAAAAACAACCACGGCAGTTAACATGGCCACCATTATTGCTGCCTCTCAATACAAAACTCTTCTTATCGATTTTGACCCACAAGGAAATAGCACATCCGGAGTAAGTGGCGAAAAGCACCAAACTGGAACATACGAGTGGTTAACAGGGGAAAATAACACACCAATACAAAACACGTACATTCCCTATCTGCACTTGATTAGCGCAAACATGGATCTGGCTGCAGCAGATGTTGAGCTACTGCAAGTACCAAACAGAGAATTTATTTTACAAGCGAAACTTGAAAAATATAAAAACCAATATGATTACATAATCATAGATTGCCCGCCATCACTAGGGCTGCTAACAGTAAATGCTCTGACTGCAAGCTCATACATTGTCGTTCCCGTGCAGTGCGAATATTACGCACTGGAAGGCATAAGCCACATCATGCAAATTATCCAACGCGTACAAGGGGGGCTCAACCCCAACCTGCAACTACTAGGTGTTCTCTTAACTATGTATGACAAACGAAGTACGCTTAACCAGCAAATAGCAAGCGATATTCGTTTCCATTTTCAAAAGAATGTTTTCTCAACCATCATTCCGAGAAACGTCAAAATTGCCGAAGCGCCATCCCACGGAAAACCAATTATTTTATATGATGTCAAAAGCACTGGCGCAATTTCATATATGGACGCAACAAAAGAGCTGCTTCAACGAATAAATACTACAGGAGGACAAAATGTCAACGCCTAACAAACTAACACTTGGAAAAGGTCTTGCTGCACTACTGGGTGATACAAATATCCCTCATGCTCAGCAGACCCCTCAATCGATTAGTGTTACCAACATAACACCGGGAAAGAACCAACCTCGACAAGAGTTTTCAGAAGAAAACCTAAGAGATTTAGCGTTATCCATACAGCGGAAAGGTGTTTTACAACCACTGCTTGTTCGCCAAATTCAACCGGAAAAGTTTGAAATCATTGCAGGAGAAAGGCGTTGGAGAGCAGCTCAACAAGCTAGGCTTGAGCGCGTTCCGGTCGTTATTATCAAGTGTAGCGACCAAGAAGCATTAGAAATTGGGCTTATTGAAAATCTTCAGCGCCATGATCTAAACCCAATTGAAGAAGCAGAAGCCATTAAAAGACTTCAAGAAGAATTTAATTTAACGCAAGAACAAATCGCAAGTAGCATTGGGAAAAGCCGTAGCTATGTAGCTAACATGCTGCGCCTAACATCTCTTTCTGACAATATAAAATCACTAATACGAGAGGGAAAACTAAGCGCTGGACACGCACGCGCAATTATAACATCAGACGACCCAAATAAGTTCGCCGAAGAAATTTTAGAAAAAAAACTCAATGTACGTGATGTCGAAAGGCTACTAAAAGAAAAAAAACACTCGACGAGGTCTGGAGAAAACAACTTTACAGAAGCCACGCACACAGATGTTCAGGTTATCACTGACTTACTTGTAAATGCGCTTAACATGAAAATCAACCTCTCAGTAAAAGGCGAGGCTGGTAGCCTTACGATCCATTTTCAAAAACTCACCGAGCTTGATTTTTTGCTTAATCGTTTACAAAAATAATGGTGGAAGGGGTAGGGTTCGAACCTACGTAGACATACGTCGGCAGATTTACAGTCTGCTGCCTTTAACCACTCGGCCACCCTTCCAAAGGTGTGACAACAATAAGGAATTTTAGCAGAATCGTCAAACAAAAATATAATTCCCTGAATGTTCACCCCCAACAACTCAAGCAGACATTAAAAACAAAAACACGCTAAAAGGAATTTCTTGCTATTCTTTGCAAAAATTCTCATAATTTTATTAAAATATTTTCTTTTTCAGTACTATGCCAGCGACAACACTTTCAAATGTTTATAAGGTTCAGTGGCACGAAGGAATGCTTCTAAGTCCTCAGCATTTTCAATACAACGAACGAAGAATTGAAGAATTATTTTACACCGCAACTCTTTGCGATGCCTACTCTGCTTGGGGAGTTCTAGAATGCGATTTCGACAAAAATCTTCTTGGTCAAGGAATTGTTGAGATCACACATCTTTTTGCAATTCTGCCCGATGGCACACCAGTTCTTCACACCCCAGAAATCGAAAAACCAACACAGAAATCATTAGCCTTGCGATATAATTTGAACGAGCTAGGTTTAAAAAATGCAACTGAAATTACTATTTGCTTATGCCTTTACCGTGCAAGCAACAGCAAGAAACGCTATGACTCAGTTGAGTACGGCAATATTCCAGATGATAATAGCTCAGATGCAGTTATTAACCTGCCGATTTTGCGTCCGAAACTATTTTTAAGTCATGAAGCAGTTCCAAATGAATGCAGTGGGTTTCCTTTGCTAAAAGTTTTTTTTGATGGAAAACAATTTTCAATACAACCCTTTCTCCCCGCGTCATTGCGAATCCAAAATGACCATCCAATCAGAAAGAAGCTTGCTGAAATTGTCCTTAACATTCGCCAAAAAGCAACGTACCTGATTAACAAATCTCAACACACAACATCGGCTATTCTTTTGCGAGAAACGCAATCAATATTAAAGCCGCTCATTTCATGTCTTTGCATCCTTGAGCCGCTAATAGGGCACGAAAAACTTCATCCCGAAAGACTATTCGATCACCTGCTGAATGTCGCTGCAAATTTATTGCCTTTGCAAACAACACAAATTCCCGGAACACTTCCTGCGTACAACCCTTTTGATCCAGGCAACAGTATCGAATACTTTCTAAGAATCTTTGAAAAAACCATTTCATCCATTCAACAAAAATATTTAAGCGTACCTTTTCATCAACAAGACAGGTTATTCTACCTTCACATGCAACCAACCTACGTAAATGAAAACTTATATATTGGGTTTCGTTGCCCTCCAGGAGCAAGCGAAAAACAAATGCATGATTGGGTTCAAGAAGCCATCATTAGCTCAGATGAAAAAATTGAAGTTGTCACAACAAGGCGTATTTCAGGGGCAACCAGAACTCTAGTTAATGACGATGAGCTTGATGATCTTATACCGAATTCGAGTACCCTCATTTTTTCTATAAAAAAAGGAGATGAATTTGTAAAAGCAAAAAATAATTTGAATATTTTCAATCCGGGCGACAACCAAGAAACTCGGCCCTTGGATATTACACTTTTTGTACGCCAGAATGACACACCATGAAAGCTCTTAATCTTTTTCATCATGGAATCATAAGTCAGGAATTTGATGTCTTTTATTACGAACTTCTGCGCATAAAAGAATCCGCCTTAAGAAGCAGCGCAACAATTCCTAAGGCAGAAGAAATTGATGACTCAAAAACCATCACAGTGTCTGGCCCTGTGCTTTCTTTACAAGAAAAACTAACAACCTTTTTTGATCAACAGCGCGAAAGATTCCAAAGAATTGCCATTGGCCCAAATGCCCTTCTTATACAAGAAGCCCAATACGTTTTTGTAAGCTTGGCCGACGAAATTATGATTAATCAACCTTGGCACGGGGCAGATTATTGGCGTCAAAACTGTCTTGAAACTAAATTTTTTCAAACACAAGTTGCCGGAGAAAAAATATTTACTCAAATAGAAAGCCTTTTAAAGGCCAACAACCCCCTACACCGAGAGCTTGCCAGAGTATATCTCTTGTCGATTGCCCTTGGTTTTCAAGGGCGCTTTCGCGAACAAAAAGGCTCCCAGCTCTTATCATACAAACAACAGTTGTTCAGTTTTATTTACCACCGTGCCCCCACCATCACACAAGATGAGCGCGATCACATACTAGACGACTCACTAAATTTTGTTTTTTCTAACCCACCCCCTAAAGGTCTTCCAGACATAGGCCCATGGTTAATAACAGCCCTTGGTGTGGTTTTGATATATCTATTTTTAAGCTACGGAATATGGATGATCATATCAAAAGATCTCCATGAAATTTTACAAGGTATTTTCCACCTAGCAAAGCAAGGACCCATTGTGTGATGGCCGAAAATCCCCCTAACTTGTTTTTTGACTTCATTCAATTTTTACAAAGCCAAACAAACAGCTTACACAGCCTAATCTTCTTGTTGTTGTTTTTGGGGTTGCTGATAATGTTGATTTGTGCGCTTATTATCAGCAAAAGCACCAACAAAAATAAGCTCACAAGCCTTGGTGAAAAAACATTACCTTCTAAAAGAAAATTTTCCTTACCTCCTCTTGGCGTTTCATTTACTCGTTTTTTAGTAAAAAACGGTTGGATAGAGGTTAGCTCAATTAGTCAAATTTTCATGAAAGGGGTTGAATTTTTAAAAAAACATTTTGGAGACTATGCCCTATACAGGTTGCCTTGGTATTTAGTGGTTGGCGCTAAGGATTCGGGAAAATCAAGCATTACCAAACATATTGAACTACAAGAACCTCATGGTAGCCCAGATTTTAGCTTGTTTGAACCAAACCCTTCCCTCCAGTGGAAATTTTTCGGCCGAGGCGTTTTACTCGATGTAGCTGGCCGGTTGTTTTTAAACAGCCCTGAAACAGATACAGACACAAACACTTGGCGAAACTTACTCATTTTACTAGCTAGATACAGAGCTCAAAGGCCATTAAACGGCATCGTGCTTTGCATCAACGCAAGTGATCTTTATGGGAAACAAAAATTATCTCTCGATGCACTACAAGCCCGTGCCAACTCAATATTACACACATTAAGCAGGGCCCAAACAAGCCTACGCATGCGCCTACCTATTTATGTTATCATTACTCATTGCGATGTAATACCTGGTTTTCAAAGTTTTTCTCAAGAACTACCAACAAAAAATCAAGAAAACATACTCGGGTGGTCAAGCCCATACAACCTACAATCCCTATACTCACCAAGCTGGATTGATGAAGCTTTTCTATATCTTGATGAAAAAATTGACGGCCTGCGCACAGAACTTTTAAGCTCTGACATAAACCCAATAAACGCCGATGGTTTATTTGTTTTTTCAAAAGAACTTTTGACCATTGATGAAAATCTTCGTGGCTACTTAAATCGCATTTTTCATAATAGCATCACCCATGAAGCGCCAATATTAAGGGGAATATATTTTTCTGGAAGCATCACTAAAAACACACTAGAAACACCAGATTTGTCATCCTCTGACGTATCACTAGAAGCCCACTCGGTCCCGCCCTTATCATTGGTTTTCTTAAAAGATTTGTTTCAAGAAAAAATCTTCTCAGAAGCAGGCATTGCTAAGCCACTAAGTGGAAAGATCGCAACTTTAAATCGCAGCGTAAACATCCTTAAAAAGGCAACGGTTGCCTTTGCCTTGCTTGCAACTTACGGCTTGTTCAATGCTTATGATTCCTTTGAAGAAAAAAAAGAAAGAATCATTCCAGTTTTATCAAAAATGAGCAGCATCCTAAGGGACATGCAGCACTTAAAAATTGATGAGCCAGGTCATTCTGCATCTTTGTTTGATACTTATGCCCGCCAGCTTCTTGAGATGATGCAAGAACTCCAGCAAACTGATTTTTTCTCCGTTGCAATTCCAGCTTCGTGGTTTAGTCCTCTGCACAAAGATTTACACGTCAGTTTACAGGTTGCTTATCAAGAAATCGTCATTCGCACCATCTACGTAGATCTATTAATGAAGGCTAAAGATTTGCTGCAATTGCGCCCAACCATGGCAGACAGATCAAGCTCCTTGGCAGCACTTTTAAACCCGCTAATGTCAAGCGAATACCTTCTTTTAAAAAAATATATCGAAGGATTGTCTGAACTAAACGATATGCTTTTTAAGTTTAATAATTTAAAAAGTGCTCCAGATGCCAGAGACCTCGATAGTCTTGTAATGTATACATTTAACGCGCATTTACCAGAATCCTTTGTTGGTCAGTATTCAGGCTTTCGGAAACTCTTAAATGAATCTTCTTATCCCCTAATAGACCTGAAGCCATACCAGCAAATGGCTCGCCAAACTCTTTCAATCATTTATGAAAATTTTTTAAATGCTCTTTTTTCTAAAAATGATTCCTTAACTTTGATGTCGCGCGTACAAACCTTAACAGATCAGCTGCAAAGCCAAAAAGAAAGACGCCTTCTTGACCTTACCAGCTTACGAAATGCCGTTGGTGATCTAACCACGATCACCCCATCCCTAGGAGATCTTGGATCAACCTGGATGGATGGAAAGATTTTCATGCCTGGAAAAGAATTTGACAAGATTCTAGATCTCATTGACATGTCTCCTCTTTTTGGACGCGATGTCACTCAGTATCTCGTTGATCAAACCGCCATTGGATTTGCTGGCCTTAAAAATTTTCTATCAATCATTAATGACTCTTTGGTTGATAAAAGCCTCAATCAGAAATCGTTGCCTCCATCATATGGATTATTAACCTTAGAAAAGCACCTAAGCTCATTGTTTAAGCTCAGTTTTATGAAGGCCCCCTTTGGCAAACAGCTAACCACCAAAATTCCCACAGGAAAACTCGTATATTGGGACTCAAGCTTGGTACAAGCTGCTTATAACACAATGAAGGATTTTGATGCTTTCATCAGCAAAGATTTATTAACATATCCAATATCTGTGCAAGAAAATATAAAAATTGCCGCCCGCGTAAACTTACAAGAAGTTTTAATGGCAACTCTAGGCAATGCCCAAACATTTATAGACACCCCGAAAGATATAATGCCTGGAACAAGGTCTGAGCGCATATTACGCGCTCAAGTTAACGATTTTAAAACTGTTGTTGACCCCCTCGGAAAACTATTAGAAGTTTTAAAACAAGATGATGTTAGCAAAGCTTATATTGAGTTACGTAATATTCTTTGCAATCAGTCACAGTGGCTCCTTTCTCATATCGATACTTATATTAAGCAGCACAAACTATACAAAATGAAATTCGATGACTTTGATTGGTGGGATGGAAAGCCCGGAGCAGCTCTCGGAGCTTTTGCCGTACGCGATACAAATGATTTAAAACACTACACAACTGTGCAGCAAGAACTGTTGGTTTCCACAATAAATGACTTTGCAAAACCTCTGGTTGAGCTTCTTAAAAATCAAGCTTTAGATGGAGCAGAAGACAGAGATGAAGCGCTTATAGAGCGGTGGATAAGATTAACCGAACAAGTAGAAGCTTATCAGAAAAAACAACCCAACAACTCACTTTCACAATTGGAAAATTTCATTCTCAAAGATCTGAACGCTTTTAATTATAAAGATGTTATCAAAAAGCTAGGATCAAAAGATCTTATTGAAATTTCTGGCGATTATGTGCTCGATATTTTACAGGAAATAAAAACGAAAATTTTATCCAGAGCAGAAGTTTTACAGCGCCAACAAGCCATCAAAAATTACGAAAAACTTGCTTTGTTTTTCAACAAAAATCTAAAAGGAAAATTTCCTTTCGTTGGCACAGCCCTTGAAAAAAACACCGGAGAAGCAACACCCGAAGACATTAGAGAGTTTTTTGATTTATTCAAAGAATGCGGTGATTCCACAAAAGAAATTCTCGATCAACTGTATCAAATCGGCACAGAAATGAAAGAAGCTGTACAGTTCTTACTTGCGATGGAAGATGTTAGGCAATTTTTCAGCGCGTACCTAAAAGACGCAAGCACAGACAAACCACATTTCAATATAAAAATTAATTTTAGAGCTGCCCGAGACAAAGAAAAGGGCGGCAACATTATTGTTGATTGGTACATAAAAACCGACGAAATAACAACCATAGAACAGCACGATAAAAAATCCGACGGCTCTTGGTCTTATGGAAACCCCGTAACAATCGGATTTAAATGGCCTGAGACAGGAACAACCCCCAAACCCTCTTCCGATTCAGATCAACCGTCCTTAAAGGTCGAAGGATCGACAGCTGAATTCGTCTATGATGGTCAGTGGGCACTTCTTTGGTTAATGCGCAACCATCTTACTCCAGAAGGTTCCTATTCTAAAGTTACAGAACCAAATCCGTACGTTTTAAAATTCAGCCTTCCCTTAACCGACCAAACATTTACGACTGTGTATAACTCGATAAGCTTTATTGAGACCACCAGCAAGCCCAAAGGAAACCCCAAAATTATAACCATACCAACCTTTCCAGTTTCTGCCCCTGACTTACCAGAAAAAGTAAAAGAAATAGAAGATAAACCCACCCTAACTGACGGAACAACTGATACAGTAGATTTTGAAACATTTGCTAATGCAGAAAAAGAGCCACAAAGAGCAGAGACGAACGATGCTCAAAGCGACCCTGAAAAAAAAAACCAAAAGGAAGATGAGTAATGGCTTTATCTCTTTCTGAGCAATTATTAAGTCCTATTTCTGCCAATAATGGAGTTGGCCAGTGGTTACGTTATGATCCTATCTACGTAAAAATTCGCGATGCCAGACGTGAAGAAAACGATGGCATGCACCGAGAGGCCTGGGAAGGAGAACTAAAGCGAGCAGACTGGCAGGCAGTCGAAAAGATGGCTTATGAAACCACAGAAAAACAATCCAAAGATTTACAGCTTGTAACTTGGCTAATAGAGGCCAGGCTACATTTGTATGGTTTAGATGTTTTTTCCCAAGATACCGAATTCTTACTAACATTTATAAAAAATTTTTGGGAAAATTGTCACCCACAAAAAACAGAAGACCCCAACCAAGAGTTTCGCACACACATCTTAGAGGCTTTTATAAGATCAGCCACGGAAACAATACTTTTAGAGCCATTTGCAGAGCTTTCCCCCATACTAAATCAATCTCTAAATCTAGCAAAATGCTACGAAAACGATAACCTGGAAAAAATGTCCAAACAAGGGGGTAGCGCCGCCAGCTCTTACCAAAAATCCCTAGCTGATGGCCTTGTAACAATTAGCAGAATTAAAAATGCATTTTCTGAGGTTGATAAAGAAAAAGGAATAACAAAGGTATCTCAACTTGAAGCGTGCGTAAAAAACCTGCAAACCATCAACCTTTTTCTTGATCAAGAAATTGGAACCGAAGGCCCTAATTTTGATTCCCTCATCAATCACCTACAAGAACTAAAAAACCTCTACAGCTTGTGTCAAAAAGTTGTCACCAAGAAAACAACGAATAACCCAGAGTCAGAAACACCCCCCCTCAAAGAAACCCCGCAAAAAAAGCAAGAAGAAGCAGACTCAAACAAAAAAACCATAAACAACCGAGCTGAGGTATATCAGGCAATCCGTCAGCTGTCGGGGTTTTTGTTAACGCTTGATCCACACAGCCCTTCTCCTGCTCTTTTACATCTCATAGGTGGCTGGGAAAACAAAACCCTTCCCCAAATCCTAGCAGAATTACAATCCACACAACCCGAAACAAAATCTCTATTAGAATTGCTTGCCAGAGCCACTCAACAGGAAAAGCAAACCTCCAGTGCCACACCCAAATCAACAGACATAAGCGCCTTAAGCAATTTAGCTCAGGGTTAAGTTTTTCTAAGCAAATTACGAACGTTGTTCTCTAAACATTTTATAAATAAAGTATTGCAACCCAACGCAGGAACCCTTTTGTAAAAAGGCACCCCCCATTCTCTAGCTTTTTCAGTGTACTCAATATCCAGCTCCACCAGTGTTTCCGAGTGATCAGACACGAAAGATATCGGAACAACCACAACCCCCACACACTCTTCAGCAGCCCTCTTAAGTTCTTCCTCTAAACTTGGCCCGATCCACTTTAGTGGTCCCACCCGGCTTTGATAACAGACTGCATAATCAGTTTCTTTAAATTTCTCCATTATAGAGCTCACAGAAGACTCTATCTGCTGTTGATAGGGGTCACCATCATCTACAACTTTTTGAGGCAGCCCATGGGCAGAAAAAAGAACCCTAACGGCATCTCCCTTGGCAACTCCCCTCAAAAATGGTTCGATCAACATTTGGTGTGCCCCCACAAAATAAGGATCACCAAAATAGCTGTCTTGTATCAAAGTTTTTGACCTCCACTGGGGCGCAACCCCTTCCCACTCTTTAATTGAAGACTGGGTCGTTGTGGTTGAAAAGTGAGGATACAACGGTAAAAAAACAACCCAATCAGGATTAAAAGCCCTTAAAACCTCAAGCGCATCTTTGGCTCTTGGACGCGAATAACGCATCACCGGAACCACCCAAACATCGAAGTCTTTTTCTAAAGATTTTTTTAAAGCCCCAGCCTGTTTAAGGGTGTTTTCTAAAATGGGTGATTTTCCACCCAACAAGGAATAAATTTCCTTTGCTTTTCTTAGGCGACCAAACGAGATAAATGTTGCTAGAAAAAAGCGAACAGGGTTCGGCACCCTCAAAATTGCCTTATCATAAAAAAGATTAAACAAAAAAGATCGCACGCCCCCAAGGGAACTCGGCCCCCCAAGATTAGCCAAAACAACCAAAATCTTTGGTTTCACCCTCTACCCCCGCACCAACTCAACAAACCTCTCAACATGAGAAATTGGCGTATTTGGAAGAATTCCGTGACCCAGGTTAACAATAAAGGGCCGCCCTTTGGCAAAGTCCAAAATAGCCAAAACATCCCCCTCAAAATCCCCCCTCAACAGCTTTTGGGGATCCAGGTTTCCCTGCAAGCATGCGGTTGTTTCACCAAGACCCAACAGATCAACATCCTGACTCACACCAAACCCAACCCCCAAAGAAGACAGCTCTCGCACAGCCTCCAAAGCAATCCCCTTGCCATAATAAATAATACTAGCCCCAGGTACTGCTGCTTGAATGCTTTTGATAACCCTTTTGGCCGGCTCAAACAACCACTTCTTTTGAAGATCAGCAGGAACAGCTGCTGCCCAAGATTCAAAAAGCTGCACAACATCAGCCCCAGCCCGCAATTGATTGATCGCATGTTCGGCAATCACAAAAACAAGCTTATCCATCAACTTCTCAAAAAGCGGCCAAGCCTTAGCAAACCTAACCAGCTCAACAAAATCGTGAGTCTTTCCCTCGCTGATCATATAAGAAGCAAGGGTCCAAGGCCCCCCAACAAACCCTATTAAGGCTTTTTGTGGATCAAGAATTTTTCTAACTGCTCCTATTGCTTGGTAAACAACACCGATGCCTTCACCAACCTCTCTGCCTAAAAGCTCCACCCAATCTGGTTTTTCCAGTATCGGCCCAACCCCTTCTTCAAAACGAACCCTTTGCCCCAAAAAATGGGGAACCACCAAAATATCACTAAAGATAATTGCTGCATCAAAATCGAAGCGCTGAACAGGCTGAAGTGTTGCCTCTGTCGCCATGTCCTGATTTAAGCAAAAGTCCATAAAGCAGGAAAAATCACTCCTTAATGCCCTGTACTCAGGAAGATAGCGACCCGCTTGTCGCATCATCCAAATGGGCTTTTTTTTCTCAATATGACCTTTTAAATTTTGAATAATTTTCATACTTAATAATATATATATTTAATAGGGTTTTAGTGTTGGTAGTAGGGCTTGTGTAAAAGTCTAATCCCAAAGATACCCCCATCTTATCCACAAGTTTTTCTTTTTGTATAGGGCATAATGCGCTAGGCATCTTGCGGCTGTCCAAATTTTTTTAATTGTTGGGGATATTTCTTGCAGCTGTGTTTATTGTTTATGTATAAGTTTTGTTTTTTGGTGGATAACTACAAGGTTATGCACAAGTATCGTTTTCCCCAAAAATACCAACACCCCGCTTGTGCGCTTTTCCACAATTTTACACACAGCTAAAAATCAGTTAAGGGTGAAAAAATTAATAATCTTTCGGTACGTGGTTTGAGATAGGTAGGTTGGAAGATATGCATCAATAAACCCAACATCATTGAGCCCCAGCTGATGAATAATCCGCCCGTAGCTATCAATAACAGCGCTAATACCATTGTTAGCAACGCGTATTAATGGAAGCCCTTCCTCAATAGCTCGAACCTGTACAATTTTTAGGTGCTGATATGGGCCGCTTGTTACGCCATACCAAGCGTCGTTTGTAATGTTTAAAAGCCATTGGGGCCGATCAGCCGCATCAATAACAGCTCCAGAAAATATTGCCTCATAACAGATAAGTGGACTAAAGGGGGGGATTCCTGCCACATGAATTGTTCTGGGACCAGCACCATTTGAATAATCAAGCTTTCCATCCGTAAGCTTGGGGAAGGGGTTTAATGATCGCAAAGGAACATACTCTCCAAAAGGAACCAAATGAAACTTATCAAAGGTTCCATGAATTATACCATATTGATCAATGACTTGAAGGCTGGAAAAGGCTCTTTCTGGATTGTGTTCTCGCCGGGGGGCTCCTGTTATTAAGTATCCACTCTCAATAAATTCCCCCAGGTAAACGGAAAAATTAGCATATGCGTCAAGCGGAATAGTTATAGCAGCTTCAGGCCAAATAACCGCTTGAATAGGCTTATCTTTTTTCGCTTTTGTTAATATTTCTAAAATAGCTAAGTTTTTTTCAAAAAACTCTGGCTGCCATTTTTCCTGCTGATTAACCGAGGGTTGAACTAATCGTAAACAAACATCAGTGTTGATCTGAGGGGATTGCAATCGATAGTATCCATCAATCCAAAAACTCAGCAACGTTGAAAAAATAAATAATCCAACCCATTTTTGCTTGGTGTACAAAACAGTCGCGGCTGCAGTTGTTAGAAACGACAACCCAAAAATTCCAAAAAATCTAGTGCTTTGTAAAATCGGCAAATCCCAAACATAACCATTTAAATTCCAGGGAAATCCTGTAAACATAAAGCTTCTGGCTGTTTCGCTAGCGCACCAACCCAGAAAAAACACCCACGCAAAAACGGTCTTGTTTTCTCTGAAAAAGAAGCTTGGCGCAACAAATACGGTTGGGAATATGCCAATAATGATTGGCATGCAGATTAAACCTATTGGCATAATCTCAGGAATCCCATAAACATTAAACGCCCAGGCTACCCAGTAAAGCTGGGCTAGAAAAAAAAAGAAAAAAAAGATAAACGTTTGTTTGAAAAAGTGGTAGAAATCTACATGTGCTCGTAAGTGGCTTAGAAGCATATATATAGAAAGTAATAACGCAAAAGGCTGATTGAACGGTGCGAATGCAATCCCACCAACAAGTGCAGAAATTATTAACATTTTTAAATTAATTGAGGAGTATTTTAATGTTTTGTTCATCTTCTGGTGATATTATCTGGAAATGTCTGTCTGTGAAAAAGAATTAGAAATGCAAAAACTATTACATGTTATCTGTTTTTTTTGTGTGTGTATATTCTCAGTCGGTGGGGCTAAGATTTTTGCTGAGGCAGAAATTGATGAAAAAGCAGCCGCTGATTTTATTAATGGGGTGGTCAATGAATCACTTGAAATTGTGAACAACAATGGCGCATCTGATGAAAATAAACGTAAAGAATTAAGCGAGTGCATTAACACACACTTAGATATTGAGCGCATAACAAAAAGTGTTTTTGCTCCGCTGGGATACAAAGATTTATCAGAGGCAGAAAAAAAACAAGTTCAAAATTATTTGAAAAAACATTTAATTAGTTTTTATGCCGGAGAAGGTAAATTATCAGCAATGGTAAATGCAAAGCTTTCTAGCAATCCAGTAGCAGAAAAAAAGGGAAATGATTTTGCTGTTACTACTAAATTTGAAAAAAATTCTAATCCTTCAACAACAATTGTTTGGGTGACAAATGGAAAAAAGGTCTACTACGTAGAAATAGAAGGCATCAACCAAATCATCACGCTAAGGTCAGAAATGCAAGCAGCTGTTGGATCCCGCAGATTAATGGATTATATTAATGATCAAGATAAGTAATGCATTTATATGAAAAAAAATTTATTCGGTATTGATACTGAGCCCGCTAAAAAAGAACCAGCAAAGGAAAAATCAAAATCCACATTTCCTGATCTCTCTTTAATAAAAGGCCTACAAAAAGCAGAAGCAACTGCGGAATCTGTATTTTGGCACAGAATCTTGCTCAATAAGGCTATTCGCCAACAAAAGCCGGTGCCTTTTTTGCAAATTTTATCGAATGAAATTGCCCTTAAAAAAGGAAAAAAAGACTCATACCTTGCAATACTTGATAGCTTGCAAAAGATTTAAAGTGGCGCATTTGGCTCATTCGTGTTCAATTCTCTTTTAAGAACTTTTTTTAAAATTTGCGTATCCAAAGTTTTTTGTTGATCAATTTTTACATTTTTTCCTTTTTTTCTAGATTTTTTTGACGGCTTGTCTTTTTCTCTAGAAGGAAGAGGAGGGCTGGAACTTTCCACATTTTCAGAAGTCTTTTCATTTGCTTTTTCTTTTATTTGTGGGTCTATACTATTTTTTAGCCAGGCAATATGTTCAGCCTGCTGCATGCATTGTTGCGCCATGTCAGGAGTGTCTTTTAGTGTGCCATGTAGAATTTTTTCTAAGTTTTCTTGCATCAAAGAAAGCGCAATTTTTGCCACTCGTTTTAAATCATTATTTTTTAACTGACCACTAATTTCTTCAGCTTTTTCAATGGACGTTTTGCATCTGAACGCGGCTTCTGCAGAAGACATTGCGCTGCAATTTTGAAAATAAGCAAGCACAGCAACAATCACTATTCTTACAGCCATTTCAAATCACTTGAGCAATCTGAATAACTTCTACTTCGTCTTTAACCTGACGCTGAATAGAAGAGGTTTCTTGCCAAGAAATCTGATCTATAGACGAGCAGTGACTACAGATAAGTTGCCACGCATTAGGATGATGATAGCACTTATTACAACGCCATTCGTAATCGGAAGGTGTCTGCGCAGCTCTTTGCCACCATTCTCTTGCTAAATCAAATTGAGTTGGATGTTGAAGCTCCATCAATTCGGCCATAAGAGCACATCCGGTTCGAGTATAGCCATAACTCAATAGATTATCTAAATGTTCCTTAGCTTGCCCCCACAACTGAGCGCGCATAGCGCCAGAGGCTAAACAAAATTGGCTTTCCGGATGATTCTCTTGAGTTGACACAAGTTTTTCCATCGCTCGATATCGATCAATAGCTTCCATTTCATGAAACACCAAATCCCATAGCGTGCCTAAAGCCCGATGAGGGTACAGCTTGAAAGCATCAATTAGAAGTTTTTGTGCTTTTGAAAAAGATTCATGCTGAATATAGTGCTCAACTAATTGTTGAACATTTAGCGTCCAATCCGGAGCAGACTCAAATATTTTTAAATGTAATTTTTCTTTCTCACTTGAAGCCAAGAAATTTGTATTTTGTAGTTTCAGCCAATTTAACATTGCTAAATGCCGTGACCATCTTGACTTGGAAACATATTTTGTCAGTTTATTTTTTTCTGTTTTTGGAAAAATTCCTTTTTGAGAAAGATAAATAGTATTTAAAAAATATTCCTCTTGAAGCCAAGGAGAATCCGGCCTTGTTGTGATGGCCTTGGCAATATAATCTTGAGCAAGTCTGTAATCTTCTCTTTTTTTTGCTTGTAAAATCAATCCCCGTAGCCCAAGAAAGGTTGTGCGACGATCTTTTTGCATCGACATATATTGTCTGGTCGCAGCTTCTTCTTCCCCTGTTATGTCCGCTGCTTGTGCCGCTATAAACTGAGTCAATGGATTCTCTGGCAATAGTTCACAGGCAACAGCGATTATTTCTTTGGCCTCCTGATTTTGCCCAGCCACAATTGCACTTAGACCATCGATTAATAAATTGTTTCCTTTTTGAGTCCGCTTTTTTTGCAGGTGCGCTAAATAATTTTGGGGAAGATTCCAAAGCCATTTCCATAAGCTATAAAATCCAACGATAATTGCAAAAAAAACTGATAGGCATGCCAAAAATAAACCCATTGGCAAAGTGACAGAGTAATTAAACCAGTCAAATTTTGCTTCTCCTGGATAGCTTGTGATCAATATGCCAATCACGCACAATAAACTAAGGGCAAGAAAAAACCTAAAACCTTTTATAAATGCCATTAAGGAAGCTTCTCCTGTGGTTGCTCTGTTAAGGGTAAGTTTTCAGATGGCGCTTGTTGCGCCCAGTTCTGAACATTTTCTGCGAATGTAGCATACTCTTCTTCAAGCGATATACGTTCTGCCAAGTGCTGAGCCCACAATTGAATTGGGGGAAACGAAATAAGCTTTGTCAGGGAATACGCTAATTTTAAATCCTGCGTTTCAAGAGCTTCAGTTATTGACTGAATTGGGCTCTCATCAGCCTTTTTTGTTTGCTCAATTTTAATATTTCCGTGAAAAATTTTAGCGGCTTTTTCTAGCCACTTCGGAAGCTCATTTTTTGTTTTAGAAGTTGTGTACTTTTTTCGAATATCTTCAAAAGATTTTTTCAGTTGCACAATGCTTAATGGTAGTTTTGATGAAAATTGCTGCACCGTCTTGTATCCTGCAAATCCAGAACACTCCTTAGGAAATCCTGATATCAATCCAACATAAGTTTCATTTAGTCGAATTTTTTCACCAATACGGTCAATAGTATCTAAGGCATTTTTCTTGATTATATTATCTGATGACGGATTGGTTTGTTGAACTGTTGCAGCTAGCAAAATCGATGATTTAACAAATTTTGCGTGCTGAATTTGCAGAGCGGCAAATCTTTTGTTGAGCTCGTTGAAACGTTGCTCAAGATTCTTAAGGCGAACCGCATCTTTTTTATGAAGCTCAAAATTATTTTTATCCAGCGGTGCTGATTGCGTGGTCGGTTTTTGGTTTACTAATATTGCACAAACAATAAAAATTGGGGCTTGTATCAAAAGTATTATAGGCCAGTAAATTTTTACGGCTTGAACGTTCTTGCACAGTAAATTTTTGAATGCGCTCATATCAAAGTTTAGCTTAGGTATTTTCTTAATTTGTTGCAACATGAACCTGATCTACTTGCAAATTTGCAGGAATTTTGGCTGCACTCTTGAATGGAAGCTCTTCTCCGGGTTGCAATAAATCCTGTTTCCATTTGTATGGCCAGGTACGAATCTGACAAATTCCCTGCTCATTGGGCGTTTGTTCAGGCAAACAAGTTCCCCAAGCGGTTAACTCAATGTTATGCAGAGGCAACGCTAATGGTCCCGGATTTTTGACATTGCCAATTACAATAATTTTTTGAAGTCCATCATCGATGGTTTTTACATCAAATTGAACGTTTTCAATGCTTAACTCTTCTGGCGCGGGCGCTTCATTTAAAGATTCAGATGAATTCAATACAGAGGAATCAAAATGCATTGCCACTAGCGCTAAAGCAATAGTTCCGCCAAAAATCATAAAACTCCAGAAAACTATCTGAGCAAAAGTTTTCCATTTTTTTGCTTTTGGCACATTTTTTATCTGCGAAGTTGGTTGCTGCGGAAAAGAACGAAGATCGCTTTTTGCAGCGAGTGTAAAATCTGAATCTGCTTGGTGCGCATAATTTGATGACTGCCTTTGATACAGCAAGGAAATATCAGTCAAATTTTTAAATGGCTGTTCAGGAACAGCTGTCTTATATTCTTGCTGATTCATGTTAACTGATTCTTTTTTCAGTTCCCACCATTGCTCATGGCAATTAGAGCAGGCCAGCTGAACACCCTGTCCACTATTATCTGGAAGGCTAGTATAATTTAAGCGGCTTGTATCAAGTCTATATTGCTTATGACATCTTGGGCAAGAAACAATCACAATTATTCAATTTTTGTAGTATTGGTGCCATTCTAGTCGTTTTTACAAAGTGCTGCTACCCCATTTTCACTATTTGCTTTTTCCAGACGCTGGGCCAGTCGCTATCGTGCTCAAATCCATCTATAGGCGTAATTACCACTCTGTCTGAATTGATATTTTGTTTATATTTAAGGCCCAGATCAACTGTTGTGTTTGCATCATTCGTTCCCAAGAAATGGATTTGGGAAATTTCGCCTAAGATTTTTTTATTTTCTAAAGGGTCAAGGGATTCAAAAAGCTGATTTGTGTTATGATAACTCGTCCAGTCCTTATGATCTAGATTTCCAGCAAAAGAAGTAATTCTCTGAAGGTTTTGCAAATGCGATGCTAGCAATAGCGCAACAGATGCACCACCAGAATAGGCAACAAGCTCCATCGTTGAAAAACTGAATTGCTGTTGGCAATTTTTAATCGTCTCTGCAATCGATTTTATAACTTCCGGCGCGTATCTGGCTGTTGTCCAGTACCGAGAGTTTGCATTTGGGTCTTTTATGTAATGATATGGTCGATGAATCACAATTTTAGTAAGTTTCCTATCATCAGCACAGGCAAGCCTTAACGCCATGGGGTCTGTAGGTGTAGAATTCATAGCCACTTCCCCATATTTATTTATAACAAGACCATCCCCTTCAAGGTAAATAATTGCATGTTTGCTTTTGTGTGCCTGATAAAAAATTTGTATGGGAAATATTGAAGTATGAATAATCGATGCTTGGTAGTGATTTTTCTTCGCTAAATCAAAAGCCTTGTTAATTCGAATCTGATCACTGCTACAACTTAATAAAAAAAGAGCGGTGAAAATCACCGCTCCTCTTAGTCTTATAACAAACACTTCTTATTAGAAGCCGTAGTGTAAACGAAGACCTGTTACGTAAGTTTTCAACTGACCACGAGCTGTGTAGTCAAATTGTAAGCTTCCTGATAACGCATCATCATTACGTACGTGGAAGCCTGCTCCACCTCCGAATGCTGAACGGTTAACTTTGTATGCCGTTGCATTACTATATGTTACGCCTTCATTCTTCTTCACGTCATATTGTCCGTGAATGTTGATGAAAGGCATTACACTTGGAGTCATCTGGTAACCAACTAACACTTTCGCAGTAGCAGTTTGTGTTTTAAATGTGTTTGATGGCACAATTTTAGCTTCATTAAGATAAGCAGCTTGTTCAGATTTTTCTGTAAACTTATCCATTTTGCTTTGCATCATCAAGTAACCAAGTTGCAAGCTGAATGATGTTTTGTTCACTTTGTTTACAAAGTTAGCAAAAACGCCACCAAACATAGCTTTTGACTTTGGCGAGCTAGTAAACTTGTTATCAATATAAGTTACTGCGCCACCTGCTGGTGCTTGTGTTGCTATCCAACGACGACTGTCATTACCTTTTGTTGTGCTCCAGCCACCAACGAACTCAAAGTTAAAGTTCTTGTGTGGAACGATAATGAAGTATGGGTTTACACCAAGTGTATCTTGCTTCATTTTACCATTGTTGAATTCAGTTCTTGCATCCAAGTGTGAATAGCTTAAACCAAGTCCTGCGCAGAACATATTGTTGAATTTATAGTCAGCACCAATCATAGTTAAATATGATTGACCATTCCATGCTTGTCCTGTTACAGAGTTGTCAATTGAACCATAGCTTGCACGTAACCACGTAGAAGCGCGGTGTGAAGATCCTGAAGAACCAGCAACTTTTGTGCCAGCGTCAGCTCCTAAAGCACCACCTGCGTTACCAATACCGCTATTCATTGATTCAGCTGCTTCTGCAGTTACAGCACCTACCAAACCAAGAATTTTAGTTACTTTGATAGCCATAACTGTTGGCTCAGTAACTACCGCACCAGGGGTTGTTGCAACTGAGTGGTATGCATAATATGAACCAGTATCGCCAGGCGCCTTGCTAGTTGAAGGAGGTGTGCCAGTACCAGTACCAGCGCTAGGAGCAGCGAACAAATATCCGCTTCCCGCGCATGTAGCAATAAGAGCCAACGCTCTTACCGTCTTAAATTGTTTAAACATAGATATCCTCTTAAAAAGATTTTATTACAATCTAAAATCTACAAGACTTATCTAAAATTTTTTAGTTTTTTTAGATATTTTTTCTGTATAACTAAAGGATGTATCCTTGAAGCAACAAGGTCTTAACAAAATGTTAATGTTTCACTTAATTAACTGTGGATAAAATGCCTTTCATACACTTCGCCCGATTTTTCTATTTGTTAATTTTTTTACCGTTCCTTCCTATAATTTGCCCCGTTGGCATTTTTCAAGAATCTGATTGGGCATTTTTTGGATTGTGGTTAGTGGCAGGTTTATATGCGCTCTTGTTTGGGTTTAATAAAACAGATTTAAAAATACCCACTTCATCTGGTGGGTTTTTCTTATTGGCAGCTTTAAGTTTTCTTGGAATTTTCCAAAATAACTTAACAGCGTTGGGTGGAGTTAATGAAATACGTGAAGGAACAGCAACCTTTTTGTCTTTAGCTATCTTAATTATCGCCGGTAGGCAGATTAATATGCAAACCCTACCCTTATGGCTTGTGCCAATGACGTATAGCTTTTTAACCATTGCTGGGTGCCATAATTGGTTACATTTAAAAACCTATATCTTTTTAGATATTTCAGCATTTCCTTTGCTTGCAAGTTTGCCTCTTTATGTGAGTTTTAGAAAATCATTAACGGCATTTCCATATTTGTTCGATGCAGTTTATACCGCTGCATTTTTATTTGTATTGCATCATTGTGACAATGTTGCAGCAACGGTGGCTTGCATATGCGCACTTATTTTTATATTTTTGCTGCCGATTGCAAAAAGGAATATTAGCTTTTTACCAAGAAACGATGGTTGGTATGTAACCGCTGGACTCGGTTTTATCGCTATTATGATCCTTGTATCGTGGTCTTTTTTTGCTCACCTACTGCCACAACTACAAAGCCGCACTTTGCTTGGAATAGTATCCATATTGCAATACTTTGATCATTTTGATTTTTCAAAATTTTTGCATTTGCTTTTTGGGTATGGCTGGGGAAGCTATCAAGATTTTCCTGTTCTTAACCTTTTTAGACTTGAAGATTTTTCTCTATACACAGATGGAAATTTCAAGCCAAATTGGGAATTCTTGCAACGCAATCTACTTCATACACATAACTTAATCCTAGAAACTTTTGTTTCTTCAGGTTTGTTGGGTGTGGGGCTTTTACTGGCCATTATTTATAAGTGGATAAACAATATCGATTCTAGTGATTGGTCTGGGCGATTTTTTGTCGTTAGTTACTTGATCCTATTAAGCGCTTGGTTTCAAACCCCGCCAGTTCTAGTGTTTTCATTGTTTGCTCTAACTTTTATCAAAGAAAAAGTTAGCTACCAGTTGAAAATACCAAATTTTGCCTGGATTGCTTGTGGGATCTTTCTAATTGTATTTTCTGTAGCTGAATTTTGGTCATCTATTGCTATCAACAAGTATAGATTTAGAACCATACAAACATTTGAAAGGGATGTTTCAGCCTTTATAAATGATCCTGCTCATGCCTATGACAAGTTCAGCACATACAAATCATCTAATATGACCATAGGAAGATTTTCGCTAGGACTACGTGAATTTTCTAAAGCAGATAGTAAGTATTTGCCAGGCATTGAAAAAGCAATTGTACTGGTGTCAAAAGACTATCTCAATTCTTGCCAAACAAGAAATGTTGTAAGTTCTGTGCATGTTATTAATGCTTGCAATGCATTTGCCAATTTGCCTGAAGTAACAATTTCTCCAGACTCTGAATTTTTCAAAAACTTTAAAAAAATCATTTTGCAGCATATCTCTCAATTTCCAGAGCGTGCAGATATGGCGATAGGATTTTTAAATATATGCTTTGATAAAATGGAAAACCTAAAAGAAACTAAAGATGTTGCTCAAGCTATCATTAGCGTTGCACCAGATCATCCCGTTGGTCTTTGGTTTAGCGGACTTGTTGATTTAAGTTTGGGGGCCGATCAAGTGCAGTCATTGGAAAAAATCCGAACGGCTGTAAAAAAAGGTCTATGCCGATTTATGCCAATTTCTAAAGATATTTTGCAAACCTTAGGTGCAAATTAAACAAAATAACTTTAAGTATTTAACAGCAAACGATCGCTATCAATTGAGCTTCCAAACTGCTGCATTAGGTCTTGAGGTGTAAGTTTTTTACGTTCCTCTCCCTTGATATCGTATATAAGTTGGCTTTCATGCAGCATTATTGTGCGTGTTCCGTACTGCAAGGCGTGTGATAGGCTATGGGTTACCATTAATGCTGTTAAACCTTTTTCTTCAATAATTCTTTGGGTAACATCCATGACAAACCGACTTGTTTTCGGGTCTAGGGCTGCCGTGTGCTCATCTAATAGCAAAATTTTCAATGGGCTCAAAGTTGCCATAAGCAAGCTAACAGCCTGACGTTGTCCTCCTGACAACATCGCCATTGATGCATCTAAGCGATTTTCTAACCCTAAATTTAAAGGCTTTAATATGCTTTGAAAATAAGCTCTGGAAGAAGGCGAGAGCGCTCCCGTAAGTAAGCGCTTTTTTCCTCTGCAAAAAGCCAAGGCTAAATTTTCCCCAATAGTAAGCTGAGAACAGGTTCCCGCAATAGGATCTTGAAAAACCCGTGCTACGTGTTTTGCCCTAATGTTTGTTCCTTGTTGGGTTACTTCCTCATCATCAATCCATATATGACCAGAATCTGGAATAACCTCCCCAGCAACAGTATTAAGCAAGGTAGATTTACCTGCTCCATTACTGCCAATCACGGTTACGAATTCCCCTTCTTGAATGCTGAGCGACACATCTTTCAAGGCAGCTCTAAAAGCGGGGGTCCCTACACCAAAATGTACCGATATATTTTTTAGGCTAATCATGATTTTAATCCTAACTGCTTTTTTAAATCAGGTAGCAGCATGGCAACGCCCACAAGAATTGCAGTCACTAAATTTAAATCAGAACCTTGCAAAAATGCTCCACCAATATTTAAAGCCGTTGCAATAACAAATCTATAAAGTATGGCCCCACCAATGCAAGCAAGAATTACATAACTGATTCTTTTTACAGGAAAAATTGCTTCTCCAATAATAACAGCTGCCAGCCCAATAATAATTGTACCAACCCCTATGGTTACATCAGCAAAACCATTAATTTGAGCAAATATAGCTCCGCCTAATGCAACAAAGCTGTTAGCAATACATAAGCCCAAGCTAACCATGGCTTTATCGTTAATTCCTTGTGCCCTCGCCATGCGTGCGTTGTTGCCAGTAGCTCTTAAGGCTAGACCTATGTTTGTCTTTAAAAAACGATTCAATGCATATGCCAATAACCCTATTAACATTAAAATGGGCAAAACTCTCCAGAAAGAACCGAAGTAGGTTTTCAAAGGAAGAAAAAATTCTTCAAAAATAGTATTTTCGCCCAGTAACGATATATTAGGTCGTCTCATAATTTTAAGATTAATAGAATACAATGCTGTCATTACCAGAATTCCTGATAATAAATTCATAAATTTTAAATGGGTTGAAAGCCATGCGGTAACTAAGCCTGCTACTCCACCTAAAACTATTGCGCAAAGAGTAGCTAATAATGGATGAATGCCAACCACAACTAAAGCTGCGTATGTGGCTGCTCCCAAAGGAAATGTACCGTCTACACTCAAATCTGGAAAATCAAGAACTCTCAGCGATAGGTACACACCTATGGCTACCAATCCATAAATTAAACCGAACTCAAGAACACCTACTAATTGAATTGTATTCATAAATCTGTGCCACCAACAGTGACAGCCTCATCTAATAAATCACCAGACTCTAATTGTATGCCAAGGTGACGGATAGTATCCATATTTAAATGCAGTTGAGGATACAATTCCTCAAAAGGGTTCTCTTTTATGGTTTTTTCATCACGTAAATAACCATTTGTAATTTCTGCGATATCATGTGCAATTTCTTGCATATCAAAATCATAACCACCAAGCGCTCCAGAGCGAATTAACCCTGCATGATTTGCAAATACAGGAATTTTTCGCATTTTAAAATGCTCTAAAATAAGCTCAGAATCTGAAAAGATTAGTTGACTTGGAATAAGAATAACGGCGTTAATATTCACTGCTTGCTTTAAAATTGTAGCAACATTTCTTTTTAGTAAGGGTGAAAAACAGCACAGCTGTAATTTTATTCCTTTAATTTTCGCAAGTTCTTGATACTGTGCTACTAAATTTTTCGAATACTCATTGTTTTCATCATATATTACCAAGCACGATAGTGGCTTTTTGATAATATTTTCCATCAACTCAATCAGCTGTTGTATGCTGTCTTCTTCAAACAGACAAATGATTTTTTGATCTTCTTCTTCTGGTAAATCATGAAGATGCAACCCAATTCTTAGTGATGGGTCCTCTGCTTTAATAGACTCAGTAAATTTTTCCTGTTCAAGAAAAATTTTTACCGAAGCATTCTCACATTGGCGATTTGAACTATCAACAATCTGATGATGCTTGATATCATAAAACCGCAAAGCCTGACGAATTAAGCGCACATCATCTTTCACCCCCGGAATGTTAGATGAGAAAACGCAGATTCTTTTTTCATCTGCAATTGTTGAAGATAGCTTTTTATACAGACCAACCCCGCCTGCTATAATAAGTGCGCTAATAATAAAAATTATGCGTCTATTCATAAACTCTGCCTTTACAAGCAGGAACTATAACTTGTTTTTTACAAAAACACTATGGTCATTTAACAGATTCTATTTTATCCATAATGATAGCGACATTGAATCAAAATCAAAGACTCATTTTCAACCCTATAAACAAGGCGGTGTTCACTGGTGATTCTTCTTGACCAACACCCTGACATGTTAAATTTTAATGGCTCTGGTTTTCCAACACCGGAAAATGGCTGACGCATACAATCTTTAATGAGCTCGTTTATTCTTTTTAATACCGCTTTATCTGTTTTTAACCAATAAATATAATCTTGCCATGCATCTTCTAAAAACAGGAGATTCATTTATGCATCTATCAATTCTTTAGACAGATATTTTTTGTTTTCTAAATCTTGGATGGCTTTATTCAAGCGTTCCGCATTTGCAGGACTTTTAAACAGATAAAAGGTTTCTTCAATGGCGTTGTAATCTTCCAAGGACACCATCACAACAGGGCGGGCATTTTGGCGGGTAATAATTACGGGTTCATGATCATCACACACTTTATTCATAACCTGAGAAAAGTTCTTACGAACCTGAGTATATGTTGCTGCTTCCATAAAAACTTCTTTCAAACCCATTAACATTGTATAGTACCATATAAGTACTTAAACAGTCAATGTGTTTTGTTATGCTTGAAGAATGTTTGAGAAAAAAAAGCACAACTATAATTTTTTATAGCTTTTGAAGGAAACTTTTTCGCGTACCTTTAATAAATATATCTCAAAAATAAAAGAAAAATTAATGAAACTTGCAACCTGCTATACAGTTGCTTTTATTGGTGTTCAATCTAAATTAATTGAAGTGCAAGTCCAATTTGCCCCTGGATTACCCACTTTTACAATTGTTGGTTTGGCCGATAAGGCTGTTGCTGAATCCCGAGAAAGAATTCGCGCTTGCTTGCATGGCTTGGGTATGGATATTCCTTCTGTAAGGCTAACGGTCAATTTAACACCTGCAGATCTTCAAAAGGAAGGTACTCATTATGATTTGCCTATCGCTTTAACAATTCTTGGCGTAATGAATATTGTCCCTAAGGATGAGTTGAAAAATTATGTCGCCATTGGTGAAATCACATTAGATGGTCGCATTTTAAGTGTACCAGGAGTTTTGCCCACTACGCTCTTGGCGGCTGAACATGATAAGGGAATCATTTGTCCAAATGATTGTGGACCAGAAGCAGCTTGGGGGGGAGATGTTCGTATTCTTGCTCCGAAAAATCTTTTGGAAATAATTCAACATTTCAGAAATGAGATTGTTTTAAGTCAGCCTGAACCTGAGTTTGATGATGTGAATTCAAAATTTCTTGATATGAAAGATGTTAAATTTCAGCGTCTAGCCAAACGAGGATTGGAAATAGCAGCAGCTGGGGGTCACAACGTTCTCATGATTGGGCCTCCTGGCGCTGGAAAATCCATGCTTGCTGCGCGATTGCCAGGAATTTTACCAAAACTCAGTCCCAAGGAAGCTCTAGATGTTACAGTTATTCATAGTTTGGCAGGAATAGTCCCAAAAGATGGATTGGTAAAAACGCGCCCCTTTAGAGATCCTCACCACAGTGCTTCCTTACCTGCACTGGTTGGGGGAGGGCAAAAAGGCAAACCAGGAGAAATATCTCTAGCTCACAATGGTGTGCTTTTTCTTGATGAATTACCTGAATTTTCAAGGGCATGCTTGGAAAGTTTAAGACAACCTCTAGAAACAGGCACAATAACAATCGCAAGGGTGCAGCACCATTATACTTACCCTGCAAGATTCCAATGTATTGCTGCCATGAATCCTTGCCGATGTGGGTATTTTGGTGACGCTGATCGTCAATGTCATAAAGTGCCAAAGTGCGCCGAAGAATATCAGCAAAAAATTTCTGGGCCCATGATGGATCGTTTTGATTTGGTTATACCTGTTCAAGCTTTAAAACCAGAAGAACTACAAATTGATCGCAACGAAGAGTCTAGTCAAAGTATTTTGCAACGAGTTGAAAATGCTAGAAATTGCCAACACCAGCGCTACAACACTCAAATAATAAACGCCTATGTTGATGGCGAAATGCTTGATAAAGCAGTGAGAGCAGATAAAGAAGTTGATGCGCTTTTGCATAAAGCCATTAACCACTATAATTTGTCAGCGCGTGGATACCATCGCTTGTTGCGTGTATCGCGCACAATTGCTGACCTAGAGTCATGTGAAAATATTTCACAAAACCACGTTCTTGAAGCGCTTAATTACCGAGTAACTATTTTTCAACGGTAAAGCTTAAAGCGCTGTATCTGACCTTTTAATATTAATGCACGTGGGGCATTCATATGGAGATGCCCCAACTACACATTGAGGCTAAAAAGAACCTTCACTATTTCCTAACAATAAAAGCAAAGTCAGAAAAATTCTGTGTCAAACGAACAAGTTCCTCTCCAGCAAGAATATCAATATCTTGGTCAAATAAAACGCGAGATCTCGCTTTTATGACTACAGGATCGTTTGTAAGGGGAGAAAAAAGCGTTATGGCATATTTTGAAAGATCTAAAGTTGTTTTTTCTTCAGTGTCTAAATGACATATCTCTAAAACTTGGCTACGAAACATTCCTCCTAGTGCATTGCTTTGAGTGAAAAACGCAGGCAGTGTTCTTAATTCTGCGCTCTCAAACCCATGTCGAACAAAATAATCGTTCACAGTTGTGCGTACATCAGCATAATCATGGAATACTGCAAGATCACCGAATTGCCATCCAAGACCAAACTGCGATGCAGTTTCTGTGTCTGCCATTTTTCCGCATTCATAACAAATATGCTGCGTAATGCCCCGATATAATTCTTTTGTCCATGGTTCGTCAGCAATACTGCAGCCTTCTCGAAAGCTTCCTTCTTCACCTATTTTTATCAGAGCAGGCAAAGCCAATTCTGGAATTACCCAAACACCGTTTGGACGCAAACTATTTGCAAGCATACGTAAATTTTTATCTACAAAATCTCTCTTAGGCTTCCATGGAAAGCATTCGAACAAGATAAAATCCCAGCTGTTGGCCTTAAAAGCTGCATCTTGCAAGAAAAATACGTTACCTAAAACATCAGGTTCAACTTCATCACGTATATTAATTGTGAAATAGTCATTGCTATGAGGATGATGGTTCATACAATCATCAGGCCTTTTATTATGCCCACATCCAATAATTAAGCGAGTAGGTTTCCCTTCTTGTGTCATAGTTGCGGCATAGTCTTCAAAAGAGCGCCTGATAAAAGCACGAGAATCAAGTAGCGTAGGCCGAAGCGCTAAAAAAACCTCAGATCCACTCATGCTAACATCAACATCTTCATCTATTGAGGGCTGATGATCTGCTGGTTTACCTTGTGCTTCATTAACAAATCGTTGATATTGTTCAATCGGAAATACCTGGACACTATGTGTGGTCCCGTTGACATTTTCAGTATAAACAGCCAGTGGTTCTAGATTTTCACTAGCTCCATAAAAATTGGTCGATAATAAAAATGCACTTAAAATCAATAAAAAATAAATAATATGCATGTAATATTTTTAATTTAAAATAATGATGCTTTATAGCATTTTTATCTTTTTAAATCAAAGAAAAATATGCAAAATCATTGATTACGCTACTCACTAAACTCTCCCCCCAAAAAATTCCCCCAATAGACTTTTTAGAAAATTCCGGTTAAAAAGTCAGAATAGGTTATACTTGAACGGTCTTGTGAGTTTATTAAATCCCATACGTATATCGGGCAAAGAAATTCTACCCCTGGTTGAGGGTGGAAAGGGTATTTCTGTATCTAACGGAGAAAGCTCAGGGGCTTGGGCTGCAGCAGGTGGTGTAGGAACATTTTCTGCCGTAAATGCCGATGCCCACGATGCCGATGGCAATCTTATCCCTGTTGTTTACCATGGAAAAACACGCAGAGAACGCCACGATGAACTTATAGCTTACTCTATTAAAGGCGGCATTACTCAAGCTCGTCTTGCTCATGAACGCAGTAATGGTCAGGGCCGTATTCACATGAATGTGCTTTGGGAAATGGGAGCTGTTGAGCCTATTCTTCATGGTGTCTTATCGCAAACAAAAGGTCTTGTGCATGGCGTAACTTGTGGTGCGGGCATGCCATACAAATTGGCTGAAATTTGCGCAAGTTACGGGGTATATTACTATCCGATTGTTTCTTCGGCACGTGCTTTTCATATTTTGTGGAAGCGTGCTTACAGCCGCTTTTCAGACTCTCTCGGTGGTGTGGTTTACGAAGATCCATGGTTAGCCGGAGGTCACAATGGCCTTTCTAATAGTGAAGATCCACTTGTTCCAGAAGATCCAAAGCCTAGAGTTATTGCGCTGCGTAAAGCTATGCGTGAATGTGGTCTTGGTGAAACCCCAATTTTCATGGCAGGTGGTGTTTGGTGGCTCTCAGAGTGGGCAGATTGGATTGATAATCCAGAGCTAGGTCCTATTGCATTTCAATTTGGCACACGCCCACTTTTAACCCAAGAAAGCCCAATTTCTGCTACTTGGAAAAAGAAACTTGTTACGCTGAAAAAAGGCGAAATTAGGCTAAATCGTTTCAGCCCAACTGGATTTTATTCTTCTGGGGTGCGTAATGCTTTTTTGCAAAACCTAGAAAATAGATCTGCTCGCCAAGTGGCATATTCAGTTGATCCAATAGGTGAGCATACACAGCAGTTTCCAGTGGGCACACGAGGCAGATTTGTTTATCTTGCTCCTCACGATAAAGAATCCGCAGATGCTTGGGTAAAGCAAGGATTTGACACACCAATGCGTACCCCAGAAAGTACTTTGATTTTTGTAACACAAGATGAATCTAACCAAATTTTAACGGATCAGATTAATTGCATGGGGTGCTTGTCCGCATGTAAGTTTAGTAACTGGGCGCAAAATGAGGCATGGTCAACAGGTAAAAAAGCTGATCCTCGGTCATTTTGTATTCAAAAAACGCTCCAAGAAATTAGCCATAGTGACGACGTTGATAATCAACTGATGTTTGCAGGTCACCAAGCGTATCGTTTTGGTCAGGATCCTTTTTATGCCAATGGGTTCGTTCCAACAGTCAAACAGTTAATTGAAAAATTACAAACAGGTTATTAGGCATGAATTTTTTCCATTCGCTCGACAAAAATGTTCCTATTTTTGTATATACTGATGGAGCTTGTAGTGGAAATCCGGGCCCCGGGGGCTGGGGAGTTGTTGTATATGCAAACGATGAAACTTTTGAATGCAACGGCGGAAATCTTCAAACCACAAATAATCGTATGGAATTAACCGCATGTATTGAAGCTTTGAAATTAATACCTAAAGACCTCTCTATTACGTTGCGCACCGATAGCCGCTATGTCAAAGATGGCATTCTTCACTGGGTTGAAGGATGGAAGAAAAATGGATGGAAAACAGCCGCTAAAACCCCCGTTAAAAATCAAGATCTCTGGGAAGAATTAGATAGTTTAGCTCAAAATCGCCCAATCATTTGGGAATGGGTTGTTGCGCACAGCGGTGAAAAAGGCAATGAACGGGCCGATATGATGGCAAAGCAGGGAATAGTCATTGCCAGAATGAAAGAGTAGTCTTTCTAATTACAGGCAATAACTTACTTCGTACGCATCGCTTTCAAGTACCACTTGCCAACCTTCTTTGTGATTTGGCGCTATTATAATCGGTGCCCTGGTGTTGACGCAGATATATTTTTTTCCTGCATCTTGATGGGTTGTTGCAATTAAAAATACAGCTATATCCTCAAACTCAAGGTGCCGATCTTGCAGATGCTCCTTCAAATCTATGGCATTAATAATCTGCTCACCTCCATGTCCAACAGCTGCATCCGCTATAATAAGCGTTAAGTCTTCTTGCTCCATTGATTGCAAACACATGTATTCTTCAGGAACATTGTCGCAGGGTGGTTTTGTTACAATAAAATTTCTTAAATCGCTAAATCCTAAAAGTCCATTTTTAAAATAAAAAACATCCTCAAGTGTGTACTCGATTTTTCCGATTCTTGTTGAAATAGATCTTTTAAATGTATCTATGGAAGAAGTTCTAATCATAATCATTCCTTATTTATCAAGTAAGTTTGCTGCTTTTTGAGAATTGCGCATTTGTTGTGTTAGTAAGTGCTGGCGAATTTGCTCCATCACATTTGATTGCATAAGTTTTGCCAATAAGTCTTCAACGCTATCATCTGTATACTTTTCTTTTAGCTCCATTGCTTCCTGAATTGCATTTGAAAGATCCTCGTCTTGTTCTTCAACGCGATTTATGTCTGCCAATTTGTCATAGTATTTTGACAAAAGTGCTTTTTGTGCGTTTGCTGCCAAAGCGCTTGCTTGATCAGATGCAGCATCTGTACCTGTTGTTGATGCTTCAAGCTGCACAATTGCCCGATATAAGTCTGCAACTTCTTTGTCAAAATTGCTTCCAGATAGACAGACAGTATCCCCTTCATCGTTGATATAAATCTTAATAGAGCCAGGCACTGGGTTGCTGTAATCTGTCGCTTGTCCGCTATAAGCAGAAAATGTTGTTGAATTTTTCATCGGCGGATTTTGTGTCGCAACTCCACCCATGGCATATTCACCAGATGTAGAATTTATGCTATTGCCAATATCTAGAAAGCAACTTTCTATATCTGATTTTATTGCTTCAAGTCCGGGCCTTGTTCCTCCCATTGTATAATTTCCTGGCATGAATTCAGTTTGAATTCTTTGTGCAAGCTTTATGTAATTATCTAGTGCTAAAAGCTGAGTTCTCAATCTACCTTCAACAAGTGAGTTATCTTTTTTAAATTGCTCTAGGCGCTGAATTTTATTGGTTGTTGTAATATTTACATCAATTTGAATGGCGGTCTTTTCTGACCAATTAGCCTTTGTTCCGCCTGATGCAAGCCGTTCACTAAGTTTGAGACCAGACTTATGTGCCTCGCGAACGCTATCTGCCATAGAAATAGTCATAAAAAATACCTCACGTTAAGATCGTCCCATATTTGCTACGTTGCTCATCATTCGCCAATAATTATTCAAAAATGAAAAATATAAGTCCTGGCTTTTTGAAATCTGCATAGAACGAATTGCTATTTCTTGCTCATCCATGCCGTAATTTTGTTGAAATAGAAGTTCTTGCTGGCTATAAGCCTCTTCTTGTCCTTCAATTTCTTGGTCTAAATCACTCTTTGCATTTGCGACTTGCTGCACTAAACCTTTGGAAAAATCCTCTAATGTTTGAGAAATTGTTCCGCTTCCCGATGTTTGAAAACTTGTTTTTGTTCGCGTAAACAAATCAATCATTGAACGTCCAATACTTGGGTCACCAGATACAGCCTGCGCCTCTGTTCCCAAAGCGCTATCACGTAATTGATTAATAGAAAAAAGAGAAGGATTACTTAGCATTGCGCTATTAACCGTAAGGCTGGAAGAAAGTCCGGTTATTGATCCTCCCCGCCAAAAAGTAGATGGTGTCGTCAAAATATCATTTAAATGAAAGAATTCGCTAAATCCATAAGCTGTTGAACTTATTCCGTCGGAAATTGTTGGCGCCGGCGATCCCTCTACGCTTCCAAGGCTTATGCCACAATTCGTATCTGTTGTTGCTATTTGCAAAGCGCCGTTTACAATGCTCGCTGTTACATGGCCTGATAAGCTAGAGTTATTTATCAAATAACATAATGAAGTATTATCATAGGTATTATCAACGGTTGTAACACCACTCAAATCAATATCGGCAGAAATGGTTGCTGAATTTGTAGAAGTATTAACAACAGCAATTCTAAGTGTTCCAGCACCTATTGCAGGAGTTTCTGTTACTAAAGTAGATCCTCCTATATAACCGGAATTACTACCCCTCAATGTTGCACGAGGCTGAATCGCCGAACTTAAATTATGCAGGGCGTTAAACGAATCACGTAGCCCAGCCGCATAAGCATCAAGCGATTGCCCAAATGCTACAGAATCATTTTGTAGAAATGACATAATTCCTGATAAAGAACCACCTTGAGCATCAGTAAAATCAGTTGTTACGTCAAAAATAAATGCTTCTGATTTTCTATCATAATAATTAGGGTCACTTGGGTGTCCAGATGTTGCATTTGTTCCAGTTGATGGGGACTCCATAGCGGTTTTATCAATTTTCAAAGATTGTAGTGTTATAGTTCCTGCGCTAAATGTTTGTGAGGCATCAATTGCCGCTGGCTGATTATAGATGAACTCTGCAGCTAGGGATCCTTGAACTAGTACGCGTCCTTTTGGTGTGTAGACCAAAAACTCACTATCGCCTCCTTCTTCTACAACAATTTGTATATGTTCTGCTAATTGGTTTAATAGCACTCTGCGTTGTCTTGAATAAGAAACATTTGCGTCACCTGATGCGTCTGCTGAAGACTGTATGCTGCCATTGATCGCGGCAATATCTTTTAATAGATTGTTAATCGTGGGAATCTCTGTTGATAATCCTTGTGACCCTGAATTTCTTAGATCCTGTAATTTATTAGCAAGAATATTTATTTGTCGCGTATGATCAGCTATTGCATCAAGCACAGCTTTCTTGTTTTGCGGGGTATCTCCGCCCTTACTGCAAACAGCACTCAGCGTTGTAACAATTTTATTTCCACTATTAAGAAAAGCATTGCTTCCGCCCATTTGGCCAAAAGCTCTTTCGTAATTCCCAATATATCCTGCTAGTTCTTCATTCTGCTTTAATTGCGCGGAAAGGCAACGCAATTGATTTTCTGCGCCTGTATCTGTTACTTCTCTAACTGTTCCAGCATCAATGCCAATTGCCTTACCATTCGAATAATTAATTGAGGTCTCTTGGGTAGTTTGCGTAAAGCCCGGTTGATCCATAGAAATCATATCTAACTCTAGGCGTTTCATTGCCCTTTGCTGTTGCTGCAATGCCGCTAAAGTTAGTCCAACTTCTCCTCCTCCCCAAATTGTTCCAACCATATTTTCCTCCTATACCATATGCTGCACACCAAGACTTGGTGTATAAGAGGTTTGAAATAATTTTCCAAGTGCCGTATAAAACGTTGGTTTAATTTTGACTTTTTCAAAATATAAATCCATTAGCTTTCGATTTCCTCGACCAGAAAGATCGAGTAATTTAAGATTTTTTTGCATTGCATCAGTGATGATTTTTAGCAATTTTTCTACATTTTTCTGCTGCGATTCTTCCAGTTGTTTCCAGCAGATTGGGTCAAGTATTTGATCAGCAAAATACTGATTACTTTTAAAAAGTTCGGCCTTCTTTTGCAAAAGTGAATCTAATTGACTAAGGCGTTTATCAGCTAGATACTGTTCTTCCATTTGCATGACCTGCAGCAAACTCTCTGCAGTGATACAAAAATCTTTATATAACTCAAAGCAAGACATCAACTGTCTCCCTCAGTTGTTCATGATCATTTAAAAAATCTTGAGAAGGATTTTCTATATCTGCCTTGTCGTATAAGCTTTTTTTAATGCAGGCCTTAATGCCAAGTGATTCAGCTCCTCCTGCATGAGCAACAGCGTCAATAAACATTGATCGTAAAATTCCTGAAGCATGGCTATCTCCCCAAATGGCACTATCCTCAGTTGTTGCGAACATAGCTTTTACCATATGTGCGTAGTACATCTCTTGAAACTCGCTAGCAACTTTATCAACTTCCTTTTCGTTATGAGGAGTGCGTGAAAGAGCCTCCAATTTGCTAACAGATGACTGCGAGGAAATAGTTGAAATATCTGCGTGTGGTTCAGTCATGTTTAGCTCACTATAATTTCTGCGTGCAACGCGCCGGCTGCTTTTATACCTTGCAAAATCTGTGCCATTTCTCGAGGGGTAGTTCCCAAAAGACCCAAAGCCTTAACTAACTCTTCAAGATCAGCCCCAGGATCTAAAACAGTAAAATTACTTTTTTTATCCTCTACATTGATGTTTGTTTCAGGAATGACCGTTGCTTGTGGTCCCAAAGCGCTAGAATTAATTACAGTATTCATTAAAGCAGATGGTTGCTGGGGTACCGTTCCAGCATTTTGCGCAGGGGGAATAGCATTAATAGCCAGTGCCATTTGCCCTGGTGTGGCCGTTGCAGGAAAGGCAATTAAGGTTGTGGCAATTTGTGCGGGTGTAATACCAGCTGGAATAACTGTTACTGCTGCGGCACCTGTTGCAGGTCTACCAGCGGTATTAATATTCCCTATTGCAGCAGCTATGGTTGACGCAGAAGCGTTTGCAGGCAGTGTATGCAAAGTATCTCGTACTTGTTGCGGGGCAGCATTTTCAGGAATAGTTGCTGATACGGCAATGCCTGCAGGTGCTTGTGGTTGTGCTGCTATCTGCGCAACAGGTTGTTGTCCAGGTATCCCTATCGGTGCTCCAGGAACAGAAATCATTGGGCTTACAAATTGTGTGCCTGGATTTGGCTGTGAAACAGCAGCAGATTCAGTAATACGCACTGAAATTGATCCATGTGTTAAAGCAACTGTGCTAATACGCACCTTACTACCAAGAACAATAACTCCAGCAGGGTCAATAATAACTTTTGCAACTTGGTCTGGTTCTATTTCCAGTTGCTCTATTTGTGTCATTGCTTCAATAAGTTTTTCAGATGACCCTTTAGGTAATTCAACACTAATCCCAGCTGAATCTTTAGCTGCTGCAACAGTGCGTTGAAAGTGCTGATTTATTGCTTCTGCAACACGCCTCGCTGTCGTTAAATCTGGACTTCTTAAATTCAGCGTTTGACTTTTTAGATCTGTTAGTTGGAAAATAATCTCTTTTTCAACTATTGCACCGTTTGGAATTTTTGCAGTTGTTGGCAATCCGGTTGTTTGAGAAGCTGCAGTACCAATAGCTGCTATACCAGAAGGCAGCACCTCACCTTGTGCAACGGCATAAACTTCTCCATCTGCTGCTATCAAAGGGGTAACAAGAAGTGTTCCCCCGTTTAAATCTTTCGCATCGCCTAGGGCTGAAACCACAACATCAATAGTGCTCCCTGAATGTGAGAAAGGAGGCAATTTTGCCGTAACCATAACGGCTGCAACGTTTTTTCCAGAGGGTAAGTTATTATCGCGAATGTTAACCCCTAAACGTTCAAGCATTGAAGTCAGGCTTTCTTTTGTATAAGGGGAATTTGTTAGTGTGTCTCCAGTGCCGTTTAGACCAACAACTAATCCATACCCAACAAGCTGGTTGTCTCGAACTCCAGAAAAACGAGCAATATCTTTAATGCGAACTTTCAAAACTTGTTTTGTGTTCACTGAATCAGAGATATGTGCTTTTTTTGGGGCATCAGCATTAACAGCAAAGCAAAATAATACCAACAAAAAAATATTGAAAAATGCCATGACAATCCTTTCTTTATGTCATGAACAATGCAATTGCCGTGCCAAAATACAGATAAGAGAGAAAATTTTGCCAAATAAAATTTATTTTTTCCCGCAACACTAGTCTGTATAAGGTGTCAAGGTATGGGCTATTTTATTTTTTGCCAAAATACCTATTTCATGAGATCGTAAAATAGGATTTTAAATCCAAGGGAAAGAGCTCTCCTGAAGATCAAAAATCTAAAGTCGACTTTTTTAAGAAAACACTACCTCTCTCGCTTCAGAGGTGCTGTGCAACAAATTTCAGAGGCATGTGAAGGGGCACCTTGTCAGCCGTTATGGTTCACATTCTCTAACCGTGTTTGACAATCTAGAGATTGTTACTAGCAATATCTAGAACACGGTTCGTCTAAGCTAGCGACTTGATCGCCTAGACTGGACACGGGAAGATCCCGGCCCTGGGTAGTTCAGAAATGGGCTATGCTATCGTAGGACAGAGGTGACTCATGGATTTAATCAATCAATGAAACCTGGTTAGTCTGAATCTGGATATTTCAGAAATGGAATATACCAATGTAGAACAGAGGTAACTTATGACAACATCATAAAACCTCAATGTTCAGTGTCGCTCCGGGGACAAATTTTTGCACAGTACTTCTGAAGTGAGAGTGAAAAAAGGGAAGGCGATGCTGAAACCTAGTGAAGACCGGTAACCAGTGAACAGCATCAAATTCTTTAATTAAAAATATTAACAACTTAAAGGTAAGGAATAATTCATGGAAAATGTAATATCTAAGAAATACAACAAACGGAAAATGCGTCTCTTAAATGCATGCATATACGGAAAAGATAAACATAAAGCGATGCTGGCTATAAAATTAAAAGAGAAAGAAATTGAAAAAAACAGAGATTTTCACGAAAGGCTCTACAACACAAATCTTAATGACATTCCTATAGAAATTGTCAAAAAATGGATAATTGAAATCGGAGGATTAGATGCGCTTGCGCCGGTCAATCCTAATTAAATGTGATTTTTAATATCGTTATAATTTTGTGCAGCATGGAAAACTTCAACAGGAAGCTGCAGCCCTTCTGCGGTTAGCTTTCCCTGTAGGGAAAGCATTTGGTACAAATAAAAGTAGTACTGTTGAATTGTGTTAATTTGCTCAAGCTTGGCTTGTAAAAGCTGAGCTTGGGCATTTAATACATCAACCAATATTTTTGATCCGACCTGCATTTCTTGCGTAACGCCATTAACTGCCATCTCTTGTGCTTTTACTTGTTTCGAAGAATTTTCCATGTTGTGCTTTGTTGCCATGAAAGCTTTATATGCTTGCTTGCAATTCTGAATAATATCTTGGCGAACTTTTTCAAAATTAATACGCTTTGCTACCACAGTTTCTTTAGCTTCGCGGCGTTGAGAACGAATAATACCAGCATCATATAAAGGCATGCTTATACTTAAAGTAACTGTGTCTTCTTTTTGATTTTCTGTTGGTCTTTGTGTTACATCAATGTTTTGAATGTTTGTTTTATTTTTGTTAAAGGTTTGGCTTGTCGTTGCCTTTATATCAACAGAAGGTAAAAGCTGACCTGTAACAGCCCGCTTGCCTTGCTTTGCAGATGCAATTTCCTCAACAGCTTGCTTGATTTTAGGGTTTTCATTTAAAGCTACTTCTTGCAAAATTTCCATGGATTCTGGTGTATCAAGAAGATCTTTTGGTGCATCAACTTGCTCAGGCGCTGTAAGTCCTGTTAGTTGTTCAAATGTTGCTTTTGCTCCTTCTAATTCTGCAAATCCACTTTGCAGTTTAGATTGTGCCTCAACATATTTTGCCTCAGCTAAAGACTCTTGAGTAATTGTTTCTTCACCAGCTTCTCGTTTTAGTTTTGCCGCTTCATAACTTTTTTGCATGAATTTCAGGTTAGCCTTATATACCTCAACACTGGCGTATTTTGCATACATATCAAGGTAAGCTCTAATAACCTTTATGAAAGTGTCTTGTTCCTTGTCTTTTAATTGAGCCCACTGACTCATAATTTCATGTTCGGTCTGAGAAACTTTTGCCATATCAGAAAATCCTTTAAAAAGGTTTTGCGATACAGAGATACTTCCCCCGCGATTCTTATCTAGCCCATTGAACGTTGTGCTGCCAGCGCCTCTGTCTGTTTTACTTTTCCTAATAGATCGGGTTGCTTGGGCATCAATCTTTGGTCTAAATCCACCTTTTGCCTGAACAATTCGCTCATGTATGGCAAGCACTGATTGGCGTGCTACCAATAGTTCTTGGTTATTTTGATAAGCTGAAACAAGTGCGTCTCTTACGTTAACACCGTAAGATGATCCCAAGGTCAATGCAGTAGCTAAAAAAACAATACGAAATTTCATGATTACCCGATTTAATATAGAGGCACCGAAGGATCAATTTCCTTACTCCATGCATCCATTCCCCCGCTCACATTGTAAACAGTAGTGAATCCTTGTTGCAAGAGAAAAGCCGCAGCCTTAGCGCTTCTTCCACCATGGTGGCATACTACAGCAATGCAAGAATTTTGATCAAGCTCTTCGCTTTTGGTTGTAAAATCTTTCAGGGGAATATGACAAGCTTTGGCAATATGGCCAATATCCCATTCCCATTTTTCACGCACATCAATAATCGTGAAATCCTCTAATTGTTCATGTAGCTGGCGAACTGAAATTGATTGCATGGTTAAAACTTAAAACGACTCGGTTCACTAAATTCAGTGCATCTTGGCATATTTGTGTCAATTGTAAATACCTCAATCAAATTTCCAGATTTTTTCTCAAAAACACAAGCTTTCGCAGAATCTATTTTATCATTTGTCAGGCATATAGATACTCTACCGCCTTCCTGCAGTTGGTCAATAATGCATTCAGGTATCGTGCTTAATCCAATCTCAATAATGGCAGCCTTGTAAGGTCCATTTTTGTTCAGTCCATCTTGTAGTGGTCCGCTGTGTACAACTGCATTGTACTTCTTCAATTTTTCGCGACATTTAGCTACCAGAACAGGGTGAGACTCAACAATGTAAGCTTTGCACTTCATCTCAAATAATATTGTCGCTGTATACCCATAGTTTCCCCCTATCACTAAAATTTTGTCATTCGGTGCTAAATTTAGGTGCTGCAGAAAAAGACCAAGAATTTGTGGGGCAAAAAGATAACGCCCAGAAATATCACAATAGATTGGGCTATCACTGTAAGCGATTGATAAAGAGGTAACGGGAATGAAATACTCTCGAGAAACTGTCTCGAATACATTAAGAATTACTGGGTCAACAACACCATTCGCTTTTAGCTGTGCAAGCACCATATTCTGCCTTGCATTTTGAATAGGATCGGTACGGTGCACACGCATCTCTTGACCTTCAATTGTAATTTCGTGTAATCATTATACTCGTGAAGGCAGTGCTTTGACAAAGGCAAATGGCCGGGTGGCAGAATGGTTATGCAGAGGATTGCAAATCCTTGAATGTCGGTTCGATTCCGGTCCCGGCCTCCAATTTTAAGTCCTACAACATTCAATAAAGTTCAGAAAATCTTAATGAATCCAGCATGGGTTTCATTATGGAAGGCATCCCACCTAATACCTTTTATTCTTAATGATTTATGTGTCTTAAGCTCGAGAAAACAAGCGATTTTCTAAGTTTTCTGATAGCATGTTTTTCAATCTGTCGTACTCTTTCTTTTGTGATTCCATGGCAGATGCTAAGTTCCTCTAGTGTTTGAGAGGGGTCTTTAATATGTCTTTTTTCTAAAATATCTAGCTCTCGCTCACTTAAGAATTCGTGAAATCGTTTACAAGTACTTATGTAAAAATTCTGTTCCTCTTCTTGGATAAGAATAGAATCTACCAATTCACTTTCATCAGCTAGCACATCAATGAAAGTGAGTTCACGATCTGCGTTTATTGCTTGGTCTAAATATTTATCCTTTTGACTGATTTTATCGTACATAGATTGCACTTCATTTATTGAAGTGTTTAGCTCTTTTGCAATTGCGTTAGCAGTGTGCGGCTCAAAGTATTGGGTTTCAATTTTTTCTAAGTCCCGCTTTAAATAACGTAGCTGAAAAAATAATTTTTTGTGAGTGGTGGTAGTTCCAACCCTTACAATAGACCAATTACGCATTACATAATCCTGACAATAAGCGTTTACCCACCATCTTGCGTAGCTTGAAAAACGCACACCTCGACTTGAATCATATTTATGTAAGGCAACACTTAGCCCCAGCCATGCTTCTTGAGTTAAATCTTCATGCAAAATGCCATAATGCCGATACTTTCGTACAACGCTTAAAACCCATGGCTTAAAAGCAAATAAAAGCTCTTTTTCTTCTTTTATTTTATAATGTTTTTGCCAGTTTTCTATAAGTTTTTCTTCTTGAAACTGAGTAAGATAATTCTCTATTTTGGTTGTTTTCATGAAATTATGTATTCTAAATAAGAAATTATATACTACAAATAAGAAATTTATATTTTATTAATAATTTCAAAACATCTAAATGTTTTTTATTTGTATTTTATTGTTTCTATTTTTTAAACATAAATATAATTAACTATTATTTAATATTTTTAATTTAAAAATAAATATTAGGTATTAGTTTCATGTAGGTATTTATGAAAATATTAAAATATTCATTATTTCTTGGTGCTGCAACAGCCCTGATGACTGGTTATTCTCTTTTTGCAGCTGATGTGAGCCCACTACAATTAGTTAATGCAGAACAATACGAAACAAACTTTGATTCTGTTGTAGAAGGAAGAGATCTTGACTCTGTAGTTGATTTGTCTGAAAACCAGAGTGTTCTACCGGTTTCTTTAGCAGATTCAGCTATGGGGCCAACATACGAAAAAGCAAAAATTGATGAGCCATTGCTGCAGTTTCCAGGGGAAAGCCAAAGCGAAGTTCTTAGTCCTGTTGTTGTCGAACCTGTTGATATTGAAACGATTAATGATACAATGCCAACACTTTCTGCAGAAGAAAGGGTCAACCAAGCTTTAGAAGAAAAACTTGCAGAGCGAGAAGTAGAACAACAAGCAATAGCAAGTGTGTCAGTAAAAAAACCAAAAGTTAAAAAAGCAAAATTAACCCCAGAGCAAATTCTAGAATTGAGAGCTGCTAGTGCAGCCAGAGCTGAGCAAAAGAAACAACAGGCAATTGTACAGCAGGAAGAAGTTATGCCTTTTTCTGAGGAAGAATTAGAAGGAAAATCTTTGAATGAAATGGAAGAAATTGTTTCTCAAGAGGTAGCTGCAGAAGAAATGCTAGCTGAGCAAGCAGTAATACAACAGGTGGCAGCGCCTATTAAAAAACAAAAAGTAAGCAAAAAGACCAAATTAACTCCAGAGCAAATTGCAGCGATGAAAGCTGGTGGAGCTGAAAAAGAAGCAGTTATTGAGCAGTTAAAAGCTGAAGGAGAGGCAAAGAGGCTAGCTAGAGCAGAAGCTAGAATCAGACAGGTTGAGCAGGAAAATGCTGCTCTTCTTTATCATCAAGAAGTGCTTGCTGCAGAAAAAAGTGCCCCCGTAAGTAGCGCTGTTGTTGTCGAAAGTAGTAATGAAGACCCTTACGCAGTTCTTTATTTTAACAAAGAAAGCGCAGTCGATCTTGAAAAAACTATAAAAGAAGGAGCTCTTTTCAACACTCGAAAGATTCCAGCGGAAATAATTGTAGTTGATCCCAAAAACTCTGCAGTTAAACCGAATGCCGATGGTGCAATTATTGTAGAGCATACGCAAGATGGCCCAGAAGTTAATCTCCTTGAATCTTCTGTTATTGCTTCCACAGAAGTAAAGGAAGAAAAAGAAGAATCGGTTGCTGAATAGAATATCGGCAGTAGAGTTTGCTTGCGTGCTAGAATAACCGAATGATGGTGCAGAAAGATAAAAACTCTAACCGTGATATTTATGAAGTGCTTGCCCTTTTGAAGGCAAGCACTTTTCTATTCTAATATTTCCCTTTTGCGGGTAATCTGGGAAAAATTTAAATATAGATATTATGCCGCGCATTGATAAAAGAAATTCTGATGATCTTCGCCCCGTTTTTTTAGGGCCTGGTTTTGCGAAATTTGCCCATGGATCTTGTTTTGTAAAATTTGGCGATACCCACGTATTATGCACTGCAACAGTTGAAGAAAAAGTTCCCCATTTTTTAAAAAATACAAAAACTGGCTGGATCACTGCTGAATATGGCATGCTCCCTTGCTCTACTCAAGACCGTATGGATCGTGAAGCATCAAAAGGTAAGCAATCTGGTCGCACACAAGAAATTCAGCGACTCATTGGGCGAAGTCTTCGGGCTATAGTCGATCTAAAGGCCTTAGGCGAAAGACAAATTAAAATTGATTGTGATGTTTTGCAGGCAGATGGTGGCACACGCACAGCAAGCATTACCGGGGCATATGTGGCTCTTTATCAGGCAATGCAGAGATTAGTGAACAAAAAACAGATTTCGTCTATTCCTTTTACAGACCAAGTGGCGGCTATTTCTTGTGGTATTTATCAAAAGGAAGCTTTACTTGATTTGAATTATGTTGAAGATTCCTCAGCCGAAGTAGATGCAAATTTTGTTTTAACTGCAAGCGGAAAAATTATAGAAGTGCAAGCCTGCGCTGAAAAGGATCCTTTTGATCAACAGCAGCTTGCAGCTATGCTTATGTTCGCTCAAAAAGGTGCATCTCAACTCTTTGAGCTGCAAAAAAAAGCGTTGAATCTTTAATTTTTTTCCAGAAAAAACCGCAGGCCATTGCCAGAAGTTTTCACTAAGGATTACAATCACAAAGATAAAAAAATAAGGAGAGACAGAATGTCCCATGAAAAATCAGTTAATGTTCAGGATGCTTTTTTAAATCACATCAGAAAAAACAAGACACCGCTTACTGTTTTTTTGGTAAATGGAGTAAAGCTCCAAGGAACAATCACATGGTTTGATAGCAATACAATTTTATTACGCCGAGAAGGGCATGCTCAGCTTATTTATAAGCATGCTATCTCAACATTAATGCCCCATGGGCCTGTTAGCATTCTTGATTATAATAATAACGATCGTGATGACCGTTATGCGTCCAACGCAGCAGAATCAGAGATCGATGAAGATTTTGAAGAAGAAAGCGACGAAGAAGGTATGTAATGTTGGTGCGGTCGAGAAGACTCGAACTTCCACGGATTGCTCCACAGCGACCTCAACGCTGCGTGTCTACCAATTCCACCACGACCGCAGTGAGCAAAACATAGCAAAGTTAATCTATTGGCGCAAGAATTGTCTGCGTTACAGTAATGAATTCGCGTGGCTAACTGAGCAAGTTCCAGGATTTGTTTCAATGTTTATTTTTGAAACTATACTATTTTCAATAACTAAAAGAAATCTTGTGCAGCGAAGCCCCATATGCTTTTCCGTTAGATCCAACTCTAGCCCTAGCGCTTTAGTAAGGGTTGCACTTCCATCTGCTAACATTATAATACTAGCGCTTGGCGCAATCTGTTCTTTCCAGGCTTGCATCACGTACGCATCATTAACAGACATGCAAATAATTTTTTCATAACCCACAGAACGCAGAGCTTCTTCTTTTTCAGCAAAACTTGGCAGCTGCACCTGTGAACATGTTGGTGTAAAAGCCCCTGGCAAGCCGAACAAAATAGTTTTCCCATTAAATAGTTCATTGGTGCTAATTTCCTTTTTTTCATTAGAAATTACTACTTGGACCATTAATTGTGGAATTTGAGAGCCGATGGTTAACATTTTTATTTCCCATGAAAAATCTAATCGCAGAATAATCAAGATGAATTATTAACTCAAGCAAATAAAAGAATAATTTTTAAAACTAACATTGTTGCTAAAATCAATGGATTAGTTCACCAAAGTTATTTTTTAAACCCCAAAATAGCACTGCAATTTCGAAAATTCATTTTATTTTAAAATTTGCTGACTTTTTCTTGTTTTTCACAAAGATAATTGGGTACTCTATAGATTAAATTAAGGAGATCTTCGATGCATGATGAGTTCAGCATAACCAACATAGCCCTAGTGATATTAATCGCTTTGGTGTTTGGGTTAGGTATGACTCGTTTGAAACAGCCGCCTATTTTGGGCTACATCATCGCTGGTCTGATTTTGGGGCCTTCCGGCCTTGCTTTTGTTGAGTCCCGTGATCAAGTTAGTATTCTGGCAGAAATGGGCGTTTTGCTGTTACTTTTTGTTATAGGCATTGAGCTTAATTTGCGCACTTTTAAGAAAGTTTGGTTAGTAACATCTCTTGCCACTATTTTTCAAATATTTATTTGCACTGCTGTTACCTGGGTTGTCTCTTATTTTCTTGGTTGGGGTAGTGGTATGCCTATTCTTTTAGGGTTCATTACAGCAATCTCCTCGACGGCAGTTGCTGTGAAAATGTTAGATACAATGGGTGAAGTCAATTCTGAAATTGGTCAGTTAAGTATTGGTATTTTGATAGCACAAGATTTTGCTATCGTTCCAATGATTTTGATTTTACGCAACTACCATAGCGATTTGTCGGTTATAGGGCTTTTGGCAAAGCTTACCCTCGCTATCGGTATAATTGTCGGGCTTATTTATTATTTAAGTCAAAAGCAACGAGTGCGTATCGGGTTTTTAGCCGATGTAATTCGCCAAAAGGATCTTTTGCCTTTGGTAAGCTTAGCTTTTTGTTTTGCGGCAGCTGCAATTTCTGGTCTGATTGGCTTATCAGCTGCTTACGGTGCTTTTCTTGCTGGGCTTACAATTGGTAACACTCATGAGCGTAGTGCAGTGCTAGATACTATTAAGCCAATTCAAAGCACCCTAATTATGGTGTTTTTCTTATCCGTAGGAATATTAATGGATGTTGGATTCATTTACCTTCACTTAGGTACCTTTGTTTTATTGCTGCTACTAATAACTGTAGGAAAAACAGCTATTAACATAGGCATTCTGCGCTTTTTGCAAATTCCTTGGTCTGAAGCCTTTTTTGTTGGTGTTGTTCTTGCTCAAATCGGCGAATTTGCTTTTCTTATGGCTTCCGTTGCTCACGAATCTAAAATTATTGATGAGTTCGGAGAAAAACTCATTTTATCTTTAACGGCACTTTCATTGTTGTTTAGTCCTATATGGATGACACTAGCCAGACATTTAAAAAACATTACAGACGAATCGCGCATATCAATGCGAGATGTGGTTGCCTGGATTAGTATGCCAGGAAGTCACTTCCTAAGGCATGTATGGAAAAGAGCCGCCAAGGAATGGAGAGAAGAAGAAAAAGAGATTAGAGGATCGAAGGATTCGAGTGATGGCACCTGATTTTTCTTTTGAAAAAAACTTTATTGATAAAAAGGTAGCAGGGGTTGATGAAGTAGGGTGTGGCCCATGGGCGGGCCCTGTTTTGGCTTGTGCTGTTGTATTTTTTGAATATGATCAAGCTTTCTGGAACAACGTAAATGATTCGAAAAAATTAACTGCCCGCAAGCGCCAGGAATCTTTCGAATTACTAACTAAATCATCATCGCTTGTTTATGGAATAGGCTCAGCTTCTGTTGAAGAAATTGATCAACTTAATATTGCTTGCGCTACAAGACTAGCGATGGAGAGAGCGGTTGATAATCTGCCTATTCGGCCTGAGCATTTGCTGATAGATGGAATTAGAAAACCTTCCATTGATATCCCCTTTACCATGATCACAAAAGGAGATGGCAAGTCTTTAAGCATTGCAGCAGCTTCTATTATTGCAAAAGTTACGCGCGATAGAATTATGGACGATCTTGCTGAAGATTATCCTATGTATCATTGGTCAAAGAATGCTGGTTATGGAACGGCTCTACATCAAGATGCTTTAAGAAAATACGGACTGACACCTCATCATCGCAAAAGTTTTGCGCCCATCCGAGCTATGTTGAGGGAAGTTGCATGACCTATTGGATTTATGGTTGGCATGCATGCCAAGCTGCTATTAACAACCCCGTAAGAAAAATTGAAAAAATTCTCTTAGATAAACGACAAGATCCTAAGAAATTGCAGTTAACGCAAAAAATTCCTTTAGAAATTGTTGATGCAAAAGTGATTGAGCAAAAAGCAGGAAAAGAATCTGTCCATCAAGGAATTGCAATGTGTGTGCATGAATTGATTCCTGAAGATATTTCAATGCTTAAGCCAGACGCTCCAATGTTAATTGCTCTTCTTGATCAAATTACTGACCCTCATAACGTTGGTGCAATTTGGAGATCTTGTGCCGTTTTTGGCGTGACAGGAATTATTACCACAGAACGCAATAGCGCTCCAGAATCTGGTGTGTTGGCAAAGTCTGCATCGGGTGCATTAGAAATAGTGCCCCGCATAGAAGTAAAAAATCTAGCTTCTTGCATAGCTGAATTAAAAGAATACGGTTTTTGGGTGTATGGATTTTCTGAGCACTCCCAAGAAACTTTGCAGAATTTTTCTTTTGCTAAAAAAACTGCTTTAATTTTCGGTAATGAAGGAGACGGCATGCGTTCCCTAACAATGAAAAATTGTGACGCAACTCTTCAGCTGCCAACGTCAAAAAACTTTCAAACGTTGAATGTTTCAAATGCTGCTGCAGTTGCGTTGTATGAGGCCTTTAAACAGCAAACTCCTTGAGGAGTATTAAATATGGTAAAAAAAGTTGTTATTATTGGCGCTGGTCCAGGTGGATATGTGTGCGCCATTCGTGCGGCCCAACTTGGGGCAGACGTGACTATTGTTGATCAAGCAGATCGCCCCGGAGGAACATGTTTAAACGTGGGTTGCATTCCTTCCAAGAATCTCTTGCATGCATCCTATCAGTACTACAAAGCCAATCACCACTTTGAAAAGCTTGGTATTTCTCTTAAGCAGCTAGATATAAATATTGAAAAACTACAAACTCAGAAGAAACAGATTTTAGATGATCTTGGGCAGGGGATCGAATTTTTATTTAAGAAAAATAATATTAATTTTATTAATTCGACAGCACAACTAATTGGAAAAAACCAAGTTAAAACTAATGATAGCGTGTTAAACGCAGATGCAATTATTATCGCAACTGGCTCTATTCCTAGAACGCTTTCAAATATTCAAATAGATGAATCAGTGGTTTTATCTTCAGCTGGTGCTTTGAATCTTAATAGTGTGCCAAAAACCATTGCTATCATTGGTGGAGGGTATATTGGTTTAGAGCTAGGATCTATCTGGAATAGATTGGGATCAAAAGTCCATGTCATCGAGGCTTTAGACAATATAATACCTGGGCTTGATCCAGATTTAAGTCATGCGCTTCGTGTTGCTCTTGAAAAGCAGGGCTTTGTTTTTCACCTGGGTGCAAAAATTAAAGCTTTTAAAAATGAAAAATCTTTGGCTGAGCTGACTTTTGAAAAGAACGGTAGCCAAGAAACCATTAAGGTGGAAAAAGTTCTAGTCTCAGTTGGGCGTATTCCGAACACTTCAGGTCTCAATCTTGAAAAAATCGGAATTAGAACAACACAGCAAGGGTGCATTAAAGTAAATGAATATTTTGAGACTGCAGTCCCTAATGTATACGCAATTGGGGACGTAATAGATGGGCCTATGCTAGCGCACAAAGCAGAAGAAGAAGGAATCGCAGTTGCTGAGTATATCTTTGGTCTAAAATCCCACGTCGATTACAATGTCATTCCAGCTGTTGTCTATACGCAACCCGAAGTTGCAAGTGTTGGCTTCACAGAATCCCAGTTGCAAGCTGCAAATATTCCTTATAAGTCTAGTAAATTCCCCTTTTCTGCTAACAGTCGTGCGAAGGTGACTTATGAAACTGAGGGGTTTGTGAAGTTGCTTAGTCATCAGGAAACAGGTCTTGTCTTAGGTGCTCATATTATTGGTAGTTACGCAGGCACAATGATCGCTCAAATAGTGCAAGCTATGAGCTTTCGCGCAACTGTTGAAGATATTGCGCGAACGTGTCATGCGCACCCAACCTATAGTGAAGCAGTTAAAGAGGCCGCATGGGCTGGATTTTCTAAAGCAATTCATTCTTAATTGCGTCTCCCCAATCGCATTTTTTCAAAAACTTGTAATGTTCACAGCTACGACTAACTGTAGAGTTTTGAATTCTTCCATCTTGGGTGCAAATTTTCAAATCTATATGTCCTTTATGAAAGCGAGGTTTTGCCACTATTCGCCCAAAATCCTTAGATTTTCTTGGTGTTTTTGAAAACAACATATAGCTGTAAGCTTCTTGCTCAAAACCGCGTTTTCCGCTTTTAAGCATGCGGTGCTCTTTTGAGCGAGGAACATTAACAGAAAAATGACACCAGTCATTATTGTCTAATGGGCATCTATTGTTATGATAGCAGGGTGCCAAAAGATAGGCGCCTTTTGTGAGCATATAATCTCTAATTTTCAATAATCGCTCATAGTGAGCAGATGTTCCTGGCTCTACGATTAGCAAATAATTTGTTTTGTTCCAGACATCATCTAAAACTTTTTGCCAATTTGAAACTTCACCTAAGGAATAGCTAAAAATACTTAAATCAATATTTTTTGAGGGTTGATCAAAATTGATAGTATTATTGGGATGAAAGTGCCTTATAAATTGCTCAGCATAACTTTTGGCTTGGTGATCTTGTTCCACCAAAAAGCATTCTAAATTTTGGAAATATTTACTTAGCGCAAGAGACGCTGTTCCCACGCCGCAGCCCCAATCTAGAACCGAACAAATATCAACATCCTTTAAATGTTGCTCAATAAGGCTCAAGCATACCTGATATGTCCCAGGAAACCTGGTAAAAACATAAGCCTGAATTTGTTCTAAATTTTTGTATCCAATTCGTTCTCTAATCCTATATTCTTGCTGAAGTTCTGCATAAGCAGTTTTAATAGACTGGGGTGACCATCCTAATTGCTGTTGGACATACTGTTGAAGAAAATTCATATAAAAAAAGGAGGCTTATGCCCCCTTCCTTTGATTGTAAAAAGTTTATTGTTGAACTGCAGTTTTTTCTGCTTCAACAGTTGCTACTGCTTCTCCAGCAGTTTCCTGTGCTGTTTCAACAGTTTTCTTTTCTTCTTTTTTTTCCTCAGTTTTTACATGATCAGCTTTTGCTTCCATTTTATGATCATGGTGTGCCGCTTTGTGTGCGTGAGCAGCAGGCATTGCTTTGTGGTGATGAGCAGTGTCCTTGTGCATTGCTTTGTCGCAGCAAGCAGGTGCTGGAATGCTTGCCATTGGTCCTGAGTATGGCATCATCATTTTGTTCAAGTTCTTTGTTAGGCCATTTGCCTTTTTACGATTTACATGCTCAACATGTGCTGCAGCAACTTCATGTGTTGCTTCAGCTTTAGGAGCAGCTGCTACATCTTTATGCTCAGTATCTGTTACTTCAGTTTTTGCTTCTGCTTCTACTTCAGCCTTAGCTTCTTCTGCATAAGCAGTTGAAACAATAAGTGCAACAGTCAATAATTTTAATAATTCTTTCATAATTTAAAAACTCCATGTTAAAATTTACAGTCTTCGCATACTGTACCCTATGGTGATAATCTTACCGCATAGTCTTCACAAGACCAGAGTAATTAAAATTATAGCTAAATTTTTGTTTTGTGCTGTTGTATTTTCGTGACGTTTATTGTCACAACAAATCCTAAAGCTTTATCCCTAAAATTGATGGCTGCGGATTTTCATGGCTGCGCGTATAACTTCAGCTACAACCTTATAATATTCAGGCGGAATTTGCTGATCTAGGTTAACGCTGTCGTACAAAGATCGTGCCACAGGGGCATTTTCAATAACAGGTATTTTGTGCTCTTTTGCAATTTCACGAATCTTGAAAGCTAAGACATCTGCTCCTTTAGCAACAACAACAGGTGCGGCCATACTATTTTCTTCCCATTGTAGTGCTACAGAAAAGTGTGTTGGGTTCGTTACAACAACAGTTGCTTGAGGAATATTGCCCAGCATTCTGTTGCGCGAACGTTCGCGCTGAGCTTCGCGAATGCGTGAGCGGATCTTAGGATCACCTTCTTGTTCTTTATATTCATCTTTTTGTTCTTGGACCGTCATTTTTAGATTTTCTTTAAATACATGACGCTGATACCAGAAATCAAAACCACTTACGAATGCATAGGCAACTAAAATAATGGCCAGATACTTCACGACAAGCTGATTAAGAGTTTCTAAGTATTCGACAGGGCTAGCCCAAAGCCAAACAGTTAATCTGGTAGCATGATCTTCGAATATGAAATAGAATAGCAAGGCTAAAAAAATTAGTTTAATTGTTGATTTTATGGTTTCTACTACCGATTGCATGCTAAATATGCGTTTGAATCCCTTTGCGAATGAAAGGTTAGACATTTTTGGAACAATAAGTTGTGACGAAATTGCTTTATAGCTCTGGCCCACTCCCACAACGATAGCAGCTAGCATAAGTGCTAAAAATGGAGCCCAAAGAGCTCCCGCCAACTTTAACAAAGTATTTTTGAATATAAATCCTAATTTGCTCGGTGTGTCCACGTGTAATTCACAGGACATACTAATAAATGTTGCTAAAAAATCCAAAACACGGCGAAGGCTCCAGGGCAAAACCCAAGCAAGTATGCCCAAGCAAGCAACCAAAAAAGCAAAATTGTTAAAATCCTTTGAAATAGGGGCTTGCCCCTTTTTATAAGCGTCTTCGTAGCGCTTGGCACTTGGGTCGAGTGTTTTTTGCTCTTTATCTGGCGCTTCATCAGACATGCGCGAATCCCATTATTGAGTATGCAGAAGTATTGATTTTTTCATAAAACAGAAGCATTGCGCCAAAGCTTATAAGTAATACAAACCATCCCAAGAGAATTTGTAAAGACATGCCAAGGAAAAAAACCTGTATCTGTGGCACTAGTTTGCCTAGCACCCCTAAAGCAAACTGAAGAACGGTATTTACCAGAAGAAAGGGAATACTAAGTTGAAATCCTGCTCTGATCAGCATATCAGCTAACTCAACAATTCCTTTGAAAAAATCATGCACTAAAGGAGACTGAAAAGAAAACCAATCAGGTGGCAGTCTCGTGTACGTGGTAAGCAAGTTTTTTAAAAGCATATGATGGCCATCAAGCACTAAAAAACTTGTTATTGCCGCTGTGGTTAAGAATACGCTTACCACCGATCCATGATTTGCTTGATTGGGGTTGAAAACAGTTGCTGATGAAATACCGGCTGAAAATCCAATTAGTTGCCCCGAAAACTCAACAGCAGCAAGAGCAAATCTTGCAATTAGGCCTAAGAAAAATCCTATAGAAAATTCGGCAAGGAATCGACACAAACCCCAAGAGAATGTTTGCATGCTTGGAAAATAGTCGTTTGGAACTAATGGATTAAACACCAAAGTCAAAGCAATGCAAATAACGGCACGAAATTTGCTCGGAACTTCCATTTGGCTTAAGAAAGGCATGCCCATTACTAATCCAAACACTCTTGCGAATACAAAGAAAAAGTGATGAAAATCAGAAAACCATACTTCAAAGGGCAACGCTAGCCTCTTTAATCATTATCAGATTGAATATATCTCCTGCAAAATCTTGCAGTGACCCCAGCATAAATGGAAGCAACAAAAGCAACACACCAAAAACTGCAAGCATTTTTGGAACGAAAGTTAATGTTTGCTCCTGAATTTGGGTAAGGGCCTGAAGCAGAGAAATTATTACGCCAACAGCCAGTGCTACAAGTAAAATTGGCATGCTTAGTTTTATGATTAATAGTATGGCTTCCCTTAGCATTAGGATAGCGAGACCTTGATCCATGAAATTATACAACTTAAATCTATATAAAAATCTTGACACAAACAGGTAAATCGCGATAGATATTTTAGGTGCTATACATTTTGTGTAAGCAAGATAATTTATAATTATTTAGAGAGATGCTATGTTTGCAGTGATCAAGACCGGTGGAAAACAATACCGAGTGGAAGAAAATAACATTATCAAGATAGAAAAATTAGATTCTGCTGAGGGTGAGGCGGTTGCTTTTGATCATGTGCTAATGGTTGGAGATTCAAAAAAATCAACAATAGGTACCCCACTAGTTGCTGGTGCAAAAGTTGAAGCTGAAGTCCTAAAACAAATGCGCGATCGTAAAGTGATTGTTTTTAAAAAGAAGCGTCGCCAAAATTACCGTCGCAAAAAAGGGCATCGCCAACATTTGACGGTTGTGAAAATTACAAAAATTATTGCAGGCTAACTAACAATAGGAGATTAATCCATGGCAACGAAAAAAGCTGGTGGTAGTTCACGAAATGGTCGTGATTCTGAAAGTAAGCGACTTGGTGTGAAATGCTTTGGGGGGCAACAAGTAATATCTGGAAATATTATAGTTCGCCAACGAGGAACAAAGTTTCATCCTGGGCAAAATGTAGGCATGGGCAAAGACCATACTATATTTGCAACAGCTGAAGGAGTGGTTGAATTTTCTAAAGGTCGATTAAATCGTTCTTTTGTTTCAGTTGTTCCAGTAGCGTAACAATTTTTAAGCATTATGCGGCGCTTCGAAAAAGCTCGAGGCGCTTTTTTTGTAGGTAAATCATGAAATTTTTAGATGAAGCAAAAATATTTGTGAAATCAGGTGATGGTGGTAACGGATGTCTTGGCTTTCGTCGTGAAAAATTTATTGAATACGGCGGACCTGATGGTGGTAATGGTGGAAAAGGTGGAAATATCTGGATAGAAACTTCAGATAATCTTAACACCCTTATTGATTATCGTTATCAACAGCATTTTAAAGCTTCAAAAGGCCAAAATGGATCGGGAAGAAATCGTACTGGTGCAGACGCTGAGGATATCATTTTAAAGGTTCCTGTTGGTACTCAGGTTTTTGAGGAAGACAAAGAAACGCTTATAGTTGATCTTGATCAACCAGGTATGCGATTCCGTCTTTTAAAAAGTGGCGATGGTGGATTTGGAAATAGTCATTACAAAACTTCTGTTAATCAAACGCCAAGGCGAGCAGATCCAGGTTGGCCTGGAGATGAAAAATGGGTGTGGTTACGCCTTAAATTAATAGCAGATGTCGGTCTTATTGGGCTACCGAATGCTGGAAAATCAACTTTTCTCTCAGTGGCTTCCCGTGCTCATCCTAAGATTGCTGATTACCCATTTACTACTTTGCATCCTCAATTAGGTGTGGTGTATTTATACGAAAAAGAATTTGTTTTGGCAGATCTTCCTGGATTAATTGAAAACGCACACCTTGGTCACGGGCTTGGACATCGATTTTTAGGCCATGTCGAGCGTTGTGGAGCAATGTTGCATTTAATTGATGCTACTCAAGATAATGTTGTTGAAGCTTATCAAACAGTTCGCCACGAATTAGAAATGTATTTGGAGAATTTGGTAAATAAGCCTGAAATTATAGCGTTGAATAAAGTTGACGCTCTTGATGAGGAATCGATTGCTGAAAAAAGAAAAATGCTTGAAAAAGCTTCTGGAAAAAAAGTATTTACTATTTCTGGCATATCAAAAGCTGGTGTGCCAGATGTGATTTCTACCCTTATGCGTCTTGTAAGGCCTGATGTTGATTTAGATTAATGCATCTCAAATAACATTTGACTCTTGGCAATAGCAAAGGAAATTAACAGGGAACGGCAACTCGCTGTTCTTTTTCAAATTTTTTTGCAGGAATCCCCCCGTAAACACGTTTTACAGCTGCTACACCAACCAGACCGCTAAATTTCTGCAAAGCACAAGGGGCAATTCGTTCAAAAATCCAAGCCCACAAATTTCCTATCCGGGTTGATGTGGGAAGCGTATAAAGGCCTCTCATTGCATCAACGGGAATAAAATCGCATTTTTTTAGTAAATGCGAAAGTTGCGTAAGAGAGTAAGGCTCTCCAAACCCAAAGGGCGTTTTGTCGCTGCGCACCCAAACACCTCGACGATTTGGTGCAATGATAATGATACGCCCTTCTGGGCATAAACATCTGTAGCATTCTTTAAGTAACTCAGCTGCATGCTGCGCATATTCTAACCCATGAATAATAATAATCTCGTCAAAAATATGATCAGTGAATGCCCACTCACTCTCATGTGCCAATAATACTCTATTTTCTTTGCTGCTTGGCCAAGCTATAGCACCAAAATGCGCTTGCATAAGCAAAAATTCGTTTTGAGTTTGTTCAGCGTAAGGTGTGCCAAACCCCACAAATAAAGTTCTTTTATTTTTATCTGCTTTTCTCAAGCGTAGTAATAATTTTTTTATAATGTTTTGAGCATTGTTTGAGAGTGCAGATCGATAAAATTCGTTTAAGTCAACTACATCAATATTCATTTTTCATATATTTTCTGGCTCTTGGTACTGAAACGCATGACAGTATCCCCATACTAAGCATTAAAGTTATCATAGCTGTTCCCCCATAAGACATAAATGGTAGAGGAACACCCACAACAGGTAGCAACCCCATAACCATGCCGATGTTAATAAAAACATATAAGAATAAAGTTGTTGTAATGCCGATTGCTACCAATTTATCAAATTTAAGCCGTGCACGATCAGCAATAGTAAACCCCCAAAATAGAAGTATGCTAAATAACCCAATTACAAGAACACATCCTATTAAGCCAAACTCTTCAGCAAACATTGTGAAGATAAAATCAGTCTGCTTTTCTGGCAAAAAATTCAAATGACTTTGAGTGCCTTTAAGCCAACCTTTTCCGGTAAATCCACCAGAACCAAGAGCAATTTTTGATTGAGAAATATGATATCCAGCATGAGAAGGATCGCTTTCTGGATTTAAAAAAATAAGGATGCGTTTCTTCTGATAATCATATAAAAAATTCCATAAAATTGGTATTGCGCTAATGATAGTCACAAATCCAGCGGCGAAAAACCACCAAGGAACCCCGCTTACAAAAAATATTGCAAGCCCAGAGCTCAATAGTAAAATTGCTGTGCCCAAATCAGGCTGTCGCATTGCTAAAAGTACTGGAACAAAAATTAATAATAGGGGAACTATTAGATTTTTTATTTGTCGAGCTTCTTCCGCTTCTAAAAAACTAAAATAGTGTGATAATGCCAGAATAAGAGCTACTCGCATAAGCTCAGAAGGTTGTAGATTGAATATATACAAATCTAGCCATCGTTGAGCTCCCATGCCCACAAATCCCATAAGCTCAACTAAAATTAGCATGGTCAAAACAATTGCATAAATTGAATATGCATGTTGTGACCACCAACGAATATCACTTGCAACAATAACTCCAAAAAGAGCTAGACCTAAAAGAAATCTCAAAAGTTGCTTTAAAACCCAAGGATGGATGCTGCCATTTGCTGCAGAAAATAAAGTAACAAGACCAATGAAGACAAGCGCTACAATTGTTCCAAGCGCTGTTCGATTCACATACAATAGGCGTCTAAAATCAAACATATAAATGCCTTGCAGCTTGCAAAATTTGCCCTGCTACTGGGCCTGCAACGCCCCCACCACTCATGCCATGTTCAATAATAACACTTACAGCATGTTGGGCTTTTTCTATAGGGGCATAACCAACAAAAATAGCATGATCTTTTAAGTGATAAGGTAAATCTTTGTAGGTTCCATCAGCACGTTGCGCCATCGTAATGCGGCACACTTGTGCGCTTCCAGACTTTCCTCCAAATGTCCAATCATTTAAGTGTGGATTTGCCCTGTTTGCTGTTCCTCTTGGGTCGTTAACGCATTTATTCATAGCTTGCTGAATCCATTCTAACCAGCAAGGCTGAATGCCATCGACAATCATTTCAGGAGAGTCGGTTTCCTTTTTAACTAGGTGTGGGCTGATAATCTTTCCCCCGTTGATTAGCATGGCTATCATGCGAGCCATTTGTATTGGTGTAGAAAGTATAACCCCCTGTCCAATTGAGATATTAAGGGCATTTCCTTTTTGTTTAAAGAAACCTTTGCGAAATTTTGCCCATTCAAGGCTTGGTATCAACCCTTTTTTCTCACCATCTAGTTCAATGTTTGTAAGTTGGCCAAGCTGAAAACGTGATGCCATTTCTACTATTTTTAAAGCACCAATTTTTAAAGCCACATGGTAAAAATACACATCGCATGATTCTGCTATTGCTCGTTCTAGATTAACAGTTCCGTGCCCACCTCTTTTCCATGTCCAACAATGAAAAACATGAGATCCTAAATTATAATGTCCTGGGCAAAACACGTGGCTATCTCTGTCAATAACCCCTTCTTTTAGCCCAGCTAAGGCCACTATCATTTTAAAAATTGACCCGGGTGCGTATTGCCCAGCTATTGCTTTATTGATAAGAGGTTGATCTTCATGGGTTAATAGATTTTTCCAATCATTTTTTTGAATGCCTTTTACAAAAAGATTGCTATCATACCCTGGTTTTGAAACCATTGCTCTTATCGCGCCTGTGTTAACATCCATAACAACGGCGCTGGCACTTCGGTGGGGTTCAAGAATTCTGAAAATCTTTTCTTGTAGCTCAAGATTCAATGTTACTTCTAAATCTTTCCCTGCCTTTGGATCTATCTGGTCAATAGTGCGAACAATGCGTCGCTTTGCATTAACCTCTACTCGCTGTACACCAGGTTCACCATTAAGAATTTGTTGGAATTTTTTTTCCAAGCCATTTTTGCCTATGCGCAATCCTGGTATAGGGGCTAGGCTATATTCATCTAAATCTTTTTGAGATGCTTGAGCAACATAGCCAATAACATGGCATAAAATATCAGGGTACACATACTGGCGTATTTGAGATTTTTCAATCAGCAAACCAGGCAAGTCAGGAAATTTTAATTGAAGAGTTGCCATTTCTTCCCATGTCAGATTTTCTTTAACAATTGCAGCAATTTTTGATTGCTGTATGAGTTGCCGTTTTAATTCTTTGGCCTGCTGCTTGCTTAAACTTAATACAGACTCAAGAAGCTTCACTTCATCATCTATATTGATTTGTGATTCAGGTGTAATTAAGCACCTATAAACACTTTGATTAATTGCTAGTGCCTTCCCCGAGTTGTCTATAATTTGCCCTCTTGGTGGTGCAATAAATCTAGTTTGGATTCTGTTACGATCCGCAAGTGTCCTATAATAGTCTCGATTAAAGATTTGCAAATGGATTAATCTTCCTAGCAACCCTGTTAGCAGTACACCTTTGCTCATTCCTAAAATAAAGCTTCTTCGCTTAAAAATATGGCTAAATTGCTTATTGATCATAGTGCTGCAAAAATTTGAAAATGAAAGGGTATAATGAAAATGTGCAGAGTATGCTTAAAATCAGCATAAATGAAAAAACAATTTGCTGATCCAGCAATAGGTGTAAAGCATATTCAATTTGGTTAGCCAGAATTAATACCCCTAAAAAAATAAGCCAGCGCATGTATTGATGGCTAACTTGAAGGTAGCGTTTTTGTGTGTGGAGCACAATAAAAGTTAAAAATGTTAAAAAGCTATGGAATCCAAATGGTAAATGATAGATAACATCCCAAAAGAAACCGAAAATCACAAATATCAATAAATCTCTTGATTGAGGAGTGTATAGAACCCAGCGATAGAAAATGATTAATGCAGTTTGAGTGCGTAACCCAAGTCCTTGAAATAAAATGAATGCATCAAAAAAACTGCATAGTGAAAAAAGCGCAAAGCGTTGCGCAAAAAAAGAAAGCTTATAGCGCCATATGGTCATAAAGTATACTGACAACTTCGAGAGAATGAAACGTGACAAATGATTTTACTTGTATTTCATCATTCTTAATAGCCGCAATAGCGCCAACCATAATGTCAGGAGGAAAAATCCCACCAACTCCTGAGGTAACTAGAATATCACCAACTGCGGGTGGACGTTTATAGCTGTTGGTTATCATTTCTTGGCTCTGCAAATTTTCTAATGACATGGTGGAAGTGCCATTTCCAATAACCATGGCTCCTTCACCTGTCTCAAGAATTTTAACAGGCACTCTCGATGCCATATCGGTTATTAACATGATCCTAAGAATTCGATCGGATGATTCAGTAACGCGACCAACTAATCCTTTTTCATTTGCAGCTATATCATCTTTTTGTATATTGGCGTTTTGGGGGGATGCGGTGATAAGTTGAGCGTCGTAAAAGCCAATAGGAGCACCGTATACTCGTACTGTAACTTGATTAAAATTTCTAGGAAAACTAAAATTTTGTAAAGATTGAAGCTGGTCAATGATTTTCTTAGAAGTGATTAGCTCAACTTTTGCTTGCTGAAGTTCACTTTTAATTTTTTCTAAATTTTTAAGATATTCATTTAATTGTGATCTAGATAAAAACCAATATTTTATACTATCAATCTGCTTAGCTATGCTTTGACAAAAACGATTGGTGGTTCCAATTGAATAAAGCAATGAAGAAGATAAGTTCTGCAGTGCGTAATGCGGATAAGGGCTATTTGGTAAATACCAATAACTTACACTCAAGTATAGAATTGCAGCAGTGCAAAAGAGGATCAAAACTCTACGCACTTTTCTAAATCAATTAGTAAGAGTTTACTAACACAGAACGCAGAGCTTCCATTTCTTCAAGCGCTCGACCCGTTCCAAGAACAACACAATTTAATGGATTTTCAGCAACGAAAACAGGCACATCAGTAGCATCAGCAATAACTTTATCAAGATTCTTCAGCAGTGCTCCTCCGCCAGTCAGAACAATACCACGGTCAACAATGTCAGCAGATAACTCAGGGGCAGTGCATTCTAGAGCTGTCTTTACTCCACCTGCAATTGCAGCCACAACCTCCGTAAGTGCTTCAGCTATTTGTTTTTCGCTGACTTCAATTTCTTTTGGAATTCCATTGATAAGACTTCTGCCCTTAATAGCAAGTGTATTTTCTTTACTGTTTGGCATAACCACAGCAGAACCAATTGTCTTTTTGATTTTTTCAGCTGTTGCTTCCCCAATTAATAAGTTATGAGTTCGGCGTATATAATTGATGATTGATTCATCCATTTTATCGCCTCCTGCACGAACAGAAGTTGCGTATACAATACCACCTAAAGATAGCACTGCTACCTCTGTGGTGCCGCCTCCAATGTCAACCACCATCGATCCTGTTGGTTCTGTTACAGGCATGCCTGCGCCAATTGCCGCTGCCATTGGTTCTTCAATCAAAAATACGCGACGACCTCCAGCACTTTCAGCTGCGTCTTGAATAGCGCGACGTTCAACTGGCGTAGAGCCTGAAGGCACGCAAATAATAATTTGCGGAGCAGCAAAACTACGGCGATTATGCACTTTTCTAATAAAGTGCTTTATCATTTCCTGGGCCACCTCAAAATCTGCAATAACTCCGTCTCGAAGGGGTCTAATTGCCTGTATGCCTCCTGGTGTGCGGCCAACCATCATTTTAGCTTCTTCTCCCACCGCTAAAACATGCTGACGTCCATCACGATTTGCTATAGCAACAACCGAAGGCTCATTTAAAACTATACCTCTACCCTTTACATAAACCAGGGTATTTGCTGTGCCTAAGTCGATAGCCATATCGGCGGAAAGATATCCAAGAAGACGGGAAAACATAACATTTCACAAAATTTAACAATCGTTATCGTAATGTACTTTGGTGGGAAGAAAGAATCAAGGTTCCATAAACTTAAATTAACTTAAAAATAATCATCAGAAATGTGGAGCCATAAAATGCCAATCGTTTTAAAATATGGGGGTGTGGATAAATCAATGAAGAAACAGTGAAGGCAATTAATCCGGGGTAAATAATTCCTAAAATCGGAGTTAAAATTGCAGATATACCTTTGAAATCTAGCAGTGACAAAGAAAAGGAAACAATGCTCGTAATTGCTAATACATAGCAAAAATGCTGATTTTTAAATTTAAATAGTCGACATAAAAAATCTGCATACAAGTTATTCAAAGCTGTTGCTGTGGTTAAACACGAAAATCCCATAGCCAATGCAATAACGATGGTAGAGTAATCACCGAGAAGGTGTTTTGTTAAAGTTGGAAGCATCTCTGTTGGTTGAGTGGATTGAATAACATCAGCGTATGCTGAGCCTAAGTAGACAAGACCTCCATATGCTAATGCAATTACTGAAGCACCTATACAGCTAGCTTTTGCAGATATCCAAAAGATAGTTTTTGGTGCTGTATTTGCTCCGCATTGTTGTTCTACATGCTTGAAAATAAGAGTCGAGAAAAAAAAGCCTGCTATTAAATCCATGGTTTGATAGCCTTCCACTAGACCAAGCTCAAAGGCGCTCTGTTGTGTGTATGTTGAAATTGGTAAATAAGACGCGCTTATAACCCCAACGATGATAATTAAAGTCAAAGTTAATACCTTAATTGGTGTCATAAATTTTCCAATGATGTTTAGCATCATTGTGTTTTTTAGACCTGTTACAAAACAAATCAAAATAAAAAAGAATGAAAAAATCCATAATGGTATATTTGGCTCAAGGACATGAAATCCACCAAAAGCTACAGTTACACAACGTGGCACTACACCAAATGCTCCCAAAAGAGATAACAAAATCAATGGAATAAGAATGTGTGCGCCGAAGCCAAGTTCTTTAAAAAATTGATCGTATGATCCTTGATAACGTTTAATCGCAAAAACACCAGCAAAGGGAATTACAATACCGCTAATCAATAATCCCAAAAAACCTGTCCCCCAATGGTTCAAGCATGCGCTTCCAATTTTCATAGGAAAAACCAGGTTTCCAGAACCAAAAAACATAGCAAATATAGAAAAACCAAGTATGAAAATTGACGGACGCACAGTTGTAACTCCTGGAAAAACGTAAAAACAATAACGGGGTAGAATGGAATTAGAGAGAGTTAACCCTTCACAGAGACAGCTACAACAAAGGAAGATAGTGTGTTTTTCTGATTATTCATAATTTCTTCCTGTTTTTTGCTTACGTGCCATTAATTTTACTTTGTTTGGGCTGACACTTTCAATAGAAATCTATGGGTTATAGAGTTCAGGTAATTTGAGACAATTAAGCGGCCTTAGATAACACTGATTTTATTGGAAAAAAAACCTGCTTGACGAAATCAATAACGAAACGCCTCGCACTGCGAGCTTCAGCATTCGAATATAACATTGCATCAATATATTTTCTTGCCCAAGCATTGGAAATGCTTGATCGTAATACCATTTTTGCTAACTGTCATATGATCAATTGGCGTTCAATTTTTTGCTAAATCTGAACTTGCTATTGATATTTTTGTCTATAAGCTTCTAAACATTCCCTAGCTGAATTCAGACATTTCAGCTCATAGATTTTGCGATATTAACACTTTATTCACATCTTACCTTTTAGAATGAAGTATATATAGGGGGCTGATTCTAAAATGCTAACGCGCAATATTTTGAAAAAAAAGAGCTGTGGTCAGCAAAAGTATAAGCTTGTAAAAAAATCTAAAACGAAAAAAAATAATAATCTTGTTCCTGATTTTTTTGAGCAATTGCATCCCAGCATCAAAGAAAGCATGGAAAACTTGTGTGATGTCTATTCTGGGCTGATATCAAGCTTAATCCCAGCAAACCCTAATTTATTAAATGTTATTGACCCAGAAATGATAGCAAAGACATTTGTGGAAACTCACAAAGGTGTTTTGAATACTTTTATTGTTAAGCCGGGCATATGGGATAAAAAGCAACAAAATTATTTAAGTGACCTAGATGAGCTGCATAGACGCACTTTAGATCGTTTCCAAGGTGAAGAGCCCGAGCCAATTATCGTGCCCCAAGGGAATGACAAGCGTTTTAAAGCAGTGGAATGGACTGATTTTCCGCTTTTTGATTATTTAAAGCAATCATATTTGCTGAACTGTAAGCATATGAATGAGTTGATTGAATCCTTGGATGGTATTAATCCAAAAACTAAAGAAAAAATTCAATTTTATATACGCAATCTAATGGATGCTATTGCTCCGACAAATTCCCCGCTTACAAACCCTGAAGTCTTGAAAGAGACCATGCGTACACACGGGCAAAATCTGATGTGTGGCTATAAAAAATTTTTAGATGATTATGCAAAATCAAATTTTTTAAACTTACCCATGTTTACTAACCTTAAGGAGTTTAAGGTGGGTGAGAATTTAGGTATTACCGAGGGAAAAGTCGTTTATGAAACGCCTCTGTTTCAGCTTCTGCATTATAAACCGAAAACAGAATTGACCTATGAGCGCCCGTTATTAATGATTCCGCCGTGGATTAACAAATATTACATCTTTGATTTACAAAAAGAAAATTCGTTCGTGAATTGGGCGCTTGAAAAAGGATTGAGTGTGTTCGTTTTATCTTGGGTTAATCCTGATGAAAGTTACGCTGATTGTGGGCTCTCAGACTATGTTATTGAAGGTGTGCTTGAAGCGATTGAAAAAGTTTTATCAATTTCTAATCAAGAAAAATTAAATTTGTTAGCCTATTGCACAGGAGGTGTTGCAGCATCCCTTTTGGCTGGATATTTGGAAAAACGCTCTGAAAAAAATCCCATAGCAAGTCTTAGTCTTTTGGCTGTTCCTATTGATTTTGACAAAATGGGTGACTTGAAAATATTTGTTTGTAGGGATCAATTAGAGTATTTAGAAAAACGCATGAAAAATATTGGATATTTTCCAGGCAATGAAATGGTTCGCATTTTTAGCCTTTTACGTGCAAACGATTTAATTTGGTCAAATTATATAAATACCTACCTTTTAAACAAAGGCACATTTTCGCTAGATTTTTTATATTGGAATTGTGACACAACAAATATCCCAGCAACACTTCACATGGAGTATCTGCGTCATATTTTCTTCGAAAACGCGCTAATGCAGCCAAATAGTTTTTGCATTAAAGGCATAAAAATTGATCTAAAGGAAATAAAAATCCCAATATTTGCGTTTGCAACTAAGTCTGACCATATTGTCCCTTGGCAATCTGCTTATGCAATAAAAGAGTTGTGCCCCAATAACACAACATTTGTTTTAGGCGCTGCTGGTCATGTTGCAGGGATCGTGAATCCTGTGCGCCAAAAAAAATATTGTTATTGGAAAGCGGATAAAATGATTACCAATCCAGATGCTTGGATGGAAAGTGCAAAAAAAACTGAGGGTTCTTGGTGGCCTGAATGGTATAAATGGGTGAAACCACGCCTTGGAAAGAAAATAAAATCCAACATGTGGAAACGTACAAAAAACATTGAATCTGCGCCTGGTAGGTACGTTCTGTCCACTAGTCCTAGCGATAATTTTTAATAACTTACTTTTTTAGCTTTGCGTCTCGAGTCATTATTTGCTAGAAAAGAGTCTGGGGCCTGCTTGGTGGAATCGGTAGACACAGCAGACTTAAAATCTGCCGCCCAAAAGGCGTACCAGTTCGAGTCTGGTAGTAGGCACCATATCTTTCAGCGATATTATTGCTGTTTTCTTCCGTAAAATTTATGTCGTTGCTAATAATTTATTAATAATTTCAGTCTAATATTAAATAAATTGACAAATAAATGCAGGTCAAAAGAGTGAATAAATTAATTGCTTTAGCTATAATAATTGTGGGAATTCAAGAAGGCTTTACTTCGACATCTCAAGATTCAGTCGAAAAAATCGCGCCTGAAGGTGTCACTGAAAAATTAAGCGGTGCTGATTTATTACAAGAAGACGAAGGACAAATTGCAATACTGCAAGCAAAATTGGAAGAATTAAAAAAAGAAAACGACGATGGTAAGGTCATAGAAGCATATATTGAATTAGCTAGGGAAATGGAATCGCTGAACAACGAGAGACATGCTCTTCATAATGCTGTTAGGGGCTTTGAAAAAGCTGTGGGGATTTTCTCGGAAAAAATAAAAAGCATTATCCAAAAAGTTAATAATATTCTTAAGACTCAATCTGAAGTAGCTATTAATAATGCCAAAGTAGCAAAGCTTCTTCAGCCTCCGTTAGTTTCAGTGTCTTCTGCTACTTCTTCGAATGACTCCGCTGCAGTGCTAACCGATGAGGCTAAGGATAAGAACTAATAACTTGGAGCGGGCGAAGGGATTCGAACCCTCGACCCCAACCTTGGCAAGGTTGTGCTCTACCCCTGAGCTACGCCCGCTTAAGTGATTACATACTATCTATTTTGAGCGGTAGTGCCAAGAGAATTTTTTTGATTTTTCGAAAATAAGTAAAAAACTGCTCCAATAATGCCTATTATCAACATCAGCAATCCCAGTAAAATCCCAAGAGATAGGCCTTTTTCAGGGGGAAACCCATATGCTAACAAATAAGTTGTAAAAAAACTTTCCCTTAGTCCCCAGCCCGATATGGAAAGCGGGATAAGTGTTACCAGCAGCGAAACAGTGTACATAGCTGAGCTTTCCCAAAAATTTAAGGGAATTTTTAGCGCATGCACTAGAAAATAGAATGCTAGAAAATTTACAAAAATAGAACTAAAACTTGCTATTGCTAATTTATCCAGAGGTTTCAATGCAAATTTTTTTCCATAAGCTAATGCTTTTGAAAAATTTTTTGTAAGTTTGTAATTCTGTAAAATGGGAAATCGTATCAATAGTATTAAGGCTATGACACCCATCACCAAAAAACTATAAATGAGTATAATTATAGTTTTTAAAGATGCGGGCAAATAAATAAAGGGTAGCATGGGTATGCAAACGAATCCCATGCACACAATTGCAATTATGCGATCCCACATAATTGCTGCTGCACTTGATAAAGTGCCGCTTTGTTTGGCAAGAGCATAAATTCTGTATGCATCGCCTCCTATTCCACTGGGCAGCAGTTGGTTAAAAAAGGCCCCTGACCACGTGAGTCGGTGTAAAAATTTAAAAGAGGTTTTTAACTGTATTTTCTCAGCAATATAAAAAAGCCGAAGCCCATTAAGGTAAACGCATAAGCACATGATCAATAAAGCATAAACACAAGAAAAAATTGATAGCTCTTGAAAGACAACACTTAAATGCGGAAAATCAACTTGATTTAAACACCACCATAATGCCAGCCCCGAAAAAAGAACTTTAAAGAATAAAAACATAGTTTAAGCTGAAAAATCTTCAGAAACCACATCTAAGCTGGTTTGAACGTAAGTCCAGCCAGAGTAAAGAGTGATTCCAGCTGCAATCCATAATAGTAGTTCTCCAATAGCTTGTAGTGCAGCAGAACTATGTTCAGAATCTGTATATAAGAGCAATGCAATAGCAAACATTTGGATAGCAGTTTTAAATTTTGCAAGCCTGCTGACTGATAACAAAATACGTGTTTCTGCTAGATATTCTCGAAGGCCCGATACCAGTATTTCGCGGCATAGAATTACCACAGCAGCTAAAATACTGAATTTTGAAATTCTATCAAACCCTACCAGCATAAGTAAGGTCGAAGCTATCAAAAGCTTATCCGCAATAGGGTCAAGTATTTCGCCAAATCGTGTCTCCTGATTAAAAACCCGGGCAACCAGCCCATCAAGGTAATCGGTTATGCAAGCAAGAGCGAAAAGAAAAGCAGCAATTAAGCGAGGGGTTGGATAGTTAATAAAAAAAGTAAGTAATATAAAAGGAATTAAGCCAATACGAGCCAAAGTCAGCGTATTAGCAAGGTTCTTAAAGTGCACAGAATCAGTTCCTCACCGTTTTATTGACAAGATAATGCCGTAATTTATGTTAGATGGCAAATCCCAGAAATTGAGAAAAAGTATTATTGTTTTGCTGTTACGCCAATCTGCTCAAGTTTCAAAAACTTCTCCCGTCCATTAACTTTTTTCCAAGGTATAAATACATAGTCGGCATGCAGTTCGGTCCCATGTACGAATTGTAATACGGGATCCTCATTAGGATTGAGTATTTCAGCTCCAAAAAGTTTTGCTATTTGCTTTGTTAAGTCATAATGGCTGCAAACTAGCTGTGTTTTTATATAGTTATTCAAAGCCATATCAGCTTTTATGGTGTAGGACCATACAGGCACGTCAGCCACTTCTGGGCGCATTAAATTATGACCAAATAAGTTATCTTCCCCAACTAGCTGGCCATGATCACTAGTAAAAATAACGATGGTATCATTAGGAAGGATTCTTTTGATGTGTGCAATGCATTGTTTTACCCAGTGATCATGATAACAGATAGCATGAGAATACTCACTTTTTGTTTGATTCTCTCTTGATTCTAGGGCGTTTTTTGCTTCTGTTTTTGGGAAATATTTTTCCCAATTACTATAAGGCTCATGTACGTGGCGCACGTGAATGACAATAAAATTTCGATCCTCAAATTTGAACTGTTCTAAAGAGTCGAGCAAGGCTTCATCACCTTTTTGTCTCAAAGATTTTAGTAAGTCATTTTTAAAGCTGTAAACATCAACAAACTGTGTGCCGACTTCGTTAAATAGTCCTTCACCTTGGGCTGATAGTAAGAAAGTTTTATAGCCTTGGTGACGAGCTATGCGAAATAAATTTGCTGATTTGTCTCGAATTAAATCAATGGCTCCTATGTTGTGCACATTATTAAAAAATAATTGTAATCCAGTTAGAGTATCAACACTGCTTGAAACCCCTTTAGTGTAGGCAAAATTCGGGTCATTTTTTAATTTTTCTAAAAATGGGGTGTTTGGTTTTTTGTATCCATAAAGCTGCATATAGCGGCTACTTAAGCTTTCACCCATAATTAAAACAACATTTTTAACTTTGGGTGAGCTATAAGTTATTTGATAAGGCTTATAATTAAAGTTGCGTGTTTTTCTTTGTGAATCAACTATCCAGCTAGAAAAAGCTCTTAAAGTATTGTGGATAGTGCTTGAAATAGGTTTCGTGTAAAAAAGCTGAGGGCCCTTTATATAAAATAATACTGGATTAAGGGCAAGCGCTATAAGCACTGCTAACCACATAAAAGGAAAATGCCGACATTTTTTTGAACGCAATACTCCAACAATCATTAGAATTAATGATAATACTTGGGTCAACCATACTTTCCATAAAATGTGTGCTTGTGAAGCTCCGGCTTGAAAAATTTCTTCATATTCAAGAAATGCTTTGGGGATATCGTAGCTGTTGATGGGGGCTCCAAAATAGGCCCAGTGGTTAAGTTGGATGCATTGGGCAATAGTGATAAAAGCAATAATGGTCCATAAAAATTTACGACTTTTAACCATACTTAGAATCATTGAGAATCCAAGAACACTTGCGAGCGTCGTAAGTGGTATTGTGCAGCTCAGCATTTTCGTATAGTAACCTAAATATAAGTCCGGTAACAAAAGCCCCAAAGAAATAAGGCAAACGCATGCAAGATTTTTTTTAAGAGTCATATGTTTAAACTTGTCCGAGCACAATCCAAAATGGACATCTTTTTAGGGTATACAACACCTTGTGATCAGTCTCAATGATTAATCTTTATTGCCATCGTTAAGTTTTGTTGATTTGCGCACGGCTACATTATAAAAATTAGCATGCTTATATTTTAAACTTTGATTTTTTTGTAAAAATTTTGTATATTGTTAGCACTGTCATTCGATGGCTGCTAAAAAATAAGTTAAAGGAGAAAATATTATGTCACGTGTAATTGGAATTGATTTAGGAACAACAAATTCTTGTGTGGCCGTAATGGAGGGCAACACAGCCAAAGTTATTGAAAATACAGAAGGTGCTCGCACGACCCCATCAATGGTTGCATTCGCAGAAGGCGGAGAGCGATTAGTAGGTCAGCCAGCAAAGCGTCAGGGCGTAACAAATCCTGAAAATACCCTTTTCGCAATTAAGCGTTTAATAGGTCGTACTTTTGATGACCCCATGACAAAAAAAGATATGGGGCTTGTTCCATACAAGATTGTTTCTGGTGAAAACAAAGATGCTTGGGTTGAGGCGCATGGTGAAAAGTATAGTCCTAGCCAAATTAGTGCGTTCATTTTGCAAAAAATGAAAGAAACAGCAGAGAATTATTTGGGCGAAAAAGTAACGCAAGCAATCGTTACAGTGCCAGCCTATTTTAATGACGCACAACGCCAAGCAACAAAAGATGCAGGACGTATCGCAGGATTAGAAGTTTTACGCATTTTAAATGAACCGACAGCTGCTGCATTGGCTTACGGTCTTGAGAAAAAAGCAAGTGGAAAAATTGCTGTTTATGACTTAGGTGGCGGTACTTTTGATGTCTCAATTCTTGAAATTGGTGACGGAGTATTTGAAGTCAAATCTACGAATGGAGATACATTCCTGGGCGGAGAAGATTTTGATGCCCGTATCATAGATTGGATTGCTGATGAATTTAAAAAAGAACAGTCTATTGATCTTAGAAAAGATAAGCTCGCTTTGCAGCGTCTAAAAGAAGCAGCAGAAAAAGCAAAAATTGAACTTTCAAACTCAATGCAAACAGA